>OLSX01000266.1_pt1 | contig 53080 bp, 39 predicted proteins | sample 1673141 | NCBI WGS metagenome assembly OLSX01 (sample SAMEA3136759, study PRJEB25190) | human gut metagenome | biome: human gut; feature: human-associated habitat; material: faeces | place: Austria | collected 2013 | reverse complement strand
TGGCCGCTCCCCGTTTCGGGAGCGGCCACTGCAGTTTTTGCATATATGGATGGCGCTGGTCTGCGAGCGTCTTGCACGCCGCTACTGGTCCTGTTCGCTATACCAGCGTTTCAGTTCGGCCACTGCAACGTCATGGTCCACCGGTCCGTTATCGAGACGGTAGTCGAGCATGTGCCTGTAGGCTTTGCCGATCATCGGGCCGGGTTCGAGCCCGAGCAGATCCATGATCTCGTTGCCGTTGATGTCGGGGCGGATCGCGTCGAAGTCCTCTTTCTTCTTCAGCTCGCGCACGCGATCTTCCATCTCGTCCATGGCGCTGGCGAACACCATCGCCTTGCGGCGGTTCTGCGTGGTGGCGTCGGCGCGTGTAAGGCGGTTCAGACGCTCGTACAGATGGCCAGCGTCTTTCACATAGCGGCGGACCGCGGAATCCGTCCACGGCTCATCCACATAGCCGTGGAACCGTAGGTGCAGATTGACCAGTTCGCTGACGTCTTCGACCAGATGGTGGTCGAAGTGCAGTGCGCGTAGACGCTTGCGGGTCAGTTTCGCGCCCACCACGTCATGATGATGGAAGCTCACCTTGCCACCTGCTTCGAAGCGGCGGGTCTTGGGCTTGCCGATGTCGTGCATGAGCGCGGCCAGACGCAATGTCAGGTCGGGGCGCGGCACCGGGCCGTCATCGTCGGTTTCCAGTGCCACTGCACGATCGAGCACGATCATGGTGTGTTCGAATACGTCCTTGTGGCGATGGTGTTCGTCGATCTGCAATTCGAGCGCGGGGATTTCCGGGAACACGATGTCTGCCAGCCCGGATTCCACCAGGGCTTCGATGCCTGCTCGCGGACGGTCGGACAGCAGTGTCTTGACCAGTTCGTCGCGCACGCGCTCCGCGGAGACGATGCGGATACGATCGGTCATGTCGTACATCGCCTCGGCAGTTTCCGGTTCGATGCTGAATCCGAGCTGCGCCACGAATCGCACCGCACGCATCATGCGCAACGGATCGTCGTCAAACGACTGGCGCGGGTCGACCGGCGTGCGCAATACGCCTTTGGCCAAATCGTTGGCGCCGCCGAAGGGGTCGACGAATTCCAGTTCCGGCACGCGCAATGCCATGGCGTTCACGGTGAAATCTCGGCGTGACAGATCGCCTTCAAGCGTGTCGCCGTATGCCACTTCGGGCTTGCGTGAATCGGGATTGTATGCGTCGGTGCGGTATGTGGTGACCTCGACCTGCACTTCGGTGCCGTCCGCACGACGACGCATGGCACCGAGCGTACCGAATTTACGCCCCATATCCCAGAATCCGTCACGCCCGAATTTACGCAGGATCGGCTCGAACTGTTCGGGGCGCGCCGATGTGCAGAAATCAAGGTCGTGGCTGCGGCGGTGCAGCAGCAGATCACGTACCGGGCCGCCTACCAGGGCCAGCTCAAAGCCTTCGGCGGCGAACATTTCTCCCAGTTCCATGGCCTCTGGCCATACTTCGAAATTCACGTGGAGCCTTTCCATCATGTCGTTTTACTGCCAACAAGCATAACCGTTACCCTATATCCACACGGGTTTGAGTAAGGTAGGAAGCATGATTACTCCCGCGGACCTGGCGCGCATGCTTCAGCATGCCGACGATGCCGCGGTTAACCATGCCCAAAACCACCCTGACGAGGAGCGCCCGCTGTGGACTTCGCAGTCCGCTCCATCCTCCGGCCACACCGCCGATTTCGCTTTCACGGCCATTGCCGCTGTAGCGGCGACGCATGCGAGCAGCGGCCCGACTCCGGCCATGATGCCGCAGAAACGCACAACGGACGGGCCTACGACCTTTGCCTCGCTGGATGCGCAGGAACTGCCGGTCGTTCGTGAATATTCGGCGGGCGGCCTGGTGTTCGACGCCAAGGGGCGTGTGGCGATTATCGCGCGTCATTCGCGTAGCGGCCATCTGGAATGGTGCCTGCCGAAGGGACATATCGAAAAAGGCGAGACCCCCCAGCAGACTGCCGTACGTGAAGTGCATGAGGAGACCGGCATTCTGGGCGAGGTCATCGATTCCATCGCGACCATCGACTATTGGTTCACCGGCACTTCGCAGCGCGTGCACAAGCTGGTGCATCATTTCGCTTTGCGTCAGATCGGCGGCAGCCTGACGGTGGACGGTGATCCCGATCATGAGGCGGAGGACGCCATCTGGGTGGATTTCAAGGATCTGGACGATGTGCTCAGTTATCCTAATGAACGTAAAATCGTATGGCTTTATGCCAAAAAAATGAATAGGCAGGCGGAAGCGTGAGCCAAAACGCCCCCCATATGCTGCGCCGCAGCATCATCGGTATACTCAGTGCGGTGTTGTTCATCGCCTGCGGACTGGTCTGCATGCCATCGCAGGCGTTCGCAGCGCAATCGCAGACCGCGGCATCGACCGGCACGCAGCATCGGCAGGTGCTGTCCCTATCCGAGGCGACAGCCGTCGTCACGGATACGTCCGGCTACCATCTCAAGGTCACGATCACCAATACCGACAGCCAGCAGTGGCAGGCCGGCCAGTTGTCGTTGAACATCAATTCCGATTACACGTTTACGTCCCGCACCGATATGCAGGAGTGGGCGCAGTCGCAGAATATGATCCCCGCGCCGAATGAGCTTGGCTCCGTTGCGGTGCCGGCCCTTGCCCCCGGTCAGAGCACCACGGTGGCCATCAATGCCAAGGCGGACAATGCGGCGTTGACCAGCATCATGACATGGGGTCCCAAACCATTGCTGGCGGTCTATGCGCATGACGATGAGAACGTGGAACTGCGCAGCTTTCTGACGCGATCCTCGGCGGGGCTGGCTGCCGCTCAGACGCCGGCCATGCAGATCACCATGGTGGCTCCACTGTCGAGCAGCCATTGGCAGGTGTCGAATGAAGCGCTGACGGCAATGGTGAATAATCCCGTCGTCTCGAATTCCGGAAACGGCCAGGCCGCGGCCGATGCCGCGTCCTCGGGAGCGTACGGCAAGAACGACAATGCCGCCGTCACACTCAATAGCAACCACACCCGTTTCGACAGGTCGCTCAGCGACGTGCTGTCCAGGCATTCCGCATTGCAGGTCATAGCCGACCCCACGTATCTCAACGCGTTAAACATGCCACCGAAGGTTTCGGCACTGATGCAGCCCGCAGCCTTCGACATCACAGCATACGCGGCGGATGGCAACACGCAGCGCTATACCAACGCCGGAGTGCAGAACAGCATGTGGAACGCCAAGGCTTCCCTGGCACAATACAGGAACGCCATCGGCGACAATAACGCCACCATCGGCACCGTGGCATGGCAAGGCAAGGGTCATTGGACCATGGATGCGCTGACCGAGGCACGGCGCCACGGATATAGCGCGGTGATCTCTACCGCCGATTTTGAACCGTCCGCCAGCGACACGGTTCGTACCGGCACCAATGTGGTCACCACGGATGCCGGGGATATCACGGTACTGGTCGAACAACGCGAGCTGAGCAATCTGGCACAGGGCAGCGCCACCAGCCGCAAGGCGCGCGCGGAATCCAGCGAGGCGGGCCGTCTGGCGCGATTCGTTGCGCAAAGCGCGTTCTACCAGATGGAACAGCCGTATACGCAACGCAATCTTCTGGTCAATTTCGGGTTCAACGCCGACGCTGCGACGTTGAATTCCTTTATGAGCGCGGTCGAATCGTCCCCGTGGCTGCAGGCCACCGATCTGCAGACGTTATGCGCGGCCACTCCCCTTGCTTCCGGCGATGACGCGCAGGCCAACGTTCCAAGTGAAAGCGATATCGGCAAGGATGACGCCGCATTCATCGATTCCGCCATTGCAGCGCTGTCGGCAAGCCGAAGCGACATCATCCGTTTCAGAGACAACATCATGAAGCCCGACACCACCGCCACGCATGATCGTGACAACGGCAGCACAAGCGATGACCGGGGAACGTGGATCAACCGCATTCTCAATGCGCAAAGCACTATGGCGCTGCGGGCTTTCACCGCCGACGACTCCGATGCGGCATTGCCTAACGCCATGGTTTCCGGCGCGCAGCAGCTTTCGGGCATCGTGATGAACAGCATCGCGCTCACCCCATCCGAAGCCGTCACCATGGTCTCGGAAACGGCCACCATGCCGGTGACGGTACGCAACAGCACGCCCTTCCCGGCACAGATAACGGTCTCTTCGATTACCGATTCGTCGGAAATCGCAACGTCACGACGTACGACCATCACCGTGCCGGCGCATGCCGAAGCGCAGACGACGTTCCGTCTGCGCGCCGCGACATCGGGGTCGGCGATCGCCTCCATCGCTTTGGAGGATCGTGTGGGAGTGCGGTTCGGCCAGATGCAGCAGACGTCGATCTCCTGCATATTGAAGATCAGCGATATGACCGGGTTTATTATTATCGCCGCGGCAGTGGTCCTTGGGTTGCTTGGACTCTGGCGCCAGTTCCATCGGAAAAAGGATCCTGACGAATGAGTTCTAGTGTCGGCCGTAATTCCCTGATCATGGCGTCGGGAACACTGGCTTCACGTGTTACCGGCCAGTTCCGCACCATTCTGCTCGCCGCCTGCCTGGGTACCACCGGCGTCGCGGCGAACGCGTATCAGACCGGTGCCATGATCCCGCAGGTGCTGTTCACCGTTATCTCCGGCGGCATCTTCAACGCGGTGCTGGTACCGCAGATCGTACGCACGTTGAAGTTGGCTGACGCGCAGGAACGGCTCAACAAGCTCATCACGGTATCCATCACGTTGCTGCTGGCCATGACCCTGCTGATGATGGCATCCACACCGCTGCTCACCATGCTGTACCTGAATTCCAACTGGGGCCCGGCACAGCGCGCATTGGTGAATTCGTTTACGCTATGGTGCATGCCGCAGATCTTCTTCTACGGTCTTTACACCATTCTTGGCCAGCTGCTTGCGGCAAAAGACGATTTCACCACGTACGCGTGGAGTTCCGTCGGAGCCAATATCATCAGCTGCGGCGGTTTCATCGCGTTCCTATGTCTGTTTGGCCGTGCGAATCATAAGCCTATGACGTTCTGGACCACGGAAAAGGTCATGCTTTCCGCCGGCACGTGGACTTTGGGCGTGGCCTTCCAGGCGTTGGTGCTGTTTATTCCGCTGATCAAACTGGGGTTCAAGTACAAGCCGCAATGGGGTATCCGAGGCATCGGCCTGCGTTCCATGGGCCCGGTGGCCGCATGGAGTCTTGGCGTCATGGGCGTACAGGAAGTGGCCAATATCGTCAACGCCCGCATCACCAACGGCGCCCCGTTCGCAGGCCACGACATGTACGGCATTGCGGGCAACGGCTCGTATCAGAACGCCTTCACACTGTATATCCTCCCGTATTCGCTGATCGCGGTTTCCATCGGCACCGCGATCTTCCCGAAGATCTCGCGCGCGGTCGCCGATAATAACCTTGATGAGGCGCGCATGGATTTGAGCGTGGCCTTGCGCAATGTCGGTATTCTGATGATGTTCTTCACCGCAGCGTACCTGGTCATGCCGGTGCAGATCATCATCGCCCTGCTGCCGAGTGTGAATCTGCATGAGGCTTGGCTGATCGCGGGACCGATGATGATGCTTGCGTTGGGGCTTCCGCTGACCAGCGCCTATCTACTGATCCAACGCACGTTCTTCGCGTTCGAGGACGGCATGCACCCGTTCCTGTTCCAGCTTGTCATGAACGTGATCCAGATCGTCTTCTCCCTCACCTGCATGCGCATCTTCGATCCAAGGGATTGGACCTTATGCGTGGGCCTGTCCATGACCGTAGGCTATGCGCTCAGCTTCCCATTGCTGGTGATCATGCTGCGCCGCAGGCTTGCCGGCCATCTTGACGGCCGTCGTATAGCCGTGACCTATATCAAGACGTTCCTTGCCGCAGTGGTAACGCTTGTGGTCGGGGGCTTGTTCATCGCCCCGCTATGTAATCTGCTGCAGGTGAATCTCAGCAATTACCGGATAGGTCTGCCTTGGTTCCGTGCCGTCATGTTCTGTGCGGTTATGGCGGTGCTGATGGCTGTGGTGTATGCCGGCATGCTGATCGTGCTGCGATGCCAGGAGTTCATCGCCATGGTCAGGAATGTGGTCAGACGATTCCGGCGCACGCCCGTGGTTGCCGAGGCGGGTTCCGATGCTGTTTCGACCGCTGCGAACCCGCCTGCTGATGCAGATGATGCAGGTGATGCAGGTGACGGCAGTGCAGACACGCATGACGACGACACGGCTGATAATGCCGATAATGCACCCGCCGACGAAATGGCCGGGGAATCAGCCGAGAAGGCGAACGGCTTGCCGCCGCAACCGCCGGAATCCGGTTCCCGGCCCGCATCCGCAGGCAATGAGCAGGCCGCCACCATATCCCCCACCAAAACATCACAAACAACTGTTGACGCAGCCGTGATTTCGACCAGTCCCGCGGTTACAATAACACCAGCGTCAACGCATTCGGCGTTGCAATCATCTGCGCAAATCGGAGTCGAGAACATGACCAAGCCTCAGCTGGGAGACACCCTGTTCAATCGCTATACACTGATTGCACTATTGCGCGATGAACCTGGCATCCAGGCGTGGAAGGCCAACGATCGCGTCATGGCGCGCGACTGTCAGGTGTTCATTCTCACCGCTCCGCAGTATTTGGAAAGCGTTGCGGCATCGGCTTCCACCCTGGGCCGTGCCAAGGGCTTCACGCACGTTGTGCAGTTCCGCAAGGCGGGTAATGCCGCTGTGCTTGTCACCAACATCGAATCCGGTCTTTCCCTCACCGATTATCTTCAGGGGCAGTCCGGCACTATTCTGAGCAACGAGGCGATCCGTTCCATCATCGGAAGCGCTGCGTCCTTGGCCGACGATCTGAGGACCCCGCGTCTATCCACCGCCACGCTGCGTATCTCCACCACTGGTCTGGAAATAGCCGGAACGGCCATCGCGTCCATGCTGGAGGAGCCCACGCAGGCCGCAGGCCATATGCAGGGCGATCAGCTTGTCATCCGCCAATTGGCGGCCCTTCTGTATGCGTTGCTGACCCGCACCCCGTCGTCGAAGAACATGACCTTCGATCTTCGCAGGCTTGACGATACCGTTCCCAGCGAATTCCGCATGATCATCATGCGCGGTCTTACGATGGACGACGGCACGAATCATACGATTCCGATGGTTTCGCTCAGCGAATTGACCGCGCTGCTGGGAGACTGGACTCCTCTGGACAAGCTGTCCACGCAAGATATCGCGTTGCCGAGCGCGGCCGGCGAAGGTTCCATTGCCACCGCCGAGGTCATCAGCATCGACGAGGATCAATTGGCGGAGCTTCCCCACTCCATCATCACTACGGAAAAGCTGCGCGAGCTTACCATCGAGCATTCCCCAAAGCCCCGTACCGCCAGCTCCACGCCGAACGACCGGGAGCTGCTGCATAAGGGCGAAGCGGATCTGTCCAAGCTCGCCACGTCCACCGAAAAGACGATTTCCGCGGTGTGGCGTAAGGGGCAGGAAGGCGAGGAAGCGCTGAAAAACCGGCTGAACCGCCCGTCCAAGCATACGAATTCCAAGGAATTCAGCAACACGGACCTCTTCGAGGATTTCGCGTTCCAAGCTGATTCCGAAATCGGTACGAATGCCAATAAATTCGATATGACGACCCAGATCCCTGTGGTGGATGACACCAATTACCCGACACAGGCGATTCAGGTCAGCGAAATACAGGCCAGCAATGATACGCCGGCGGCACAGGCTCCGGCAGCCATGCCTCCCGCATCTTTCTCCCCTGCTTCCACCTCCCCTGTTTCCACCTCCGCTGCACAGCAGGACACAGGCATTGCCATGCAGCAACCGCCGAGCTTTGCACCGCGGTCCAAGCCCACTGCGGATGATGAAGGCGACGATCTTGCGGACACCAGGCTTTTCGGCAAATACACCACGGCCACGGTGGTGGTGGCAGCAGCGGCTGTAGTGGTGATGCTGGCGCTCGGCATAGCGCTGGCCTGCATGCATTTCGGCAACAATCCGAATAATCCTGATTCCAAGCAGAACGATTGGTCCGACAGCAACATCGATAATGTGCCGTTCGGCAATGAGGATGGCGACGATAGCGGCAAGAACGATTCGTCGAATAGCGCCGAAGGCGCTGCCGGATACGACTATATCGACGTCACCGATCTGTTCACCAAGTAGGTTCGGTCTGCACCTATAGCAGTTGAGAGGGGCTGGGAACCGCAATGTTCCCGGCTCCTCTCGTCGTATTACCGGCGGTTCTGGCATATACAGCCTGCTTCGTGCGAACGGCGGCCGTATATGCCAGCAACGTGCCTCGCTGTCGGAAGCAGGTTTCTCATGCCCTCTCAGCAGTGGCATAAGGGCCTGGAGCCAGTGCGCCAGCAGATGGCAGGCATATGGATGGGCTGCAAAAGGCGCTTAGAGCACCGATAAGCACTTCGGGCTTGTGTCTTATGGGGCTTTGGCTCGGTCTTCGTCTGCTCACATTGCCGGTAGCCATTGCCGGCCTGCAGGCATGCAGGCATGCAGCCTGATTTGCACCACATGGGAGTGGTTCAAGCGCACAGGTTGCCTGTATGGCCCCTGCTACGGGGCTTATGCATCGATGAGCAGGCTTTTACCGTCAACGGCATCAGGAATGGCGCCAATCCGGTTGCAGGGGTGTGTTCCTGCCTTGGTATCTCGCATGTTCTTGTCGCCTGTACTGATTCCTTGAGTGCCGTAATGCCGCATTGACGTCAGGAACTGATTGCAGCAGTCGAGGGGGGGCACTTGCCAGTGTGGATTGTCAGCAGTGAGTTATCAACACTTTTCTTCCCGGTATGGCACTATTTTAGTTATAGGTACTGAATCGCTTAAGTAACTGGAATATCAACGTTTTTATATCGGTTCACCATACTACTTTTTAAATACCGTTTCCTAAAAGTTGAGGTTCAAAAATCAAGTTATCCACAGCGCACGCTTGAAATACTGCGGTTATCCACAATACCGCCATTATGAAGCCTCTTAAGTTATCCACAATTTGTGGATAACTTATCCCCGGATTTTGGGCATATTGTGCATAACTTAACTTGAGTTATCCACATTTCAGTTGGCGTGTCGTTCGTCGCCATCTCCGCCACTGACCACCGTCTGCGGTAGACACATGCTTATGGCAGATATCACCGGATGGGCATTGCGCACCCTGCAGCATTTCTACGGATACGATTCCTTCCGTGGCCGGCAGCTGGACGTGATTACAGCGATTCTGCAGCATCGAGACGTTCTGGCCGTCATGCCCACAGGTGCCGGCAAATCAATCTGCTACCAGATTCCGGCCTGTGCACCGGGCATAAACGGCAAACCGGCCCTGGTACTCGTCATCACACCACTGCGTGCGCTCATGCGTGATCAGGTAGCGCATCTCTCAACGCACGGAATCCCCGCCGCATTCATCGATTCGGAGACCACCGGTACCGAGCGTGCCATGACCTATCAGGCGGCCAGAGAGGGGCATATACGCCTGCTCTACGTCGCTCCGGAACGTCTTGTCTCCCCCGAGTTCCTTCGCTTCGCACAGACCCTCAGAATCCGCTTGGTGGCGGTTGACGAGGCCCACTGCGTATTCCAATGGGGCCAGGATTTCCGGCCGGATTATCTCGGCATCGCCGCATTCATCGAACAATTGCCGGAACGACCGGTCGTAGCCGCATGCACTGCAACAGCAACCCCTACCGTACGTGAAGGCATCATCCAGAACCTTCATCTACAGGATCCTCTGCAGGTTATTTCCAACTTTGACCGACCAAACCTATACTTCGGCCGATACGAAGCGCACTCCAAGCAGGATCGCACCGCATGCATCACGCACTATGTCAAAACACATCGCAGTGAAAGCGGCATAGTCTACTGCACATCGCGCGCACGAACCGAGGAGTTGACGGAAGCGTTGAAAACCGCCGGGGTGCAGGCCAAATATTTCCACGCCAAAATGGATGAGGCAGGCAAGGCATATGTTCAGGATGCGTTTCTTGAAGGGCGACTCAAAGTCATCGTCGCCACCACCGCATTCGGCATGGGCGTCGACAAACCCGACGTGCGATGGGTCATCAATGACGGCGCTCCCAGCAGCCTTGAAGAGTACTACCAGGAGGCCGGCCGCGCAGGGCGAGACGGCAAGCCTGCCAGCTGCTATGTGATCTGGGGATCTTACGAATTCGATTGGCAAAGACAGCGCATCGAGGAATCTGCCGGCTCGGCCCTGGATAATCAGCAGGAACGCAGTCAGGCCAAGGATGCGGCACTGGACCGTTGCCAAGCCATGGAACGCTACTGCACCACGCATGGTTGCCTACGGGCGCATATGCTGCGCTATTTTGGCGAAGAACCATCTGAACGGCGTTGCGGATCCTGCGATTTCTGTACAGGATCGAGCAGGCTGGCGGGCGCGGCGCATACTCGAAACAGCACGCCTGCAGTGTTCGGGCGCACATCAGCGTTTCACGTGGAACAATCCGAAGAGGAACACGCCATCGACGCCGATCTTATGCAATCCGTGCTGCATTTCATCCAAGCCGTGTACCGTGATCAAGGCACCGGGTACAGCACTGTCAAAATCGTCAATGCATTGCATGGGTCGAGGAGCGTATCGATTATGGGAAGTGGCCTGAATCAGATTGACGGCTACGGTTCGTTGGCGGATACAAGCGGTACCCGGATTCGCGCCGCCATACGAATGCTATTGGATGATGGCCAGCTTACCCACGGAAATCATGGGATTATTCTTCCAGGTTCACTTGAAGGTTCGACGAACCTATAGCAACAGCCATAGGTTCAACCACTACTGTTCTGTCTACATATAGAAAAATCGGCATGGTTCCCTGTTACTAGTGGAACCATGCCGATGATTGCTCTCGATGCACAAGTCACGCCTTGGCGGCGTCATCATCCTTCTTCTGACCGGGCATAAGCAGGTCGAGAATACGATCCATGTCTTCCGGTGAGGAAAACACGATTTCGATATGCCCATGCTTAGGTGTTCCCTTGATGGAAACCTTGGTTTCAAAGCGATGCTCAAGGTTGGACTTGATAGGAGAATTAGCCCACGGGTCTCCCCTACGTGCCCGAGGCTTCTTCGGCTTGGTGGAGTTCAGATTCGCCATCGCCACGATTTCCTCGGTGCTTCGCACCGACAGACCCTCGGCGATAATACGATTGGCAAGCTTGTCCATCTCCTCAGGTTCACCCAGACCAAGCAGTGCACGCGCGTGGCCGGCGGAAAGAATGCCCGCGGCGACCTTCTTCTGCACCGTTGCCGGCAGATTCAGCAATCGCAGGGTATTCGCAATCTGCGGACGCGACTTTGAAACCGATTTGGACAGCTGAGCCTGGGTCAGGCCGAATTCATCGACCATCTGCTGGTATGCCGCAGCCTCTTCCAAGGGGTTCAACGCAACACGATGCAGATTCTCCAGCAAGGCGTCGCGCAGCATATCGTCATCGGCTGTGGTTTTGACGATGGCGGGGATGGTGGTTAAGCCTGCAAGCTGGGAGGCGCGCCAGCGACGCTCGCCCATAATCAGCTCATAGGGGCTGTCCATACGACCGTCGAAACGATTTGCGGGTTTTGTTCCGGCTTGTGCCTTGCGTGCGGCGGCGATCTGATCGGCTGGACGCCTGCGCACCACGATGGGCTGGAGAATGCCCACTTCCTTGATGGATGCCGCGAGCTCGTTCAAGTCGTTCTCGTCGAAGATGGAACGTGGCTGATGTGCGTTCGGACCGATCTCGTCAAGGTTCAATTCAGCGAGATAGCCGCCTTCGACGGGCTTGAGCTTGGACTGGTTGGATTGTTCCTGCTGCTTGCCGTCCGACTGCTTCTTGTCTTTCTTCGTCTCGTCCGCGCTCTGGCGCTTGGATCGCAGCGACACGGTGTCGTCGAAGAACATATCGCTGGGATGGGCGATGTCTTCGATTCCGGGCATGGTTGCACGTCCCCTCGAGGTCGAGGCGTGCGGGGCAACCGCATGCTTGATGGACGGGATATGCACCGGGGCGTCCTCTTCCACGACGCCGCTCGGTTTCTGCGGCTGTTCCGCCGTCACCGACTTCGCGGTCTTCGCATCATGCTCGGGCGCATTATGGGATTCGGCGGTTCCGACCTTCTGCCGCTGCTCCAGGACTACCGACTGCTTCGTGGTGTCATGCAACGTTTCACGTGAAACCACATGTTGTTCATGGGGTTCTTCGCCAGGTAGCGCTGGGAACAACGCACCGAGGCCCTTCCCAAGACGGGATTTCGATGCCATATCAGGCCTCCTTCATTCGTGACGCGATTGCATCCAGCACGACGGGGGAACGACGTGCGATCTCCAACGCCGCCTCGCCATAGGCGATGGCACCCATGCCACGCGGATCATATGAGATGACGCTCTTATTGAAGCTCGGTGCCTCGGAGATCTTCACCGTCCTGGGGATCGTGGTATCCAGCACGATCGACGGATAATGGCTCTTCACTTCGTTGTACACTTCACGGCTCAACAGTGTGCGCTTATCGAACATGGTGACCATCATGGTCGAAACGGTAAGAATAGGGTTGAAGTGTTCCTGGACCAAGCCAATGGTGTTGATGAGCTGGCCAAGTCCCTCAAGCGCATAGTATTCAGCCTGAATCGGGATAAGCATCTCGCGCACTGCGCACATGGCATTGATCACCAGCAAACCCAGGCTTGGCGGGCAGTCGACGAACACGTAATCGAAATGCTCGTTGCTTTCCCGAAGGAATTGCTGCACGGCCTCGTTCAGCAGATTATTGCGGTTCTCGAACTGGGCGACTTCCAATTCAGCGCCGCTCAGATCGATGGATGCCGGGACCACGTCGAGACTGGAGAGATCAGGGCACTGCCGCTTGACTTCCGCAATGGACATACGACCTTCAAGAACGTCGTATACAGACGGTTCGCCGGATTCATGCCTCACGCCAAGGGCTGTCGAGCAATTACCCTGGGGATCCATATCGATAACCAATACCCGCGCGCCGTTTTGTGCGAGGGCGGCGGCAAGATTCACGGTAGAGGTGGTCTTCCCCACCCCGCCCTTCTGGTTGGCGACCGCAATCAGACGAGTGCGTGCCGGCTTGGGAAACTTCGCTTCCTGCAAACGGGAATAGCGATTGAATTCATGTGTGATTTCCGCACCCACCGTCGAATCACCCGATGAGAAAATACGCTTGATGGTATCTTCGGCGGACTCAATCGGCATATCCTGATCTGCCATGAACAACTAACTCCTTGGTGTACTAAACTGTATCCAGTTTTGCCTTTTGTATGGACAGGAAGCCCAGTTTTTCCGTTTTGTGGATAACAATGTGGGCAACTGTGGATAAATCATGCTTTTCGGTGGATAACCCGATTCCTTGATTACGCCACCGGCCTTCTGTCTATTGGATTTCCTTACTTTTCCAGCACTGTGGATAACTGTGGATAAGTTGCCCCCATATCTAGTGTCCATGTACCGATATAACGGCATATATGGATCATATTCCGCCTTCATGTCTCACCGTCTACGCCTGCGATGTTTCACATGAAACACACGAACCGTTGCATCGCCCCGCCTCACCCGTGTAAGTTGACTGCATCATGTTTCACATGAAACATGTGCGGCACACCTCTGCCCTATCGGCACAGCTCGTAACGGCTTGTCTCAACTTCCGATGCCTGATTCGCTATGCCGATGGCGCATTCGGCATGCCTATCGGCATGCAAACCGTATTGTTGAATCATGGAACAAGAACAACACGCAATCATTATCGGATCGGGCCCGGCAGGCTACACCGCGGCCATCTATCTCGGCCGCGCCGGCTACCGCCCCCTGGTCATCGCCGGCGCGCTGACACCGGGAGGACAACTCATCAACACCACCGAAGTGGAGAACTTCCCCGGATTCCCGGACGGTGTTCTCGGCCCCGATCTTATGGATGCCATGAAGCGCCAAGCCGAACGCTTCGGAGCGACGTTTCTGCAGGATGATGTCGCCACGGTTCAGGATCACGGCTCCTACAAAACCATCACCACCAATCAAGGCGAGACCTTCCACGCACAGGCCGTCATCATCGCCACAGGCTCGCAATACCGCAAACTCGGCATTCCCGGCGAAGCGGAATTCTCCGGGCGGGGCGTATCGTACTGCGCGACCTGCGATGGTTTCTTCTTCCGAGGCAAGCCCATCGTGGTCGTCGGCGGCGGCGACAGCGCCTTCGCGGAAGCGGAATTCCTATCGAGGTTCGGTTCCTCGGTCACGCTGATTCATCGGCGTAGCGCATTCCGTGCTTCCAAGATCATGGTCGATCGGGCGCGCGGCAATGAGCGCATCACCATCCTGACGGATTCCGTCGTCGATGCCATCCACGGCGACGAGCAGGGGGTGCAATCGTTGAGCGTACGGAACGTACTGTCGAACGAGATGCACAGTCTCGCCGCGAACGGCGTATTCGTGGCGATCGGGCATACGCCGTCCACGGAGTTCCTGGGGGATGCTGTAGCACGTGATGCATCCGGGTATATCACCGTCGAGGGGGCCAGCACCCGCACCACCGTTCCCGGTATCTTCGCCGCAGGCGACTGTGTTGACAGCGTGTATCGGCAGGCGATTTCCGCTGCGGGCATGGGTTGCCGTGCTGCGCTCGACGCACAGGCCTATCTTGCACAGACTGTTGGCTGACGATTCATATCGGTTTTCCATAGTCTCAACCGTGGGTCTTGAAAGCAATAATCAAGGCCCACGTTGTCTTTGTCACGGCATAAAAGCATGCATCCGCTTAAGAAATGTGGATAAAGAAGCCAAATTGTGGATAAGTGTGGATAATTATGACGAAAAATGTGCATAACCAGGTATCTTGACATCGCTGAACCCCAGTAAATCAACGATTTCATGCCTCCCATCAACCTAAGGGAAAACCTGTGGATAACTTTTTCACATAGTTGATTTTGTGGATAACTCCCATATGGGGCACATTGCACAGCATCGTTTGCCTTGTGCGGCACTCCCCTATCATGCACCCCATCGCGCATCACCCATTGCGCATCACATCATGTTCCTGGCAGCATTCTGGGTTCCAATCCCAGCCGTCATCACAAAGGCATGGCGAGAAGCCATAACCGGCATAACAAGCAGTCATGAAAACAAACAAGGCGGCATTCCCACCACAATCACAGAGCAGGAATGCCGCCTTGGCAGCACGCAATCAGCGCTACTTCTTATCCACCAGCACAACGTGCGTGGATTCCAGACCGGGACCGACCGGCGCCTCCACCACACGTGGGCGCACACCCTTGAACTTGGCGATCATCTTAGCGGCCTTCTCGATCTCAGCCGGCGCGGAACGCCCTTTCAACGCCACCAGACGCCCCTGCGGCTTCAGCAGCGGCAGCGTCCACCCGGAAAGCTTCGTCATCGGCGCTACAGCCCTGCACGTGACCACCGCGTAAGGATGCTTACTACGATCCTTACGCAGCGATGTAATGACTTCCTCGGACCGGGCACGAATAATCGTCACATTCTTCAGCCCCATTTCGTTCACACATTCCTCCAGCCATTCAACACGACGCTCCATCGGCTCGATCAGCGTGAACTCATGGTCGGGCAGGCATGCCGCGGCGACGATGCCGGGGAATCCACCGCCACTGCCGACATCGGCCACCGTTTTGAATCGCATGCCATCCGTCGCCTCGCGAATGAACGGTACGATGGCTGCGGAATTGAGGATATGGCGTTCCCAGATAATATCGACATCCCTCGGGCCTATCAGGCCACGCGGCTCGCCTTCCCGCTCAAGCTTCGCATGAAACACTTCAAGTATGGGCAATGCGTCGCCCAGCACGTCGTTAAGGATCGGGGAACCGTTCAGTTCATCTGTCATCGGTCGCTACACTCTTTCCTGGTCGTATGCATATTTCCGCTCATACGAAACGGGGAGCCCATAGCATTATGGACTCCCCGTTTCGTATCAGCCTTACTCGTCGTCGTCCTCGTTCGCGGAAGCCTTCAGATAGATGGTCACATGGCGATGCGGCTCTTCGCCGTGGGAACGGGACTTCAGCCCCTCCTCACGGACCACATCGTGCACCACCTTGCGTTCGAACGAGTTCATCGGCTTCAGGTCGACCGGCTCGCCGGTCTCCCTGACTTCGTCGACCGCGTCCAGCGCGATGTCGTGCAGACGCTGACGCTTGCGCTTCAGGAAGCCGTCGACGTCGACGATCAGACGGGAACGTTCGCCGGTCTTCTGCTGGACCGCCAACCTGGTGAGCTGCTGCAACGCATCGACCACTTCACCGTCGCGTCCGATGAGATGCTTGATATCGGTATTGTCATCGGCAACGATCTGGACGGTCGGGCGACCGTTGCGAACACCCATTTCGATGTCACCATCATAGTCAGCGATATCAAGAAGCTCTTCAAGATAATCGGCGGCGATATCAGCTTCCTCATTGAGCTGATCTAGGGTCTTCTCGTCATCCTGTGCCATATATTCTCCTTTTTGGCGCGTATAGGTACCAGTCTAAACCAGCTGCCGGAATTGCTCAACGACAGCCTAAAGTCAGATAAGGTCTGATGTTTCATGTGAAACATCAGACCTTATCATCACTTCTTCTTCTTGCGTTTACGATGAGGCTGCTCTCGCTGGAAGCCTTGGGTGAGCTTGCGTTCAGCCTCCACCTTGGCCTTCTGCAGCGCCTCCTCCTCGATCGAGGGCTCGCCAGCGCGGGCACGGCGCTCGTTTTCCCTCTTGTGATCGCGGTGTTCCTTCGCCTCGGCGGCCGGGGAGCCCGGAGTCGGGAAAGCGTAGATCTGCCACACGGAACGCAGCAGGTTGCAGACGTTGTTGGTCAGCCAGTACACCAGCACGGCGAACGGCATGGCGATACCGGAGAAGATGTACATGATCGGGAAGACCCAGAGCATCATCTTCTGCATCATCTCGGCCTGCTTGTTCTGCGCATTGTTCTGCGGCATATTGCGCTTCATGCTGTTGAACTGCATGAGCCACAGGCAGAAGCACATCAGGGCGACGAAGATGCCGATTACGATCTTGCCGGAGACGGTCGCCGTGATGAAATTATCGGCCACGTTCACGCCGAACACCGTAGTGGAGGTGAACTCCTTGGCCGTGGCGATGTCGAAGGCGCCAAGGCCCTGCCCATCCCTGAATTTGCCACGTGCAATGTATGGAATGGCCGACAGCGTGTAGAACATGCACATGAAGACGGGGCCCTGCACGAACATAGGCAGCATGGATGTGCAGCCGCCCATCGGATTCGTGCCGGTGTCCTGATACAGCTTCATCGTCTCGCGCTGCATGGCCTCTTTACTGGCCGGATCGTTCTTGCCCTTGTACTTGTTCTGAATGCGCTTCAGCTTGGGCTGCAGCACCTGCATGTCGGCCTGCATCTTGCGCATTCCCTTGATGGACTTATAGAAGAGCGGGAACACACATATCTGAACCACAATCACCAGGAACACGATGGACAAGACCCACGAGAAACCGATCTCGTTCATGCCCAGCATCACCAGGAACTTGTGGAATACGGCCATGATCTGCGTCATGAGCCACTCGACGGGGTACAGGAGCTTATAGAGCCAGCCCCAGAAACCACTATCGAGGAGGAATTGATCTTGATTACCCATTACAGGCCATTCTCCTTATCGTCTACGACCAGAGGAGTGAGTCGAGGCTCCTCGTGTGCCTTCGACCACGGAAATCTATAAAAAATGGAATAGCGCTGTGGAACATCATCAATGCCCCCACAACTCCACGGAAGGCATCTCAATAAGCGTAAAACAGCCAGCAATCCCCCACGGAATGCGCCATAACGCCGCACAGCCTGAATCGCGTAATGCGAGCAACTCGGGTAGAACTTGCAACACGGCACAGCACGCTTCGCCGACCAATGCCGCTGATACCAACGAATCAGATGCACAATCGCATCGGCGGCGACGCTCATTATCAGTCCTGATGAAGCTTTAATGCCACCGCTTCGAATCCGGTGGCCATCTGTTCATCCAAAGACTGGAAGGAAGCGCTGGCTGCGGACGGCTTTGCGCGCAACACCACATCAACCCCCTCAGGCAATGTGTGTTCGTAGCGGGAAGCCAGTACGCGAAAACGGCGCTTAACTGAATTGCGTGTGACGGCATTGCCGACCGATTTGGATACGGCAAGCCCCATCCGTCGTGTGCCAGGCGTCGCAACACCATGCGCCCTGGCTTCATCACGCATCGCATAATGCACGATGAAATCATGACGCGAGACCTTGCGGCGGCGTTTCAGCACGGCGACGAAATCACTATGGCTCTTCAACCGTTCCACGGTAACGATGCCGTCAGCGGCACAATCAGGCAGACAGGTTCTTGCGGCCCTTGGCGCGACGACGGTTGATCACAGCGCGGCCGGAACGAGTGCGCATACGCAGACGGAAGCCGTGCTTCATGTGACGACGACGGTTGTTGGGCTGGAAGGTCCTCTTCATAGTTAGCTCCTAGGTTTCTTCGGCCACGCTTACGCGCGGCTCTCACGTGAGTCAAGCTCTATAAAACTACTCTTACCCCTGCCCTAACGTCAACTCAACAGTCATTTCCACCCCCGGCAAACCCGCCCGACATGCCGTAAAACGTTGCAACGACACGGGAATATAGGCAAAAGTTATCCACAAATCACACGTTTGTCGTTCCTAATTTCAGTAATTGCAACACGCTAGGCGGTGGATAACTCATGCGGTGCGAGTAACAATAGATAGCTGAGTGTCCCTACTTGGAAGAGGCGAGAAAGGAGTGTCGTGACCATGAGCGCCGAAGACCCAACAGTACAAGCCAAGAACATTTGGTCAGACGCCCTTACGCTGCTGAAGCATAAGAAGTCCCTTTCCCCTCGTGACAAGGGATGGCTGGAGGGGGTAACGCCCGAAGCCGTATATGGTACGACCATCGTGCTCTGCGTCGATAACGCCAGCACGCGGCAAGCGCTTGAAAACGAACTCATGCAGGCGCTGCTCGAAGCGCTGAAGATCGTCACCGGTCAGGATATGTTCCCGGCATTCAAGATCGTGCCGCAGCAGACGGCACCGGAACCGAAGCCTGAGTCCAAGCCGCAGCCGAAGAAACCTGCCAGCCACGTTGAGGAACAGCCCGAACTGCCATTGAACGGCCCGTCCCCGTCCCTTGACGATCTGGGTAAGGAGCCTTTCGGAACCGCAGGGCCGGTGCCGACCGTTCCTTCGGCATTGCAGCCGCAGGTCAGTGGCGATGCGGAGGGACAGTATGGCGTTGACCGCAACAAGGTCCAGCGCGATCCCGAAACGCATCTCAATAAGAATGCGACATTCGACACGTTCGTTCCCGGCGATTCCAACCGTTTTGCCCGCACCGTGGCATTGGCAGTGGCGGAAGGTTCCGGCAAGGATTTCAACCCGCTGTGTATTTACGGCGGATCCGGCTTGGGTAAAACCCACTTGCTGAACGCCATCGGCAACTACGCGCTGGTCAAAGACCCGACGCTTAAGGTGCGTTACGTCAATAGCGAGGAATTCCTGAACGAGTTCATCGAGGCGTTGCAGATCCCTTCGCAAAGCCAGGGGCGTATTGCGGAGTTCAACCGCCGATACCGCAGCGTCGACGTGCTGCTCATCGACGATATTCAGTTCCTTGGCGGCAAGGAAGCGACCCTCGAACAGTTCTTCCATACGTTCAACGCGTTACATCAGGCGAATAAGCGTATCGTCATCGCGTCCGACGTGGCTCCGAAGAACCTCAAGGGCTTCGAGGCCCGCCTCATCTCGCGCTTCGACTCCGGGTTGACGGTGGATGTCAAGCCGCCGGATCTGGAAACCCGTATCGCCATTCTTCGCATGATGGCGTCCATGAACCACAGCAATATCCCGAACGACGTGCTCGATCTGATCGCCGAGCGGTTTACGGAGAACATTCGAGAGCTTGAAGGCGCTCTGACCAGAGTGACCGCTGTGGCTTCGCTGAGCAATCAGCCGGTGACGCGAGCCATGGCCGAGCAGACGTTGCAGGATTTCTTCACCACCGATGTGGAGATCAAGCCCACGGACATCATCAGCCAGGCCGCGAAGTACTTCCATCTCACCTTTGACGATATCGTTGGGCGTTCGCGTATGAAGAACATCGCGCTTGCACGTCAGATCGCCATGTATCTTACGCGAGAAATGACCAGCATGAGTCTGGTGGATATCGGCAAGGTGTTCGGCGGCAAGGACCATACCACGGTTATGCACGCCTGTGACCGTATTACCAATGAGATGCAGCAGCGTCAGGATATCTACAACTACGTTATGGAGCTTACGGTTCGATTGAAGCAGGGATCCAACTAGCCTGCCGGAGCACATGCGCCTGCCGTCTCTCAGAATCGTTCTGAGAGACGGTTTTTGCATGTTTTGCGGTAATCCACATATCGTTCGGATTTCGGTTCGTCAGAACGATTCTCCCAGCCGCAACACTCCGGCGAAGCCGGTAAAAATTAAAAAAGTTATCCACATAGTTATTCACAAATGTGGGTAAAGCCTGCGGATAACCCGTGGATGACTCCACATTTCGCTGTGGATAACTCGTGGACAACTTTGCACCGAATGTGGATAACCGTTCTCGTGTAAAACGCCTGTGGATAACCGGCCATGTTATCCACACGACTCTTCGAGTTATCCACAATGAGAGGGTTATCCACAATGCTACATGTGAGAACGGATTGCGCACGTTATCCACATATCCACCGGACCTTATTATGAGTATTACTGACGTAGTTACCTCAACTAATCGTCATAGCAATAATGCGCCGACTAAGCCGATTCTGAAAGCATCCTCAAGTCGCTACAATGATTTTCAGTTCAAGAAATACCCGTTCCACGGGTTCTTCCCAGTGAAAGCAGGCTTTTATGAAGGTTGAAGTCAATTCCGGCGCACTCGCCGACGCAGTAGCATGGACGACCAGGGTCATTGATGCTCGTCCTTCCAACCCAATTCTTGCCGGCATCCGGCTTGAAGCAGCAGATGGTGCCCTACGGCTTTCCGCCTTCAATTACGAAATTTCCGCCCGCGACCATATCGAAGCTGGAGTCGATGAATCCGGCAGCATCCTCGTGCTTGGCAAACTGCTCGCCGACATCACCAAATCACTGCCATCCGAAAAAACCTATCTTTCGGCCAACTCCACCACGTTGACCATCACCTCCGGCAAATCGACGTTCACCATGCAGCTGATGCCGAACGCCGAATACCCCGATTTGCCGAGCATGCCGAGCATGCTCGGCCAGGTCGACGCACCGACCTTCATACAGGCAGTATCTCAGGCCTGCGTCGCAGTCTCCCGCGAAGAAAACCGCCCCGTGCTGACAGGCGTGCGCATGCAGTTCGACGGCGACAAGGTGGTGCTGACATCCACCGATCGTTTCCGCCTGGCCCGCGCCACCTTCTCCTGGAGCCCCCAGGACCCGACCGTGCACACCACTACGCTCGTTCGTGGCTCGCTGCTTCGCGATGTCTCCCGTTCCCTTAACGAACGTCAGAACCTCACCCTTGATTTCGATACGGAGAACCCGTCCCTCCTCGGCTTCGACAATGCCGGGCGCTCCTCCACCTCGCAGCTCATCGACGGCGAATTCCCCGCAGTCGACAGACTGTTCGCCGACGACTATCCGATTCAAGCCGTCATCGACAAGCAGTCCCTGATCGGCGCCATCAAGCGTGTGGCCCTGGTCGCCGAACGTGACGCCCCCATTCGCATGGTCTTCTCCGGGCAGGAACTCACCTTGAGCGCCGGTGCCGTGGACGAAGCGCAGGCAAAGGAAATCATCGACGTCGATATGGATGGTGACGACATCACCGTCGCCTTCAACCCGTCGTACCTTATCGAAGGTCTGAGCGCCATCAGCGAACCGTATGTCCGCATGAAGCTCACCACCGCCGTAAAGCCCGTGGAATTCAACGGCCAGCAGGAAGCCGACTCCGACGAGTCGATGGATTACCGCTATCTGCTCGTTCCGATGCGCTTCAACAACTGAATCACAGCCTCCATCTACCCCGCCTGACAGCCATGTATATTTCGCGCCTCGCTCTTGACCATTTCCGTTCCTGGAATCAGGTCGTAGTGGACTTTACACCTGGAGTGAACGTGCTGTATGGGGCGAACGGTCTGGGTAAAACCAATCTGGTCGAGGCCGTGGAGGTTTTGTCTACCGGCGGCAGCCATAGGGTGAACTCCTCACTGCCGCTGGTGGAACGCGGGTATGGCAAAGCGACCATTCGAGTCAATGCCAATACTGCCGAAACCACCACCTACGAGGTGACGATTGCAGCGCGTGGCGCGAATCGTGCACGAGTGAATTCCGGGCCGTCGCAGTATCTTCGCGATGTGGTTGGTCTGGTACCGTCTGTCTCGTTCACACCGGAAGACCAGCGTTTGGTCAGCGCGGATCCGGCCACGCGCCGCGGTTTCCTCAATCAGAGTGCCGGCATGCTGATTCCCGGGTACACTGGTCGGCTGCAGCGGTTCACGCAGATCGCACGCCAGCGTGCAGCACTCCTGAAGCAGCTTGGTCAGCATGAAGGCTCAGCGGATGCGGTATTGAGCGGACTGGAGGTTTGGACGGGGCAATTCATCGAAGCCGGCGTCGCCCTGACCAGAATGCGTAACGAGGTGATGGGGATTCTGGCGACCCCGTTCTCCGATATCTATGCGCGCCTTGCCTCGGGGCACGGCAAAGCGGAAATCGTCTATGAGCCGTCGTTTGCGGAAGTCCGCGACGGTGATACTCCGGAGCTGAATATCTCCGAACATTTCCAGCGTCTATACCCGGGCGAGGTGTCTCGCGGCATGAACCTCATCGGCCCGCAGCGCGATGATTTCTCGGTGTTGCTCGATGGCGAGCCGGCTCGTGATTTCGCCTCGAACGGCGAGATGTGGACCATGGCGCTGTCGCTCAAAATGGCGTTGTTCGAGGCGATCGCCGAATCTCGCGGCATCAGGCCCATTGTGATTCTCGATGATGTGTTCGCGCAGCTGGATGAATCTCGTAGGCGCCAGATCCTTGATTTCGCCAATGATCAGGATCAGGTGCTGGTCACCGCTGCCGCGGCGAGCGATATTCCGCAAGACGATAGGGCGAATATCATCGACGTCGCCTCGCTGAAGGAACAATCGGATATGTTCGGTGCGATGCCCATGCCGTCAGGAAGCGGTTCGCTATGAAACCGCCGATAACGGTGACATTGAAGCTGGACCAGCGCACCCTGCCAGCTCAGGTGTTCGAACGATATGCGCGGCGTGAGGATTCGCGCAAAATCAGGGCCATTCGAGCGGAACTCGCATGGGAGAACTTCGGCAAACCGGGGCGCGACCCGGTCAAACTCGGTGGCGTGGCGACGGTTATCGCGAAGAACGGCAATTGGATGCCGTATCTTAAGATCTCCCAGCTGAACAACCATTGGGATCAGGTGGTTGGTCCTGGCGTGGCGCAGCATTCCCATGTCGTGAGCCTGCGCGACGGAGTGCTGACCATCGCGGCCGAATCCCAGGTGTGGGCCACGCAGCTTACGTTTCTTATTCCGCAGCTCACCGATACCATCACCAGAAAACTGGAAGGGCTGCCCATTACCGATATTCGGGTGAGGGGCCCCTCCGTGGGGTACAGCAGAAAATGGGGCAAACGTCGTTAACGGCTGTATATAGTGCTCGTCGCGGTGCGTGAGTAGAATCACATGCAGTATAGTCAAAACGTCTCAAGGGGCCTTAGAAGGCGTTTTTGAGGTAATGGACCGCGAAAAACCCCTTCGCGAGCCAGTGACGCAGGAAGGAAGCTCCTTGGCGGATTCGCTGGAGAATGCTACGAGCAAAGAAGAACAGCTCAAAGCCGTAGACGAACATATCAATAATGCCGAATTGCAGGATGGCGAGCTCGACGAGTCAATGACTCCCGAACATTACGACGCCTCCGATCTTAAGGTTCTTGAAGGTCTTGAGGCCGTGCGTATCCGCCCAGGCATGTATATCGGATCCACCGGTCCTCGCGGCCTGCACCATCTGGTGTATGAGATCGTCGATAATTCGGTGGATGAGGCGTTGGCAGGTTATGCCAGCCATATCGAAGTCACGATTCTGCCGGATAACGGCATTCGCGTCGTGGACGATGGCCGTGGCATCCCCGTCGATATCGTGCCGGGCGAAGGTGTCTCCGGCGTGGAAACCGTGATGACCAAGCTGCACGCCGGCGGCAAGTTCGGCGGTGGCGGCTATGCCGTTTCCGGCGGTCTGCACGGCGTGGGTATCTCCGTGGTGAACGCGCTGTCCACCCGCGTGGACATCGAAGTGCGCCGCCAGGGATTCCACTGGACCCAGACCTATAAGGACCAGCACCCCACGGCACCGTTGGCGCAGGGTCAGCCCATGACGGACGACGAGTCCACCGGCACGTCCGTCACCTTCTGGGCCGATCCGGCGATCTTCGAGACCACCACATACGACTTCGAGACGCTGCGTAGCCGTTTCCAGCAGATGGCGTTCCTGAACAAGGGCCTGAAGATCACGCTGACCGATCTTCGCCAACTGGACGAAGCCGGCGACGAAGTGGCCGGCGACGGCGACAATGCCGCCGAGGAACTGCATCAGACCGCCACCTACCAGTACGTCAACGGCATCAAGGATTACGTGGACTATTTGGTGAAGTCCCGCAAGGCCGTGCCGGTGGAGGACGAGGTCATCAACTTCGACGCCGAAGACCTCAAGCTGGGCATCTCCGCGGAAATCGCCATGGAATGGACCACCGCGTATTCCGAATCCGTGCACACCTTCGCGAACACCATCTCGACCACCGAGGGCGGCACCCACGAGGAAGGCTTTAGAGCCGCGCTGACCTCACTGGTGAATCGTTATGCGCGTGAGAAGAACATCCTCAAGGACAAGGACGAGAACCTGTCCGGCGATGATGTACGCGAAGGCCTGACCGCGGTGGTGTCCGTCAAGCTCACCAACCCTCAGTTCGAGGGCCAGACGAAAACCAAACTCGGCAACTCCGAAGCCAAGACCTTCGTGCAGCGTGTGATGACCGACAAGCTCGGCGACTGGTTCGACGCGCATCCGAGCGAGGCGAAGAACGTCATCCAGAAGGCCATCGAAGCGTCCCGCGCTCGTCTTGCCGCCAAGAAGGCCCGCGAAAACACTCGACGTAAGTCGATTTTCGAATCCGCCGGCATGCCGGACAAGCTGAAGGACTGCCAGTCCAACAATCCGGAGGAATGCGAGCTGTTCATCGTGGAGGGTGATTCCGCAGGCGGTTCCGCCATTCAGGGGCGCAACCCGATCACCCAGGCGATTCTGCCGTTGCGAGGCAAGATCCTGAACACCGAGCGCGCAAGCCTTGACCGCATGATGAAGTCCGACACCATCGAATCGCTGATCACCGCGGTCGGCGGTGGTTACGGCGAGGACTTCGACATCAATAAGGTGCGCTACCACAAGGTCATCATCATGGCCGATGCCGATGTCGATGGTGCTCATATCGCCACGCTGAACCTGACCTTGTTCTTCCGCTATATGCGGCCGATGATCACGGCCGGTTACGTGTATGTGGCCATGCCGCCGCTGTACCGACTCAAGTGGACCAAGGGCGCGCATGATTTCGTCTACACCGACGCCGAGCGCGACCGTGTGCTTGCCGAAGGCAAGGCGAGGGGACGCCAGCTGCCGAAGGGCGAAGGCATCCAGCGCTACAAGGGTCTGGGCGAGATGAGCTATCAGGAACTGTGGGAAACCACCATGGATCCGGAGCATCGTATTTTGAAGCAGGTGCAGATCGAGGATGCGGAAGCCGCGGACGAGACCTTCTCCATGCTGATGGGCGACGAGGTTGAACCGCGCCGACTGTTCATCCAGCGCAACGCGCGCAACGTCAGCTGGATCGACGCCTAACCGGCATATTGCATCTCCTCTTGCGCTTCGAACATCACGGCCGATGCGCAAGAGGGCCAGAAAACGTAACGGGGGAAGCCTTGAACGGCTTCTCCCCCAGCCGGTTGTGTGACCGGCAGCTCCTTGTTGGAGGAGCATAGCTACGGAGGAAAAGTGGCAGACGAAAACAACAATGACAACGGTCAGTTCGTGCCGGACGGCTCGATGGAACCGCTAAGCCCGCAAGAGGCCGACAACACCGATTACGGCCTGATGGTCGGCGAACGCATCCAGGTGCGTGATCTGCAGACGGAAATGCGCGAATCGTACCTCGCCTACGCCATGAGCGTGATCGTGGATCGAGCGTTGCCGGATGTGCGCGACGGTATGAAACCGGTGCATCGCCGCGTGGTGTATGCCATGTACGACGGCGGCTACCGTCCCGATCGCGGCTATTCCAAGTGCGCGCGCGTGGTCGGCGAGGTCATGGGTAAATACCATCCGCACGGCGACTCCGCCATCTACGACACGTTGGTGCGTATGGCGCAGTCCTGGTCCATGCGCTATATGCTGGTCGACGGTCAGGGCAATTTCGGCTCCCCCGGCGACGATCCGGCTGCGGCAATGCGTTACACCGAATGCCGCATGGCCCCGCTCGCCATGGAAATGGTGCGTGATATCGACAAGGACACCGTTGATTTCCTGCCGAACTACGACGGTAAGACGCAGGAACCGACCGTACTGCCGGCACGTTTCCCGAATCTGCTGTGCAACGGTTCCTCCGGTATCGCAGTCGGCATGGCCACCAACATTCCGCCGCACAACATGCGTGAGGTCGCCGAAGGCGTGCATTGGGCGCTTGACCACCCGGAGGCAAGCCGTGAGGAGCTGCTCGACAACCTGATTCGCATCATCAAGGGACCGGATTTCCCGACCGGCGCTACGATTCTTGGTCATAAGGGCATCGAACAGGCCTACCGCACCGGCCGCGGCCTGATCACCATGCGGGCCGTCGTCAACACCGAAGAGATCAAGGGCCGCATGTGCCTGGTCGTCACCGAGCTGCCGTATCAGGTCAACCCCGATAGACTGGTCGCCTCCATCCGCGAAGCGGTGCGCGACGGTAAGATCCAAGGCATCGCCGACATGCGTGACGAAACCTCCGGCCGTACCGGTCAGCGTCTGGTGCTCGTGCTCAAGCGCGATGCGGTTCCGAAGGTCGTGCTTAACAATCTGTACAAGCATTCCCAGCTGCAGCAAACTTTCGGCGCCAATATGCTGGCGCTGGTCGACGGCGTGCCGCGGACGCTGAGCCTTGATGCGTTCATCCGCCATTGGATCAACCATCAGATCGACGTGGTCGCCCGTCGTACCGCCTACCTCAAGCGTGAGGCGGAGGAACGCGATCATATTCTGCAGGGTCTGCTGAAGGCGCTCGACGCCATCGAAGAGGTCATCAAGCTGATTCGCAGCAGCCAGGGGCGTGAGGACGCACGTCCGAAACTGATGGAATTCCTCGACATCGATCAGGTTCAGGCCGATGCCATCCTGTCGATGCAGTTGGTGCGACTGGCCAATATGGAAGCGCAGAAGATCGTCGACGAGCATAACGAGCTGATGCGCAAGATCGCCGACTACAACGATATTCTCGCCAAGCCGGAACGCCAGCGCAGGATCGTCGGCGACGAGCTCGACGAAATCGTCGCCAAGTATGGCGATGAGCGTCGCACCAAGATTCTGCCGTACAGCGGCGAGATGAACGTCGAGGATCTCATCCCCGAAGAGAACGTGGTGGTCACCGTCACCCACTCCGGTTTCATCAAGCGCACCAAGGCCGACGAATACCGTGCGCAGCACCGTGGCGGCAAGGGCATCAAGGGCGCGAAACTGCGTGAGGATGATGTGGTCGATCACTTCTTCCTGACCAGCACGCATAACTGGCTGCTGTTCTTCACGAACAAGGGTCGCGTCTACCGTCTCAAGGCGTATGAGCTGCCGGAAGGCTCGAGGGATTCCAAGGGGCAGCATGTGGCGAACCTGCTGCAGTTCGGGCCCGACGAGACCATCCAGACCGTGCTGTCGATTCCGAATTACGAGGTCGCCAAGTACCTGGTGCTCGCAACCCGTTCCGGCAAGGTCAAGAAGACCGCGCTTGCCGAGTACGACTCTCCGCGTCAGGGCGGTCTGATTGCAGTGCGTCTGATGACCGACGAGAACGGCGAGAACGCAGACGAACTGATTGGTGCCGCACTGTGCAACGCCGACGACGACATCATGCTGGTGTCCAGAAAGGGCATGAGTCTGAAATTCACCGCCAACGACGAACAGCTGCGCCCGATGGGCCGACAGACCGCCGGCGTGCAGGGCATGAAATTCCGCGACGGCGACGAGTTGCTGGCTATGGACGTGGTGTGGGGCGATTCCGACAAGGATCTGCTCGTGGTCACCGATGAGGGCTTCGCCAAGCGTTCCGCCGTCAGCGAGTATCGTCTGCAGGGGCGTAACGGTTACGGCGTCAAGGCGTTGCAGCTTGCTGAAGGCCGTGGATCGCTGGTCGGCGCGCTGATTGTTTCCGAAGATGACCAAGTGATGGCCATTATGAAGTCCGGCAAGGTGATTCGTTCCGATGTGGCCGAGGTCAAGCGCACCGGCCGTAATACGCAGGGCGTTACGCTGGCCAAACCGGATAAGAACGACGAGATCATCTCCATCGCATTGAACGCCGAGAAGGATGATGCCGACGATCAGAACGACGTTCAGCCCGCCCAGTCCGAACAGTCGGATTCCGCCGAGCAGCAGGCCGAACAGCCTGCTGACGTACAGAATGTGAACACTGAGTCGGATGGCGAGTAATCGTCGGTAAAGATTGCTAGTCTCGGCTACAGATAGCGAATCATGAAGGAGCAACATGAGCGACGACAAGCCTGAAGAGAACGTGACCGCCGAAACCGCCGAGGCGCCGGCGAACACCAACGCGACCGAGGCGGTCGAACCGGTCGATCAGCCGCGCGGCCTGGATGACGCTCCGCGTGAGGCCCGTTCCGTGTCGAGCCAGTCCACTGCCAGCGAGAAGTCTCACACCTTCCCCACGGCGACTTCGACCACGCCTACCGGCGTTCCCGTGCGTCCGGCTCCGTCCGGCAAGCGTGGCACGCCGCGCGCACGCCGCATGAACCTGTCGCTGACGCGTTTGAACGCATGGAGTGTTGCCAAGGTGTCCTTCATGATGTCGCTTGCGTGGGGCATCATCCAGATCATCGCGGCGGGCCTGGTGTGGATGCTGCTGAACGTCGTCGGCGTATTCGACCAGCTGACGCAGATCGTCGCATCCACGGGTCTTGACGCAGGCGGTTTGAACCTGACCGATGTGTTCTCGTTGAGTTCGGTGCTGTCCGCGGTGACGATCTTCTCCATCATCGAAATCGTGCTGTTCACTCTGCTCGCGGCCATTGTCGCTCTGATCTATAACGTCGTGAGCTCCCTGGTGGGAGGCGTGCACATCACGCTTGGCGACGACTGAGTCGCGGCGAGCGGCAGCAACGCGCAACGGGTGGCGGATTATTCCGCCGCCCGTTTTTTTATTGTCGGCAACGGGTGGCGCCAACGTTCATCCGGCATACTGCAAAGCCGACCTGGTGCTGCGGCAGGTATGCCGGACTGCTCAGGGGCGGATGATGCTGTTCGTATGAGGCCAACGACTCGCCGCATGCCGTGGAACCGATCGGCCGTGTGTATGAGCGGAACGGATACCAGGCAATAGGCCACCAATAGGCCGACTTGTATGATGTGATATGGCTCACAATCTCCGGTTGAACACGAAACATGCCGATTGACGAATCGGAATCGGCGTGTATAGTAAACAGAAGGCTCGATGAGGAGGACCTCATTGAACTCAAAACCAAACAAGTAAACGCAGAAGTTTGCGGTTTGCCTGAATGTTTGCAGTGATGCGAACGGGCAGGTGATTCACAGATTGAAGCACCGAAATCCCTTTACAACGGATCGTGAGGCACGTACCTGCCTCTGAAAGGATTGCAATTATGGCAGAAGTCGTATTCGACCACGTCACTCGTATCTACCCGGGCAACGACAAGCCCTCTGTGGATAATCTGAATCTTGATATCAAGGATGGTGAGTTCCTTGTGCTCGTCGGTCCGTCCGGCTGTGGCAAGTCCACCACCCTGCGCATGCTCGCTGGCCTTGAGGAAGTGAACAAGGGCAGCATCCGCATCGGTGATAAGGATGTCACCACCATGCAGCCGAAGGATCGCGACATCGCAATGGTGTTCCAGAACTACGCGCTGTACCCGCACATGACCGTTGCCGACAACATGGGCTTCGCCCTGAAGATCGCTGGCACTCCGAAGGACGAGATTCGCAAGCGTGTTGAGGAAGCCGCCAAGATCCTTGATCTGACCGAGTACCTCGACCGTAAGCCGAAGGCTCTGTCCGGTGGTCAGCGTCAGCGTGTGGCCATGGGCCGTGCAATCGTTCGTAAGCCGAAGGTCTTCCTGATGGATGAGCCGCTGTCGAACCTCGACGCCAAGCTCCGTGTGCAGACCCGTACCCAGATTGCCGCCCTGCAGCGTCAGCTGGGTGTCACCACCCTGTACGTGACCCACGATCAGACCGAGGCTCTGACGATGGGTGATCGTATCGCCGTCATCAAGCTCGGTATCCTGCAGCAGGTCGGCGCTCCGACCGAGCTGTACGATCGCCCGGCCAACGTCTTCGTCGCAGGCTTCATCGGTTCCCCGTCGATGAACATCAACACTCATCCGGTGGTGAACGGCAAGGCGAAGATCGGTGAGGACACCGTGGATCTGCCGGCCGAGGCCGTCAACAAGCTGACCGCCGAAGACAAGGGCCAGATCGTCGTCGGCTTCCGTCCGGAAGACGCCTCCCTGGCTACCTCCGACGATCCGAACGCCTTCTCCCTGAAGGTCGTCAACGTCGAGGATCTCGGCTCCGACGGCTACATCTACGGCAACATCATCACCGACGGTTCTGCCGCCGAGGCCACCCAGGTCATGTCCGACCAGAACAAGCTCACCACGGTTCGTGTGAACCCGCGTGCGCTGCCGAAGGTTGGCGACGTCGTCAAGATCAAGATCGATCCGGCCAAGATGCATCTGTTTGCTCCGTCGACCGAGCTGCGTCTGAACTGAGTCGAGTGACAGGCCACAAGGCCGGTCGTATCGGACTTGACCAGATTCTCGACTGAGCTGGTCAACCATTAAACGAGACGTTTTCTCTTCCTCTCTAACCGTCTCGTTGAAGAAGCCCCGCTATGACGCGGGGCTTCTTTTTTATGTGCACGTTCACGTATCCCCGTTCTGAGACGAAACAGCATATTCACGATTCCATGGGGAGGTGGCACGGGTAGAATCATGAGCCATGACCCCTAATCCAATTGATGTGTCCCAGCTGGACCCCCGTGTCGCCATGGCGACTTCTGTGAATGCGGAAAGCGAATCGGAGAACGCGGCGGAACCGCAGGCTCTGAAGATTACCGCGGCAAGTTCCAACCCGAAGATGTTCACCCTACCGTGGTCCGAGCCGCTTGCCTCCTGGCCGCAGGATCTGCTGGCGAATCTTCCGAGAGGTATTTCAAGACACGTTGTGCGTTTCGTGCATGTAGGCGACGAAGTCTACGCAATGAAGGAAATCACCCGGCAGATGGCCGAACGCGAATATGAGAATCTTCGCCGTCTGCAGAAACTCGAACTGCCTGCCGTCACGCCGATCGCTGTGGTTACCGGTCGTCATGATCACAATGGGGAACCGCTGGAAGCCATTCTGGTCACCAAGCATCTGAAGTTCTCGCTGCCGTACCGTGCGCTGTTCGCACGCAATCTGCGTCCGGATACCGCCGAACGACTGATTGACGCCCTGGCCGTGCTCATGGTCCGTCTCCACCTCGCAGGCTTCTATTGGGGTGATGTGTCCCTGTCCAACGTGCTGTTCCTGCGCGATGCCGACGCATTCACGGCATTCCTGGTCGATGCCGAAACCGGTGATCTGCAGATCAACCTGACCGAAGGCCAGCGCGAATACGATATCGATTTGGCTCGCACCAACATCATCGGCGAACTTATGGATTTGAGCTACGGCAAGTTGCTTCCGGGCGACGTGGACGAGATTGAAATCGGCAATCGCCTGGTCGACCGCTACCATTCGCTGTGGAGCGCGCTCACCGACACCGACAAGTTCAAGCCCGATGAGATGTGGAAGATCGAAAAGCGCGTCAACAAGCTGAACGAGCTTGGCTTCGACGTTGACGAGCTGGAAATGAAGACCACGGAGGATGGCAAGCGTGTGCTGGTCCGCCCGCGCGTGGTGGACGCCGGTTACGCGTCGCGTAAGCTGCTTCGCCTTACCGGTCTTGATGTGCAGGAGAATCAGGCGCGTCGATTGCTCAACGACCTTGACGCATACCGTGCGTCCACTTGGCGTGAAGGCGAGGATCTGGAAATCGTGGCAACCGATTGGATGCGCGAAGTGTTCGAACCGACCGTCCGCATGATTCCACGCGAATACCGCTCGCAGATTCAGCCGGCGCAGTTCTTCCATGAGATTCTGACCCATCGCTGGTATCTTGCCGAGCATGCCGGGCATGATGTGCCGATGGTCGAGGCCGTGAAGAACTATATCGACAATGTGCTGCCCAACTACAAGCTTGACGACAAGGCCATCAGCGCGCTGTTGGAAGAGGCGGATTCCGGCGTCATCGATGATGAAAGCACGTATGGCGACGACGGATACGATCCCGACTACGATCCCGACGCAGCCGTGTGGAGTCACTGATCTGTTGCTTGTCAGCCGATAGGCGAGCCGGAGGTTTTTCTCCTCTCCCCCAAGGAAACTTGCTGCGGCAACCGTGAAGCTACACATCCCGTTCAGGTTGAGACCTGGACGGGATGTTGTATATGTGTACGTATGTGCGCAATGCATGCGCATATAAGAAACCCCGGTGCGGTTGGCACCGGGGAGAGGAAAAAGGAGAAGGAAGAGATGAAGATTGAGTTATGCGGGGCTGTGGAGCTCCGCCCGAATTGCTTCGGTACTTGATATATAACCACCCGTTGCTGTGTCTAACACTGGGTTTTCCTGGAAGTTCACCGCTATACGCTGAGAAAAGCCATAAAAAATCGTCCCATGGGTTCCATGGGACGATACGAAATGGTTTGCTTCCTTGCAGGAGAAGTCAGCGGTCAGCTGCCTTACGGCGTTCGTTGGCCACGGCATACAGGCTGATGCCGGCCGCGACGGACGCATTCAGGGACTCCACCTGACTGGAGATCGGAATGCCGGCGATGGCGTCGCACGCCTCACGAACCAGACGGCTGAGACCCTTGCCTTCCGAGCCGAGCACCACTACCAGCGGATCGGTTTCGAAACCGGTTTCGCCAACCAGCTTGTCGCCGCCGCCGTCAAGACCCACCACATAGTAGCCGCGAGCCTTCAACGCTTCGATGGCCTTGGTGAGGTTGACTACGCGGCATACCGGCAGATGGGCTGCGGCGCCCGCCGAAACCTTCCACGCCGCGGCGGTCACCGAAGCGGAGCGGCGTTCCGGTAGAATCACGCCATTGGCGCCGAATGCGGCTGCGGAACGAATCACCGCACCGAGATTCTGCGGATCGGTCACCCCATCCAATGCGATGAACAGCGGCCTGGCGCTGATGCGTGCCGCAGCGGAGTTCGCAGCTTCCATGGCGCGGGATTTCTTATCCGCACGATCGGCAAGCTCCGCCAGCGAGGAATACTGGTATGGCTCGACCTTGAGAATCACGCCCTGATGGTTGCTGGACCTGGCGATGCGATCCATCTCCAGTCGGTCGGCCTCCATCATGCGCAACCCATGGGCGCTCGCGATTTTCACGATTTCACGAGTACGGTCGTCGTGTTCGATGCGGGACATCACGTACAGCGTGTTCGACGGTACGCCGACGCGCAACGCCTCGAGGACGGAATTGCGGCCGAATACCAGATCCGTGGTGTTGCCTGTCGCGAACTTGTCGGCGCGGCGTCGAGCCGCCAGTCGCGGATCGGCCATCTTGCGTCGGTCGGCGGCCTTCTTGGCCGCATATGCCTTGTGATACACGCGATCTTCGGCTTTGGGCGTCGGCCCTTTGCCTCGAAGTGCGTTCCTATGCTTTCCACCCGACCCCTTGGTCGGTCCTTTCTTAAGTGCCATGCGTCCCATTGTCCCAGTACCCCGCGTCATACCGGTACGGCGTTGATGGCGTGGAACACCGGTGTCGATACGGAACGGCACCTTGATAACCGTTGCTATCAAGGTGCCGTTGGATGTCGATTGTCGTTCATTCCACGGTTGAACGACAATCGGTGGGCAAATCAGTCGTTGTCGTTGCCGGTTTGGCAGGTGCCGTCTGCCGAATCGTCGCATTGAGCGTTCTGGTTTTGGCTGGACTGGCCGCTATTGGTGGAATTCTGGTTTTGATTCTGATTCTGGTTTTGATTGGCGGCGTTCTGCTGTTCCTGCTGTTTGCGTTGTGCCTCGGCGTCGGCCTGCTGCTTGGCGCTGATCGAGGCGTTGACATCGGATGCGGCCTTCTGCAATTGGGATTTGGCGTTATTCACGTCGGATTGCGCCGGCGTGGACTGTCCAGCGACGTTATTGGCGTTGCTGATCGCGTTCTGCAATGCGGTGCGTGTGCTTTCGTCCGCGACCTGGCCGGCGGAATTGTTCAGTACATTCTGCGCGTTGCTGATAGTGGCGTTCAGATCGGCTTTCAATGCGTTGGCATCCTTGGCGTCCTTGCTGCTGTTTGCGGCTTCCAAGGCGTCTTGAATGGCCTTGCGCGCCTCTTTCGCCTGTTTGGTGGCGTTCTTGAAGCTGGTCGTGTTCGTTTTCAGCTCGTTGGCTTTCATATCCGCGGAGCAGCTTGCCGTTGTGGTAACGGATGAGGCGTTGGCAATAGCCTGATTGAGAGTGGTCAGCGTCTGCTGATTGTCTACGGTGCTGGCTGCTGGGGCGTTCTGTTGCGCCTGCGTCGCCTCCGCGTTCAGTTTCTTGACCGTATCGTTATATGACGACTGCGCGCCGGTGCATGCGGCATAGGCAAGCTTTCCGCTGTTCGAGCGGAAGAACATTACGCCAGCCACGATGAGTGCGACAACCGCAATGGCTGCGATGACGATTCCGGCGATCTTGCCGTTGGAGAGTTTCCTGGCTTTTTTGTTCGGTGCCGTGCCGTCTTGCTTGGCGTCATCGTGGTCGTTGGGAGGAATGGTGGGCGGCAGAATCGTCGGTTGCGCCGAAGGGGTGATGGTACGAGGAGTGGTTTGGCCGGCTACGCGTGGCTGGGCGGTGTCAGGGGTGAACACCTGCGTAGGCTGGTCGGCCTGATTGCCGAATATGGTGGACTGCGTGGCTGGCGCCGTTTGCGGCATGGCTTGCGTGGCCTGTAGTTGAGCCGGCATGGCCTGTGTTGCCTGCAGCTGATCCGGCGTTGACGAAGCTGCTGGGGGCGTCGGCATAGTGGGGAACGCCTGCGTGGGTTGTGATGCGATGGGGAATGCTTGCATGGGCTGTGGCATGGCCTGCGTGGGCTGTTGTGCGGCTGATGTCGTCTGCGGCATGGCTTGTGTGGGTTGCGCGGCCGATGGGGCCGTGCCCGGTGCGGCAAAGTCCTCGAGATCCCATAGTGGCGGCATGGCCTGTGTCTCGCCTAGCGATGCGGGACTGGCCGAGGTCGCTGCGGTATTCGATACCGGATTCGAGCTGGTGGGGAACGCCTGCGTCGCTTCGCTGTTCTGCGATTGATTCAGCACAGTGGTTTCCTCATCGGACGGACGATTGGCGCGAGGCTGACGTTGAAAATCGAAGTGGAACTCGCCACTGGGGTCGTTCATGCTTATCTCCTTGTATATGCAAAGGCGGCCGGTGAAGGCCGCCGAAACGAAATATCGGATACCGCGAGTCAGTCGGTGATGCGCGCGCGGTAGAAGTTCTCATAGGAACGGCTCGGCGTCGGGCCGCGCTGCCCCTGGTAATGCGATCCGGTGCCGGCGGACCCATACGGGTGTTCCGCCGGGGAGCTGAGCTGGAAGAAGCACATCTGACCGATTTTCATGCCAGGCCACAGCTTGACCGGTAGCGTGGAGACGTTGGACAGTTCCAACGTGATATGCCCCTCAAAACCGGGGTCGATGAATCCGGCTGTGGAATGCGTCAGGATCCCCAGGCGTCCAAGCGAGCTTTTGCCTTCCAAGCGAGCCGCGATGCTGGCATCGAGTTTGACATACTCCCAAGTGGATCCCAACGCGAATTCCCCCGGATGCAGGATCCACGGCTCGTCCGCCTTGACCTCGAACTGTTCGGTCAGCTCGCCCTGGTTCTCGGCGGGATCGACATAGGTGTAGGCATGATTGTTGAACAAACGGAAGAACCGGTCGAGCCTGACGTCGATTGAGGCAGGCTGCACCATCTCCGGCGTCCATGGATCCAATGAAATATGTCCTTCGGCCTGTGCGGCCAGAATGTCGCGGTCGGACAACAGCATGAGAGCTCCTCGCAAATGGAAACGATACTGACCGCCAGTCTAGTGCCTGCCGTCTATCGCGGTTGCGATAAGGACGTTTGGCATAATGCGCGATATTGAGGAATTCTCAGGTATTTATCAGATAACCGTATCGGTAAGCACAGGAACGTGAGGTTATATAGGACTTGTCGAAAGCAATCGACCCGGGCCATATGGCTCCGATAATTGAATCTTCTTCTTCTCTCCTTTCTCTGTCCCCGGTGGCAACCCCACCGGGGTTTCCTTTATCGGCACACTCGCCGGCATGCAATGCAGCGGTTTGCGAAACGGCATTGCCGACTCAGACTCCCGAATCCGCATCCACCTGCATCACGTAGATATTGCGACGCAGCGCCTTGGCCTGCGCACGGGTGATATCGCCGGCTTCGAGCATGTCCTGCACAACGCCGAGCTCGATGCCGTAGCTGTCCCGTTTGATATCGGCTGCCTGATTGGCGGCCTCGGTGCTTCCCTCCATATTCGGGCGTGATTTCAGCGAGGCTTCGGCTCGACGATAATCAAGGATCAGTGCGGAGCAGAATTCCGTGTTGTAGGTGTCTTTGGTCATTTCCTCGCTGAGTCGTTCAATGACATGATCGATGGCTTCGACCTGAAGCACCTGCGTGTGCGCGAAGATCTGATCTTCGCTGACAAGCGGAGTGGTTCGACGGATGCGATTGCCTACGCGCTTGACGATATTGCCCGTTCGATGCTGGAATCGGCGGATACGGCCGCGAATCTGGGATACGGTATGCCCTGATTCCGGGTTCGCGGACGCATGTCGAAGCGAATTCATGATCTGGTCGAGCATGCGCTCGCACGCTTCCAGATTCAGTTCCTGCACAGCCTTGTTGGCATTCGGATGCGCCCTGACCTCGGCCTGCCGGGCACGCACGAATTCCTTCTCCCAATACAGTGCCTGGAGCTTGAGCTGTTCATAGCCGCGCAAGTCGACGATGCCGGCGAGCTGCTTCAAACGGCTGATGCGTTTGGTGTAGGAATCGATGACCATCAGCACTGCACGGCGGTTGTCCGGGGTGATGCGGGTGGTGAGTTCCTCCACCGTCTGTCTCAGCACCTCGATCGTGACCTCGAACATTTCGGACGAAGTGTTCTCGGCATGGTTCGGCGCCAGCAGCGGCAGCGTGAAGTTGGCCAGCAGCAACGTCATGACGATGACGCCGGCGGCGATGAAGATCAGTTCGTCGCGCATGGGGAATTCCGCGCCTGCCGCAATGGTGTAAGGAATGGTGAACATCAGCGACAATGTGATGGCGCCTTTGGGGCCGCCGAATGTCATGACCGCGGCGGAACGCCAGCGGTCGGGCGACATTGTGCGACGCTTGCCGGTTGTGGTGTCGCGCGCGAGACGCAGCATGGAGGCCACCCAGATGAAACGAAGCGTGATCACCACAACGGTGATCAGCAGGATCACCGTCAGCAGTTGCTTATTGCTGACGTTCGGATCGGACCAGCTTGCCGTCATCGCCTGGGGCAGCAGCATGCCCAGCAGAATGAACACCGCGCCGTTCAGCGTGAACGACAGTACTCCCCACACGCTTGAGGACACAATATTGGTACGTGCCACGTTCGGCCCGATTCCGGTACGGTCGAAACGGATCAGCAGACCTGCAGTGACTACGGAAAGAATACCCGACACATGGCATTCCTCCGCTCCCACATACAGCAGCACCGGAAGGAACAGTTCCATGAGAATGCGGGTGGTGGTGTTCTCCCATCCCAGCGAGCGGACGGTTTCGAACAGCCAGTTGATGAACAGTCCGACGATAAAGCCGAATGCCGCTCCCCCGATGAACGAGACGATGAATTCCCCGGTGGCTTTCCCGACGGCGAATTCCCCGGTGATGGCGGCGGAGATCGCGAACTGGAACCCGACGATGCCCGAAGCGTCGTTGAACAGGGATTCGCCTTTCAATACGCTGCGTTGACGCGTGGTCAGCGAAGCCTCTTTGCCTAATGAGCTGACGGCGACGGCGTCGGTTGGCCCCAAGGCGGCGCCTAAGGCCAGTCCGGCCGCCAAGGGCATTGCCGGCCAGATCGAGTGCAGGGCGAATCCGACCGCTGCCATGGTGGCGATGGCCAGTCCGATGGCAAGGGATAGGCTGAGTTTCACGGTTTTCAGCAATTCGGACTTGTTGATGTCATGGGCTTCGAGATACAGCAGCGGCGCGATGAATAGCACCATGAACAATTCCGGGTTCAGCTGTACGCCCTGGAAGAACGGCAGCTGGCTGGCAAGGGCGCCCAACGCGATCTGCACGAGCGGCGTGGATACCTTGGGTATGAAGCGACTGAGAAATGATGACGCCACGACAATGGCGATAATGCAGAGAATAAGTTCGATTACGGCCACAAGTTTCCTTACCTTGGAGGGACGTTGATAACAGTATAGAGACCGGTTTCCATCAATGTGCCGTCTGTCTTATGCCGTGAGGCGAATCGGATCGCCAGGGGCGGGACGGAGGGGGTTCTGCGATGCTGTGCCCAGGTAGACTGGCGGTATGAACGATGATAAGGCGATGCGTTGTGCGCTGGAATTGGCGCATCGCGCCGCAGAGCACGGTGATGTGCCTGTAGGCGCACTGGTGCTTGATGCGCATGGACATATTGCGGGCGAGGGATGGAACACCCGTGAGGTCGATGGCGATCCGTTGGCCCACGCGGAGGTCGCGGCCATGCGTGAGGCAGCCGAACATGGCTGGAATCTTGCCGATTGCACGTTGGTGGTTACGTTGGAGCCGTGCCCGATGTGTGCGGGCGCATGCATACAGACGCATATCGGGAGAATCGTATTCGGCGCGTGGGATGCCAAGCTCGGCGCCTGCGGGTCGGTGTGGGATATTCCCCGCGATCCGCATGTAGGTTCCGTGCCGGAGGTGTATGGCGGTGTTATGGAGCGGGAATGCGCCCAGGTGCTGAGTGAGTTCTTCGCGGCTCGCCGTTGAGCCGCAGTGGCGCTCGCTGTCGTTGTTATCTGGTGTGGCCGCTTATTTGGCGTGATAGCCGTGTGTGATGCGTGCCACCAGACCGCGTGCTGCCGGTGTGATCTTCAATGCGGCCCACAGGCATCGTGCGGCGATGACGACCAGATAGATGGTGAAGAGATTCGTGCCGACGCGTGGGCTGACGGTGCCGGCGATCATGGTGCCGAGTGGTGCGGAAAGCGCGGATACGATGCCGATGACGAGTCCGTCCTTGACGATTACGAGGTTGCGTTTGCTGTTCGCCACTGTCGCGGTAATCGAGCTGGGGAACATGGCGAGCAGCGAGGTTCCGCGTGCGATGAGGTCGGAGGCGCCGAAGATCAGCGACAGCGATGGAACGGCGATGGCGCCGCCGCCGATGCCGAGCAGTCCGGCCAGTGTGCCGATGAATACGCCCACGAGGATGATGGCGATGCCGGTCGCCGGTGTCAATGCGATTGAAGAATCCCTGGACGGTGTGAAACATATCTGTGAAACAATCACGAAGCAGAGGAAGACCACGTAGAACCAGCGTAGGAACACCTCGGAGAGCCTGGACAGCAGCCAGCTGCCGATCTGCGAGCCGACCATCATGCCCACGGCCAGCAGCAGCGCGGCAATCCAGTCCACGTCGCCGCCGTGCGCATAGGAGATCACACCGGAGATCGACGTGATGATGATCGCACAGATCGAGGTCGCCGCGGCCTGCCGTTGCGTCAGACCGATCCAGACGAGCGCCGGCACGATGACGGTGCCGCCGCCGATGCCGAACATGCCGGAGAACAGGCCGGCGATGAGGCCTACCGCAAGAAGAATGCACAGTGTGCGTCGTGCGCTGCCGTGAAGTGCTGCCTGTTCGTAATCCATGGAATGAGTGGCCTCCCGCCTTGTTGCTTCGGCAATCCTACGAAATGATAGGTCGTGTTCGGGATGACGCAATAAATTAGTTTCTGAAAACAAGAAACACGCTGGGGTGCGGCAAAAAATAGTTCCGGGCATACTATAGAAGCAGCAAATCTCCCGGTTTCACGAAGAGAAGGATGGTGCAATGTCGCACATTCAACAATTCCAAGGCAATACCGCAAACGGCACCGCGATCACTGTCGTGTACGCGCAGCAGCCGGCCGTCGATGTGGCGGTGGCATTTGCGTTCGTCGGCAACGATCTGCCTCGACTGGTGTACTGGGGTCGGCCGATCAGCGCTCCCGAAACGCTGGTGGGCGCTTATGACGCGCAGAATCCGCAGCGCGTCTCCGGTGCGCTTGACTACACCCCGTGGCCGAGCGTCCTGCCCACACAGTCGGAATCCTGGATCGGCGCCGACCGCTTCGATGTGAGCCGTGACGGACGCAAGCTGTTCTGCAAATTCACCGTCACGAACATCTCCGCCGAAACCGTCGAAGCCGGCAATGCCTACGATATGACGGTGGAAGGCGGCTACCCGCAGTGGAAGGTGTCGGATTCCCCCAAGGCCACGCCGACCATCACCGCTACTGCCGAAGACGCCGAGCAAGGCGTCAGAATCGTATGGACCTGCGAGCTTGATGCCAGCGGTCTGATGCGTCAGAAGGCGTCTGTGATCAATATCGGTTCCGGCCAGTTGGAAGTCGGCAAGGTGGAACTTGCCTACACCATTCCCGCGGACGCCACCGAGATTCTGACCACAACCGGCCATCATCTGCATGAGCGTTCCCCGCAGCGCCAGCCGCTCACCGTGGGACGCTTCGAACGGGTCTCCATGGTCGGGCGCCCGGATTTCGATGCCACGTTGCTGCTCTCCGTGGGCGAGACGGGCTTTGGCTTCACCCGAGGCGACGTGTATTCCGCTCACGTCGGTTGGAGCGGCAACAGCGTGCTGTCCATCGAACGACTCCCCTACACGGCAGGCGTGCTGGGCGGCGGCGAAGTGCTACTGGGCGGTGAGATCAGCCTGGGTGAAGGTGAGGGATACACCACCCCATGGCTGTACGGCTCCTATGGCACCGGTCTGAACGAGGTGTCGTCCAGATTCCACTCCTATATTCGCAATGTGCACCGCGACTGGCGTGCGGAGCATGGCATCGCCGCAAAGCCCCGCCCGGTCATCCTCAACACATGGGAGGCGGTCTACTTCAATCACGATTACGACACCCTCACCGCGCTTGCAGACAAGGCCGCGGAAAGCGGCGTCGAACGCTTCGTGGTGGATGATGGCTGGTTCGGCTCCCGCCGCGATGACACGTCAGGCCTGGGTGATTGGGAGATCTCCCAGGATGTATGGCCAGACGGCCCCAAGTCGTTGAAGGCGCTGGCGGACTACGTGCACGGCAAGGGGCTTGAGTTTGGCCTGTGGTTCGAGCCGGAAATGGTCAATCCAGATTCCAACATGTTCCGCAACCATCCCGATTGGGTGATGAAGCCGACCGCGAATCGTCTGCCGATGCAGGGGCGCACCCAGCAGGTCGTCGATCTGACCAATCCGGATGCGTACGCCTACGTGTACGGCGCAATGGACAAGCTGGTCGGAGAGCTGGGCATCGACTACATCAAGTGGGATCACAACAAGCTCGTCACCGAAGAGGTTTCCCCGCGTACCGGGCGCCCTGCGGCACATGCACAGACCCTTGCCGTCTACAGGATTTTCCATGACCTCAAAGCGGCGCACCCCGGACTGGAAATCGAAAGCTGCTCGTCCGGCGGCGGCCGCATCGATGTGGGCATTCTCGAAGTCGCCGATCGCGTCTGGGTCTCCGACTGCGTCGATCCGGTCGAGCGCGCCGATATCCAGCGCTATACCTCGCTGCTGGTGCCTCCGGAGATGATGGGCGAGCATGTCGGCGACAGCCCCGCACACTCCACGCATCGTGCCACGTCGCAGGAGATGCGCATGGCCATGGCGTTCTTCGGACACATGGGCGTCGAATGGAATCTGCTGAAGCAGCCGCAGGAAGATATCGACAAGCTGCATGAGTGGGTGTCGGAATTCAAGAAGCATCGCGAATGGTTCGCCGTCGATACGGTGGTCCATTCCGACGCGGCCGACCCTGCCGTGCGCGTGGACGGTTGCGTCATGCCGAACAAGGATGCTGCCATCTATCGTTTCACGCAGCTGACCACGTCGCAGACCTACCCGGCTGCCCCCGTGCGCTTGCCCGGTCTTGATCCCGATGCCGTATACGAGGTGTCTCCGCTTGAGGTAAGCCTCGATCTGGCCAAGCAGGATATCGGCAACGGGCAGAGTCCGCTGGGTTGGTGGACCGCTGAAGGCGTGAGGATGACGGGTCGTGCGCTTGCCTCCTATGGCATTCGCCCGCCGGCTCTTCACCCGGCCCAGGCCGTGCTGTTCAAGGTCGTTCGCGTCTGACGGCCTCGTGATGGCTTCGTGACGGGTGCGCATGGTTCTTATGCCTGCGCACCCGTTTTTTCATAGCAATAGATGCGTAGGTGAGCCTAGCCGATATGGTTCACGATTACGCGTGACGCCGCGGCCCTGGCCCATAAGGACCAGTCATGGTCGAGAATCTCGAATTCCACCGGAGCGGCTTGGCTGTGCCGGTGCGCGTTGATGCCGTTGCGCAGTGTGTCGATGCCTCGTTGCGCGATGAACGCCGATTCTCCCGCGATCATGATTTTTTCCGGCATGGCGATATTCGAGATGATCGCGATAAGCGTTCCCAATCGGAAGCAGGTGCGATTGACCAGTTTGGTCGCCTGCGGCACATGGTTGCGCATATCGCGTTCGAAATCGTCGAACGTGACTGGCTTGCCGATGAGTCGGGAATATTGGTCGGCGATGGAGTCGTCGGTCAGGCATTGTGAACAGCCTCGATGCCCTGAATCGCAGTATGGGCCATCCGGGTCCAGCGGGATGTGTCCCACCAGCCCATAGCTTTTATCCGCGCAGTCGATGAGCTTGCCGTGCATCGCCAGCGAATAGCCCACGCCGGACCCGATGGTCAGTGTGGCGAAGCTGCGCAATCCCACGCCGGACCCGAACCAGCATTCGTTTACCAGCATTGAATCGATGTCGTTGTATACGCCGGTCGGCAGGCCTGTGGCGTGTTTCACCATTTCGGAAAGGTTCACGTCGTGGTCCCAATGCAGGAATGGCGCGAAGGTGATGGTGGTGTCATGTTCGATATGGCCGCCAACGGCGATGCCCACGGCGTATGGGCGCGGCAGCCCGGTTGTTATCGCCTCGCTGGAACAGTCGCTGATGAGCCTGGTCAGGGTTTGCGTCACCATGTCCGGCGCACTGTCGGTGATCGGCGCCTCGTGGCATCCGGTGACGATATTGTTTCCCGCGTCGACGACGACGGCGTGTGCCATGGTGCCGTTGAGCTTGATGCCTATGAAGGTTTTGGAACGGCAGTTCAGTTTCAGCCCTGTCTGTGGTCTGCCGCGGCGTTCCGTGTTTGGTGCGGCGGTAAAGTCCTTGGGCAATGTGGCGGACATGGTCTCGCCGGGTTCCGTCTCCACGATGACGCCGTTGTGGATGAGGTCGCTGGTGATGCGCGAGACCGCGCCTTGTGACAGTCCCAGGATGTGCGCGAGCGTGATGCGTGATATGGGGCCGTATTTGGTGATACAGGCCGCCACTTCGTGCGTGTATTCTGATCCCTCGAACCATTGAGGGATGGGATGTATCGCCATAGACTCTTCTCTTTTCATATTTACTATCCAAGAGTAACTAATTCATAGAGCATACCAACATATGCAGTGTGATGCTTGTTGCGGCACCCGATAATGCGGGAAGAGGGGCAAGACAGGGGTGTGCGCGGCGGCCACCGGCTTTGCGATGATGGTTGTCGCGCGCATCGTCCTCGGCCTGGCGGTGTTTGCGGTGTTCGCCGTGCTGTCCATTCCATTTGTGGCCCGTTGCGTTCCGGAGACCAAAGGCAGGTCTTTGGAGGAGATCGAACGTGACCTGGTCAGGCGGTAGCTGTTTTTCGTAGGTTTGGCTCCGCTTGGCTCAAGGTGCCCGCGGACGGTGAAATTCCATGGCGGGCGCCTTGTTCTTTCCTATTTTCTTTCCTTCGATATGAAATTTCTCGCTGTTTTATTGCGCAACAGACAGACACGCGAAAGGTGGGAATGAAAAAACAAATAATTTATCCTAAAAAACATGTCGGTTGCGGTGATGATGCCGCATCCCCAAGGAAGGGAAAGAGGTCGACGATGGGAACAGCATCTCATATAAGGCACAAGACAATAGCCCGTGCGCTCACACGCACGGCAACGGCTGTATGTGCAGCCGTGATGGGATTGGGCGTTGCCGGCTGTGGCACTGCGAACGCCGGCACGGTAACCTTGGATTTCTTCCAATACAAGGCCGAGGCCGCCGACTGGTTTACGGTCAAAGCGCGTGAATTCGAGAAGACCCATCCGAACATCAAAATCAATGTCAACAATTCGTCCGACGCGACCACCGATCTGCGTACGCGTCTGGTGAAGAACCGCGAGCCTGACGTCATCACCATCAACGGCGACATCAATTACGGTATGCTCGCCGAAGCAGGTGTCTTCCACGATTTCACCGATGATGAGATTGTTGACGAACTCAATCCGGGCATGGTGAAGATCGCCAAGAGTCTCGTGCAGACCACTGACCAGTCCAAGAAGCGTTTGTATGCGATTCCATACGCCGGAAACGCAAGCGGCTACATCATCAACGCCGACGTATGGAAGCAGGCCGGCGAAGACCCGGAGAACCCGCCTCAGACCTGGAGCGAGTTCATCGCATTGCTCAAGCGTTTCAAGGCCAAGGGAATCACGCCGATCGAAGCAAGCACCGCCGACCCGTGGACACTGCAGGCGCCGTTGTCCTCGCTGAATTCGACGCTGGTGCCGGAATCGGAATATGCGAATCTTAAGGATGGCTCCAAGAAGTTCTCCGACCTGTGGTCCACGGTGAGCGACGAACTGGTCGAAATCTACCAGAACTACACGCAGAAGAACCCGGCCGTCACCTATCAGCAGGCCACGCAGGATCTCGCTGCCGGCAAGGCCGCGATTCTGCCGCTGGGCACATACGCCATCCCCCAGGTTCGTCTGATCGACAAGAACGCCAACCTGCGGTTCGCGCAGATGCCCGCCACCGACAACGCCAAGGAACAGCAGCTCACCGCCGGTGACGACGTGATGCTGACCATGGGCGCCCATACCAAGCATGAGAAGGAGGCCCGTGAGTTCGTAGACTTCCTGATGAGCGACGAGAACGTCAAGGACTACTCCAAGCAGCAGTCGGCATTCTCCCCATACAAGAACACGTATGTCGGCGATAGCGCGCTCAACGGTGTGCTGTCGTTCTATAAGGCCGGCAAGCTGACCGACTTCTGCGATCATTACGTGCCTGCCAGCATCAATATCGCCGGTTTCCTGCAGACGCTGATCCAAACCGGCAACAAAGACAAATTCCTGAGCAGCATGCAAAGCGAATACGACAAGATCGAAGCCAGGAACTTCAGGTGAGGGAGGGAAGAACCATGAGTGTCAATACTGCTGCACAATCCGTTGGAAAGCCGGCGAAGAAAAAGGTCTCGAAGTTCTCCAAGCGCAAGGTCGATCCGGCGTTTTATTGGATGACGGTTCCGGCTGCGATCCTGGTGGGCATATTCCTGTACTTCCCGTTCCTTCAGGGAGCGATGTACTCGTTCACGAATTCGCAGGGATATGGCGATTTCAAGTTCATTGGACTCAAGAACTACTTCGCCATGTTCCAGGATGCGCGCGTGGGCCATGCCTACCTGTTCACGATTTTCATCGCGGTCCTGATCACCATCGGCACGAATTTCCTCGGCATGTTCCTGGCGGTGCTGCTGAATTCCAAGATCGCCTTCAAGAACGGGTTCCGCGCCATCTTCTTCATCCCGTACACCTTGTCGGTGCTGGTCATCGGCTATGTGTTCAAGTACATCTTCATGACCCCGCTGCCGGAGCTCGGTCAGGCGTTGCACATCGACTGGCTGTCCACGTCGATGCTGTCCAATCCCGATCTGGCTTGGTTCCCGATCGTGTTCCTGTCGATCTGGCAGGGTGTGGCGTATTCCACGCTGCTGTACCTGGCGGGCCTGCAGACCATCGATAACGAGATCTACGAGGCCGCGGCCATCGATGGCGTGAGCGCATGGCAGAACTTCTGGCAGATCACCTTCCCGCTGATCGGCCCGTTCTTCACCATCAACATGGTGCTGAGCCTCAAGAACTCGCTTGGCGCATTCGACCAGATCATGGCGTTGACCAAGGGCGGGCCGGATTCCAAGACCGAAACCGTCTCCTACCTGATCTTCCAGAACGGCTTGGGCAATGGCGAATACTCCTATCAGATGGCGAACGCGGTCACGTTCTTCATCGTGCTGGCTGTTCTCGCGTTTGTGCAGCTGAAGTTCTTCGGCAACAAGGAAAAGGTCTGAGTAGAGGTCTGAAAGTAAGGGGCGATTAACATGACTTCCGCAAATGTTTCGACTACAGCCAAGGGTTCTGCCGGCACCGTAGGGCTTCGCAAGGACCATAAGATCAACTGGTGGCTCACCGCTGCCGTCGCGGTGCTGAGCCTGACCGTTCTGGTGCCACTGTATTTCACCGTGGTCACCGCGTTGAAAACGCCTGGTGAGGCGGGTTCGTTCGGTCTGCCGTCCTCATGGCAGTGGCATAACTTCGTTGACGCGTGGAACAAGGTGAACTATCCGAAGGCCGCGCTCAACTCCGCCATTATCACCGTGTGCGCCGTGGTGCTCACTTTGCTGACGAACACATTCGTCGCATACGCCGTGGCAAGGAACATGGATAAGCGGTTCTTCCGCTTCCTGTACTACTTCTTCCTTGCCATGATGTTCGTGCCGTTTACCGTGATCATGCTGCCGATCGCCAAGGAAATGGGGTCGTTGCATCTCGATAATCAGCTTGGTCTGATTATTCTGTACACGATTCTGGGCATCGGTACGAATCTGTTCATTGCAATCGGCTTCATTCGGTCGATTCCGGTTTCATTGGAAGAAGCCGCACGTATCGACGGTGCGTCGACCTGGCGCATCTTCTGGACGGTGATTTTCCCGCTGATGGGCCCGATCAACGCCACGATCGCGATTCTGACCGCGCTGTGGGCGTGGAACGACTTCCTGCTGCCGCTGATCACGCTGACCGATCAGAGCAATCAGACGATTCCGCTGGCGCAGTACGTGTTCCAGAGCCAGTTCACGTCGAACTACCCGATGGCCTTCGCGTCCTACCTGATGGCCATGGCTCCGGTGCTTATCGTCTACGTCTTCGCCCAGAAGTGGGTCGTCGGCGGTGTAATGAGGGGAGCCGTTAAGTGAACAGCCCAGTGGGCTGTTCATAGGCTCCCCCGAGCGGGACGAGCCGTTTGAGATACGCGGTTGGCTGGATGTTTTGGCAATATTCCGCTAACCGCGTTTCTGTAAACGTTTCACGCTATAAATAGTCACTTGTATGGTTCTTGCCTCAGGTGAGATTTGCAACATCAATGAATGTACAGAAAGCAAAGGAGCTTATTCGCATGACCGATTTCAATCGTTCCGTCCTTCCCGACTCGGTGCGCACCAATGGCGCCACACCGAACCCATGGTGGGCCAATGCGGTGGTCTATCAGATTTACCCGCGTTCCTTCCAGGATTCCAATGGCGACGGCGTTGGCGACATCAAGGGCATCACCAGTCGTCTTGACTATCTTGCAGGTCTTGGCGTGGATGTGCTGTGGCTCTCCCCCGTCTACAAGTCCCCGCAGGACGATAACGGCTACGATATCTCCGACTATCAGGATATCGACCCGCTGTTCGGCACGATGGAAGATATGGATGAGCTGCTTGCCGAAGCGCACAAGCGCGGCTTGAAGATCGTTATGGATCTGGTTGTGAACCACACTTCGGACGAGCACGCCTGGTTCCAGGCTTCGCGCGACAAGAACGATCCGCATGCGGACTGGTATTGGTGGCGTCCCGCCAAGCCGGGCCACGAACCGGGTACCCCGGGTGCCGAGCCGAATCAGTGGGGTTCCTATTTCGGTGGTTCCGCTTGGGAATACGATCCGAAGCGTGGCGAATACTTCTTCCATCAGTATTCCAAGAAACAGCCTGATCTCAACTGGGAGAATCCGGAGGTGCGCAAGGCCGTCTACAAGATGATGAATTGGTGGATGGATCGTGGCATTGACGGCTTCCGTATGGATGTGATTACGCAGATTTCGAAGGTCGTTGACGAGAACGGCAAGCTGCCGGGCGAGGAAGGCGGCCTTATCGCCGACGAGCCGGTTGGTCCGGAAGGCTATTCCAGCCCATTCCCCTTCTGCTCCGATGGTCCGCGCGTCGATGAATTTCTGGCTGAGATGCGTCGCGAGGTCTTCGAGGGGCGTGATGGCTACATGAACGTGGGTGAGGCTCCTGGCGTCACTCCGGCGCGAAATGAGCACATCACCGATCCGGCCAATGGCGAGCTTGACATGATGTTCCAGTTCAATCATGTCGGCATCGACCAGTCCGGTTCCAAGTGGGATACCGTGCCGTTCAAGGTGGCGAATCTGCGCCGCGAGCTTGCCGAACAGCAGAATGCCGTGGGCAAGGTCGGTTGGGCCAGTCTTTTCTTCTGCAATCATGATCAGCCGCGCGTGGTGTCTCGTTGGGGCGATGATTCCAGTGAGGCGAATCGTGTTGCATCGGCAAAGGCGTTTGCCTTGCTGCTGCATATGCATCGTGGCACGCCGTATGTGTATCAGGGAGAGGAATTGGGCATGACGAACGCTCATTTCACTTCACTTGATCAATATCGCGATCTGGAGGCGCTGAACGCTTATAAACAGCGTGTCGAAGAGGCCAAGGTGCAGTCCCCCGAGTCTATGATGGCCGCCCTTGCTTTGATCGGGCGCGACAACGCTCGCACGCCGATGCAGTGGGATGCGTCGAAGTTCGCCGGCTTCACTGAGGAGAACGCTGCCGCCGAACCGTGGATCAGTGTGAATCCGAACCATGCCACGGTCAATGCCGATTGTCAGGTCGACGATCCGGATTCCGTATACGCCTTCTACCGGCAGTTGATCGCGTTGCGGCATAACAATCCGGTTGTTGCCGCAGGCACGTGGCATCTGATCGATATCAACGATGATTACGTCTATGCGTTCGTCCGCAAGCTGGGCGACGCCGCGTTGCTTACCGTGGTGAATCTGTCGGGCAAGCGTGTGGCTATTCCCTCCGATAGTGCCGCCTTGACGGAATCCGGGGTTTCCGAGCCGCGGATCGTGGTGTCTACGCATGGGGCGACGCATGCTGTGGTTTCCTTGGCAAATAAGGAATTGAGTGCTTGGGAGGGCATCGTCGTCGAATTGTGACGCATGGTGCGGCGGCATTGCGAAGCCGTGCGTAAGTCGGTGAGGGGAACGTGACTGCATCGCGTTCCCCTCATGCGTTGGTCTGCTGATGTTCGAGAAGCGGTTTGCCCAATGCAAGTGCGACTCATACAATGCCATGTATGGAACAAAAGGACGTACTGAAAGCACTGCAGCGTGACCATGCAGCCGAACTCAAACTCGCAGCGAAGCGTTTGAAGGGCACGGCTCGCCACACCAAAATCATTCCCTCCCCGGTGCTGAGCGAAACAACGGGTCATGAGATTCTGCTCAAACCCGAGAATCTGCAGGTCACCGGTTCGTTCAAGATTCGCGGTGCCTATAACAAGATCGCTTCTTTGAGCGAGGAGGAGCTATCCCATGGCATTGTCACCGCTTCCGCGGGTAATCATGCTCAGGGCGTGGCCTATGCCGCTCGTGAGCGTGGTGCCAAGGCGACTATCTGCATGCCGCAGATCACTCCCCCGCTGAAGGTCGATGCGACCAAGGCCTATGGTGCCGATGTGGTGCTGTGTGGCGAGGTGTTTGATGAGTCCGCGGCTCGCGCACAGGAGCTTAGCGAAACCGAAGGCATGATCTATGTGCCGCCGTTCGACGATTACGAGGTATTGTGCGGTCAGGGCACCATCGGTTTGGAGATTCTTGAGGATGTGCCTAATGTCACCGATGTTATCGTTCCGCTGGGTGGCGGCGGTCTGGGCGCTGGCGTGGCGTTGGCCATTAAGACGTTCAAACCGGAAGTGCGTGTGATTGGCGCGATTCCGGAGGGTAGCCCCGCTTGGAAGAATTCGCTGGCCGCTGGTCGTGTTGTGCCGGCCGATGATGTAGTCACTTCTGCCGAAGGCGTCGCCGTCAAGCGTCCTGGCGATCTTACGTTCGCGCTGCTCAACGAGTTCCTTGACGATCTGGTCACGGTGTCCGAGCGTGATATCAACGAGATGATTCTGCTTATGCTGGAGAAGCACAAGCTGGTGGTCGAGGCCGCCGGCGCCGTGTCGTTGGCAGCGCTTGAGCATCTGAATCTGCGTTCGCGCAAATTCGCTGAAGCGCAAGGCCCGCATGTGGTGGTGCCGATTCTTTCCGGCGGCAACGAAGATACCGTGTCTATCGGTGCCGTGATTCAAAAGGGCATGATTGCCCGCGGTCGCATTATGAATTTTGAGGTTGAGCTTCCCGATAAGCCTGGTCAGCTGGTCAAGGTTGCGACCATTCTTGCGAGCGAACGCGCCAATGTGATTGCGTTGGATCATGATCAGTTCAAGGCTTCCGGCCATTACACCAATGCGGTGTCCTTGGGTGTGACCGTGGAGACGAACGGTCCGGATCATATCGATCGTATTCTTATGGCGCTCAGGGAGGCTGGGTTCCAGCCCAAGCGCATCTACTGATTGCGGCGTGCACGCCAGGAATCACGAAGGCCCGGTTCATGTGAACCGGGCCTTTTCCGTCGTTCCGCATGTCCGTTGTCGGCATGTGGAGGTGTGTTTGTTCAGCTGTTGGCTGCGATGGTTTCATCCACGAGCTGCGGCAGCGCGGTTGCGATGTCGTCGTGAATCAGCCTTGTTGCCAGTCGGTCGTATTGTGTGCGTCCCATGTTCATGATGGTGATCGGCACGCCTGCTTGTGCCGCGACCGGTACGATGCTCGCCGCAGGCATTACTTCCAGTGTCGACCCGATCACCCACAGTTCGTCGGCCTGCGTGGCCAGGCGATACGATTTTTCGATCGCGCCGTCCGGCAGTGCTTCGCCGAAATAGACGACGTCGGTTTTGATGAGTCCGTTGCATGGCATGTTTCCGCTATACGGCAGTGTGCGATGGCAGTGCGGATCCGGCTCGTTGTCCAGATTCGCCATGATTTCGGCGGTGTCGTACTGCTGGTGGCATTTCATGCAGTGTGAGGTGCCGATGGTGCCGTGCAGGTTCACGATGATGTCGCTGCTGTTGCCGGCCTTTTCATGTAATGCGTCGAAGTTCTGCGTGGCCAGTAGCGTCAGCATGCCGGCCTGTTCCAGTTTGACGAGCGCCTTGTGCGCGGTGCCCGGCTGCGCATTCCATACAGGGGATTCCTTTTGCCAACGCCAGGAGTATTCGCGATCCTCTTCATTGGCGAGAAAAGCATCGATGTCGTATACGTTCATCTGTTCGGGGTGTTTGGTCCACACGCCGTCCGGTCCTCGGAAATCGGGAATGCCTGCCGAGGTCGAGATGCCAGCGCCTGTCAATACTGCGATCTTTTTGCTCATGCGCACTACCCTACGCCTGTTGTATGCATGTAATGAGTGCTGTGAGGCGTCTTCTATACTGTGACGCGCCGTTGTCTGGTTGTTTTGTGGGTGGTTCCGGTGTCCCCGTGGGTGTCGTGGGTGTGGTTCGGTCCGGTTCCGGGGTGTTTTCGACACGCCGGTGTTTGCGTGTGTTTCCAATGGTTTTGGGGGTGTTCGTGTGGGTCGGGGTTGCGTGCGGGCCGGGGTTGGTGTAAGTTTTTCTCTTGCTGCTCGGCACGGGGTGTTTCCCCTTGGGGCTGGTGCTTCCGGTCCGGTGCGGTGGTGGTTTGAGAACTCAAGAGCGTGTCTGTACTACTTTATGCAAGTCAATGATTGCCAGTCCGCCGTCCGCTTCCCGTTGGGGAGTGGCCGAGGGGCCTTGAAGGTCGGCGGGGTTTTCGTGCGATAGCGCCTTTCCTTATAAGGCGAAGTCGATTTTCTTTATTTTGGGAGTCACATGTTGATTCCCTTCGCGAAGTTTTTTGTGGAGGGTTCGATTCTGGCTCAGGATGAACGCTGGCGGCGTGCTTAACACATGCAAGTCGAACGGGATCCAGGCAGCTTGCTGCCTGGTGAGAGTGGCGAACGGGTGAGTAATGCGTGACCGACCTGCCCCATACACCGGAATAGCTCCTGGAAACGGGTGGTAATGCCGGATGCTCCGACTCCTCGCATGGGGTGTCGGGAAAGATTATATCGGTATGGGATGGGGTCGCGTCCTATCAGGTAGTCGGCGGGGTAACGGCCCACCGAGCCTACGACGGGTAGCCGGCCTGAGAGGGCGACCGGCCACATTGGGACTGAGATACGGCCCAGACTCCTACGGGAGGCAGCAGTGGGGAATATTGCACAATGGGCGCAAGCCTGATGCAGCGACGCCGCGTGCGGGATGACGGCCTTCGGGTTGTAAACCGCTTTTGATCGGGAGCAAGCCTTCGGGTGAGTGTACCTTTCGAATAAGCACCGGCTAACTACGTGCCAGCAGCCGCGGTAATACGTAGGGTGCAAG
>OLSX01000263.1_pt1 | contig 53244 bp, 52 predicted proteins | sample 1673141 | NCBI WGS metagenome assembly OLSX01 (sample SAMEA3136759, study PRJEB25190) | human gut metagenome | biome: human gut; feature: human-associated habitat; material: faeces | place: Austria | collected 2013 | reverse complement strand
TTGGTAATCTCCATAACTATAGTATCCTTTAATTTTATAATTAATTGATTCACAATCATAAAGGTACTAAAAATTGTTGAGATTACCAACTTTTACAAAGACTTTCTTATCCCGAACTCATGTTATTAGTTATAATCTACTAAACATAATAAGCTGAACGACAGTATCTGAATGTTCTTCGTTGGGATGCCGATAATAGATTATAGCTACTTTCATATTATCAGCCTCCCTGACATCGATAATCTTCAGGATTGCATCATATTTATTCTGAAAGAATTTTTCAAGCGTATACATACGACTGTCAGCACGTATCTGCAGATCGGTCACATTATAACAATATTCTTTATCTTTTGAGATATGATAGGTACAAAGAAGCTGTTTGCTCTCTTTCCGGTATCCGACCTTCATGAATGAACCGAGAGAGTCAATCAAGTTTGTTCCATATCTTGATTCATAGTAGATGTCATACCTAAAATTATCTATATCACACAAATAATCTTGTGCCTTAACAGAAGAGAAGTTAAGGCACAAGAATGAGACAATTAAGATGAGATACCTGGTGGTCATCATTTACCACCAAGAATGATAGTGCTTTTGAATGAGCACCTTACGTTTAGCATAGGCCACAGCAATATCACGACAGGCATTAATGCGTTCTCGCTGGAGGGCATTAGTGGCAGCAAGACGCCTGCGTTCCATATTCTTTTCATGCGCACGATCGGAATCCGAGACATTCTTCACTCTAGCTTGAATGGTGTTCATCAAAGCCCTAGCCTGAGGGTAGCATTTTGAAGAAGTGTCAATCTGAGTAAGAAAGCTCATAGCCTGCTCTGCGGCGGGTCCGGGGTTAGGGTCTGCACTCCACACAGCACGTGCCTCATTGAGGACTTGTGCTGCGTCATGATTGATATGTTGCTGATAGACATCGTCTATCAGCTTTACAGCCATTCCATTACTGCTGCATTCTTGCGGAATAGCCGAAAGTTCGTAGATGGCCTGATCCCACTGTTGACTGTTGGCGAGAGCCTTTGCCTTAGCAATGATGCTTAAAGCATTCTGGTCATAATAGTCAATAATGCGCTCCTTGGCCACAGCAAGCAACTTTTCAAGTTCAGGATTGTCGCCCTTGATATTTCTCAAGGCTGCCGTCATAGCCTGTTCTTGCGAGTTGCCAATGCCCAAACACTCAACAGATGCAGTTCCAAAACATTTGTTAGCGACATTGTCGCCTACGGCAAATGTCACTTCAAGATGCTGTATCGGTTTGATTCCTGCTACTTCACGCTCAAGGATCGCTATTTTGCAAGCCAGAACGAAACGACCTCCATAACTACTAATCATTCCATGAGAGGAGATGAAGGAACGCAACCTATTCTCTACGATGGCGACATTATTCTCAGTCAATCCCTCTATAGTCGTGTCTACTATTGGTGTGAGTTGGATTTGTGCTTTTACGAAGGTCGACACAAAAAGCAATAGAAGGGAAACATAGAATTTTAATATTCTCATAACTTCGCAACTTTAAAAATTACATACCACCGACCAAGAAATTCACCTGACCCAAACCTGAATCGGCGAAACTCTGAGACTTCAGTTGGATACCTGTCTCTGCTTGAAACTTCTTAGCAATTTGACGGGCCCAACGACCAGGGTTAACCGCTTTTCCAGCCTCATCGAACATCGGGATTCTCACCAGCAACTGATCGAAGTCTTCAGTGAGTTCTTCCTGATCACAACCTTGATTGACTGCTTTCTGCTGGAACCAATCAAGCAAAAAATCTGCATAAATATCACCAGAATCACCGAACTCCCCATTCATGAAATCGATATTGGACCCATCAGCGGCACGGAATGTGAGGACAACCTTTCGGCCGTTGGTGCGCAAGTCGGTGAAATAGCTTATCAACTGCTGACAGAAGTCATCACAATGAGCCGAAAAACCCTTGCGAAGAGCCAAGTCCACCGGATCCATCGTTCCCTCTATAGTTCCCTGCATGGAAGCGCATTGCTCCAGCGTATAAGCATCTACAGCTTTCAGACTGAACGATATATTGTGGGCTGGGCCAAACGATTCAATGCTATAGTCCAAATCAATACGAATATCAGGATTGGCTTGCCGTATCAACATTGTAGTATTGCTCACACGATGGCCATTTCCGTCAGCATTGGCCGCCATCTCTGCAGCTTCCCGCTTCTGTTGCTGATCCAGGATAGCCTTCAAGTCCTTGTTTTTGAACTGTCTCTCCTCAAGAACCTTCTGAATAGACTGGATTGCCTGAGCTATGTCACGAGACATCGTGAAAGCATCAGCATACTTGAATAGTCTCTGCGTCTCACCTTCAGCATCAACATTCTCAACATAGCCATGATCGGCCATCCACTGATCAGACGGAAAGACTATAATAGTCGGCATCTGAGCCGTTTGGCACCAAGCTGCGTCAACGACCAAGAAAATCAACCATGACAATAGAACTTTCTTCATACAACTATTATCTTGTAAAAATACCCTTTACGCTCTTTATGATACCATCCTTCTCCAGACGGACACGCAAAGCGTTGACATTAACCTGTACTATCAAACCCACTTTCCATTCCTTATTACTAGTCTTGACGACATCACCTGCTTGCTGGGCGCCTTTACTGGTAAACTGAATGAACTGCTTAAATTCACCCGATTCGAAGAAATGGTCGAAATACTTTTCATGAGTTTCATATCCCTCTGGAACTAATGCGGGCACATTACCTTGAGTGCCGGTATCCGCAGCTACCAGACCCTTAAATAAGATGCCATGAACAGCATTGCGCATGCAATTCTCCTTGGTCAGCATATTGCGCTTCTTACAATAGCTCCAGACCTTGAATACCTTGAAGCCTGACGTTGCTGCGACATTAGGAATGTCAAGCGACAGCTCATAGTTGTATTCTACAAAATTCTTCTTCTTTCCTGCGTCTGCACTGACTGGAAAAGTAAGGAGTGCGAGTAAAAGAAAAACTAATTGCTTCATGATCTATTTCTTTTTCTTATCTTTGCCACCAGCCAGACGAATCAGGCAGCCTTCACCCATCTTCTTGGCACTACCTTTGAAAATAGTATAAGAATTTTTGCTCTCTGTCTCCTTCTCTTCCTTATCTTCTGCAGCGCCTTCAATCTTGACGCCTGCACCTTCACGGTTATCCCAAAGTCCACCCTTAGCCACAGAGACAGAGCCTATCTTATCCCATACGATGAGACCATCTTCGCCCTCAGCCTTCTGGAACACGTCAAAGTCATCTCCTTCCTTGATGCCTTCCTTCATTCCAATATAAGCAATGAGCGTTTTACCATCTTCTGCCACATGAAGAGAACTCATAGGACGGAAATCCTGATAGTCACGCTGCAGAGCGGCAATAGCGGCATCAGTACCACGAAGGGTGGCACGAGTGATAAGTTCCTCTATCTTATTAGCACCATTCAAAGACATCGTAGCCGGAGCACGCTTTGATGACTTGCCGATATATTTCAGCTTGTAAGGAGCCGTCTCAATAAAATTAGCAGGTATAGAACCGTTGTTCCAATAATTAGCATAGAAGTTCTTAGTATCACCATTCTTCCAGTCCAGTTGGAACAGATAAGCATTAGCACGCACGAAATAACCCTTAATGCTAGAAGCGAGCTTTTCGATGCCCTTCTTCAGAGGAATCTGTGCAATAGCCGGAAGGTTCTCCATCTGGCTCATAATAAGTGCTGTAGACATAGCCACGACCTCTTCTGCACTCATATATCCATAACGAGTAGCACACACATAATCATTACCCAAGAGCTTGTCGGTAGCAGCAAGACCACTGGCAGCATTTCTCAAATTTTCGCCTTTGGCAGCATCTGCTTTAGCCTCAGCGCTCAAGCCACTCACGCCGAGAGTCTGGATAGTACTCATATTCCATGTTGCAGGGTTGCTCACGTCAGCGCCAAACCATTTTGCCACTAACAGGTTGGCGATATGTTTTTGGTCAAAATACTTACAAAGGCGAGCTGCGAACTCATTTTCTGGCGTCACATTTTCTTTCACCCCCTCTTCCTTAAGAGTTTTACTAACAGCCTCTCTGACCATCTTCTCCATCTTGGTCTCCTTATCGATAGCATCTATTTCCTCCTGGGTTGCAGTAGGAAGTGTAGCGAAGTCCACGTGGCGGGCCGACAAAGAGAAATCGTTGTAGTTAGTGTACCTTTTGCTGAAGTCAATGCTATTGAAAGCCTTATCCATGATAGCAAAGGCCTCCTTGTAATCTTCTCGATCAGTAGGCATGTCAAGTTTCATCATGTAAAGTGAGTTACGCAGATAGGAAGCATCAGGAGTTTCCTGTGCCATGGCAGTAGAACCCAGGCTCATGCTTGCCAGAGCTAAAAACAATGTTTTTTTCATAATGTTATACGTTTAGTTATGGTTATTATTGAATTCCCTATGTATATGTTATTGCTGAATGATCAGAAAATGAGAGAAATTCCAGAACTTCTCTGGATTGGTGATATTCAGAGTTGTTGTACCGTCACTATTGTTAGTGAGTGTATAACACGATGCAGGATTATTGGTAAGAATCTTGGGGGCCTTTGATGGGATAACGAGGGTCTTGAACACTCTCAGATCTCTAGTACTAAAGAGTTTTTTATCAATTGTTTCACTATTGATTTTCTTTCTTTTCAAGAAGCCTCCTTTCAGGACTCCAGATTTCTTGAGTTCTTTCTCACTTGCTACGAGGTAGTAGATTGTGTTTTGTGCACGGTCTTGCTGATAGTTCTGCTCCTTCAGATAATAGGATTCAGCACCGAGACGGTTGACATTGTAGCGCAACTTGTCGATACTGACATCCTTATCCCTCACAATCTCCTCAAGTTGTGCCACTTGCTGATTTTTTTCTTCAAGTTGTTTCTGTAGATATCCTACCATCTTTTGGAGATTACGAATGGTTGCCTTTTTAGAGCTACTCATCTCCTTATTGTTTTTCATCAGTTGGTTGATTTTATTCTGTTTACGTCCCAACAACTTGCGAAAAGATCTAATCTGCGCAAGTATCTTATCACGATTACTCCCATCTTTTGACAACTTATAGATCATGTTCTCTTGCAACTGTATTGAGTCCAAACTCATAGATACATCATTGATAATATCCACCACCTCGTTAACTTCATCTCTCTGAAGTTCCGACTCTGCTAATAAAGAATCGTTTACCGCTACATTACGCAAGGATTTCTGCTGGTTATCTCCACATGATACCAACATTGACGAGGCAACAATTAAAAATAGACCTACTCGTTTTCTCATTTTTTTTATTATTATGATAATACTATCAAAAAACCAAGATTTAGAGTTTTTTCTCTTTTATGGATAATACAAAAAAAGCGTGGGAGTCTTTCCGTCACTCATCCCACACTCTGAGGCTCTCGCATTGCCCATCGTAAGTTGAACGAGCAACGCAGAAGCCCACGCCGATATGTATACGCCAATATGTATACCCACAAAAAACGAAGGTATACAATATGGGCACAGAATACACACCCATGGACATCTACCGTTACCTCATTCCTGACTTACGATTGAAACTTGCGAGATTTCAGAGTGTCAAGAACAAAGCGTCAAGTAAACGCCTTCTCATATTATGTTCACCACTATCAAGACGCCCCTCATGGGCATCTCTCTTCCCACCCATTGCGGACTTCTGCGTTGCGATGCAGACAACAAGTCTGTATAACACATTCGATCCGATGGTACAGAAAAATGGATCACGCGGCAAATATACAAAGAAATATAGAATAAACAAAATTTTTGAATTGTTTTTTTTAGACAATTAGAAAAAAGGTGCATATTAACTGTATTTTCCATATTGACGTCCACACACAACGGGACGCCAAAGAGCCTCACGCTCACGCCATTCAGCAGCGTGGAGATGACTGTTGCCGACGCGTATCGGCCGATACGGAAGCACGTGCCGTCCGATACGGATGCTCGTAACGTCCGATGCGGATGCGAGTATCGTCCGATACGAACCGACAATGATGGTCCCGGCGTTGCCAGTGATGTCTGACGCTCCGCCAATGGCAACTCCGGCAGCATTGGCGCAGGATAGAGACACTGCCGAGGATGACATCTCTACTATAGAGCCTTTCCCCTATCATCCTCAAGGGAAAAGCGATATTGCCCGTCAGCCAATGCCCGTGCCGAACGTATACCAAAAGCCCCCCGATGGGATCGGAGGGCAATATATCCTTCAGTTGCAGGCAGCCTTATTTAAGGACGCTGTCAGGCGATATGCCAAATTTCTTGCAAATACTAATAACCCCTTCTCTGAAACGAGACTCCGCCTCTTCTTTTGTTATGTTTAGCTCCTTCTTCAACTCCACTATTTCCTTTTTGAGCTTTTCAACTTCTATGTTGAATTGTTCGGTCAGTCTATTGGCAGTCTCTTCGTCATGCTTGTCTAACAATTCTTTATGGACGTTGTCTTTATATCTTGACGTAAGCCATATTGACAACAACATAGTCATTGCCCAAGTAGCAATTACGCCAGCAATTTCAGCACCTTTTTTCACACATTCTTTAGACACCACCTCTGCACATTTGGCAGCGGCTTTAGCCCCTGCCTTGGCAACGGGGTCCATTATCTTTTCAATCATTGTTTTGTAGTTTTATGTAGTCAATACTTTTAGACAGCAAATACTCATGTTTTATCTGCGCAATCGGATATTTCCAAAGATTCCAATAATTCTTGCAGAAAATATTCGTAGACGAAAAAAGCCCTCCACTCGTGATGAGGGAGGGCCTTGGTGTGGGTGTATGGGGTTACTTGACGAGCACCACCAGATACTTGCTGGTAGACCAGAAGAGCTGTGGATTGGTGATGCGCAGCACATACTGCTTGTTGACATCGGGGGTGAGGGTGTAGCTGCCCGAGGGGTGCATAGTGAGGATGCGCGCCGACTTGGAGTAGAACTTGATTTCCTTGTCGATGCGGATGTCGATCTTAGCAAAGTAGTTCTTGTTGAAGTTAGACTGCAGCACCTTGCCATTCTCCATGATATGCTGTTCCTTGAGTTCCTTCTTGGTGCCGAAGACAAACCATGCGGTGTTGAGCTGCTTGTCCTGGTTGCTGATGGTCTGCGCCTTCTGCTGGGCGTCGGTCTGCAGGTTCTCGACATTGTCGTTGAGGTTGTCTATCTTCTCGTCGAGTTCGGCGATGTGTATATCCTTGGCGTCGAGTTCGGCCTTGAGCCGCTGCAGCTCCTGCGCCTTGTCGTCGAGCTGCTGGGTGAGGTTGCTGATGGTCTTGCGCAGCTCGTCGCCGTTGAAGCGGCTCTCGCGCAACTGCTGCTGCAGACGCTTCATGAGCTCACGGTTGCGGGCCATGGTATTGGCTATAAACTTGATGTTCTCCTTAATCTGCGCCGTCTTGTTGGCGCCTTCGCCCTCGCGAGCTATGCTCAGTCGGTTTTCAGCCTGATTGATGGCGCTCAGCCCTTCCTGGATTTCATTGAGCGTGCTCATCATGTCATTGATTTCACTGTCGCGCTGGGCGATGATGCGCTGCAGCGAGTCGTTTTGTTCCATATTTGCCAGGTCAGGCGATGACTTCTTGCCCGTACAAGCGCCAAGCAACAGGAGTGCCAGGCATGCGAATAACTTCAATTGCTTCATAGTTTTTCCTTTTTAGATTTCTTATTATTACCAGCCACTACTATAACAAACTCTCCTCGTGGCGAATTCTCGGTGAAATGGGCGATGGCCTCGGCCAGAGTACCGCGCACGTGCTGCTCGTGGAGCTTGGATATCTCGCGCGCCACGCTCACCTGGCGGTCTTCGCCGAAGACTTCGGCAAACTGCTGGAGCGTCTTGAGCACTCGGTAGGGCGACTCGTAGAATATCATCGTGCGTGTCTCTTCGCGTAGCGACTCGAGCATCGTCTGCCGCCCTTTCTTCTGTGGCAGAAAGCCTTCGAAGCAGAATCTGTCGCAGGGCAGACCTGACGCCACGATAGCGGGGATGCAGGCTGTGGCGCCGGGCAGACACACTACCTCGACACCGGCGTTGGCTGCCTCGCGCGCCAGATAGAATCCGGGGTCGCTGATGCCGGGAGTGCCGGCGTCGCTCACCAATGCCACGGTCTGGCCTGCCTTGAGCCGCTCGACGATACCGGCGGTAGTGCCGTGCTCGTTGAACTTGTGATGGGCCAGCAGATGGTTCTTGATGTCGAAGTGGCGGAGCAGATTGCCCGATGTGCGCGTGTCTTCGGCAAGCACTACATCGGCCTCTTTCAATATGCGTATGGCGCGGAGCGTCATATCCTCCATATTGCCCACAGGTGTCGGTATAATATATAATGTACCCATATATGGTTGCAAACTTACACAAAAATATCGGTATCGATAACCATTAGGTCAAAAAAAATAATTAGGAAAAAGAAAAAAACGTTAAAACGTGGTGATTGGGACAAAAAAGCGGCGTTTCTCTTGCTCCACTAAAAAGCTCTTCGTAATTTTGTAGCATTATGATGGAGAATATATACAGAGAAACCCATCGTCCCGGAAGAATCGAGGTGATTTGCGGTTCGATGTTCTCGGGCAAGACCGAAGAACTGATAAGGAGAATGAAGCGCGCGAAGTTTGCCAAGCAGAAGGTGGAAATCTTCAAGCCGGCGATAGACACCCGCTACTCAGACGAAGACGTGGTAAGCCATGATCATAACGCCATCCCCAGCACGCCCATCGACGCCTCGGCATCGATACTGCTGCTGTCGTCAGACATCGACGTGGTGGGCATCGACGAGGCCCAGTTCCTCGACGAGAGCCTGGTCGACGTGTGCAACCAGCTGGCCAACCGCGGCGTGCGCGTCATCATCGCCGGACTGGACATGGACTTCCAGGGAGTACCCTTCGGCCCAATCCCTGCGCTGTGTGCCGTGGCCGACGAGGTGACCAAGGTGCATGCCATCTGTGTGAAGTGTGGCGCGCTGGCCTACGTGAGTCACCGACTGGTCAAGAACGACCGCCGGGTGATGCTGGGTGAGGCCCAGGAGTACGAGCCTCTCTGCCGCGCCTGCTATCAGCAAGCCGTCAAGGAGGAAGGACAAGACAACCAAGAAGAATGACAAGAATATGAGCAAGGAGATAACCTTTGACCTGTTTATACGCCGCGCCGGACTGGTGGCACTTACCCTGGGTGTGTTCTGTCTGGTCAACTATCTCAGCGGAGTGCTGCTGCCCTTCTGTGTGGCATGGCTCTTCGCCTATCTGCTCTACCCCATCGTCAAGTTTGTGCAGCACAAGATGGGCGTAAGGGTACGTGCGCTCGCCATCGTCATCACCATGATCATGGTGCTGGCGGTCATCGGCGGAGTGGTCTACCTCATCATCCCGCCTATGATTGAGCAGTTTCAGAAGCTCGGCGACATCCTCGCCCGCTGGGTGAGACAGACCACCCACACCAATGACCTCACGGCATATATCTCGTCATGGGTCGAGGAAAACCATACCGAGGTGGAGCGCTTCTTCCGCAGCGACGACTTCAACAATGCCGTCAAGAGCGCCATGCCCAAGCTGTTCAGCTTCGTGGGTCAGACCGCCAACGTCATCATCAGCATCATCGCCTCGATGATTACGCTGCTCTATATGTTCTTCATCCTGCTCGACTACGAATACCTCACCACCAACTGGATACGCATATTCCCGAAGAAGAACCGCCCCTTCTGGAGCGTGCTGGCCAAAGACGTGGAGCGCGAACTCAACAACTATATCCGCGGACAGGGTCTCGTGGCACTGTGTATGGGCGTGATGTTCTGCATAGGTTTCTCTATCATGGACTTCCCCATGGCCATAGGCTTGGGCATCCTCATCGGCATCATGGACCTGGTGCCCTATCTCCACACCTTTGCCCTCATCCCCACCGCATTCCTTGCCATGCTCAAAGCCGCCGACACGGGGCAGAGCTTCTGGCTCATCTTCGGACTGGCCGTGGGGCTCTTTGCTGTGGTACAGCTGATTACCGACATGATAGTGACGCCCAAGATTATGGGCAAGGCCATGGGCCTCAACCCAGCCATACTACTGCTGTCGCTGTCGGTATGGGGTGCGCTGCTGGGCTTCATCGGACTGATTATCGCCCTGCCCCTAACCACCCTCATCATCGCCTACTGGCAACGCTATGTGACCAAGGAGAAGGCTGGTGAGCCCGCCAGCCAGGCTGAGAGTCAACAGACTCAGCAGCAATAGACTCCCCGCCATTACCGCCATGACACCCGCCAGCGATGCCACGACACCGGCAGCTCCGGTCAGGCACAACGATATACCACCGCTACCACCCACAGCGAGCCAAATGACCAGAACAAGAATAGGCATAAACTCCCTGTTACCCATCACAATACGAAACGGGTAAAAAAGTAAGGAAATTATTTGCACAGTAAAATAAATATTAGTAACTTTGCACTCGCTTTCAGAAATGATAGCTGCGAGCGACTCGCTAGCTCAGCTGGTAGAGCACAACACTTTTAATGTTGGGGTCATGGGTTCGAGCCCCATGCGAGTCACGAAGAGGAGAACGATAAGTTCTCCTCTTTTTTTGTTAATCATGCACTTTTAGCTTTCAGAAGTACGCTCTACATCCGTACAGGACACCACTGCATCCGCGCACCATAGCCTAATTCGAGAGCAATGGCAGAAGACGCGTCACGCTCTGTCCTCCTGTCTCCACCTTATCGGTTATCGCCCTCACCGTGTATCGTTCCGGCGTTCTTGCGGGCTGCTATCTTGTCGCAATTGATTTGGGCTATCTGGTCAAAGGTGTAGCCGAGGTCGTGGGCGAGCATGGCACAATACCAGAGTACGTCGCCTATCTCTTTAGCAATCTCGAGGCGGCGCTCGTCGCTGAACTCTCCCTGATTGTCGCGTATCACTTTCTTTACCTTGTCGGCCACCTCGCCGGCTTCTCCGGTCAATCCCAATGTGGGGTAGACGATGGGATGGGGATAGATGGCGGTATCGAGTGCCTTCTGCTGATATTCATCAAAATCCATAAGCAGTATTTGTTGTATAGTTCTATTATAGAAGTAACGCGCGAGCCTCGCAAATGTTGTATGGATAACGGGAAAAAGAATGGGAGCAGTTTCCAGAGCCTGCCACCTGGCTTGGCGACCGACGACGAGGGAAAAGAAAGAGAGCAAAGGGCACGAGGGGGCAGCGGAGGCTACACGTAAGGGCACAAAAAAACCGCCTGAAAGCCCATGTCTCTCGACATCATACTCTTCGGCGGGACAAAAACTTGTTTTGTTTAAGGAAAAAGACTTTTTAATATCAACAACGAGCGGTTGTAAGTAACCACCTTAACACCCGACGCAATGTTATCACAACATCTGTGGGCATTGCCCGTCGCCTCCAGTCCTCCGACTGATTAAAAAGTTTACAGAATTTCAAATCTTTACATCATTTTCTCAACCAAATAGTTACACACTTCATATAAATGCTTCTTTTTTGTTTCACTATTACGACTGCAAAGTTACATACTTTTTACAAAATATGCATAGAATTTTCCGATTTTAATATATTAAAAATCTCTTATTGCGTGTCGATGGCCTTCATTTTGCCCGTTGGCAAGGGGCTGACGGAGGACTTTATGACCGCCCATCAGCCGATGACCGCGGGGGATGCGGGGCTACTTCAGCGTCTCGCTCTCTATCTTCTCGATGCTTCCGCTGATAGGATTGAGCAGGATATGGCTGGTATTCTTCTTGCCGAAGAGCTCGGCGCTGAGATACTCGGTACGTCCAAACTGTCCGGCGTAGCACTCATAGGTCTTCACGATACGGCTGTCGTGGGTAAGCGTGACTTGGATTTTGTCGGGGATGTTGACGCAGAGCCCGAAATTGTCCTTGGACTCCTTCTCGGCAGGTCCGCCTTCAGGCACATTGCCCTCTGGAGCCACCATTATATAATAAGGTGTACCCGCCAGGTCGTCGGCATCGGTGATACCCAGATGCTGGGAAAAGCGGAAGAGCACGCTGCGCTCCTCGTCGGGCTGGGGAACAAAGGTGATGATGGTCTCGACGGTGTCGCTCACCATGGTTCCCTCAAAGGTCTGCAACAGCGCACGTTCCTGGGCATCGAGGTTCTCCATCATGATGCGCAGCTGGGTGCCGTCTTTGGGCATAAAGTCTGCCTGACCGCGTGCGAGCTGGTTGCGGCTCTCGCGGATGTCATAGATGTCCTTGGCGGTGAGCTCAGCCATCTTGGCGGTGCTTCCAGCCGAGAGGATATCCTCGTTCATATAGTCGTTGGGATTGGGCTGCGGCTGCTTGGGAGCAGGCACAAACCGCTCGGGCAGCGCCACCTGGCGTCCCTTGGCATTGATGGCGAGCAGCAGTCCACTCTCGTCGCGGTCTACCTCGCTGATGCTGAGTTTCCTGTCCAGATTGAGGGTAAACTGCTTGGTAGAATCGGGCACACCGATGGTGTTCATGCGGATGTCTACCACCCTATAGGTCTCGGCGGGATGGAGCGCCACGTCCTTCTTCTTCATGTAGCGGAAGGCGTACATGGCAAACTGTCCGGGGGTGTAGGTGGTCTTCTCTACCTTGACGGCAAATCTCAGCGCCGTCTTGGGCAGAAAGTAAGTGGTTCCGGCCACAGTCTGTTGGGCCAGGGAAACGCCCATGCCGGCAAGCAGCATCAGCGCCGAAAGAATATACTTTTTCATTGCGTGTTTTATAATTTGCTTTTGTATTGTCTATGATGTTATCAGTCTTCGATGTAGCGGAACGCTGTGGGCAGGGAGTCCACGATGTCGCTCGCCACGAGGCTCTCTATTCCCTTGGTGCGCACTGCCAGGTCTCCGGCAAGTCCATGGAGATACATACCCAGCATGCAGGCCTGCTGATGCTGGTAGCCCCGCGCCAGAAGTCCGGTGATGACGCCCGTGAGCACATCGCCGCATCCGGCAGTAGCCATTCCGGCGTTGCCCGTGGTGTTGAATATCACTTGTCCCGAGGGCAGGCACAGGGCGGTGTAGTGTCCCTTGAGCAGTATGTATGCCTGGAGGCGCGCTGCCATTTCCGATGCGCGGTTGAGCAGTTCGCAGCTGTCGTGCGACGCCGCCCCCAACAGGCGCTCCATCTCCTTCGGATGGGGCGTGAGGATGCAGTCCTTGGGCAACTGCTGCAACCAGGCTCGGTGGGCAGCCAGTATGTTGATGGCATCGGCGTCGATGACCACAGGGCAGTTGGCTCGGCGCAGCTGGGATATGAGCGAGAGGGCCGTAGTCTCGTCGGTACCCAGTCCGGGACCTACACCCATGGCCGAATAGGCTGTGGTGTCTACCGCCTCGGTAAACCTGAGTTCGCTGGCATCCATCTGCAGCACCGCCTCGGGCACCGCCATCTGCATGACGGTATAATTGGCCTTGGGCGTATGCACTGACAGCTTGCCCACTCCCGAGCGCAGACAGGCTCGGGCTGACAGTATCGCCGCTCCCGACATGCCATAGCTGCCGGCTATCAGCAGCGCATGGCCCATCTCTCCCTTGTGGGCAAAGGGCCAACGACGGCGCAGAAACGAGCGCAACTCTCCCTCCTCGACGAGCGAGAAGCGGCTGTCCTTACTCTCAGCAAAAGACTTGGAGAGACGGATGTCGAGCACCTTGACCTCGCCCAGATAGGGCTGGTTCTCGGCAAAGAGCATCGAGAGCTTGAGCTGCTGGAAAGTGAGGGTAAGGGTGGCGCGCACGATGTTGGCTCTGACATTGCTCGAATTGTCTTCGGGCATCAGGCCCGAAGGCAGGTCGATGCTCACCACGGGCGCTTCACTCTGGTTGATATACTTGACGAGCGAGGAGAACCCTCCGGCGAGAGGCTTGTCGAGCCCAGCCCCGAAGAGACCGTCGACAACCAGCGTATCGGCATCGAGCACGGGCGGGTCGAAGTTTACCTTGACCTCGACAAAATCTTCCACCTTGACGCTTTCGACCAGCCGCTTCTTGTTGGCGGCACAGTCGGGCGAGAGGTTATTGTGGATGTTGAAGAGATAGACCGACACGGTAAAACTGCGCTCTGCCAGCAAGCGCGCCACAGCCAGGGCATCACCGCCATTATTGCCGGGTCCGGCAAAGACGATTACCCTCATGGGCACCCAGCGCCGGGCTATCTCATCGGCCACTGCCGACGCCGCGCGTTCCATCAGGTCGATGCTCTTCACGGGCTCGTGTTCGATGGTATATCTGTCCCACTCCTTTATCTGTCTGCTCGTAAATATTTTCATACCTTGCAAAAATACGAAAAAATGACTAACTATCGTAGCTGTTTTCCTATATTTTTTGTAATTTTGCCGAGAAATTATTAAATTCATACTCATGAGTATCGTACAGATTAAGGACAAAAGGTTCAAAACGTTTATTAGCGAGGACGAAATCCAGCAACGCGTCAAGGCCGTCGCCGACAGGATCAACCATGACATGGAGGGCAAGAAGCCCCTGCTCCTGGCCGTGCTCAACGGCTCGTTTGTCTTTGCCGCCGACTTGATGCGCCACATCACTATCCCATGCGAGATATCGTTTGTCAAGCTGGCATCGTATGAAGGCACCGTCTCTACAGGCAAGGTGGTCGAAGTGATGGGACTCAACGAAGACATAACCGGACGCGACGTCATCATCGTCGAAGACATCGTAGACACTGGCAAGACCATGGAGCGCATGCTCGACACCCTGGGCACCCGCAACCCCAACTCGCTGCACATCTGTACGCTGCTGCTCAAACCCGAGAAACTGAAGATACCCCTCAACATAGAGTATGCAGCCATGGAAATCCCCAACGATTTCATCGTGGGCTATGGACTTGACTACGACCAGGAGGGTCGTAACCTCAGAGACATTTATACATTAGTAGAAGGATGAAGAATATAGTTATTTTCGGTGCCCCCGGTTCGGGCAAAGGCACCCAAAGCGACAAGATGATTGCTCAGTACGGTTTTGAGCACATCTCTACCGGCGACGTGCTGCGCAATGAAATCAAGAACGGAACCGAGCTGGGCAAGACCGCCAAGAGTTATATCGACCAGGGACAGCTTATCCCAGACGAGCTGATGATAGACATCCTTGCCAGCGTATACGACAGCTTCGGCAAAGAGCACAAGGGTGTCATCTTCGACGGATTCCCCCGCACCATCCCCCAGGCTGAAGCCCTCAAGAAGATGCTGGCTGAGCGCGGACACAAGGTGGCTGCCATGATTGAGCTCGACGTTCCCGAAGACGAGCTGATGAAGCGTCTCCTACTCCGCGGACAGCAGAGCGGACGCAGCGATGACAACGAAGAGACTATCAAGAAGCGCCTCAACGTTTATCATAACCAGACATCTCCCCTCATTGAATGGTACGCCAAAGAAGGCATACACCATCACATCAACGGTCTGGGTGAGCTCGACCGCATCTTTGGCGACATCACTGCCGTCATCGACAATTTGTAATATCATAAAAGGCTGAAGCAGCGTGCCGGCAGACGTACCTATGCAGATAGATACGACAAGCACGACACGGCGCTTCAACCTTTTTTCGTTTTATTAGACGCCACTTTTCACCAACTCCTTATCATCTATTATAATTATGGCAGAATCCAATTTCGTTGACTATGTAAAAATCTGTTGTCGCTCGGGCAAGGGCGGACGCGGCAGTATGCACCTGCGCCACGTGAAGTACAACCCTAATGGTGGTCCCGACGGTGGCGATGGAGGACGCGGAGGAAGCATCTACCTCCGTGGCAATCACAACTATTGGACGCTGCTCCACCTCAAGTTCCAGCGTCACGTATTTGCCGAACATGGAGGCAATGGTGGCCGCGACAAGTGTCACGGCACCGATGGTAAGGACATCTATATCGACGTGCCCTGCGGCACTGTGGTCTACAACGCCGAGACGGGCAAATACGTGTGCGACGTCAACTACGACGGACAGACTGTATTGCTGCTCAAGGGCGGACGCGGCGGATTGGGCAACTTCCAGTTCCGCACAGCCACCAACCAGGCTCCTCGCTACGCACAGCCGGGCGAACCGATGGAGGAGATGACCATCATCCTCGAGCTCAAGCTGCTTGCCGACGTCGGACTGGTAGGTCTGCCCAACGCCGGAAAGTCCACCCTGCTCTCGTCGCTTTCGAGCGCACGGCCCAAGATAGCCAACTATCCCTTTACCACCCTCGAACCCTCGTTGGGCATCGTAGACTATCATGACCACCAGTCGTTTGTCATGGCCGACATCCCCGGCATCATCGAGGGAGCCAGCGAGGGCAAGGGACTGGGACTGCGCTTCCTTCGCCACATCGAGCGCAACTCGCTGCTGCTCTTCATGGTGCCCGGCGACACCGACGATATCAAGCGCGAATATGAAGTGCTGCTCAAGGAGCTGCAGCAGTTCAACCCCGAGATGCTCGACAAGCACCGCGTGCTGGCGGTCACCAAGTGCGACATGCTCGACGACGAGCTTATCGACATGCTGCGCGAGACTCTGCCCGACGACCTCCCCGTGGTGTTCATCTCTGCCGTCACCGGCAAGGGACTGCCCGAGCTCAAGGACATCCTGTGGCGCGAGCTCAACAGCGAGAGCAACAAGCTGGCAGACATCACAGCCGAAGACACGCTGGTGCACCGCGACAAGGATATGAGCCGCTTTGCCGAAGAGCTCCACGACGAGGGCGAGGACATCGAGTTTGTCGATGAAGACGACATTGAAGATATCGAAGACCTGGAAGATTTCGAATACGACGAGGAGGACTATGATGACCAGCAAGACTGAACCCCGTCTGCTCTGCTATGACCTCGGCGAAGGGGTCACAGCCTTCTCCACCACCCGACATGGCGGCGTGAGTGAGGCCAACTACGCCTCGTTCAATATAAACCCCTACTGCGGAGACAGCGCCGACCACGTGGCACGCAACCGCCAACTGCTGGCCGACAGGCTCGGACTGCCCGCCTCCCACATCGTCCTCCCCCACCAGGTCCACGGCATCGAGCACCGCGCCGTGGCGCCCGAACTGCTCGACATGAGCGACGCCGTGCGCGACAAGATACTCGACGGAGTAGACATGGTGACGACCTCGATAACCGGCGTGTGCATCGGAGTCTCCACCGCCGACTGCATCCCTGTATTGCTCTACGACCCCGTGGCCCGCGCCACCGCCGCCATCCATGCCGGATGGCGCGGCACCCTGCAGCGCATCTGCCAGCATGCAGTCATGGCCATGCAGCTCCACTACGGCACCACCCCCGACAGGCTGCGCGCCGTGGTAGGACCAGGCATCTCGCTCGCCAACTTTGAAGTGGGACAGGAGGTCTACGACCAGTTTGCAGAGGCCGGCCTCGACCTCACCGAGACCGCCGAGTGGCACACCAAGTGGCACCTTGACCTGCCCGGCATCAATATCCGGGAGCTTATCGGCTGCGGCGTGGCGCCCGAGCATATCCACCATGCCGGCATCTGTACCTTCGACCATGCCGACGACTACTTCTCGGCGCGCCGTCTCGGCATCGACTCCGGACGCATCTACACCGGCATCCTGATGCAATGACATCCCACACCCCGACCATTAACCCTTACTCCTAAAAGTCTACCTTTATATATATGAACATCAAGCATACACTGACATGGGCCCTGCTGGCGACATTGCTGTCAGCATCCACCCCAGCCAACATCAAGTTCACCCCAGCCGAAACCCAGCAGATAAGCATCAGCACCCCCGGACTCTTTGACAAGAGCAAAGCCTTCAGCATCGACTTCACCAGCATGGGCGACCGAGCCTACAGCTTCCCGCTGCCCGTAGGCAAGGCTACGCTCTCTGACAAGGAAGACCGACTGGAAATCACCTCCAAGAAGGGCGATGCCGTCAAGGCCATGTTTGACGGCTGCGTACGACTCGCGCGAAAGATGGACCGCCACGGCAATGTCATCGTGATACGCCACGACAATGGTCTGGAAACTGTCTATGAGAACAATGCGCAGAACTTGGTGCAGAGCGGACAGACGGTAAAGGCCGGACAGACCATCGCCATCATTGGCAACGACGGCGAGCAGGGTCTCTGCCGCTTCTTCATCATGGTCAACGGCTCACGCGTCAACCCCACCACCATCGTCAATGCCCGCAACCACCGACTCTACCGTCAGGTGCTGGCGTTCGAGAAGCGCGGCGCCAATATCCGTATAACCCACATCGACGGAGAGAGCAACGAGAAGCGCGGACTGACCCTCGACCCCGACGAAGAAACCAACCCGTTTGAAAACAGCAGCAGCTTCGAGCTCGACCTTACCCAGATAGAGGAGGAGCACTGGGCCTACCCGCTCCCGGGTGCCAAGGTCATCAGCCCCTATGGCGGCAGACGGCGCCACAGTGGCGTAGACCTCAAGACCAAGCCCAAAGACAACATCGTGGCTGCCTTCGACGGCGTCGTCACCCGCTCAGCCCCCTTCTCGGGCTACGGCAACTGCATCATCATCCGCCACGCCTTCGGTTTTGAGACGCTCTACTCCCACCAGTACAAGAATCTGGTAAAGACAGGCGACAAGGTCAAGGCCGGAGACGTCATCGGACTCACGGGGCGCACGGGCCGGGCCACCACCGAGCACCTGCACTTCGAGGTCAAGTACCGTGGCGTGCGCATCAATCCGTCCACCATCTTCGACCATACCAAGCGCAGTCTGAAAGCCACCACCCTCGTGCTGGGAAAGAACGGCAGCGTGAAGACCAAGAAATAACCCCCGCTACCCCACGCCTCCGCCTCGCCCGCCATCACCCCGCCGACGGCAACGACGGCACCTGGCTGACCATCCATAGTCTCCAGACCACAGCAGCAATAAAGGCAAGCACCCATGACAGAGGAGCTTGCCTTTATTGTTGTCACTGCGATTTTGGGGGCGAACCTGGCCCTTGGCATACCTCTCGTTACAGAGGCAGCCACTATCGCCATGACCGCGGCATCAGTCTTCAGTGGTCCATTTCACCATCTTGGCCAGTTGCAGGAAATAGTCGTTTGACCAGATGTCAAGTTCCTTGGGATTGCGGACAAAGGGTAGCACGTCTGCCTTGACCTGCTTGATGTCTGCCGATGCCAGTCGCTCGTTCAGCTTGTCCAGAAACGACTCCTTGGTGATATCCTCCTGATTGAACTGTAAAGCCCGTTCATGCAGGTGGGCAAAGTCAAGAGGAATATTGTGGCGAATGTACCATTCGAAGTCATACCAGTCACGGCCTTTCACCCTATTCTTCCACGCCCGATACAGCAATGCGTGCATCTTGCCTGCAAACAGGTCTGGCAGAGTGAAGCATCGTGTCATGAATGACTGTGGCTGGAGAAGCAGTTTCTGTTCGGTATCAAACTTCAATGGTGGTTGCGTGTCTACTTCTATCTTTATCTTTACCGTTTTCTCCGTCTGGAAGGTGATATCATAGACATCAGTGTTATCCTTCAAGAAGGCAGACTCCACTTTGCCAAAGTTCTTCTTGTCTTTCTTCTTGATCTCAACTTCGCGACCGACGAGGGCAAACTGATTGACTATCGGCTGGAAGTATCGGGTAAAGTCGAAGTGGTCATTGGGAGAGACGAGCGAGAAGTCCATATCCTCAGAGAAGCGCTGCAAACCATGGAAGATACGCAGACAGGTGCCGCCATAAAAGGCTGCCTCGTCAAAGAAGCCCCCATTATACAGCCCTGCAAGGATTACCTGCTGATTGACCTCGAAGATGGCATTGCGCCTCTGCTGTTCGGTCGTAAGTTCATAGACCGACAACATCTGATTGTATATTTCGTTTGTGCTCATTTCTTCATATATTTTATCAGAGTTTCTATCGATTTTCCCTTTTTCCCGACTTGTGCATACCGCTCAAAGACACCTACATCCATACACAGGAAGTCATCTATGTCCATGCGGATGTCACCTTCCAGATAAGCCTCAACATCCTTCAGATAGCGGAGGTTGACATTAGGAGAATTGGCTATCAGATCGCACAGCGCCTTTTCGGGTGTAGCCATCAGAAACGAGTAGCTATACTGGTTGATGCTTGTCACGCCTACAGAGAAGGCCTCGCGCGAAATCATCTGATACTCGAAGCGCCCCACGGGGGTATCAAAGTGGCGGGAGTGCTTTATCGTCATCGACTGGGTGGTATAGACTGCCTCGGGTATCAGTCCGTAATAGCGCAAGGCTGTCTGTCTGGACACATACGAAGGGGCATAGAGATGATTGGCTATCAACTCTGTTGACAGGCTCACCCGCGATACCTTGGGGGCTATCACATATAGCCCTCTCTTAAGACGTATCACCTTGCCTGCCGTCTCAAGTTGAAGCACCTTTTGATTACCTGCCGACATTTCCGGGAATAGAGATGCCACCGTGGCGGTGCTTACTGGAATGTTGCCAATATGCTCTAAGTCCATAATCATGCCACAAAGATAGTCAAAACTGGTACAGTAAACAAACTTTTTATTGTTTTTCTGTACCAATTTTGGCTGTTTTTGCAATTTCGAGGCCAGCCATGGGCTCCATGAGGCTTGGTTTGTGCATGCCATGACCTTATTGGTTGCTTCCAAATTGACTATAGAATGTTCTTTAATCAGAAACAGTGGCGACAACATCGCTTTTGGTATAACAACAATTGTTTCTAACACTTGCCGAACGTTTTTTCGCATCGTTTAGGCATCCTTTTCATATAAAAGCAGTATATTTGCGGTGTAAAATATGATACTGGTATCAAAAAATGTACCCTAATATGATATTCGAACGTAAGAAATACTTGAATGAGCTTATCGCAGGACGCGGAAACGGACTTGTGAAAATTATTACGGGTGTCAGACGATGCGGAAAGTCCTTTCTGCTGTTCAATATCTGGCACAACTGGCTGTTGAAACATGGAGTGACTGGCAGCCACATCATCGAGATACAACTTGATGACTTCCGAAACCGACGACTGAGAAAACCTGATGCTCTACTTGACTATATAGACTCCAAGGTAATTGATGATGGCAATCCTTTTTATATTGTTTTGGATGAGGTGCAACTGGTGGAAGATTTCATAGAGGTTATCCTTAGTTTAACCCACATAAGGAATGTGGATGTGTATGTATCGGGGTCAAACTCCAGATTCCTGTCGAGCGATATCGTAACGGAATTTCGTGGCAGAGGTGACGAAATACGCATCTGGCCTCTCTCCTTCGATGAGTATTTCAAGGGTATTGGCGGCGACATACGCAAGGCATGGTTGGATTACTATACTTTTGGAGGACTCCCGCAGGTGGCTTTGCTGGAAACAGAAGAGAAAAAAACCGATTATTTGCATAATCTGTATGAAACTACCTATCTCCGTGATGTGATAGAGCGCAACCATTTGCGCAACCCTGAAGGAATGAAAGAACTTGTGCGAGTATTAGCTTCAGGAATAGGTTCGTCTACCAATCCAACGAGAATAGCCAACACATTTCAGTCTGCACAAGGCGTGTCCATAAAGCGAGATACGATAAAGCTATATATTGAATATCTGGAAGACTCATTCTTGATAGAGGAGGCCTTGCGCTACGACGTGAAAGGCAGAAAGTATATTGGTACCGAATCCAAGTATTACTTTGCCGATATTGGCATCCGCGCAGCTATTCTCGACTATCGTCAGCAAGAGGAAACACACATTATGGAAAACATTATCTACAATGAGCTCCGCAGTCGTGGATATAATGTGGATGTTGGGCTGGTTGAACTTGGGGGCAAGGACGAGAACGGAAAGTTTGTCAGAAGAATGCTGGAGGTTGACTTCGTGGTAAACCGCCCTCCATATAGAGTGTATATCCAGTCGGCTTACCACATGCCCACGACTGAGAAAGAGGCCCAAGAGAGCCGTCCGTTACTGTCAATCAACGACCACTTTCGAAAAATAGTCATTGTTGGTGACGACATCCATCGTAAGGAAGACGAATTTGGTATTCTGACCATTAGCTTATTGGATTTCCTGACAGATAAAGAGCTATTAAACCAATAGCCTCAGCCCATATATCCAGCCACTGAGGCTAAATAGTGCATGCCATGACCCTCTTCATATTGATTGCGAGGTTGGATTTAGTCATTGCGTGACGGTATTTATTCTTTGCGGGCCACGCATTAGCCATATCAGGTCGCGAAGTCAGGTTATTTGCGGTCGGCAGAGGTTTCGGGAGAATTGGGGGCGGGCGGTTGGGCCTAATAAAATATCCGCAATGCCTGTCTATGGGCATTGCGGATAATGCTATGCTACCTGAGCCTCTGGCTGCGGTGGCTATCGTCGTGGGGCTTGCGCCCGGTTATCTACTTGCTGTGCTTCTGCCAGTACTTGGCGCCTTTGGCCTTGAGCTTCTCGGTGAAGGCGGCAGACTCGGCTTCTACCTGTGCCTCCTCTTCGGGTGTGGCAAAAGCGTGGCGGTAGCCTTTCACATCGTTCCAGTGGCCGCGGGTGAAGTCGGGCACCTCTACCGGCTTGTTGCCATTGTCCATCGACAGCGAACCAAGCTCTGCCAGACAACACCATTCGCCCAGGTCATAGACATCCATGTCGAAAGGCAGCCCGTGCTGCAGACAGTAGACCAGACGGCTGTCCATGATGTAGTCCATACCTCCGTGGCCGCCTACCTTCTTGGCCTGAGCCAGATAGCGGGTCACGATGGGGCTCTCATATTTCTTGGTGAGTGCACGGCGGTCGGCGGCGGGCATATAGGAGTGGCCCGAGAGATTGTCGGCCGACGGGCGCACGCCACTGTTCTTCATCTCATCGCCCGAGAGCGCGTAGCCCTCAGTAGGATATTTGTTGGCAAAGCCCTTGGTACCTGTGAGCTGATACATGCGGTTGTAGGGCTGGGGCGTCATGGTGTTGTGGTGTATCTCGATAACCTTGCCATTCTCGGTGCTGATGAGGGTGGTGGTATGGTCGCCGTTGGCAAACTTCTCGCAGGGCTTGCCCGAGAGTTTCTCTGCCCACGCCTTACCGTTCACCGACTTGGTATCCATAGCCACGAGAGTCTTCATGCGGTCGCCGCGGTGTATATCCAGCACCTGGGCGATGGGGCCCAGACCGTGGGTGGCATATACATCGCCCCGAAATTTCTGGTTGAAGTCCAAGCGCCAGCCCAGACGGTCATTGGCGTCCTTCTTCCAGTACATATCCCAGAACTGGGAGAGGTCATGGCGATAGGCTCCTTGCACATAGAGCACCTCGCCGAACACTCCGTGCTGCGCCATATTGAGGCTGTTGAGCTCGAAGAAGTCATAACAGCAGTTCTCAAGCATCATACAGTGCAGGCGGGTCTTCTCGCTAAGGTCGATGAGCGACCATATCTCGCGCAGGTTCATGGCCGACGGCACCTCGATGGCCACGTGCTTGCCATGCTCCATGGCATACTTGGCCACAACAAAGTGGTGGAGCCAGTCGGTGGCGATATACACCAAGTCGATGTCCTTGCGCTCGCACAACTTCTTGTATCCGTCCTCACCATAATATATATCTGCCGGGGGCATGGATGCGGCGCGCAGAATGGTGTTGCAGGTGTCGGCGCGCTCACGCTCATGGTCGCAAAGGGCCATCACCTGGGTGCCGTTGATATGGGTAAAGCGGCGCACGGCGTCGGGACCGCGCATGCCCAGTCCTACAAATCCCACGCGCACCACCTTGAGCTTGGGTGCGGTGAGTCCCAGTGCGGGTTGCTGGCCGGCAGGACGTTCGGGAACCTGGGTGACGATAGTGCCATCCACTGTCTTGTAGGGCCAGTCAAAGGCCACCTGGGCGCTGGCGGTGAGCGCTGTCATAAACAGTCCCACCAGTATCAGCAAAGTGATGATTTTCTTGTTCATTACGTCTTTAATTTAGATTGTTATGCAAAGTTAAGGCTTTAATCATCAATCCCCAAACGAAAGGGGCGAAAAACAACATGCCCGGAACGTTTTTTATCTTCACGTCCCGGGCACGCCGTGTGGTTATTTCGGCCTCCTGTCTATTTGCAGGTGGCGATATTAAACTCGTTGACCTTGGATATCTTGTGGTTGTTGCCCTCGATGACCGAGATGCACAACTTCACGTTGCCGGCCTTGATGCGGTTGTCGGCCTTGACCAGTGCGGTGTAGCGTATGCCGCATCCGGGGGCAATCTTCTCTACATGCACACCGGGCGAGATGAAGATATGGCGGTTGCCGGTGGCTTCGACCACCATGGGCTGTACATCATAGATGGTCTGACGGCCGTTGTTGTAGACCTCAAAGACCACCTTGCACAGCTCGTTGCGGCTTATGCGGTTGTCGCCGTTGGCATCGACAAAACGGGCGTTGCGTATCTCTATCGTCGGGGTATAGGTAATGCCCTCGGCGATATTCTCCACGCTCGACGAACCGGGCAGCACCTGCGTGGGTTTGGTGCCCTTCTCGCTGTTACCGCCATCGTCGGGGGTGAACTCGATGCGGTCGTCGCCGCCGTTGTTCTCGTCGAAACCGCTGCCATATCCGGCTTCGCTCTGCTGGGTGGTCACGGGTTGCTGGGCGCGTGGACGCTGGCGCCGCTGACGGCAGGTATAGGTGTCGTCGCCATAGTCGCGCTGACGCTGGCGACGGCTGGCATATCCGCCGTTGTCATAGCCCTGCTGTCGCTGCTGGTCGGCGGCGTTGCCGATGATCCCTCCCAGCACGGCACCACCCGCCATGCCCACGATGGTACCCATGTCGTGACCGCGCGGTCCGTCGCTGATGCCACCGATGGCACTACCCAATACCGAGCCGAAGGTGGCACCGGTATAGGCGCCCTGTCCGGCGTAGGTGCCGCATCCGCTCATCACCAGGAGCGTCGAAGCGGCTATTGCTGCGTATTGTTTCCTCATTCCCTTCACTGGTTTTAGTTACTGTTATGGTTGCAAAAGTAACCAATTTCACCGTCACCGCCATGGTTTTTCCCCTAAATCGCAATAGGGTTTCCCCTATTATTATAATTAAGGTGTAGATGACAGCGCCGTCATCACCGTGGCTACCCAAAAGGCTCCCGTTGCCTCTCTTGGGGCAGACGGGAGCCATGCTTATGCGGTCGGTTCACACCGAGTGATTACCAGATATGGGCGCGCTTGTCGGGAGCCAGATAGAGGCGGTCGGTGGGCTGTATGCCCCAAGCCTCATACCAGGCGTCGATATGGGGCAGAGCGGCATTGACACGCAGATGGTTGGGCGAGTGTACGTCGCTGTTGACGAGGTAAGCCACAAACTGCGGAGCCACATTGCTGGCCCAGATGCGGGCATAGGAGAGGAAGAAGCGCTGGGCTGCGCTGTAGCCGTCCTTCTCGGGCAGAGGCTGCTTGGCCATCACGTTCTGCAGGGCACGGAATGCCACGTTGATGCCGCCGTTGTCGCCGATGTTCTCGCCAAGGGTCTTCTCGCCATTGACCTTCAGGCCGGGCTGTACCTCCTGTGCGCTAAACCAGTCGGCCAACACCTTGGTGCGCTGGCTGTAGTTGGCCTTGTCCTCGTCGGTCCACCAGTTGTTCAGGTTGCCGTCCTTGTCAAACTGGCAGCCCTGGTCGTCGAAGCCGTGGCTCATCTCGTGGCCGATGACGGCTCCGATGGCGCCATAGTTGGCGGCGTCGTCGGCCTCGGCGTCAAAGAATGGAGCCTGGAGGATGGCTGCCGGGAAGTTGATACTGTTGAAGGTTGGGGCATAGAAGGCGTTGACCATCTGGGGATTGCAGGCGAAGACAGTCTTGTCGACAGGCTTGCGCCACTTCTTCTCCAGACTGCGGCGGCGCAGGGCGGGGATAATCTCGTCGTAGTTGGCGCGCAGGCTCTTGCTCTCGTCTATCTGCACGTACTCTTCCATGTTCTGCCACTTATCGGGATAACCTATATTGATACGCATACTGCGCAGCTTCTCTATGGCCTTGGCCTTGGTGGCATCGGTCATCCATGTGTTCTCACCGATGCGCTGGGCGAAGGCGTCCTGCAGGTTGTGTACCATCTCCACCACTCTCTGCTTGCTGCTCTCGGGGAAGTACTTGGCGACATAGAGCTTGCCGATAGACTCGCCCATGAGTCCCTGGACAAATCCCAGTCCGCGCTTCCAGCGGGGCTGCTGCTCCTTGACGCCATAGACGGCCTTGGTGTATTCGAAACGGCGGTTGACGAAGTCGTCGGAGAGCAGGCTCACAGACGAACTGATGACGCTGGCCTCCAAGCTGGCCTTGAGAGCGAAGAGGTCGGCGGTGGCGAGTATCTTCTCTACCTCGTGGATGGGCTCGGGCTGACCCACATCGACAGAGTCAATGTCGGAAGGATAGCCATAAGCCAGACAGAGCTGCTTCCAGTCGATTCCGGGATAGTCGCGCAGCAGGTCCTGCCAGCTCATCTTGTGGATATTGGCCTGAGGGTCGCGGCTCTTCACCTGGTCGTAGCTCTGGCGGGCTATCTGGTCTTCGATGGCGAAGGCTGCCTGCATCTTCTTCTCAGCCATGGCCTCGCTGTTGCCCACCATCTTGAAGAGGTCTTTCATCAGACTCTTGTAGGCGGCCACCACTGCCTTCTGCTGCTCATTGGGCTGGGTATAGTATTCGGGGTCAAGACCGATGCCACCCTGGTTGGCATAGAAGATGTACTGGTCAGAGTTGATGGCGTCCTGGCCCAGTCCGAAGCCGAAGAGCATGGTGCCGTAGCCCTTGGCGCCCAGCTCGTACATCACGCGCTCACACTGCTTGCGGTTCTTGATGGCAGCAACCTTGGCGAGGGCGGGCTTGATGGGCTCGTAGCCCATACGGTTGCGAGCCACCGTGTCCATATACATACGGTAAAGCGAACCAATCTTCTGGCCCACTGTGCCCTGGGGCATGTGCTTCTCGGCATACTCCTTCACAAGGTCGCGTATGCGGTCGTTGTTCTGCTCGTCCAAATCGGTAAACGAACCGTTCATGGGGTGTACGGCGTCGAGTGGATGGCTCTTGAGCCAGCCGCCGGCAGCAAACTGGTAGAAATCTTCACCGGGCTTGACTTCAAGGTTCATGTTGGCCTTGTCTATGCCGCTTTTGAGTGTTTGGGCAGAGGTCATGCCTGAGATGGCGAGTGCCGCGATTAACATTTTAATTTTCATTTGTAGGGTTATTTTGTTGATTAATTGTTTCCGTTTCCTCAGTTGGCGCGTTTTCACTTCCTCAGTTGGCGCATTTTTATTTCCTCAGTTGGCGCAATTTCACTTCCTCAGTTGGCGCGATTTCGCTTCCTCAGTTGGCGGAAATGATGGTTGACGGGGTGGTCGGTGTGGTGAGAAAAGCCCTTGAGCCAACTGCCGGCGATCAACTGGTGAATACATCCCCTGACTTGACCTCAAGGGGCATGCTGACCGTCATCGTCGGCACGATATTCGAGTATATCACCGGGCTGGCAGTCGAGAGCCTGACAGATGGCTTCGAGGGTGGTGAAGCGTATGGCTTTGGCCTTGCCCGTCTTGAGTACCGAGAGGTTGGCGGGAGTGATACCCACCCGCTCGGCCAACTCGCCCGACGACATCTTGCGCCGGGCCATCATCACGTCTACATTTACTATGATTGCCATGATTGGTACTGTTTATATGGTAAGGTCGTTTTCTTCTTTCATCTTCTGGCCCACGGCAAAGAGCTGGCTCACCATGAGCAAGCCCAACCCTATGACGAGCAGCATACTGTCTATCTCGCTGTGGAGGCTCACGTCGTAGCCGGCATAGGCCACGGCGGGCGTAGTGTCAAAGGCCAGCAACAGCCATTCGCCCAGATAGATGGCTATGATGTACCAACCCATCAGCCGCAGCCGACGAGTGGCAGACTCGCCGAAGTCTTCACCTCGATTTACGGCAAGCACCAGCCGGATGAAGACTACCCAGAAAGCTAAACAACAACCCGACATCGCCAGCAGCACCAGCATATTGCCTATGGTGAACAGCACCGGCGTGCTACCCGTGCCTTCGGCGACCACCCAAGCGGTCACCTTGCTCACGCGCAGCGAGTCGGTATTGCCAGTCATCGTGTTGGTCATCGCCAGTTCGCGGCGTGCCGGGTTGTGCGAACGCAAGTCCAGAATGTAGGGTTTGCAGGTCTTGCCCGTGGCATGGTCCTGAAACTCAAGGGTGGCGTCGGCATAACCGCTGTTAAAGCCTTCGACAAAGTGCTGGGCAGCCGTGAAGAGAGAGAAAGCCACGGCTATCAACAGCAGAATACAATAGAAGTTGAACTTACGTTTCATCTGTTTTCTTGATAATTATTAATAACTTATTGTTAATTGTATATTATTTATCGAATAACGATATGACAAAGGTAGAGATTATCTCTGTAACCACCAAGCAAAACTCCAGTTTTATTATCGTTTAACGATAAATTTAACACTCTTGCACACATCGCGGCCGCCATCATCGCCGTCACAGCGATGATGATCTCCACGCCCACCCCATTCCCCGACACGATAAAAGTAATGATGGATAGAAAAAAAGAGGGGGAAAAATGGAGCGGTTTCACAAAAAAGTAATACATTTGCAGCAGTGTATTCAATGAATGTGTATTGCGCCGCAAGGCTAAAGTTATTGTCATGAGAGTATATTGTGTCAACCACCTGCCTTTAGGTAAGAGTTTCTATGCCATCAACCTCTTTGGCGTCGTTTTCGCCAAAGGTCCGCTGAATAGTGTCAGTACCCGTCACGAGTATATACACACCCTGCAGCAGCGCGAGATGCTCTACATCTTTTTCTACCTATGGTATGCCGTCGAGTGGCTGCTCCGTCTGGCCTATTGCCGTGACGGCTACAAGAGCTATGCCAACCTCGCCTTTGAGCGCGAGGCTTACGCCAACCAGTACAACCCGCACTACCCGCAGCAACGCCGTCCCTACGCCTGGCTACACCACCTGTGGCATAGGGAGTCATGGCGCGAAGTGTGGCACTGACCTCTGATTTCCAGTCCCAACCGTTTGTATTCTGCGCAGAGTTGTGTAACTTTGCATCCATCGTCGTCGCTGTCACCCTCATGGTGTTTGGCGTCGGATCTATATATATAATAAGGTAATAACATATATATAATAAGGTATAAGGATATGACTACACGCACGATAGCCGTACTCGGCATGATGTGTGCCGGATGTGCCGGCACCGTAGAGCGCACCCTCTCGCGCATGGAGGGCGTGACGACAGCCAGCGTCAATCTCGCCGCCCGCACCGTGACGGTGACCTACGACGAGCGCCTCACCTCGCCCCAGGCGATGAAGGAGCGGTTGGCCCAGGCGGGCTACGACCTGGTGATAGAGCAAGGCCGCAACGTGGAAGCCATCGAGCGACGGCAGTATCAGCGCCTGAGACGCAAGGTGGCGGTGGCGTGGCTGCTCTCGCTGCTCTGCATGGCCATAGGCATGGGGTGGATAGAGACGGGCAGCGCCGATGCAGCCAACCAGCTATCCATGCTGATCGCTCTGGCGGCTATGGTGTGGTGCGGACGCGACATCTATCGCTCGGCATGGCGGCAGACGCTGCATGCCACAGCCAACATGGACGCCCTCGTGGCGATGAGCACGATTATCAGCTTCGGCTTCAGTTTCTTCAACACCTTCTGGGGCGACGTGTGGACTGCCTCGGGCATGGAGTGGCACACCTACTATGATGCCACAGTCATGATACTCACCTTCGTGCTCACGGGCCGCATGCTCGAGGAGCGCGCCAAGCACAGCACAGCCTCAGCCATACGCTCGCTCATGGGCCTGGCTCCCAAGACAGCACGCGTGGTGAGCGGCGACGCTCTCGTCGAGATGCCTCTCGCGGCTGTGCAACCCGGCGACTGCGTCGAGGTGAGAGCCGGAGAGAAAGTGGCTGTCGACGGCGTGGTCGCCGCTTGGGGCGACACCATAGCGACGATAGACGAGAGCATGATAAGCGGTGAGCCCCAGGCAGTAGCCAAGCATGCCGGCGACCGCGTGCTGGCGGGCACCATCGTCGTCAGCGGCGCCTTGCGCTTCACCGCCCGCGAGGTAGGCAGCAAGACCATGCTGGCACAGATTATCCGCATGGTGCAGCAGGCCCAGGGCTCCAAGGCTCCCGTGCAGCGTGTAGTCGATAGGATAGCCGCCATCTTCGTGCCCACGGTGCTTGCCCTCTCGGCGCTCACCCTCGTGGTGTGGCTCGCGGTCGGCGGCATGAGCCAGCTGCCCCGAGCCGTCATGTCGGCGGTGTCGGTGCTGGTCATCGCCTGTCCCTGCGCCATGGGACTCGCCACCCCCACAGCACTCATGGTGGGCATAGGGCGTGCAGCGCGCATGGGCATACTCATCAAGGACGCCACCGCGCTCGAGACCATGCGCCACATCGATGCCATCGTCATCGACAAGACGGGCACCCTCACTCTCCCTGCCGCCGATGCCGCCGACAGCGACGACGTAAGCCGGCGCGAGAGTCTGAAACCCCACGCCCGCGAGGCCATCGCGCAACTCAAGAGTCAGGGTATAGACATCTACATGATGAGCGGCGACCGCGACGAGGCTGTCGCCTACTGGGCCAAGCAGGCTGGCATAGACCATTGGCGCAGCCGCGTCATGCCGCAGGACAAGCAGGACATGGTGGCCCGTCTGCAGGCCGAGGGCAGGCATGTGGCGATGGTGGGCGACGGCATCAACGACAGTCAGGCATTGGCTGCCGCCGATGTGGGCATAGCCATGGGCCGCGGCACCGATGTAGCGATGGACGTGGCACAGGTCACCCTCATGGGCAACGACCTGCGCCGCATAGCCGAAGCCTTCAGTCTGTCGCGCCAGACGGTAGGCATGATTCGCCAGAACCTCTTCTGGGCGTTCATCTACAATCTCGTCTGCATCCCCCTTGCCGCCGGAGCCCTCTACGCCGTCACCGACTTCCAGATTACGCCCATGTGGGCAAGCGCACTGATGGCCATGAGCAGCGTGAGCGTGGTGCTCAACAGCCTGCGGCTCAAGTGGAAACGCGCCTGAGCCACTGCCGCCACCGCCACTGCATCTACACATACAGAGGACATCTGCCCGACGCCGTAGGATGCCTCTGCAAAGCTGGAGATTACTCTCACCAAGCAGGAGAGTACCTCCAGCTTTTTTGTATATATTATTGATGCACAGGAAAGAGAAAAGGGCAGTAAGTTGTCCGTTTCGCCATTAATTAGTAACTTTGCAACCACAGCAAAGATTAAGGACAAGACAGATGATAGTTTGTATAGCAGAGAAACCCAGTGTGGCCAAAGACATAGCCCGCATCATCGGCGCCACCTCGGCGCGCGACGGATACATGGAGGGCAACGGGTATCAGGTGACGTGGACCTTCGGCCACCTGTGCTGCCTCAAGGAGCCCAACGACTACGCCGAGAACTGGAAGCACTGGAGCCTTGCCGCGCTACCCATGATTCCGCCACGATTCGGCATCAAGCTCATAGACGACCAGGGCATCAAGAAGCAGTTTGCAGTCATCCAGAAACTCATGACCCAGGCCGACAGCATCGTCAACTGCGGTGACGCCGGACAGGAGGGTGAGCTCATACAGCGGTGGGTGATGCAGATGGCCAAAGCCACCTGCCCCGTCAAGCGACTGTGGATATCGTCGATGACCGACGAGGCCATACGCGAAGGCTTTGCCAAATTGCGCGAGCAGGAAGATTACAACTCGCTCTACCTGGCCGGACTCTCGCGAGCCGTGGGCGACTGGCTGCTGGGTATGAACGCCACCCGACTCTATACGCTCAAATATGGACAGAACCGACAGGTGCTGAGCATCGGCCGAGTGCAGACTCCCACGCTGGCACTTATCGTTAACCGACAGAAGGAGATAGACCAGTTCAAACCCGAACCATATTGGGTACTGGCGACGATATATCGCAACACTCAGTTTACTGCGACACAGGGCAAGTTCACCTCCCGCGAAGAGGGCGAGCAGGCCTTTGCCACCATCGAGGGCAAACCCTTCAGAGTGACAGGCGTGCAGAAGAAGAAGGGAACCGAAGCCCCACCCCACCTCTACGACCTCACCTCGCTCCAGGTAGACTGCAACAAGAAGTTCAATTACTCTGCCGAGATGACGCTTAACATTATCCAGTCTCTCTATGAGAAGAAGCTCACTACTTACCCTCGTGTCGACACCCAATTCCTCTCCGACGACATCTATCCCAAGTGTCCAGGCATCATGAACGGGCTCAAGAGCTATCACGAACTGATGCGACCGATAGCCGGGAAGCCCCTCATCAAGCCCAAGCGTATCTTCGATACCTCCAAGGTGACCGACCACCACGCCATCATTCCCACCGGACAGGAGGCGAGAGGACTCACCGACCTCGAGCACAATGTCTACGACCTCATCGTGCGCCGCTTCATCGCCGCCTTCTACCCCGACTGCGCCTTTGCCACCACCACGGTGACGGGAGCCGTAGACAAGATAGACTTCAAGGTGTCGGGAAAGGAAATCCTTGACCCCGGATGGCGACAGGTCTATGCCCGAGACACCCATAAGGACGACGAGGCCGAGAAAGACGACGAAGAGCGCACGCTCGAAGCCTTTGTCAAGGGCGAAGAGGGTCCCCACACGCCTACTCTTACCGAGAAGCAGACCACGCCACCCAAGCCATACACCGAAGCCACGCTCCTGAGAGCCATGGAGACGGCAGGCAAGTTTGTGGACAACGAGGAACTGCGCGCCGCGCTCAAGGAGAACGGCATCGGACGCCCGTCGTCGCGAGCCGGCATCATCGAGACACTCTTCAAGCGCCACTACATACGCCGCGAGCGCAAGAACCTCATAGCCACGCCCACCGGCATACAGCTGATAGACATGATACACGAGCGGCTGCTCACCAGCTGCGAGCTCACGGGTATCTGGGAGAAGAAACTGCGCGACATAGAGCACAAGAAGTACGACGCCTCGCAGTTTGTCAACGAACTCAAGGTGCAAATCACCGACATCGTCAACGACGTGCTGCGCGACAACTCCAACCGGCGTGTCACCGTGACCACCGACGAGGACCTCAAGAAGAAGCCAGCCAAGCGCAAGGCCGCACCCCGCAAGCCGGCAGCCAAGCCCGCCGACGCCAAACCCAAAGCCGCCGACGCTACCCCCAAGCCCGTCACACCTGCACCCGACCCACAGCCCGCCGACCCCATGGTGGGCCGCCCCTGCCCCAAGTGTGGCCAGGGCACCATCATCAAGGGCAAGACCGCCTATGGTTGCAGCCGCTGGCGCGAGGGATGTGACTGGCGACAGCCTCTCAACAACGACAACAAGACACAATAATGACCTCTACCTGCAAACCTACGCGCAATGTGGCGCTCGACCTCATCAGAGTGGTCGCCATCATGCTGGTGCTGTGGCAGCACGCCAGCGAGTATTACTACATTGGAGACAACCTGAGCATCATCCATGCCAACATCCCGCTGCTGACATGGATGAACAGCGTGGCACGCATCTGTGTGCCGCTTTTTGTAATGATTTCGGGCTATCTGCTGCTGCCCGTCTCCACCTCTACCGCCACCTTCTTCCGCCGCCACTTCACCCGCATCCTCTTCCCGTGGGTGTTCTGGTGCGTGGCCTATGCCGTCTACTTCATGCTGCGTAGCGGCGACGGCATCGCCACCTGCATCGCCAGCGTGTGCCGCATCCCGCTCAACTACGGAGTCGAGGTAGGCCACCTCTGGTATATCTACATGCTCATCGGCGTGTATCTGCTGGCGCCCATCGTTTCGCCCTGGCTGCGCCAGTGTGGCAAGCGCGAACTCCAGGGCTATCTGGCGCTGTGGATGCTTACCACCCTGCTGCCCTATCTGCACCATGCAGGCATCGCGCTGTGGGGCGAGGCGTCGTGGAACGTCACCCCGGCGTTCTACTATTACACCGGCTTCGGCGGCTACTTCGTCCTGGGCCACTATCTGCGACGCTACGGATGTCCGCGACTGTCGGTGTCGATGGCACTGCTGGTGGTGGGCTATCCGTTTACTGCCCAGACCTTCCTCTACTTCGACTCCTTTGCCAAGGATGCCGTAGAGCTTGAGGTGCCCTGGGACTTCTGCTCCGTCAACGTGATGATGATGACGCTCGGCACCTTTGGCGCGTTAAGCCGCGTACGCCTCAGCGCCACCTCGACCATAGGCCGGCTGGTCATCTCGGTATCTACGTGCAGCTACGCCATGTATCTGGCCCACATCATGATACTCAACGCCTTCCACGACCTCTACGACGGCGCTGCGCCCGTGGCTGCCCTGGTGCCGATGATAGCCCTCAGCACCACCGCCACCACCTATGCCGCAGTATGGTGCTTCGGTCGCCTGCCCTGGAGCCGCTATTGGTTAGGAATAGACTGACCCTGGGGCAATAAATCGCCAATTCCGGCGTTATCTTTGTAAAAGACTCAAAGATGAAACACCTATTATATACTCTCATCCTTGTCGCCACGCTGCTCTCCTTGAGCGGCTGTGGTGCCGAGCGTGCCGTGCGCAAAGGCGACAAGCACCAGGCACTGGGCGAATACTATGATGCCGCCGTGCAGTATCGCAAGGCTTACCGACAGCTCTCGCCCAAGGAGCGGGAGCAGCGCGGCAAGGTGGCGCTCAAGATGGCGCGCTGCTATGAGCGCATCAACCAGTCGCAGCGAGCCAACTCTGCCTACGCCAATGCCCTCAGATACGGACAGGCGGGGCTCGAAGACCGTCTGGCTTATGGCCGACAGCTGCTCAAGAGTGCGTCGTACAAGGAGGCTGCCGACATGTTCAGGACAGTGCTCGACTCGATGCCCGACAACGAGCTGGCCAAGAGTGGACTGGCATCGGCGCTCAACGCACCCGCCATCAAGCAGGCGGGCTCGCGATACAAGGTCAAGAGGATGGATGTCTTCAACTCGCGACGGGCCGACTACAGCCCGGTGCTGGCAGGCGACGCCCTGGACCACCTCTACTTCTCCTCGACGCGCAACGAGGCCGAGGGCGACGAGCTGAGTGGCATCACGGGCACCAAGAATGCCGACATCTTCGTCTCGGTCAAGGACGACAAGGGCAAGTGGTCCAAGCCCGAACCCGTGAGCGGCGGCCTCAACACCGCCTACGACGAGGGCGCATGCTGCATCAGCCCCGACGGCCGTGAGATGTATCTCACCCAGTGTGTGACCGACCCCTCGTCGCCCCGATATGCAGAGATAGTCACCTCCAACCGCAGCGACGCCGCATGGAGCAAGCCCACCAAGCTGGAGCTCACCCGCGACACGCTGTCAAGCTATGCCCACCCCGCCATATCGCCCGACGGCGAGTGGCTGTACTTCGTCTCCGACATGCCAGGTGGCAAGGGAGGCATGGACATCTGGCGCGTGCGCATCACATCGGTCGGACTGGGCGGCGTGGAAAACCTGGGCGAGCCCATCAATACCCCCGGCGACGAGATGTTTCCCACCTTCCGCCCCAACGGCGACCTCTACTTCTCGAGCAACGGCCATTCCGGACTGGGAGGACTGGATATCTTCATCGCCAAGGTCAACAAGCAGGGCCGCTACCAGCTCTACCACCCCGGCTACCCGCTCAACTCCCACGGCGATGACTTCGGCATGACCTTTGAGGGACCCCACAACCGGGGTTACTTCTCGTCCAACCGTGGCGACGGCCGCGGATGGGACCATATATACGCGTTTGAGAACCCCGAGGTGGTCAACACCGTCAAGGGATGGGTCTACGAGGCCGAGGGATACGAACTGCCGCAGGCCGAGGTCTACATGGTAGGCAACGACGGCACCAACCGCCGACTGACCCTCAAGAGCGACGGCTCATTTACCCAGGTGGTCAAGCCCGGAGTGAGCTATGTGATGCTCGCCACCTGCAAGGGCTTCCTCAACCATAAGGAAGAACTCACCGTACGGCCCACCGAAGAGTCGGAAGAGACGGTGCTGCAGTTCCCGCTGGTATCTATCACCGCACCGGTGCTGATAGACAACATCTTCTACGACTTCGACAAGGCCACGCTGCGCCCCGAGTCGACCAAGGCGCTCGACGAACTGGTGACGCTGCTCAACGAGAACGGCAATGTGACCATCGAGCTGAGCGCCCACTGCGACTACAAGGGCAGCGCCGAGTACAACAAACGGCTCTCGCAGCGCCGCGCCGAGGCTGTGGTCGACTATCTCACCGCCAAGGGCATAGCCCGCGACCGGCTCACGCCCGTGGGCTACGGCAAGGAGAAGCCCAAGACCATACGACGCAAGCTCACCGAGCGGCTCACGTGGCTCAAGGAGGGCGACGTGCTGACCGAAGAGTTTATCAGCCATCTGGACAAGGACAAGCAGGAGATAGCCAACCAGCTGAACCGCCGCACCGAGTTTATCGTGCTGCGCACCACCTACGGACTGTTCGACGAGCACGGCAAACTCAAGAAGAGACCCAAGCCTGCCGCCACCGACAGGCACGAGGGCGACGACGGGCTGAACATCATCATCGAGTAGCCCCACACCACCGCGCCCACACAGCAGGCGCATAGCCTCATCACTCCACAGAATAACCTCATCACCCTATAGCATAACCTCATCACCCTATAGTATAACCTCTTTTTCCCACACATGACAAAGCCCTGGCTCGCAAGAGTCAGGGCTTTGTCGCTGCAGACCGTGGGGAAAACTGGCACCCAGGGCAGCCATGCTGTGAGTAACGAGAACAATACAGAGAGTGCAAAGAGCGACGCCGGGCATATCTTGGGCGATGCCGAGCATATCTTGGGCGGCGCCGAGACCACCTTTACCAACGTGCTGACCATCTCTATCGGCTCGTAACGGAAGGCACGAGGGCTCGTAACGGAAGAAACGTGGGCTCGTATCATAAGCCACGTGGGCTCGTGCCTTACGTTACGAGCCGGCAATGATGGCAAGCACAAGGATGAAGCCAATGAGCATCACCGCATCCACACGCTGCGCAGCAACGTGAGCCACGACCACCGTCACGGATGTACCAAAAAGGGTTCGCTGTACATCCACAGGTGAATGTACAACGAACCCTCTGCCCGGCAGCGTGCAGGCGCGGCGCGCAGCCACAGTCCCCGTCCGCGGACGGCTATCGGCGATGATGCACAGGAGTGCGGCTGATGGTAATGATGCTGATGGCGGTTATCGCCACGACCACCGTGAGGAGTGTCGAGGGGCGCACGCAGTCGTTGACAGCCACCACGCCCACCAAGTCGCCCATGACTCCCATGAGCAGCGAACCCAGTCGGGGCAGCGACCCCATCATCGCCACCGCCAGCGCCCCTATGGCGAAGCAGAAGAGCGTCCAATAACGATTAAGACGGTCGGTGTGCTGCGGCAAGTGGCGCATCACGCGACGGGTGAAACCCATATCGGCCACCTTGGGCTTGTGCTCGGTCATAAACTGTGCTATCAGTCTGTCATCATTGTCTGTCATATCCATTATGTCTTAAATAATCGGCCATTTTCTTCTTTCCACGCGAGAGATGCGACTTGACAGTGCCCTCGCGCATACCCGTAACCATGGTGATGTGGTCTATGCTCTGTCCCTCCATCAGCTGGAGCACCACGCAGGTGCGCTCGGCGTCGGTAAGGAGCGCCAGCGCATGGCGCAAGTCCATCTGCAGTCCGCTGTCGGTGTCTCTCCCACTGCGCCCCATCACCGCGGGCGTTTCCAGAGAGTCGGTCGGGTGCTGCGTCTTCACATGGTCGTAGTACACATTGTATGCTATACGAAACAGCCACGTGCTGAACGACGCCTCTCCACGAAAGCGGGAGATGTTGAGGTAGGCTTTGACGAAAGTGTCTTGGGCCAGGTCGTCGCTCAACTGGGTGTCGCCCAGCGTCTGGCTGAGGAAGAAGCGACGCACCTGGGCCTGGTATTTCTCAACCAGCCGCCCGAAGGCTGCCCGGTTGTGGAATATCGCCGCCTGGGTAATCCATGCTATGTCTTCGAGATTTCTCACGTCGCTCTATCTATATATAATAATGTGGTTACTGGTTGTCGCTCTCCTCGTCGTGCGGTGCTTCGGTGTGGCGGCCACCCGTGGTGCGCACGATGACCAGCTGGCCCACGCCATAGCAAGCCACCAGGGCGCCGATGCCCATGAGCATGCTCGAGCTCCAGATGTAGAACATCACTATCATGCCCACGCCTATCGACACGTTGCGTATGCCCTTGCGCCAGAGGGCCTCGTTGGTATCGAGAGCCTGCTCGCAGAGTTGTGAGGGTATGGGCTGGCCGTGCTCCAGTGCCTTCTCGGCAAGCGCTATGCGGTCGTTGCGCTGCTTGATGAGATGGCGGACGATGAGGATGACGGCTATAAGAGGCGCAAACAGGAAGAGCAGCACTAACAGGCATACTATCACGGCAATGGCAATGCCCCCCATGCCGAAGAGGGGCTTGCAGAAATCGACAAACGAGCCGAAATCGTCCAGGTCGTCGTCCATATACGGCGTGGAGGCGTAGTAGGTGGAGTCGGCAGCGGCGGCAGCATCCCAGGAGGCGGTGTCGGAGTAGGCCTCGATGCCGGTGTGGGCTGTATCGGCCACCACAGCGTCGTCGAGATGGTTGCGGTGATGTGGGGCGGCATCGACGCTCATGGCGATGCAAGCCAGCATGACTGTAAGTGTCAGAATAAATCGTTTCATATCTTCTTCGTTTTGTTTTTTTCTATCCATTAGACGCATTGAGACGCCAATTAGTTGCAAAATAACTAAAAAAAACCTACTTTTGCAAAGTTAATAGCGTGAAGATGATAGATATACCTAAAGATTTTGCGGACTCCACGCGGCTGTTGATGGGCGATGCGCTTTACGAAACGCTCGTCGGCGGGCTCAACGATGAACCCTCGGTAAGCCTGCGCCTCAACCCCTTCAAGACCGATGGCCGCCCTGTGGGCCAAGTCACGCCCGTGCCCTGGTGCAACGGTGGCTACTGGCTCGAGTCGCGTCCCAATTTCACCTTCGACCCGCTGCTTCATGCCGGTTGTTACTATGTGCAGGAAGCGGCGTCAATGTTTCTGCACCATGTGCTGTCGCGGGTCATCGACCGGCCAGTGACAGCGCTCGACCTGTGTGCTGCGCCCGGCGGTAAGTCGACCACGGCGCGCGGGGTGCTGCCCCAGGGCAGTCTGCTGATATGCAACGAGCCCATACGCCAACGCGCCCAGATACTGAGCGAAAACATACAGAAGTACGGACACCCCGACGTGATGGTCACCAACAACTACCCGCGCGACTTCCGCAAAGCGGGGCTGCTCTTCGACCTGATTGTCGCCGACGTACCCTGCTCGGGCGAAGGCATGTTCCGCAAGGATGCCGGCGCCATAGCCGAATGGAGTCGGCAGAACGTGGAAAACTGCTACCGGCTGCAACGCGAAATCATCGAAGACATCTGGCCCTGTCTGCGGCCTGGTGGTATACTGGTCTACTCGACCTGCACGTTCAACGAACAGGAAAACGAGGACAACATCGCATGGATACGCGGACTGGGAGCCGATGTGCTGGACATCGACATCAGCGAGGAATGGAACATCACCGGTGCGCTCAAGGGCGAAGACAGTCTGTATCGCTTCATTCCCGGCCGCTCGCGCAGCGAAGGGCTGTGCATGGCTGTGCTGCGCAAGAGTGACGACACCGTGCTGGCTGAGCGTCGCGCCAAGGACAGCGGCAAGCCCGCCAAGACGCGACCGCGCACCGACGTGGGGGCGTGGATAAACGACAGCGACCACTTCACCCTCTGCGAGAGGGGCGACACGCTGAGCGCCATCCCCACATGGTGGCTCGCACAGTATCGCGCCGCCGAGAAGTCGCTGCATCTACTGCACGCCGGCATCACCTTGGGCTCCGTCAAGGGTAAGGACGTGGTGCCCCACCAGTCGCTGGCACTCTCGACCGCACTCAACCGCTCGGCCTTTGCACTGGCAGAGGTCGGATACGGGCAAGCCATAGCCTATCTGCGCAAAGAAGCGATAACGCTCGACGCCGCCATGCCGCGCGGCATCGTGCTCATCACCTACCACGGCATACCCTTGGGATTTGCCAAGAATCTGGACAATCGCGCCAACAACCTCTATCCCCAGGAATGGCGTATCAAGAGCACCCACCTGCCCGAACAAATACCGACAATACTCAATATATGAAACAATATCTCAATCTGCTTGACCGCATCCTTACCGAAGGAGCCACCAAGACCGACCGCACAGGTACGGGCACCAAGAGTGTCTTCGGCCATCAGATGCGGTTCAACCTCGAAGAGGGTTTCCCGCTTCTTACCACCAAGAAGCTGCACCTCAAGTCTATCATCTATGAGCTGCTGTGGTTCCTGCGCGGCGACACCAACGTGCGCTATCTCCAGGAACATGGTGTAAGGATTTGGAACGAATGGGCCGACGAAGACGGAGAGTTAGGCCCCGTGTACGGACACCAATGGCGCTCGTGGCCCGACTACAACGGCGGCACCATAGACCAGATACAGCAGGTGATAGACACGCTGAAGACTCACCCCGACTCGCGCCGCATGATTGTGTCGGCCTGGAACCCCGCCGAGGTCGACGAGATGGCGCTCCCACCCTGTCACTGCCTCTTCCAGTTCTATGTGGCTGACGACCGACTGAGTCTGCAGCTCTACCAGCGCTCTGCCGACACCTTCCTGGGTGTGCCGTTCAACATCGCCTCGTATGCGCTGCTGCTCCAGATGATGGCACAGGTAACCGGACTGCGTGCCGGCGACTTCATCCACACCACCGGCGACACCCATCTCTACCTGAACCACATAGAGCAAGCCCGTCTGCAGCTCACACGTACACCGCGACCGCTGCCCAAGATGAACCTAAACCCCGACGTGAAGAGTCTCTTTGACTTCAAATACGAAGATTTCCAACTCACCGACTATGACCCGTGGCCACACATAGCCGCGCAGGTGTCGGTATAAACACTCGCTGAAAACATGCGCATCAACATCATAGCCGCCGTGGCACGCAACCGCGCCATAGGCATCGACAACAAACTCATATACTGGCTGCCCAACGACCTGAAACGGTTTAAGGCGCTCACCACGGGGCACACCATCATCATGGGGCGCCACACCTTTGAGTCGCTGCCCAAGGGCGCGCTGCCCAACCGCCGCAACATCGTGCTGAGCCGCACCGCCACCGAGTTTGCGGGCTGCGACACCTATGCCTCGATAGACGAAGCACTCGCCCACTGTGGCGACGACGAGGATATATATATAATAGGTGGAGCCAGCATCTATGCCCAGGCGCTCGACCGGGCTCAGCGGCTCTGCCTCACCGAGGTCGACGACACGCCAGAGGCTGCCGACGCCTTCTTCCCCGACTACAGCGGATGGCACGAGACCTGGCGCGAGCACCACGACAAAGACGAGCGTCACGCTCAGGCATACGACTTCGTAGACTATGAGCCGGGCAAACGGGCAGAGGAACAATAGCGACACAGAGGAAAACATAACCCAAATGGCAATGACAATGAAGAAGACAGCTCTCATCACCGGTGCCACAAGTGGCATCGGCGAAGCCTGCGCAAGAAAGTTTGCGGCAGGCGGATACAATCTGATAATCACAGGGCGCAGAGCCGACAGGTTGGAGGAAATCAAGACCACGCTGGAGGCTATGGGCGCCGAGGTGGTGACACTGGCGTTCGACGTGCGCGACGCCGAGACTGCCACCAAGGCCATCGCGTCGCTCGGCGAAGGATGGCAGGAGATAGACGTGCTCATCAACAACGCCGGGCTGGCACTCGGTCTGGACAAGGAGTATGAAGGCGACCCGACAGACTGGAACACGATGATAGACACCAATATCAAGGGTCTGCTCACGATGACCCGGCTGGTGGTGCCGGGCATGGTGGCGCGCAACAGGGGCCACGTCATCAACATAGGCAGTGTGGCGGGCGACGCCGCTTACGCCTGCGGCAACGTGTACTGTGCCACCAAAGCCGCCGTGAAGGCCCTCACCGACGGTCTGCGTATTGACGTGGCTCACACGGATGTACGCGTGACCAACGTGAAGCCCGGACTGGTGGAGACAAACTTCAGCCGCGTGCGCTTCCATGGCGACAACGAGCGTGCCGACAATGTCTACAAAGGCGTCAAGCCGCTTACGGGCGACGACATAGCCGATGTGGCGTTCTATGCAGCATCGGCGCCGAAGCATGTGCAGATAGCCGAGGTGCTGGTGTTGGCCACCCATCAGGCCAATGGCTCCTACATACATCGGGAAGCATAGGTTGGGCGTCCAACCATCATCACGCAATCAGGCCTTGATGACTCGCTGTGGTCATCAAGGCCTGATTACGTAGTGGGGATAATGGCCACCGCGCGCTATCTACCCTCGGCGAGCGCGTCGGCAGGCGCGTTGAGAAAGCGGGCAACGACGCTGACTGCCTCGGCAAAGGCGGTGGGCTGGCCGGGCACGGTGATGAAGAGATGGGTGGCTGTGGGGAAGACATGGTAAGTGATCCTGTGGCCAAGTCGCTGCAGCCGCTGCGCCAGTTGGGTGGTCTGGTCGAAGAGGATGTCGTGACCCGCAGAGATGAGGCACATGGGCGGCAGGGAGCGCAGCGCGTCGTCGTCGGCGAGTTCGACTGAGACGAGCGGATTGTGCTCCTCTCCGCGGGCGTAGGCTTCGCAGAAAGCCTCAAGCAGCTCGGCGTCGTCGCCATAGCCTTGGGCACAGTCTGTCCACGATGGCGTGACACGCGTGTAGAGTCTGGTGACAGGATAGATGGGCACAACACGGCTCACACCCTCGGTCGAGAGGGCTGTGGCGAGGGCAAGGTTGCCTCCGGCGCTGTCGCCTCCCACCGCCACCTGGGTAGAGTCGCAGCCCCACGCATCGGCGTGCTGGCGGAGATAGGCAAAGGCGCGGCGGCAGTCGTCGAGCGGAGCCGGAAAGGGATGGGCTGGCGACAGGCGGTAATCGAGGGCAGCCACGCAGCAGTCGGCCTCCAACGCCAAAGTGGCACAGAAGCGCGCACAACTGTTGATGCTGCCGAAGCACCAGCCGCCTCCGTGGAGATAGAGCAGCAGCGGACGCTTGCGGAGGGCTGGTCGGGAGGGCGTGAAGAGACAGATGTCGGGGGTGGGATAAGTGGCGGTGACGCCGTCGGGCAACTGGGGCGGCTGGTTGCGGCTCTGCCTGATTTGCTGCAAGGCTGCACAGTCGCCGGAGATAGCCGCGCGCACCGCCAGCATCTGTCTGTGCTGCAGGTCGGCAGGCATGCGGGAGAGGAAGTGACGCTCGTCGTCGAGCATACGCCGCTGGAGCGAGTCGGAGGGATAGGTCTGCCCATACAGGCATACCATGGAAAACAATAAGAATAAGGTGTGGAAAATACGCATAATCTATAAGAACATTAAGGCCGTCTCTGCAGAGACAGGAGACTGCAGATGGCGCTGCCGCTTAGAGCCGCAGCACCTCGTCGCAGTATTCCACCACCGCCGGACGGTGGGTGATAAAGATGATAGTATGCTGACGGCTGCCCAGGACATTGGCGAGCAGACGGCGCTCGGTCTCGATGTCGAGGGCGCTGGTAGCCTCGTCGAAGAGCATCACGGGGCGGTTGCGCAGCAGGGCCCGGGCAATGGCAATACGCTGTGCCTGACCCTCACTCAGACCGGCTCCCGACTCGGAGCAACGCGTGTCGAGGCCGTCGGGCAACTGGCTGACGAAGTCGGCACATGCCTGGTGGAGCGCATCATACATTTCGTCGTCGGTGGCGGTAGGGCTGCCCATGAGCAGATTGTCGCGGATGGTGCCGCTCATGAGGGTATTGCCCTGGGGCACGTAGACAAAGTTGCAACGCATACGCGGCGACAGTTGCTGGCCGTCTCCGTCGGCGTGGTAGAGGCTTATCTCTCCCTCCTGGGGACGGAGCAGGGCGAGGATGAGGCGGATAAGGGTGGTCTTGCCGGCTCCCGTCTCGCCGAGGATGGCGGTGCATGTGCCGGGACGGAAGTCGAACGACAGGTGGTCTATCACGCGTCCGTCGCCGTCATTATAACCATAGCCCACATCGTCGAGCTTCACGCCGCAGGGCGCTTCAACCACGATGGGGTCGCCCTGCTCTTCGAGGGGAGGCTCTTCGAGTTCCATGAGTCGCTCGGCAGCGGTGAAGACACTGACAAAGGCGGGCACGATACGGCTCAGGTTGCGCGCCGGACTCTGTATGCGGTTGACGAGTTGCAGGTAGGCTGTCATGCCACCAAACGACAGCGTGTGCATGGACATGCGCACTGCCGCCCAGAGGAAGGCTATGAGATAGGTGAGGGAGAACCCGAAGTTGAGGATGAAGTTGGAGAGCAGACTGAAGCGTGTGCGCTGGATGACGTTGCGCCGCAGCTGACTCTGGGTACTCTCGAGCTTGCCCACCATGGCGTCGTCGCTCTCCAGAGTCTTGATGAGCACCCGATGCTGGATGGTTTCCTGCAGCACGCTTTGCACCTGGGAGTCGGAGTTGCGCACCTGCCGGGTGAGGTGACGCATGCGGCGCACATAGACCTTGCTGAGCACCACAAAGAGGGGCAGCAGAGCGACGGTGATGACCGCCAACAGCCGGTCGAGAGTAAAGAGATAGGCAAAAGCACCGAAGAAGAGAAGCACCACACTGAGCGTATTGGGCAAGGTTTCGGTAATGAAGGTGACGACATTGCTGACGTCGCTTTCGAGGCGGTTGATGACATCGCCAGAGTGTCGCCGTTCGCGCCCGTTCCATTCGGAGCGGAGTATACGGTCGAGCATGTACTGCTGCATGCGGTTCTGCGCCTTCACGCCCAGCACGTTGCGTATCCAGACCGAGGATATGTTGATGGCAAAGTCGATGAGCACCAGCCCGCCCATGAGTGCCACCGCCCAGTAGATGAAGCCCTCGATGCTGCCCGAAGCCACGTCGATGGCGCGCTTCACCGCCCACACCTGGGCCAGACTTACCACCACCGTAGCCATGCCCATCGATGCGTTGAGTATGGTCTGCAGTCGGTTGCCCCGCCATACCTTCCACAGCCAGCGCATGATGTCGCGCGTGGTGTAGGCCGAGTTGGCGGGCGTTATCCATTGGGCTATCTTCATCTTCATGGCTCTCGGTGTGGCTATGGGTCTATCTGTGGTCGGCGCCCCACATCATCTTCTCGCGGAGGGTGGAGAAGTAGCTGCGGCTGTCGCGCTTCACTATATTAATGGTATAGGGGGCCTTGCGGATGGTAAGGCGCGTGCTCTCGAGCAACTTCTCCGAGCGGCCGTCGATGGCCACGAGGAAGTTGTGAGACCGGCTCTCCACCTCGAGCGTTATCTCGCTGTCGTCGTTGATGACGATGGGGCGGACATTGAGGCTGTGGGGTGCCACGGGAGTAAGGCAGAGGATGTCGGCATCGGGCACGATGATGGGGCCGCCGTTGGAGAGACCGTAGGCGGTAGAACCGGTGGGTGTAGAGACGATGAGCCCGTCGGCCTGGTAGGTCACCAGATACTCGCCGTTGATGCAGGTGCGCACGGAAATCATCGCGGCATTGTCGCGCTTGAGCACGGCGATGTCGTTGAGGGCGAAGGGGCTGCCCTCGATTATCTCGCCGTCGGCCTCGACCATGATGACGGCATGGGGCTCCACAGCGTAGTGCCCGTCTACTATCTCGGCGATGGCGTGGTCTATCTCGTCGGGATGGATGTCGGCCAGAAATCCCAGTCTGCCTGTGTTGACGCCGATTATGGGCGTCCCCTTGCTCCCCACCATGCTGGCTGCGCGCAGAAAGGTGCCGTCGCCGCCGATGGAGATGACGAAGTCTACGTCGAAGTTGTAGTTGTCGAAGACGCCGCTTACCTCGACCTCCATGCCCAGGGCCGATGTGATGTACTGGAAGAAGGTGCGCTCGATGTAGATTTCGGCTCCGCGAGCCTTGAGACTGTCTATGAGCCGGTGGATAGATACCGTCTTACCCGCCTGGAACTCCTTGCCGAAGAGAGCGAACCGCAACACGTTTGCCGCCATAAATGTTATCTTTTTTTAATCTTTGTTCCTCATTCTTGCTCACAAATGCCAAACATTTAGTACATTTGCACGTGAATGATGCGACAAAAATACTACTTTTTGTTGTAAAACACGTTGAAATTATGGCAAAAGTATATGAATTTCTTTCCAATGGCTTCGAAGACATAGAGGCATTGGCACCCGTAGACATACTCCGCCGAGGCGGACTGGAGGTAAAAACAGTGAGCATTACCGGCGAGCAGATGGTGGAAACCACTCACGGTATCAAGCTCATGACCGACCTGAGGATAGAGGACATCGCCGACTTCAGCGACGTCGACGCCATGCTGCTGCCAGGCGGTCTGCCAGGAGCCACCAATCTGAACAAGAACAGGATGCTGCGCGAGATACTGCTCGAGCAGTACAACCAGGGCCGCATAGTCGCCGCCATCTGCGCCGCACCGCTGGTGCTGGGCTCGATAGGCATCCTCGAGGGCAAGCGAGCCACCTGCTACCCCGGCTTCGAGAAGCGCATGACCGGCGCCACCTACACCCAGGAGCAGGTGACCATCGATGGCAACCTCATCACGGGCAAGGGTCCCGGCGCGTCGATGGACTTCGGCTACGCCATCCTCGGCAAGTTTGTCGCACCCGAAGCTGTGGCAGAACTCAAGGCCCAGATGATGTACAAAGGTTAACCCACAACGACAGCCATGGACTATATCATCATCGTAGCCGGAGGCAAGGGGCTGCGCATGGGCAGCGACGTGCCCAAGCAGTTTCTGCCCGTCAAGGGAATGCCCGTACTGATGCGCACCATAAGCCGTTTTCATGAGTGCAATCCCTCGATGCAGATTATACTCGTACTCCCACACCACCAGCAGCAATACTGGCACGACCTGTGCAGCCAATACGCCTTCGACATCGCCCACACGGTGGTAGACGGAGGCGACACGCGCTTTGCCTCGTCGCGCAACGGACTCGCCGCCATCCCCGACGACGCCACGGGAACCGTGGGCATACACGACGGGGTGCGCCCCTTTGTGGCTGCCGAGGTGATAAGCCGCTGCTACGACGCCGCACGCACCCACGGAGCCGCCATCCCTGTGATGCCGGTCACCGACACGCTGCGCCACATCGACTCTGCCACCACCGGCCACAACGTGCTGCGCACAGACTACCGCATCGTGCAGACCCCACAGGTCTTTGACATCGCGCTGCTCAAGCGCGCCTTCACCCAGCCCTTCCGCGAAGAGTTTACCGACGACGCTTCGGTGGTCGAAGCCATGGGCTGCAGCGTGGAGATGGTCGAAGGCAACCGCGAGAACATCAAGATTACCACACCCTTTGATTTGAAGATAGCCGAAACGCTGTGCTGAACATTCTCGACCAGGACGTGATGTATCTTCCGGGCGTTGGGCCCAAGAAGAAGGAGATTCTGAGCAAAGAGCTTGGCATCCAGACCTGGCGTGACCTGCTTGAGCACTTTCCTTATAAATATGTAGACCGCAGCCGCATCTATCGCATCAGCGAAATCAGTGGCGACATGCCCTTTGTCCAAATCCGCGGACGCATGTTGGGCTACGACGAATATGCCATGGGTGCCCGCAAGAAGCGCATCGTGGGCCACTTCAGCGATGGTCATGGCGTGGTCGACCTCGTGTGGTTTCAGGGTGCCCAATATATCTACAAGAACTACCCCATTGGCAAAGAGCTGATAGTCTTTGGCAGACCCACCGTCTATGGTGGCCGCTACCAGTTTGCCCACCCCGATATCGACGACGCTTCCCAACTGCAGCTCTCCGACATGGGCATGCAGCCCTACTACATGACCACCGAGCGCATGAAGAAGGCGGGGATAAACTCGAGGGCGATGGAGAAGATGACCAAGACGTTGGTGACCAAACTGCCCGAGACGCTACCCGAGACGCTGCCGCCCTACATCACGGGGCCTCTGCACCTCATCTCGCGTCTCGAAGCACTACGCCAAATCCATTACCCGCACAACGCCCGCGAAATGCAGCAGGCCCGCTACCGCCTCAAGTTTGAAGAGCTCTTTTATGTGCAGCTCAACATACTGCGCTACGCCAGCGACCACCGCCGCAAGTATCGCGGCTACATCTTCAGCCGCGCCGGCGCCCAGCTCAACGACTTCTACCGCAACCACCTGCCCTTCGACCTCACCAATGCGCAGAAACGCGTGGTGCGGGAGATAAGAGACGACATGGCGAGTGGCCGGCAGATGAACCGTCTGCTGCAGGGAGACGTGGGCTCAGGCAAGACGCTGGTGGCGCTCATGGCCATGCTCATAGCCATAGGCAACGGCTACCAGGCGTGCATCATGGCGCCCACAGAGATATTGGCAGAGCAGCACCTGGCCACCATCCGCCAGATGCTGGGAGATATGGATATACACGTAGAACTGCTCACCGGAGTGGTCAAAGGACGACGACGCGCCGACATACTCGACCGTCTGTCCAAGGGCGAGATAGACATACTCGTGGGAACCCACGCCGTCATCGAAGACGCGGTGGTCTTTGCCCGTCTGGGACTGGCTGTGGTCGACGAGCAGCACCGCTTCGGAGTGGCACAGCGCGCCCGACTCTGGGCCAAGAGCGAGATGCCGCCCCACATCCTGGTGATGACAGCCACCCCCATACCCCGCACGCTCGCAATGACCCTCTACGGCGACCTCGACGTGAGCGTTATCGACGAACTTCCGCCCGGCCGCAAACCTATCCAGACCCTCCATAAGTATGATACACAGACCACAAGCCTCTACCAGGGCATACGGCAGCAGATAGACAGCGGCCGACAGGTCTACATCGTATATCCGCTCATCGAAGAGAGCGAGAAGAGCGACCTCAAGAACCTCGAAGACGGATTTGAGGCCATGCGCGAGATATTCCCACAATACCGCCTGAGCAAGGTACACGGACGCATGAAGCCCAAGGACAAGGACGCCGAGATGCAGCGCTTTGCCAGCGGCGAAACCCAGATACTGGTGGCCACCACGGTGATAGAGGTGGGCGTCAACGTGCCCAACGCGTCGGTAATGGTCATCCTCGACGCACAGCGGTTCGGACTCTCGCAGCTCCACCAGCTGCGCGGACGCGTGGGCCGTGGCGCCGAGCAGAGCTACTGCATACTGGTGACCACATTCAAACTGAGCGAAGAGACGCGCAAGCGCATCGACATCATGTGCGAGACCAACGACGGGTTCCGCATAGCCGAAGCCGACCTCAAGCTGCGCGGCCCCGGCGACCTCGAGGGTACCCAGCAGAGCGGCATAGCCTTCGACCTGAAGATAGCCGACATAGCCCGCGACGGACAGATCGTGCAGCTCGCCCGCGAACAGGCACAGGCCATCATCGACCGCGACCCCGAGTGCAGCAGCAACGAGTACAAGATGCTCTGGGACCGACTCAAGGAACTCCGGAAAAGCAACGTCAACTGGTCGGCTATCAGTTGACGCGATTTTGTCCTTTTTGGGTCCAAAATTGATATACCTCAAGCCGATTTTTACGGTATTTGTGTTAATTATGGCATAAATTCTGTTAAATATCACCACTTTCCCATATTTTTTCACTAACTTTGTAAAGTCTGAGTTGCAAAACACTCTTTTCGGAGCGTTTTCTACGTATTACCTGCTGGCGACCACGCCCCTTTTTAGCCAGCCCTGACCTAAAAAAAGTATTAATAGTGGAGAAAATATTAAGAACAATCGTAATGGGACTTATGGTGCTTGCAGCCGTACCGGCTGTGGCGCAAGACCTTATTGCCCGCCAGGCTCCCATTGACCGCCGCATGAAGCGCGTAGACACTCTGGCGCTTCAGAGCCTTATCAACAGAGAAAATGAGATTTCACCCTCGGCAGAACTCTATGACGAGTGGAACAATACTTACGCCCACAAGGCAACCGAATTGCCCGACTCGTTCCGTATAGACCTCCGCCACTTTGCCATGCCTACCCCCAGCCGCATCATCACCTCCAACTTCGGTCCCCGATGGGGCCGCCAGCACAAGGGACTGGACATCAAGGTGTATATCGGTGACACCATCCGCGCCGCATTCGCCGGCAAGGTGCGCATCGTCAAATATGAGCGCGCAGGATATGGCAAATACATCGTTATTCGTCACCCCAACGGACTGGAAACTATCTATGGACACCTCTCAAAGCAACTCGTGACCGAGAACCAGACGGTAAAGGCTGGCGAGGTGATAGGTCTGGGAGGAAGCACAGGCCGCAGCTCGGGTTCGCATCTCCACTTCGAGACCCGTCTGTGTGGCGTTGCACTCAACCCCGCCATCTTCTTCAACTTCAGAGAGCAGGATATCACCTGCGACACCTACATGTTCCGTCGCGACACCTACCGTACTGACGGCGAAGAGGCCACACGCCTGCGCGGAAAGTACAAGGATACTTATACACGTGCCGAGGTGACTGGCAGCGACGAAGAGCCAGAGCCCGCAGCAGCCCGCAGCGAGAAGCAGTATCACAAGGTGGCAAAGGGAGAGACCCTCTCGTCAATCGCCAACAAGCGTGGCACCACCATTAACAAGCTCTGCAAGCTCAATCATCTGCGCAAGAACACTCGTCTGCGCCCAGGACAGATGCTAAGATATACATAATACTTTTATAGGAAACAGTTTGACAGACAATGTCCATCCGAGAAGCGACAGCCGATTGGATGGACATTTCTTTTTATCCCCTCGCCACCCTGCCCTTGCTGTTGCGGCCGCCCCCAAGCCACATTCACGCATCGTCACCATCACACCCACGCCCGCCCGAACCCACATCGCCACCTCGTATCATTTGAAACGAGCCCACGTATCATAAGACACGAGCTCACGTATCATAAGGCACGAGCCCACGTATCAAATGATACGAGCCAGCAATAATGATTGCGAGTGTCGGGATGACAGTCTGCAAACTCGCTGCGACACCCACAGTGCTGCACGTAATCGCCGAGAACAGCATGACATGCGTCATGTCCGTAACCCAGTCAGTGAGAAGCGCAGTGATGCCCCAAAGCGATGCCCGCCGGCCGACAACGACATCCACATCGGTCGATGCGCATGAACAGAGGAAAACAGAAGTCCCCAGGGGAGAGCCGGAGAGAGGCGTCCAATAAGCAGCTGTTTTTTGTACCGGCGAAAGCCGGACTTTTTGAACGGCCAAAGGCCGCTTTTTTTACCGTTGCGGCGGCTGTCGTCATGCACCGTATGATGGTGGGGATGGTGGAGACGACACGGAGGAAAACTCGTTTTCCGACAATCGGTGCCACCGTACACGCCAAGGCGAAGCCGACAGCCACCGCCACGGATTTTTGTGTTTAGGTCAACCTATTATAGAAATATCTATTAATGGATTTACCCCGCAATTGGCCCTCCACAAGCGGCAGCAACACTGAAGGTTTTATAACAAGTCAATACAATTTAGTTAAAGATTTCCAATATTTTCCGCAAAATCATTGAAATGGTAACAAAACGTATAACTTTGTGGTGTAAATGAACCATAAGTTATTCATACACAACAAGGCCTTCCGTTTGTAGTAAGTTATCAGCACCCCAACCATTACGATAACTTATTATAAACCAAACATACACTAAATGGGCCTAATCCTTTTATATCTTTTAGGTGCTTTGGCACTTTCCTTTTTATGTTCCATCCTTGAGGCAGTACTCTTGTCAACCCCCATGTCGTTCATCTCGATGAAGGAGAACGAAGGCTACAAGACAGCCACCCTGATGAAACGGTACAAGAACAACGTAGACCGTCCGGTCGGCGCCATCCTGTCGCTCAACACCATCGCCCACACCATCGGTTCGGCTGGCGTGGGCGCCGAGTCAATCAAAATCTTTGGCGAAGAGTATTTTGGACTGATATCGGCCATACTTACACTGCTGATTCTGGTTCTTTCAGAAATCATCCCCAAGACTATCGGTGCATCCTATTGGCGTTCGCTCGCCATGACTTCCACAAAGATTATCCGTGTGCTCATATTCATCACCTATCCGCTGGTGCTGCTCTCAGAGGTCATCACCAAGATATTCACACCTAAGAACCACCAGGTATCGGTAAGCCGCGAAGAGGTGTCGGCAATGGTAGACGTAGGTACCACCGAGGGCATATTCCGCGAGTCGGAAAGCAAAATCATCAAGAGTTGCATCCATCTGGCAGGTGTCAAGGCGCGAGAAATCATGACCCCGTCGATAGTGGTAGAGACTGCCAACATGAACCTGACCATCAAGGAGTTCTACGACCAGCAGACTTGGAATTTCTCGCGCATACCCGTATACGACACAAACAAGGACTATATTGTGGGATATGTATTGAAAGACATGGTGCTGAAGGCCTTGTCGGACGATAAGTTTGATACCAAATTGTCAGACATGGTACGCTCTATTCTCTCCTTCAATGAGGATGACTCTGTATATCAAATCTGGGAGAAGATGCTCGAAAAACGCGAGCACATCTCTATCATTGTCGACGAATATGGATGCCTGCGAGGTGTGGTATCAATGGAGGATATTATCGAGACCATGACTGGCGTGGAAATCGTAGACGAAGACGACGTGGCTGTAGATATGCAGGCTTTTGCCAAAGAGAAGTCACGCCGGATGATGCAGAAATAAGCCACAAGACAAAGTAATCAGAGAAGGCGCCACGCCAATAGCGACGCCGAAGAAGACTATCCCAAGGTAGCGGGCTGCTCCCGCTACCTATGTATTGACAATGGCAAGGGGGAAAATGTAAGGCCCGCAAGCAGCAGCAATGCACAGAGTACATGCAAACAGCGGCCCGCAAGCGGCAGCAATGCAAGGGGTACATACAAACAGCAGCCCGTAAGTAGCAGCAACGGAAGGAGTACATGTAAACAGCGGCCCGCAAGCAGCAGCAACTCTGAAGGAGTTGCGATTCCCCAGCCCAGGGTTGCGGGCGAAGCACGCTACCCTGGGTAACTGCCCCCACTAACCTGGCAACTCTGTAGGAGTTGCGATTAGCCGTAGGCGTTACCCTCACCAGGACAATTGGCAGGAATGGATAGGAAAATACCATTAAACTGAGTATAACGCCTTCGGCTAAACGCAACTCCTACAGAGTTGCTACACCTTATTATATATGTACCCAGGGTAGAGGCGCTGCGCACCTCAACCCTGGGCTATGAAACCGCAACTCCTACAGAGTTGCCAGGGGTGCGCACCATCCATCTGCAAGCCCCATCCCAGCCTTGAAGCCCCATCCCAACCTTCCCCAAGGGAGGGCACTGAAAAACCACCGTTATTTCCATTTTATCGGCGTGGTCAGG
>OLSX01000262.1_pt1 | contig 53288 bp, 51 predicted proteins | sample 1673141 | NCBI WGS metagenome assembly OLSX01 (sample SAMEA3136759, study PRJEB25190) | human gut metagenome | biome: human gut; feature: human-associated habitat; material: faeces | place: Austria | collected 2013 | reverse complement strand
CGGCGGCTCAGTGATGGAACAGCCGTGCGCCGGTGAAGGCCAGCACCATGCCGTACTTGTCGGCGGTGGCGATGACGTGGTCGTCGCGGATCGAGCCGCCCGGCTCTGCGATGTAGGTCACGCCGGATTTTCTCGCGCGCTCGACATTGTCGCCGAAGGGGAAGAACGCGTCGCTGCCGACGGTGACGCCGGTCTGCGTTGCGATCCATGCCTTCTTTTCCTCGGCGGTCAGCACCTCGGGGCGCACCTTGAAGGTGTTCTGCCACACGCCGTCTGCCAGCACGTCCTCATACTCGTCGGAGGTGTAGACGTCGATGGCGTTGTCGCGGTCGGGGCGGCGGATGTCGTCCACAAACTGCAGCGCGAGGACCTTCGGATGCTGGCGCAGATACCAGTTGTCCGCCTTTTGTCCGGCCAGACGCGTGCAGTGGATGCGGCTCTGCTGGCCGGCGCCCACGCCGATGGCCTGACCGTCCTTGACGTAGCAGACGGAGTTGGACTGCGTGTACTTGAGCGTGATGAGGGCGACGATCATATCGATCTTCGCGTTTTCGGGCAGATCCTTGTTCTCCGAGACGATGTTCGTGAGCATGTCCTTATCGATCACGAGGTCGTTGCGTCCCTGCTCGAAGGTGATGCCGAACACGTCCTTGTGCTCCGTCGCGGCGGGCAGATAGTCCGGATCGATCTGTACGACGTTGTAGTTGCCCTTTTTCTTGGTTTTCAGGATCTCCAGCGCCTCGTCGGTGTAGCCCGGGGCGATGATGCCGTCGGACACCTCATCCTTGAGGTAGCTCGCGGTCGCAGCGTCGCAGGTGTCGGACAGTGCCGCCCAGTCACCGTAGGAGCACAGGCGGTCAACGCCGCGCGCGCGGATGTAGGCGCAGGCGATGGGCGTGAGCTCCGCGGACGGGTCAACGAAGTAGATCTTCTTGTCCACCTCGCTCAGCGGCATGCCGACGGCCGCACCGGCGGGGGACACGTGCTTGAAGCTGGCAGCGGCGGGCAGACCGGTGGCGGCCTTGAGCTCCTTGACGAGCTGCCAGGAGTTGAGTGCGTCGAGCAGGTTGATGTAGCCGGGCTTGCCGTTGAGAACGACAAACGGCAGGTCAGACCCGTCGCGCATAAAGACTCGGGACGGCTTCTGGTTGGGGTTGCAGCCATATTTCAGTTCCAGCGCATTCATATCGTTACGGCCTCCTTAATCGCCCAGATTTTTGTTGAACAGGCGTACCTCGCCGTTCACGTTCGTGTAAAGGGACACCTTGTTGTCCGCATTGAGTGCCTGCCAGACTTCCTCCGGTGTCGGCACGGTGACCTCCAGCGGCTCGCCGGCGAAGGTCGGCAGGGGACTGCCGTCGCCCTGATAGGTGCTGATGAAGTATCCCTGTCCGGCGTCGACGCCCTCATAGCAGAAAAACTCGCGCAGGCAGCGCCCGTTTTTGCGCTTGAGGATCGAGAGCTCAAACGAGCCGTCGGCGTTGAGGATGGCAGAGATGCGCGGCGTCCAGTTCGGGTCGTCCGGCTCGTATTCGCGGGTCATGAGCCCCTTGCGGAAGTCGCCGTACCGGCAGACGGTGTCCGTCTGGTCGCCGTTCGTGACCACGAGCGCGCTGCCCATGGTGCGCACGGGGTGGTAGATGATGAGGCTGGGGTCTTCCAGCTTCGCGGGGTCATACGCCTCGGTGCGGATGCCGTCGGGCGTCGTGACGAAGATGCGGTTGCGGCTGTTGGCGCTGCGGCCCATGATGAAATAGTAAACGAGGTCACGGCTGACAAGAATGCCGCGGCCGGGATAGGGATTTTCCCGCAGAAGGGTGAGAAAGTCAAGCATTGCGCTTCTCCTTTACGATTTGTTCCGAGACCAGCTCCGCCGCCTGCGGCAGGAGCTGCCATTCCGCCTGCTCCATGACCCGGCGCTGGAGCGTTTCTGGCGTGTCATCCGGCAGGACCTCCACCGCTTTTTGCAGCAGGATGCGTCCGCCGTCCGGGATCTCATTGACAAAATGCACCGTCGCGCCCGTGACCTTCACGCCCGTTCGAAGCGCCGCTTCGTGGACCTTCAGGCCGTACATCCCCTTGCCGCAGAACGCGGGGATCAGGGAGGGGTGCACGTTCAGGATGCGCGACGGCCAGCGCGCGGTGAAGTCCGCGCTCAGGATGGTCAGGAAACCGGCCAGCACGATCAGATCGATCTCCTGCTGCGCCAGAAGCGCCGACAGCGCCGCCTCAAAGGCGGCCTGACCGCCGCACTGCTTCGGTGAGATCGTCTGCGCGCGGATGCCGGCATTGGCCGCCCGCGTCAGCGCGTAAGCGCCCTCGTTGGACGAGACCACCAGCGTGATCTCACCGTGGGCAAGCGTGCCCGCCGCCTGTGCGTCGAGCAGCGCCTGCAGATTTGTGCCGCCGCCGGAGACCAGCACGGCGATCTTCGCTTTGTTCATAATCAGGTCTTCTCCTTTGCCGGCATGCTGTTTCAGCATAGACTGATTTTTTCCTCGCCGGTGACGATCTCGCCGCAGACGTAGGCGTCGATGCCCTCGGCCCTGAGCGCGCCGAGCGCCGCCTCGGCGGTCTCGGGGCTGACAACCACGATCATGCCCACGCCCATGTTGAAGGTGTTGAACATATCGTGCTCGTCGATGCCGCCCTTGGCCTGCAGCAGACCGAAGACAGCGGGCGTGCGGATCGCGGCCTTGTCGATGCGGGCACACAGCCCGTCGGGGATGCAGCGCGGGATGTTTTCGTAGAAGCCGCCGCCGGTGATGTGGCTCACGCCGCGCACATCGGCAGCGTCGATGCAGCGCAGAACTGGCTTGACGTAGATCACGGTCGGGCGCAGCAGCGCCTCGCCCAGCGTCTCGCCGAGCTCATCATAGTAGCGGTTGAGATCGGTGTTCTCCACGTCGAACACCTTGCGCACGAGCGAATAGCCGTTTGAGTGGAAGCCGGACGAGGGCAGTGCCAGCACCACGTCGCCTGCTGCCATGCGGCCGGAGTCGATGACCTTCGGCTTGTCCACGAGACCGACGGTGAAGCCGGCCAGGTCGTAGTCGTCGGCCGCCATCATGCCGGGGTGCTCGGCTGTCTCGCCGCCGATGAGGGCGCAGCCGGCCTGCACGCAGCCCTCGGCGACGCCGGAGACGATGGACGCGACCTTTTCGGGCACGTTCTTTCCGATGGCGATGTAGTCGAGGAAAAACAGGGGCTTTGCGCCGCAGCAGATCACGTCGTTGACGCACATGGCCACGCAGTCGATACCGATGGTGTCGTGCTTACCCATGAGCTCGGCCAGACGCAGCTTCGTGCCGACGCCGTCCGTGCCCGAGACGAGCACCGGCTCGCTCATGCCGGAGACATCAGGGGCGAACAGGCCGCCGAAGCCGCCGATATCCGACACCACGCCGGGGATGCGGGTGCGCTTGACGTCATCGCGCATGAGCCTGACGCCTTCGTAACCGGCCGTGATGTCCACACCGGCTGCCGCGTAAGCGGCGGATCGAGAGTTTTCCATGTCGATTATTCCTTTCCGTTCCAGCAGTACGTGCAGACCTTGTCCCGGTCTATGCCGATGGCCTCCAGCACGCCGTCAAGAGATTGGTATCCGAGTGAGTCAAAACCGAATTTTTTGCAGATGGAGCTCAGCAGGCACTTTCCGCGCTCGGTAGAGGCGTCGGCGTACTCGTCGAGATGCTTCTGCCCCTCGTCGCCCTCAAGCTCCTGCACCACGCGCCGCGCCAGCAGCTCCATGTCGGAGTTGCCGCGCGAGAAGTTCAGGTACTTGCAGCTGTACATAATGGGCGGGCAGGCAGAGCGCATATGCACCTCTTTCGCGCCCGACTCGTAGAGAAAGTCCACCGTCTCGCGCAGCTGCGTGCCGCGCACGATGGAGTCGTCCACAAACAGCAGCTTTTTCCCCTCGATGAGCTCGGACACGGGGATCTGCTTCATCTTGGCCACCTGATTGCGCACCTCCTGATTGTCCGGGGTGAACGAGCGCGGCCAGGTGGGGGTGTATTTGACGAAGGGTCTGGCAAAGGGTTTGCCGCTGCGGTTGGCGTAGCCGATGGCGTGCGGCACACCGGAATCCGGCACACCCGCAACGTAGTCCACATCGGGCAGGCGACCCTGCGCGAGCTCCTGCCGCGCCATGATGTCGCCGTTATGGTAGCGCATGACCTCGACGTTCACGCCCTCGTAATTCGAGTTGGGGTATCCGTAGTACGTCCAGAGGAAGCCGCAGATCTTCATCTCCTCGCCCGCGGGCGAGACGGTCTCGTAGCCGTTTCGCGTCAGCGCCACGATCTCGCGCGGGCCGAGCTCGTAGGCGTCCTCGTAGCCGAGCTTGTGATAGGCAAACGATTCAAACGAGACGCACAGGCTGCCGTCCGGATGCTTGCCGACCAGAACGGGCAGCCGTCCCAGCTTGTCGCGGGCGGCCAGAATGCCGTCCGGCGTCATCAGCAGGATCGTGATGGAGCCGCGGATCATCTCCTGCGCGTACAAAATGCCCTCCACGAGGTTTTCCTTCATGTTGATGAGGGCGGCGACCAGTTCCGAGACGTTGACCTTACCGCTGCTCTGCGCCATGAACTGGTGTCCGTGGTCGGAGAAGTAGGTGTCGATCAGCTCGTCGATGTTATTGATGATGCCCACCGTGCAGATGGCATACAGACCGAGGTGCGAGCGCACAAGCAGCGGCTGCGGGTCCGTGTCGCTGATGCAGCCGATGCCGACGTAGCCCTTGAACTCGTGCAGGTTGCCCTCAAACTTTGTGCGGAAGGGCGTGTTTTCAATGTTGTGGATCTCACGCACAAATCCGTTTTCGCGCCCGTAGACCACCATTCCGCCCCGGCGTGTGCCGAGGTGGGAGTGGTAGTCCGTGCCGAAAAACACATCCAGTCCCACCTCACGGTGGGAAAACGCTCCGAAATATCCGCCCATTACGCGAAAAACAGCTCGGAGAGCGTCATGGGATCCACGTACTGGCCGTCCTTATAGACGCGCATATTGCCGCTGGCGACTTCGTCGATGAGCATGACGCTGCCGTCGGGCGCGTAGCCGAACTCAAACTTGATGTCATAGAGCTCCATGCCCTTTTCCTTCAGGTCGTCGGCGACGATCTTCGTGATCTGCTGGGTCTGCGCTTTCAGATCCTCGTACTGCGCGTCGGTCATCACGCCCAGCGCGACCAGCGCGTCCTTGGTGATCAGCGGATCGCCCTTGGCATCGTCCTTCAGGGTCGTCTCGACGTAGTAGGGCAGGTCGGCGCCGGACTCGATGAGGTCGCCGTAGCGGCGGATGAACGAGCCGACGGCCTTGCGGCGGCAGATAACTTCCAGGCCGTGACCAAAGACTTTGGCGGGGAGGACTTCCATGGTGGTATTGCTCAGGTCGGCACTGACAAAGTGGGTCTTGATGCCGGCGGCATTGATCTTCTCAAAGAAGTAGATGCTCATGCGCAGGTTCACATCGCCTACACCGTCGATGGTCAGGCCCACGGCGTTCTCACCGGGATCAAACACGCCGTCCTTACCGGTGCAGTCGTCCTTGAACTTGAGCAGGTAGTTGCCGTTTTCCAGCGCGTAAACATTTTTGGTCTTGCCAGTGTAAACAAGTTCCATGATGATACCTCCAAAATAATTGTTGATCGGGGTTGTGTGGATGTTTGTTGTTCTGAAAAGGGGGCGCTGCGCCGCCGCTCAGCAGGACAGCTCCGCCTGAAGCCTGGCTTCCTTCGCGGCGATCTGCTGCGCCATCTCGACACGCTGCGCGTCGAGCTTTTCGGCCAGCGCTTCGTCACTGACGGCGAGGATCTGCGCCGCGAGCACGGCGGCGTTTTTCGCGCCGTTGATGGCCACGGTCGCAACCGGGATGCCGCTGGGCATCTGCACGGTAGACAGCAGGGCGTCCAGCCCGTCGACCGCGCCGCCCTTCATGGGGATGCCGATGACCGGCAGGGTGGAGTTGCCGGCGAACGCGCCCGCGAGGTGTGCCGCCATTCCGGCTGCGCAGATGAGCACGCCGAAGCCGTTGGCGCGGGCGTTTTTGGCGAAGTCCGCCGCAGCGACCGGGGAGCGGTGCGCGCTGAGGATGTGCGCCTCGTAGGGGATGCCAAAGGCGTCGAGCTGCTGGCAGGCCGCCTTGACGACCGGCCAATCAGAGTCGCTGCCCATAATGACTGCTACTTTTTTCATGAGATCCTCCTTAAAAAGATGAAATGAAAATAAAAAAAGGGTAAACCCGTTGCCCATGGAGTCCCATGGCCACAGGTTTGCCCAGACGGTCGACAGTTCGTATTACAGCAGGCTCCCATGTGGTGTGCTCCACGTTCCGTCAGTTGCCTGTGCTTTCAATGTGTTCATTATCTCAGACGCGACAGGAAAAGTCAATTCCCGACGCAGCATTTTCCATGGGAGCACGGCACAAAAATTCCGACCGATCGCGGTATTTTTTCGCTGATATGTGAAAAAGTACCGCTTCGCGGCGCGCGCTCGCACACTTGTCCGGCGCGAGCGCACAAGAGCGGCCGGCTCGTGCAGATTTCGGCCGGGCCATGCACTGCGTCCTTGCCGGGGTCGGCGCGGAGACGGGCGCGTACAATGGTTTTGTAAAATTCAAAATGTATCGCATATTTTTTGCCGAAGAAGTTGATTTCTTACAGAAACGCGCTATAATTTAACTGGTGTTGTCTACCACCCCCCGTGGGTAATCAACACGGTGTTCAGTTTCCGGCGGCGTGGAATGTGCCTGCTTCGGACGCCGTGGGTAGAGCTGAGAAGAGAAAGAGATGGGGCGAGAGTGATGGAGACTGTGGTTTCCTATCCGGGCGTGAAAAATTGCACCGCGCAGCGCGTGATGTATATAGAGCGGCCGCGTGTCGCCGAAAAGCGGGCGTATCTTGCCCTCAAGCGCGCGTTCGACATTTCCGGTGCGCTGGTGGGCTTGGCTGTGCTGGCACTGCCGATGTCGGTCATCGCGCTGATCATTGCGCTCGACTCGCCGGGCGATCCGATCTTCCGGCAGGAGCGCTTGGGCAAGGACGGCAAGCCGTTTACTATGTATAAGTTTCGCTCCATGTGCCAAGACGCCGAGCGGGACGGACCGCGCTGGGCGGACGCGGATGATGGGCGCTGTACGCGCTTTGGTGCGTTTTTGCGCCGGACGCGGCTGGATGAGCTGCCGCAGATCTGGAACATCCTCAAGGGCGACATGAGCTTTGTCGGTCCGAGGCCGGAGCGCGCGTGCTTTTACAGGCTGTTTGAGGAATACATCGTCGGCTTTTCCAACCGTCTGGCCGTGACGCCCGGATTGACCGGCTATGCGCAGGTCAACGGCGGCTACGACCTCAAGCCGGAGGAAAAGATCGTGTACGACATGGAGTACATCGAACACAGGTCGGTTTGGATGGATCTGCTCTGTATTCTGAAAACGATCCGCGTGGTTTTTTGCGGAGACGGCGCGCGATGAAGAAAATACATTTGGAGGACGACCCACTGTATGAATGAAAGTCAAAGAACGCATAGACCTGCCGGTGGCACGGAACTGTCGCTGTGGGACGTTGCGAAGATCCTGCTGTCCAAGCTCCACTGGGTGCTGCTGGCGGGCATCGTTGCGGCTGCGCTGGTTTACATGGCGATCAGCGTGTTTGTCACGCCGACCTATGAGTCCCGCGTGAGCTTTTACGTTTACAACAGTACGAATAATACCGCGCAAGGAACGATCAACAACAGCGACCTGCAGGCTGCGGAGAGCCTTGCTACAACCTATTCCAAGATCCTGGAGAGCAATTCCGTCCTGGATTCCGTCCTGACGGATATCCGTGGGGAGACGGCACTGTCGAGAAAAGAACTCAATCGCATGGTGAAGGTCTCCGTCATTTCGGACACGCAGCTGCTGGAGGTGGTGGTGACTTCTACCGACCCAAAGCTTGCTTGCCGGATCGCGGGCGCATTTGCGAAGGTTGCGCCGACAGAGATCATCCGCATCACCAAGGCAGGCGGCGTGGAGGTCGTCGACCAGCCGGAGGTCGCGTCGGAAAAGACTGCGCCGAGAACCGTGTTTGACAGTGCGATCGGCTTTGTGATTGGCGTGATCGTGATCTCGGTCATTCTTGTGCTGCGTATGCTGGCGGATACAACGATCTACCTGCCGGAGGATATTGAACGCGCGGCGAACGTGACGATCCTCGGCATGATACCGGAGATCAACATCACAAATGACGCCTGTGCGGAGTGGACGCTGACGGAAGGAGGTGCGGTGCTTTACCATGAAAAAGAAAAATGTTCGGAAAACAACGAGGGAAACGGTTCGGGCAAACCGGAAGCGTTTGCTGACCAATGAGTCGCCGTTTGCGATCAAGGAGGCCTATGTAAAGCTGCGCACCAGCCTGTTGTTTTGCATGACGGCGGATAAGGAGCGCCCCTGCTCGACCTTTGCCATCACGAGCGCAAAGCCCTCAGAGGGCAAGAGCCTCACGGCGGCGAACATCGCCATCAGCTACGCCATGCTCGGCAAGCGCGTGCTGCTTGTCGACGCGGATATGCGCAAGCCGACGCAGCGGCGTCTGTGGAAAGTGCGAAGCACTGCCGGCCTGTGTGACTTTTTGGCGAAGATCAGCCGGCTCGAGCTTGTGAAGGTGACGGATCTGCCGCTGTGGATCGTCTGCACCGGTACGATCCCGCCCAACCCGTCCGAGCTGCTCTCGTCCGAGCGGATGAGACGCTTCGTGGCGGAGAGTGCCAAGACCTACGATTATGTGATCATCGACACGCCGCCGATCAACACGGTGGCGGATGCGCAGATCATTTCCACCTATGTGGACGGTGTGGTGCTCGTGACGAAATCCGGTGTGACGACCACGGACGAGCTCAGCGACGCCAAGGACGCCGTGCTGCGCGCAGGCGGGAATCTGTGCGGCGTGGTGCTCAACGACATGAATATGAAGTCCGGAAAATACGCCTATAAGAATAAGTACAAATACGGCGGCAAGTACGGATATAAGTATTCGTATTCCGATCCCTATGAAGCGCAGTAACGGCGGGATCGACCTGTCGCTGGACTATCATGCACACGTTCTGCCCGGCTGTGACCATGGGAGCGACAGGCTTGAGACGTCTTTGCGGCAGCTGGATATGGCAGCTGCGGCCGGCATCCGAACGGTCTGCGCGACGCCGCACTTTTACCCGCACAAGGAATCGGCGGAATCCTTCCTGCGCCGCAGGGAGGAGTGCGCGCAGCTGCTGCGTGCGCATCTGCCGGAACAAGCGCCGCAGATTTGCCTCGGTGCGGAGGTGCTCATCTGCGACGGGATGGAGCGGCTTGAGGGCCTGCACCGTCTGTGCCGCGAGGGCACGAATGAGCTGCTGCTCGAAATGCCGTTTTATGCGTGGCCGGAGTCTATCTGGGACACGCTGTATCAGCTGCTGGATCTGCAGGATATACAAATTATCCTCGCACACGCCGAGCGCTATCCGGCTGCGGACATCGAGCAGCTGGCGCGCGACGGTGTGCCGCTGCAGCTCAATGCCGCGTGCCTGACAAAGCCGCTGCACCGCAAGCGCTATCTCACCTGGATCGAAGGCGGCTGCGTGCGCTATCTCGGCAGCGACATCCATATGCTCGGCAGCGGCTATCAGGATTGGGAGAAATGTGCAAGGCTGCTGGAAAAGAGAGTGCCATGAAACAAGATACTCTGACCGGTGCGGCCGACAAGCAGCCGCTGGTTTCCGTGATCATGCCCGCATACAATGCTGAGAAATACATCGGGGAAGCCATTGCTTCCGTGTGCGCCCAGACGTATGAAAACTGGAATCTGCTGATCCTCGATGACGGTTCTGCTGACCGCACAGTAGAGATCGCAGAGAGCTATGCACAACAGGATGCACGCATTCAGGTCTTGTGCAATCCGCAGAACATGGGTGTTGCACGCACAAGAAACCGAGGCTTTGATCTCGCGCAGGGGGAATGGATCGCGCTGCTTGACAGTGATGATAGGTGGCGTGCGCAGAAGCTGGAAAAACAGCTTGCCGTGGCGAGGAGTTCGGATGCGGATATTGTCTATTGTTCGTATGCGATGATAGATGAAAACGGCTGCCATTTGTCGGATTTCATCGTTCCGGAAACGACGTCCTATCATGCCATGCTCGAGGAAAGTGTGCTCAGCTGTTCCACTGTGCTGATTCGGCGGGATGCTTTACGTGACCATCGTTTTTGTGCGCAGTATTATCACGAGGACTATGCGCTCTGGCTGGAGCTGATGCGTTCCGGCTTCCGGACCTTGGCGAGTAGAGAAACTTTGGCGGACTACCGTGTTGCGAAGGGCTCTCGTTCGAGCGATAAGCTCAAATCTGCCAGATACCGCTGGCGGATCTACCGGGATGTCGAGCGGCTCTCGCTGCCACGATCCGCTTGCGCGTTTTTTTCTTACGCACTCCATGGCGTGCGTAAGCACGGGAGAATCTAACCATGGGAGAAGTGAAGGTTTTGACTGCGCATCAGACGCTCCTGCTGGAGATGCTCAAGGACTTTGACGCCGTGTGCCGTAAGCACCATATATCCTATCAGCTCTTCGCCGGAACGGCGTTGGGCGCCGTTCGTCACCACGGCTTCATCCCGTGGGACGATGATGTGGATGTGATCCTCATGCGCAGCGAATATGACCGCTTGTTTACGGAGGCGGCGGGGGACTTTGATCCTGAGCGCTACTATGTACAGCGGGAAAACAGCGCGCACTGGCCCATGCAGTTTTCCAAGCTGCGCAGAAACCATACGGCCTGCATCGAAAAATATCATCCGAAAGACCCGCTTGTCCATCAGGGCGTCTACATAGACATTTTTCCGTGCGACAATCTTTCGGATCGGCCGCTGATGCGGCGGCTGCAATTTGCGGCGTCCAAGGCGATCATTGCAAAGGCACTCTATGCGCGCGGCTATGAGACGGACAGCGCGGCGAAAAAAGTGTTCATGCAGCTTTGCCGCCTGCTGCCGCGCCGGGCGTTGGAAACGCTCTGTATACGCAGAGGAGACGACCGGACCGCGCTGCTGCATTCGTTTCTGGCGGCCGGAAAACGGTATGAAAAAAATCTGCTCCCGCGTGAGTGGCTGACAGAGTCGGTCGAGCTCCCGTTTGAGGATGGCGTGTTTCCGGTCACGGCGCATTATGACGCGCTGCTGACGCAGCTGTACGGCAACTGGCGTGCGCTTCCGTCTCCGTCGGAGCGCAGGTGTAAGGAGCACGCGGCAATCGTCGATCTCGAGCGCTCCTACACGAACTACCTTGCCGCACAGCAGGCAATGCGCATTGATGTCTGCACGCGGAGCATCCGCTGACTGCCGGAGGAATGTATGGATAGAGTAGAGGTTGTCTGCGTCACCATGGGGCAGGAAGACTTAACGATCGCGGATAAAATGCACATTACCGGCGATGCCGTGTTTGGAAATCAGGCCGACGGATACCGCAAAGAGACACAGTTAAACGCTGGGCGCACGTTGCGCATGATCACCACGGACACGCGGGGCGTCGGCGTCAACCGCAACATTGCGCTGCTGCACGCTGCCGGAGATATCCTGCTTTTTGCCGACGATGATATCTGCTATGCCGACGGTTATGCCGATGGTGTGCGCCGCGCCTATGCGCAGCATCCGGATGCGGATATGATCCTTTTTTCCCTGGACATTACGCAGGGCGGGCGTGTGATCCGCCAGGTCAAAAACCGCGATGGTCGTCTGCGTTTTCATCGCGCTCTGCGGTATGGGACGTGCGTTTGCTCTATCCGCCGTGACAGCCAGCGCCGTGCGAACATTTGGTTTTCCACGATCTTCGGCGGCGGCACGAACTATGCCCACGGGGAGGACACGCTGTTTTTGTGTGACGCGTTTCGTCGAGGGCTACGGGTGTATACGAGCAGCTTCTGTCTGGGTACCTGTGCCAAGGACGCGTCCACCTGTTTTCACGGCTTTGATGAAAAGTATTTTTACGATCAGGGCGTTTTGTATCGGGCGGCATTCGGTGCGGCTGCAGTGCCGCTGTGCCTGCGCTTTTGCCTGAAGCGGTACGGTGCATACCGGGAAGAGATGACCTTTTCCCAAGCTTTGCGGGCAATGCGCCGGGGTACCAGGGAAACGCCAAGAGAAAGAAACCCATAACGTTTCTGATGTTTTGGTTCGATCGATTCAAATGCAAAGGGGGGGAACCGTTTGAAACAAGAAAATCAACCGGTCAAAAAAGCATCTGGTGGTGGTGTAAAACCGCTGCCGATCGTGATCACAGTGATCGCTGTGATCGCGCTTGCCGTTCTCGTTGTGGTGCTGGTTCGCGGCCATAAGCCTGCGGACACGCTCACACCGCTGCAGAGCGCAGAGCCAATACCCGTATCCGCGGATGCAAAGCTGTCCACTCCGGTCGGAGAGCTTGTGCTGCCGCAGGAGTTGGCAGCGGTCTGCCGGATCGAGGATGTCTCTGCGGATGGGCAGTATGCCGTGCGCGTATCTGCACCGGTTGGAACGGATGACGTGCTGCTGTTTGTGCTGTCCGTCGGCGAAAACGGGAGCGGTTATGCTCTTGGCAGTGCACCGGATGCATCCGGTGCGCAGACGGCCATCTGGCTGGATATCCACGAGATCCCGAAAGACGCTGCGTGGACGGCGGACGAATACGCTCATATCAATGCACTGCAGAGTTTCGTCAATGATCTCATCGAGCAGATCAACCATCTGGAAGGCTTTCAGGGAGGTGCGGGATGACTATCCCAAAGTTAAAGCGCAGACTCGGTGCTTTGCTGTATCATACGGTTGCGAAGCACTTACCGCCTTCCTATAGCAGCTTAAAGCTTGGCCAGACGGCTTTACGCCGGTTTTGCGGAAGATGGATGCTGGCCGATTGTGGAAAACGGGTAAATATTGAGAAAAATGCTACCTTTTCTGCAAAAGTGACTCTTGGTGACGATTCCGGAATCGGCATCAATGCCAAAATTTATGGTACTTGTCACATTGGCCGCTGTGTGATGATGGGGACGGATGTCACGATTATCACAAGAAATCACTGTTTTGAGCGGACGGATGTTCCTATGATGGAACAGGGGTTTGAAGCCGAGTTGCCTGTCTGTATCGGAGACGATGTTTGGATCGGAGACCGTGTTTTGATTTTGCCGGGCGTACACATCGGAAATGGCTGCATCATTGCGGCGGGCGCGGTCGTGACAAAGGATGTCCCGGACTATGCGATCGCTGCAGGAGTGCCTGCTCAGGTGATCCGTATGCGTAAGCAATGCGGCGTCGAGGTGCAATAGAAGAAATGAGGTGAGTACCATCGAAGTTTCCTTGTGGATCCTGCTCGGCATCGGGTTTGCCGGCAGCGCCGCATGGCTTGTTCTTATGCGGGATCGGCTGAACATGGCATGGTATGCGGCAATCCCTTTGGCGATTTTTCATACCATTTTCGGCGTGCTGACGGTGAAGGTATTCGCCTTTCTTGAAACCGGATTTGACAAAGCCACCCTCGGCAACATGAGCCTGTTTGGCGGAGTGTTCTTTATGCCGGTGGCTTACTGGCTCGGTGCTAAAATCTTTAAGCGCCCGATGAAAGAAGTGTTTGATGTCTTTACGCCTTGCATGATCTTTACAGTCATGTGCGCCCGCATCAACTGCATCCTTTCCGGGTGCTGCACCGGCCTGATCATACCAGGAACGCAGCTGCGCTGTCCAACAAGGGAGCTGGAGCTGGTGTATTACATCGTGATGCTGATCCTGCTTATTCCCCGCGTGAAAAAGGATGAAAACCCCGGCACCTGTTACCCACTCTACATGGCAAGCTATGGTGCGTTCCGGTTTGTTATCGAGTTCTTTCGGACATCGAGCTCGGGGATGCTGTTTCATCTGTCCCATATCTGGGCCGCGCTTGCATTTGCGGCAGGACTCAGTGTTTACATAGAGGTCAATAATAGAAATCACAGAGTGAAGAAAGGAAAGAAGGTAGGAAGAAAATGAAAAATATGTATCGGCGCTTCCTTTCCCTTGTGTTGTGTATGTGCATGGTGTTCGTGTTGCTTCCCAACATCGCCATGCCTGCGTATGCGGCGAACAGCGGCACCGTTATCGGGCTGGCTGACGAGAGCATCGGCCTGAGCTTCTCCGGCACTGCGGACAACGCGTGGAGCGCCAGCGGCACACAGATCGTTGGCTCTGCCACCGGCACGGGCGGAACCTGCAGCGACACACATTATAGCTCCACGCTGACCATCACCAACACGAGAACCACAAAGGCGACGCTGTCCTTCGACTATACCATTGCGCTGAACAGCGGCACCATTCAGGTAGACGGGGCTGCGGTCACGGCGGGCGGCAAGTTCTCCAAGGAGCTGGCATCCAACGCCAGCATCAAGGTCTACATCAAGTCCGGCAGCACCAGCGCTGCCACCACAATCACCATGACCAACGTGAAGCTGGTGGCCGACGTGAGCGCCACCGTGACCTTCCAGCCCGCCCAGAACGGCTCCTATACTGTGGACGGCAAGGCCATCAATGAGGACTATACAAACACGCAAAGCTCCATGACCGCTTATCAGGTAGTGGCGACTCCGGCGGCGGGCTATCAGTTCATGGGCTGGTACAATGTGACTGAGGGAAAGTACATCAATACCTCTCCCAAGGCGGCACTGAACATTGAAAACGACTGCACCATCACGGCGCGGTTTGTCAGCAATGACGCGGCGCTCTTTGAGACCGGCGGTCAGCGCTTTGACGACCTGAACGACGCGATCGCGGAGGCGCAGAAGAAGCTGCCCGCCACCATAGCACTGGTCAGCAGCGGCGCGATCGCGGGGAGCTACACCATTCCCGCTGGCATCACCCTGCTGATCCCCTTTGACGAGGCCAAGACCTGCTATACCAGTACCCCGACAGCCATCACCTCTACCCCGGCCGCTAAGCCCTTCCGGACGCTGACCATGGCGGCGGGCAGTTCCCTCACCCTTGCAAACAGGGCGGCCATCAGCATCGGCGGCCAGTATTATGCGCCCAGCGGCGGTGCTTCTGGCAAGATGGTCGGGCCCTATGGCTACATCAAAATGGAGTCCGGCAGCGCCATCACCGTGCAGTCCGGCGCAAACCTGTACGCGTGGGGCTTTATCTCCGGCAGCGGCTCTGTCACGGTACAGTCCGGCGGCTCTGTTTACGAGTGGTATCAGGTGCTGGACTTCCGCGGCGGCTCGGCATCTTCTGCTATGGGCAACGAGGTGTTCCCCTTTAACCAGTACGCCGTGCAGAATGTGGAGGTACCCCTGACCCTGCACGCCGGCGCCAGCGAGACGGTGTATACTGCGGTATACGCCGTGAGGAAGATCAACCCAACCTCCATTCCCTTTATCGGGGACAAAGGCATGTTCAACATCGTCTCCGGCAGTCTGACCAAGGCGTATGACGGCGCCACCGACCGCATCATCTACACCATCAACGGTGAGGCAGAGCTCAACAGCCTGAACCTGAAGCTGGCAGGCATGAGCGTCAGCTCCAGCAGCTATGTTCTGCCGCTGACCAACAACATGACCATCAATTTGACCACCGGCAGCAAGCTGTCCATCAACCAGACGGCGTCGCTGCTGCCGGGGGTGCAGGCCAACATCGCACAAGGCGCTGAAATGATTATTTCCAGCGGCAAGAGCATCTACATCTATGACCGTGACGAATGGATTGCCAATGCATACACCTGCAAAGGCAATTTCTGTGCGGTAGGATATGCCCCTGGGAAAAATTATAATCGCAGTGTAAAAGACCTTATTGATGCGAAGGTGGACGTCAACGGTACGCTGACCGCCATCGGCGGCATCTACACCACCGCCAGCGGTGCGGATATCTGCTCCAGCGAGGGTACCGGCGTCTACAGCCAGCAGGGCGGACCCGGCACGGAGACCACGACGTATCAGTACACGCAGAGCGGTTCCGACGTGACGGCACACAAGATCACCATCACTCCCGCCAAGCTCCACAACGCCGACGGCTCCTACACCGAGACGCAGGCGGCCAAGGCCGGCGATACCATTAACTATGTCAACGGCGTCTGGGGCGGAAAGCCTTGCACGCATGAGAATACGGAGCTTCGCGGTGCGAAGGAGGCTACCTGCACCGAGCCTGGCTACACCGGCGACACCTACTGCAAGGATTGTAACGAAAAGATCGCAGACGGCGAGGTCATTCCCGCGCTTGGCCACACTTGGGACAATGGTGTGATCACGACCGCTCCGACTTGTGAAAACGCTGGTGTCAAGACGTTTACCTGCACGCGCTGCAATGAGACCAAAACAGAGGCCGTCAACGCGACCGGCCACACGTCTGTTCAGATCTCCGAAAAACCGGCCACCTGCACCGAGCCCGGCCATAAGGCCGGCACGAAGTGCTCTGTTTGCGGTGCGGTCCTCTCCGGCTTGGAAGAAATCCCCGCCAAGGGGCACGCCGTGGTCGTTGACCCCGCAGTCGGGCCCACCTGCACCGAGCCCGGTAAGACGGAGGGCAAGCACTGCTCTGTCTGCGGCAAGGTCATCGTTGCGCAGGAAATCATCCCTGCCAAGGGACACACCGTGGTCGTTGACCCCGCAGTCGAGCCGACCTGCACCGAGCCAGGTAAGACGGAGGGCAAGCACTGCTCCGTCTGCGGCAAGGTCATCGTTGCGCAGGAAGTGATCCCCGCCAAGGGGCACACCGTGGTCGTTGACCCCGCAGTCGAGCCGACCTGCACCGAGCCCGGTAAGACGGAGGGCAAGCACTGCTCTGTCTGCAACGAGGTCATCGTCGCGCAGGAAATCATCCCTGCAATCGGCCACAAGCCGGTTATCCGTGATGCCAAAGATGCTACGCTCACAGAAGACGGCTATACCGGTGATACTTACTGCAGTGTTTGCAATGAGTTTCTGGAAAAGGGCGAGGTCATTCCCAAATCCGGCGCTGTGATCACTTGGGTCGTTAACGGTACGCAAACCACTCAAGTGTATGAGAAGGGGAAAACACCGACCTTCCCGGGCACGCCCGAAAAACCCGAAACTGCGCGTTATCGCTATGTGTTTGCGGGTTGGGATCAGGAGATCGTTCCCGTTACTTCCGATGCGACATATACCGCACAGTTTACCCAGGTTGGCAAAAACGGTCTGTGCGTCGAGGGAGCGGATACCTACTGGATCGCCAACGGCGAGAATGTTGCATTCCCCGGTCTGATCCGCATCAATGTCGGCAGCGAGGCACAGCCGCATTATCACTATTACTACTTTGGCGAAGACGGTAAGGCGGTAAAAAACGGCAACTATAAGGTGGACAAGAATAACGACCTGCCGCTGCCGGCTTACCAGTATTGCTTTGATGCCGATGGCGTCATCATTCATGACGACGATACATCCAAAAACGGCATTTGCCCGGGTGATGGATCGAAGTACTACTATGTTGACGGCGTGAAGGTTGGCGAAGGACTGATCTGTGTCGATGGCACCTTCTACTATGCGCGCACATCCAACGGCGAAATCGTTCGTGACCGCGATTACTGGATTGCAAAGACGAATGGTTATCCGATCGAGGCGCAGACTTATCATTTCGATGCCGATGGCAAGATGGTGATCGACGGGTTCGTGGACATCAATGGCGGTACTTACTACTTTGTTAAGGGCGAGTGCGCAAAAGGCTTGACGAAGATCGGCGAGGACTACTACTTCTTCAATGCCGGCAGCGGCCTGATGTACAAGGACGCAAATATGTGGGTGCCTGCCAACAGCTACGGTGTCGAGCCCGGAATGCATTACTTTGATGCAGAGGGCAAGATGTTCGTTCCCAACGTGGAAACCGGCGTCAAGAAGATCGTTGCCGAGAATGGCAAGCTGTACTTCACCATCGACGGCGTGAAGATGGTCAACGGTCTGTATGAGCTGGACGGTGCGTACTACTTTGCACGGTACGACGGTACGCTCGTGACCAATGGCTCTGCATATGTGGAGACCACGGAGCTGAGCGGCAACGGCTGGTACGGCTTCGGCGCGGACGGCAAGCTCATCATGACCGGCTTTGTGACCGGCAACGGAAAGACCTACTACTACGCCGACGGCGTGCGTGCCAAGGGCTTGACGAAGATCGGCGAGGACTACTACTTCTTCAACGCCGGCAGCGGCATGATGTACAAGGACGCAAATATGTGGGTGCCTGTCAATGATTACGGCGTCGAGCCCGGAATGCATTCCTTTGATGCAGAGGGCAAGATGACCGGCAAGTAAACAAACATGATCCGTGTGCGGGGCCTCAGACAGGCTGATCGGCCCCGCACATATTTTCGTATGACTGAAAAAGAGGAATGGTATGAGGTTTCCAAACAACGTGAGACAGTATGACCATCGAGCAGGCGCGGAGGGGAACAGTGGAATTTAGTGTGATTGTTCCGGCCTACAATGCGAGCCGATTTTTACACAGATGCATTTCTTCGGTGCAGGCACAGGGCGTGACCGATTGGGAACTGATCATTGTTGACGATGGCTCTGAAGACGACAGCGCAGAGCTCTTGGATGCTTACGCGAAAGAGGATCCAAGAATTCGAGTGATTCATCAGAAGAATACCGGTCAGTTTTTTGCCCGAAGAAGGGGCATCGACGCTGCGCAGGGAGACTATCTTGTTTTCCTGGACAGTGATGATGCGTGGATGCCGGATTGTCTGCAGACGCTTCAGACTGTGATTCATAACAATGCGCCGGACATGGTCCTCTACACAGGACGGGTGATCCGTGAGGGGTCTGGCGGCGCGCAGATGATCGGTCATGTTTTCGAGCGTGAGCAATGGCTTGCCGTTTCGCAAATGAAAGAAATGCTCATTTCCGGCAATGAATTGAATTCGCTGTGCCTGAAGGCTTTTCGGCGGGAACTGTTTCTTGGAGACGATACAGATTATTCATCTCTTGCGGGGGTGCATTGCGGTGAGGATAAGGTGCAGCTTTTTTACCCCTTGACACAGGCGGCAAATATCTTATATATTCCCAATTGCCTGTACAGCTATTATTACCGCACAGACAGCACAATACACAGCTTTGACGTGCGGGATATTTCAAGAAAGCTCTCCCAGGAAATGTTTTCTGTGCTTTCTCTCTACATGGAGCGGTGGGGTATGAACGACCGGCGCCATCAACAGCTGCTTGCGCTGTATCAGCTCAGGATGTATCTGAGCGTATACTTTGGCGTTCGCAAAAGCTGCGCGACGGCGCGTGAACGGCAGATACTCCGCAAGTACCCATGGGGCGGGATCGAAAAACAGTGGAGTCCATACTACAGTGAGATTCGGTGTCGGCTCAGCGTTTGCGAGCGCATCAAGCTGCTTGCTGCAGCCTTGCGGTTGTGACGCCAGCGCCGGAAGTCTCGAACCGAGGAAGCAAAACATGAAACGAATTCTGATCGTAAATAACAATATGCACATCGGCGGTGTGCAAAAAGCGCTGCTGAACCTGCTGCAGACACTGCATGCCGATTACGACATCACGCTGCTTTTGTTTTATCGCGGCGGCGCGCTGCTCAACGAAGTGCCTTCGGATGTCCGCGTGTGTGCTGCAGATGGTGCGTTTCGCTATTTTGGCATGACGAAAAACGATGTATCGACGGTTCGTGACCGGCTGCTTCGCACGTTTTGGGCAGGTACGACGCGCGTGCTTGGAATGCCCTTTAGTACACGACTTGCCTGTTTGCTGCAAAAGCGCATACAGGGGTTTGATGCGGCGATCTCTTTTTTGCACAGCGGGGCGGCACATACGTTTTATGGCGGGTGCAATGCGTTTGTCCTCAACTGCGTGGATGCGGAAAAGAAGATCACATATCTTCACTGCGATTATGGACATATCCGCGCTGCTTCGACGTATAATGCCGATCTCTACCAGCGGTTTGACGAGATCGTGGCGTGCTCCGATGGCTGCAGGCGCGCGTTTTTGAATGCCCATCCGCAGCTTACAGGCAAAACGTGCGTTATTCCGAATTTTCAGAATGATGCGGCGATTGTTCGCTTGGCAAAAGCGCAGCCGGTCAATTTGGACCATGGACGGCTGAATGTTCTGACTGTCGCCAGATTCGGGCGCGAAAAGGGGATCCTGCGCGCGCTGTATGCAGTGGCCGCACTGGGGGCACAGCGCGGCGGGCTGCGTTACTATCTCATCGGAGACGGTCTGGAGTATGCCGAGGCGCAAAAGGTCATAACAGAGCTGGGGCTTGACGATACAGTCATTTTGCTTGGCGCGATGGAAAATCCATATGGCTATATGCAGGCGGCGGATGTGCTCCTGATCCCATCTTTTTCAGAGGCTGCACCGATGGTCATACATGAGTCCGCTTTGCTTGGTACACCGATTTTAACGACCGAGACCTCATCTGCGGTCGAGATGGTGAAAGACACGGGCTTTGGCTGGGTGTGCCCCAACACGCAAGCGGGTATCACGCAGGGGCTGCGGCGACTGCTGGATGCACCGCAGATGCTGCGGACGCAGCGCGAGGCACTTGGCGGAGTCGCGTTTGATGTGACAGCGGCAAAACGTAAATTTTCGGAGTTGATCAACGGTTATGATGAAGACACAACTTGATCACGGCGGTGTTGTAAGGACGGGCATTGGCGGTGCCGGTACGCTGTTTGGCTGCCTTATGATCGCACTGCTGCTCTGCATTGTGCAGATCAGCGGGAGCAAGATGCTGATCGCGGCCTGCTTGGTTGCTTTTTTGGCCTTTCATTTTTGGTCGTGCTTTCAAAATGACGCTATGTGCGTGCTGCTGTTTTTTCTCCCATGGAGTCCGCTTTTGCGGATGGACCGCGGCAGCATCTCGTTATTTACCATTGCATTGCTTGTGACATGCTTGTATTATTGGCAGAGAGACGGTTTTCGCCTGTCGCTGTATCAGATCTTGGTGACGGCATTTCTTGCGGTCACGACGCTGATCGCGAAGGCGATCCAGTCGAACCCCATTCAGAATCATTATCTGTTCTTTTTCATGATGCTCCTGCTGTTTCCTTGCGCGGCAAAGGGGCTTCGCGGCGCAGCCAATTTTTCGAGACTGACATTGTTTTTTTCCTGCGGCATCATTATGGCCGCGCTTTCCGCCCGGCAGATCGCGGCGTACCCGAACATTTCTCAGTACATCAAAGTGGATTCCTATCTGAAGATCACGCGGCTTTCCGGGTATTATCGTGATCCAAACTTCTATTCTGCGCATATTACCGCCTGCCTCGCCGGTGTCCAGCTGCTTATGAGCAGGGAACGGCAGCGCAGCCGGCAGATCGTCTGGCTCGGCGTTATGATGGTTCTTATCTACTGCGGGCTGCTTTCGGCCTCAAAATCGTTCGTAATCGTTTTGGCGTGTCTGTTTCTTGTCTGGGTTCCGATCCTGCTCACCAGAGATAATGTGAAAAGAGGCATTGCTATCCTTGCAGGTGTTGCGTGCGCGGCTGCGGTCATGCTTTTGTCCGCAGCGGTTCAAGACCTGCTGCGTATGGTGATGTCCCGCTTTTCGAATGCGTCAAATGTTTCGGATCTGACGACACACCGATCGGAAATATGGCGGATGTATCTGCATGACCTTAGCTACGATCCCGTGCTGATGCTGCTCGGTTCCGGCTTTACCAGCGTCACGCTTAGAATGAAGGCTTCGCATAATACCATCATTCAGGGCGTGTTCCAGTTTGGCCTGATCGGGCTTCCGGTGCTGTGTGCGTGGCTGGTAATGACGCTCAAGCGAGCAAGCGGCAGGAGCGGTTGCCGGAAAAATGCCTTTTTGCTCATGTGTGTCGGTGTTGTGCTGCCGTGGATGGCGCTGGATATTTTGTTTTTTGATGAATTTTTCCTACTGCCTGTCTATGCGGTGATCGGCGCCGGCTATGCGGCGTCGGGTAGTGAACAGATCGACGGAAATGCTGTGAACTCTGCGGAAAGGGCGAGGTGAACGTATGCAGATCATTTATGAACTGTCCTGGCTATGGACGCTGCTGGGCATTGCGCTCGCGGCAGCGGCGGTCTGCGTGGCCGCCGCCGCGCTGATCGCGCGGGCATCGCAGAAGCGATTGGGTAAGAAAACAGCCGTGCTGATCGGCGTCGCGGCATTCGCGCTTGCCGTTGTGGTCGTCATTCTGCTTGCCCGCACGGCGATGCCGCTTTGAACGAAAGGGAGACATACCATGCCGCTGCAGATCGTCAGAAACGACATTACACATATGCAGGTCGATGCCATCGTCAACGCCGCAAACGCCTCGCTCTCGGACGGCGGCGGTGGGGTGGACGGCTGCATCCACCGCGCCGCCGGTCCGGAGCTGCTGGCGGAATGCAAAGCGCTCGGCGGCTGCGCGACCGGGCACGCGAAGCTCACGAAGGGCTATGCGCTGCCGTGCCGGTACGTTATCCACACGGTCGGCCCGCAATGGTGCGGCGGTGCACACGGAGAGTGTGAGCAGCTCGCCGCCTGCTACCGGTCGTCGCTTGCGCTCGCGCTGGAGCACGCGTGTGAGTCGGTCGCGTTTCCGCTCATCGCCTCCGGTGTTTACGGGTTTCCGAAGGATCTGGCGCTCAGGACGGCGATCGACGCCATCGGCGATTTCCTGCTTGCGCACGATATGACCGTCTACCTCGTCATCTTTGACCGCAAGGCGTATCAGATCGGCAGCAAGCTGTTTGCGGACATCACGGCATATATTGACGACCGCTATGCTGCGGCGCGTGCGGATGAGCGCGGTGCGCGTCAGCGCCGCGTGGAGGCGTATCCGGTCTGCGGCGCATCCGTGTGCATGCAGGCGGATGCAGCGCCGGCGCCGCGCGCCGTTGGAGTGCAGCACCCAGGCGCGCTCAAAGACGCACTCGAGCAGCTCGATGAGAGCTTTTCCGAGATGCTCCTGCGCAAGATCGACGAGCGCGGCATGACGGATGCGCAGTGCTACAAAAAGGCGAACATCGACCGCAAACTCTTTTCGAAGATCCGCTCGGACAAGGGTTATAAGCCTTCCAAGCCGACGGTCATCGCCTTTGCCATCGCTCTGGAGCTGCCGCTTAATGAGCTGCAGGATATGCTTCGCAAGGCGGGCTTCGCGCTCTCGCATTCGAATAAGTTTGATATCATCGTGGAGTTTTTCGTCGCGCATGGCAACTACAACGTCTTTGAGATCAACGAGGCGCTGTTCGCGTTTGATCAGAGCCTGATCGGTACGTGACGCAGCGTGTCCGGAAAATGTCGCCTGCCATGCGACCGGACAAAGCGCATACTGTCGTAAGATATGACTGTAAGGCAAAGCCAAACAGTCATATTTTTTATACGGAGGTATGCAGCATGAAAAAGAACCTGACGGAGATCGTATTCATCCTCGACCGCAGCGGCTCTATGTCCGGCTTGGAGGCGGACACCGTCGGCGGGTTCAACGCCATGATCGCAAAGCAGAAAAGAGAGCCCGGTGAGGCGCTGATCTCGACGGTGCTCTTCGACGATGAGAGCGTTGTCATCCACGACCGCGTACCGGTGCAGAATATCGCACCGATGACAGAGCGGGATTACTATGTGCGCGGCTGCACGGCACTGCTCGATGCCATCGGCGGTGCGATCCACCACATCGGTAATGTCCACAAGTACGCAAGAACCGAGGATGTACCGGAGCACACGCTCTTTGTCATCACGACCGACGGTATGGAAAACGCCAGCCGCCGCTATGACAGCGAACGGGTCAAACAGATGATCGAACGGCAAAAGGCGCGTCACGGCTGGGAGTTTTTGTTCCTCGGCGCGAATATCGACGCCGTCGAGACGGCGGGGCGCTTCGGCATCGGCGCGGATCGCGCGGTCAACTACCACGCCGACCGCGCGGGCACGCAGCTCAACTATGAGGTGCTGAGCGAGACAGTGTCCGCCGTGCGCTGCAGTGCGCCGCTGGGTGCAGCATGGAAGGAGCGCATCGACGAGGATTTCCGTGCCAGAAAGCACGGCGGGAAACGCTGAGCCCGCTCTGCGGCGCAAAATGCACACGGCCGCCGGATTTTTTCCGGCGGCTGCACCGCTTCTTTCCGGCACACGCTTGCGCAACGGGTGCAAAGGCGGTATGATAGATGCACCGATATTGAAAAACGGAGGAGAAACTATGAACATTGCTGTCATCACCGGCGCATCTGCCGGCATCGGCCGTGAGCTTGTCTACGCTGTGGACAAGGACGCGGAATATGACGAGATCTGGGTCATCGCCCGCAGAAAAGAGCGGCTCGAGGAGCTGCGCGGCAAGTGCCGCAATCCCATCCGGCCGATCGCGCTCGACCTCTCGGATCTGAGCAGCATCGACGCCTATCAGGCGCTGCTCGAGCAGGAGCAGCCCGAGATCCGTATGCTGGTCAACGCCGCCGGCTGCGGTGTGTTCGGCCCGTTTGCCGAGGCAGATCGCAAGAAGCTCATCTCGAGCGCGCAGCTCAATTCGCTCGCGCTCACAGGCATGTGCCACGCGAGCCTGCCGTATATGCATTCCGGCAGCAATATCATCAACATGGGCTCGAACTCCGCCTGGCAGCCCGTGCCGTTTCAGGCAGTGTACGGCGCGAGCAAGAGCTATGTTCTGAGCCTGTCCCGCGCGCTCGGCCGTGAGCTGCGTCCGCAGGGCATCCATGTCATGTGCGTCTGCCCCGGCTGGATCAAAACGGAGTTCCAGCAGGTCGCGCACCATGATGAGTTCATCCGCTACGTGGATAAGTGGTATGGCCCCGATGAGGTGGCGGCGCAGGCCATGAAGGATCTCAAGAAGAAAAAGAGCGTCTCCATTCTCGGTCACCCTGTGCGCCGTCAGGTGCGTCTGGTCAAGCTCCTGCCGGTGGATACCGTCATGGACATCTGGTGCAAGCAGCAGGGCATTGAATGAATCGTTACATGCTTATAGCCAAAGTGTGCGAGGATTTGCGGCGTGAAAATGTGTAAAACTGTAGCGATTTGCTTCCTGCTTAGTATTTTTGCCTTACTTGGTGCTTGCTCCTCTTCGCAAGATGTTGGTGCAGATCCAGAAAGAACAGAGCAACCGACAGAAGTGACGGTCACACCCGTTGTTACAGAAACTCTGAACGTTGACGGTCGTCCGGCCGAGACTCCAGGAATAGAGCATGTTAATCTGTTGAGCGCTGATGAACAACGGTATGCCGGCGTTTTGGATTTGTACTATCAGGCGTTACGTGAGCATCAAGCAGCGGCTACACACTGGGATTCGAGTAATTACATACTGAATCTTGGCTTGGCGGAGAGCATTGTTAACCCATATTGGTCTTGGGAAAACGCGGAAGATGTTCTGGCGCGGATTGGATATGCCTTTTGGGATTTGAATCAAGACGGAGCAAATGAGCTCGTGTTGGGCTGGATTGGCGGTTCGTTTTGCCCAATGGAAGATGGCTATGTATTTGCTGTTTATACACTCTCTGGCAGTAGCCCCATCCTGAGTTTTCAGGGGCAGGAACGTGACCGGTTTGTTATAGGCGGTGACGGCTATGTATATCGTTCTGGTTCTAGTGGGGCTGCATATGCAAATTATGAAAAGTGCCAGTTCAATACACAGTGGCAATACTGTTTGAAGCCCATGGAATTGCTTTACTCGCAAATGGACGAGAACAATAACTACTGGTGGGAATATATCGTGGGTGCTGACTGTATTGCAAAAACAAAGCGCTACGAGAAACACGAAGAGTACATAGTCGATTCGGATTATGCTATCAGAACAGGTGAAGAATGGATATCGCGTGGGGTCTGCTTCAAGCCTACCAGTTTCGAAGTGTATGCTGCTAAACGCTTCTGATTTTCATTTTCCGTACTAACCCCCAGCCTGTCTGCATACACTTCTGTTATCGGGGGTGATGTGCATGAAACGCTGGAAGGTCTACGGCTGCGCGGCGGTGTTTCTGCTGCTGACAGCGGTGAAGATGATCGCACCGGCGGCGGCTTCGGATGCGCGCGCGGTGCTCGTTCCGGCCATCGGTGCGGACGACGATTACCGCGCCGTATTCGCCGAGATTCGCAGCGCGTTTTCGACCGCACGGGTGGGGGAGCAGGATGCGCGGCTGCAGCCGTATCTGCCGGAGGGGGATATGTCCGCATGGGCGACGCCCGCGCCCGAGCCCACGCCGACACCGACACCGCAGCCGACTCCTGAGCCGACGCCGGAACCGACGCAGAGCCCGGAGCTGCAGGCCGCCTTCGCCGCGCGCGAGGCATTCCTCGACGCGCAGGCGGTCTATTCCGGCTATGCCGTCCCGGCGAACGTCAGCTACGCGGTCAGCGAGCTGCCGTTTGCGCACGGCTCTCCGGTAGCGGGCTACACCTCGTCCGGCTTCGGCTACCGGCTGCACCCGCTGGAAAACAAGGTCAAATTTCACTACGGCACAGACTTCGCGGCCAATTCCGGCACGACGGTCTGTGCCTTTGCTGACGGCACGGTGCTCGCCGCCGGGCAGAGCGAGGGGTACGGCAACTATGTCAAGCTCGGTCATGCGGGCGGCTATGCAACGCTCTACGGTCACTGCAGTAAGCTGCTCGTGCGCGCCGGTGAGACGGTGACGCTCGGTCAGCCGATCGCACTCGTCGGTGCGACCGGCAAGGCGACCGGACCGCACCTGCACTTCGAGCTCATGCACGACGGGTATTATTATAACCCGGAATTTTACCTTGCCGCATGAAGCGCCGCCGCTTTTCACTCGAGGTGCGCCCGGGGGCAGTCGTGCTGCTCTCCGGGCTGTATTTTTTGCTGCCGCTGCGCTGGTGTGCGCGTCTGGCGCTGACCGTGACGGTGCACGAGCTCGGGCACGTCGCGGCGCTGATCTTGTGCGGCGCGCAGGTCTGCGGTCTGCGTATGGAAGGCTGCGGTCTTGTACTGCGGTGCACGCCGACGGAGGGCGCGCTGCGCACGGTCACGGCGGCGCTGGCAGGCCCGGCCGCCGGTGCGGGACTGTTTTGCATTTTGCGCGGGCTCGGCTATATCGCGTGTGCGGAGCTGAGTCTGCTCTTTTCGTGTGTGAATCTGCTGCCGGTGCTGCCGCTTGACGGCGGGCGCGCGCTGTATGCCGCGCTCTCGGCTCTGGCGGGGGAGCGTGCGGCGGAGCGGACGCTCGACGTGCTCGGCCTGGTGCTGCCGGTCGCGCTCATGGTGCTCGGTCTGGCGCTGTTTGCGCGCGGATTCGGACTCGCACCGGGGGTGTTCGGCGCGTGGCTGGCACTTTTGCAGCCGGGAATGACTTGCCAAGGCGCGCAACATGATGTAAAATACTCCTACTATCAAATGTAGGAGTGTAGTATGGATCAGCGATTGGAACGCATCCTGCCGCGCGTGCAGAAGCCCGCGCGCTATACCGGCGGCGAATACCGCCAGATCATCAAGGACAAGGCAGAGGTGGACCTGCGCCTCGCTTTTTGCTTCCCGGATATTTATGAGATCGGCATGTCGAACATCGGCATGCGCATCCTCTATGCCACAATGAATCAGATGCCCGGCGTCTGGTGCGAGCGCGTGTTTGCACCGTGGGGCGATATGGAGCAGGAGATGCGCAAGGCTGGCATCCCGCTCTACGCACTTGAGAGCGGCGACCCCGTGAGCGATTTTGACGTCGTGGCGTTTTCCCTCGGCTATGAGATGGCGTATCCCGCCGTACTCAATATGCTCGACCTCGCCGGCATCCCGCTGCGCAGTGCCGACCGCCCGGAACTGACGCCGCTGGTCATGGCGGGCGGCACGGCGTGCAGCAACCCCGAGCCGATGGCGCCGTTTTTCGATCTCATGATCATCGGTGAGGGCGAGGAGGTCAATAACGAGGTGCTCGAGCTGTTCCGGCAGGCGCGGAAGTCCGGCTGGAGCAAGACGCAGTTCCTCGAGGCGGCAGCCAAGATCCAGGGCGTGCTCGTTCCGTCGTTTTACGTTCCGTACTGGAACCCGGACGGCACGCTGCACGACCTGACCCCGACGCACGGCGCGCCTGCGCGCGTGACCAAGCGCATCATTCAGGATCTTGACGCTTGCTATTATCCGACCGATCCCATCGTCCCGAGCACGGAGATCGTGCACGACCGCGTGAATGTGGAGCTCTTTCGCGGCTGCATCCGCGGCTGCCGTTTCTGTCAGGCGGGGTATGTCTATCGCCCGGTGCGCCCGCGCAAGCCGGAGACGATCATCCGCCAGGGCATCGAATCGCTCAAAAACACCGGCTATCAGGAGGCGACACTGCTGTCGCTCTCGAGCAGCGACTACCGCCCGCTCGACGAGGTGTGCGACGGGCTGCTGGAATACTGTGAGCCGCGCAGCATGAGTCTCGCGCTGCCGTCGCTGCGCGCGGACAATTTCTCCATGGATATCATGAGCCGTCTGCAGAAGGTACGCAAGGGCGGTCTGACCTTCGCGCCTGAGGCCGGCACGCAGCGCCTGCGCGATGCGATCAACAAAAACGTGCGCGAGGAAGATCTGCTCCATTCCTGCCGTGTCGCCTTCGAGGGCGGCTGGAACGGCATCAAGCTCTACTTCATGCTCGGTCTGCCGACGGAGACGGATGAGGACGTGCTCGGCATCGCGGAGCTGGCCAATCAGGTGCTGCACACGTGGCGTATGTACGCGACGAACAAGGCGCGCGGCGTGCGCATCACGGTCAGCACGTCCTGCTTCGTGCCGAAGCCGCACAGCCCCTTCCAGTGGGAGCAGCAGGTGACGATGGACGAGTACAAACGCAAGGTCAACCTCCTGCGTGAAAACATCAAGGCCAAGAATGTGACCTACAACTGGCACGATCCGGATACGAGCTTTGTCGAGGCCGTGCTCTCACGCGGTGACCGGCGCATTGCCGACGTGATCGAGGAGGTCTGGCGCCGCGGCGGAAAGCTCGAGGCATGGGGCGATTACTTCTCGTTCGAGCGCTGGATGTCCGCCATGGATGCCTGCGGCGTCGATCCGATGCGCTACGCCTGCCGCGAGCGCGGGAAGGATGAGTTTCTGCCGTGGGACATTGTGGACATGGGTGTGCGCCGCGCACACCTGTGGCACGAGCGTGAACAGGCGTATAAGGCCGAGCTCTCACCCGACTGCCGCAAGCAGTGCACCGGCTGCGGTGCGCTCTCACTCATGACGGAAGGGGGCAAGTGCGATGCCTGAAAAGCTCAGACTGCGGTTTGAAAAGACCGGCCGCGCGATCTATATCTCGCACCTCGATCTTATGCGCACGATGCAGCGCGTGTTTCTGCGCGCCGACTGCCCGCTGAAGTATTCCGAGGGCTTTAACCCGCACGCACTCATTTCCATCCTGCTGCCGCTGTCCGTCGGCGTAGGGAGCGTGTGTGAGCTCATGGATTTTCAACTGCGTGAGGACGTGGATCTCGCTGCGCTTCCCGAGCGGCTCACGGCGGTCATGCCCGAGGGCATCCGTGCGCTCGAGGCATATCCGGTCGGACGCAAGGTGCGTGAGCTCAAGTGGCTGCGCGTGACCGGCCGCTATGAATATGACCATGCAGAGCCCGCAGAAATGGCGCAAAAGCTCAGCGCGTTCTATGCGCGCGATGCCATCGTCATCACCCGCAAGACCAAGCGCGGGGAGGGACAGATGGACATCGTGCCCGCAATCGCGGAGCTGCACATCCGCCCGGAGGAGACGTGCGTGACGGTCGAGGCCGTCATCTCCGCGCAGGAGCCGACGCTCAACCCAGATCACCTCGTTGCGGCGCTGCAGCAGCTGGCGCCGGAGCTGGCGCCGGATTTCGCGGCCTTTACCCGGCAGGAGATTTATACGGAAGATATGCAAATTTTCCGCTGAAAACACTTGCAATCTCAGAAAAGATGTGCTATCATCTTATGGCTTGTGCGAAACAGTGTTTCGCAAGATAACGACGGTCCGCTGCCGAGACCGGCTCTGTCCACCGGTATGAACGTCTGATAAAGGAAGGATTTCATTATGGATCTCATCAAAACTCTGACCGCGCAGTACATGAAACCCGAGCTGCCGGCCATGCGCGTCGGCGACACCGTGCGTGTCACTGTCCGCGTCAACGAGGGCAACCGTGAGCGTACGCAGGCCTTCGAGGGCACCATCATCGCCAAGAAGCACGGCGGCATCAACGAGACGATCACCGTCCGCCGCATCTCCTACGGTGTCGGCTGCGAGAAGGTTTTCCCGGTGCACTCTCCCACGATCGTGTCCGTCGATACCGTTCGCCGCGGCAAAGTCCGCAGAGCCAAGCTGTACTACCTGCGCGACCGCGTGGGCAAGAGAGCCAAGGTCAAAGAGCTTATCTAAGTGGATACTGCAAAAAAGAGGCTTCGGCCTCTTTTTTGCATTTTCCGGGCAGTTTCACGGTGCGGTGTGAAAAGAATTCACACAATTATGGTTGCCGAAAACGGGTCTGAGCGTGTATAATGTAGTTTACGAATTTTTGACACCGAGGTATTGAGAAATGGACAGCAAAAATCCCAGCGGCGCCAATGCCCGCGCCGAAGTGTATGACTGGATCCAGTGCATCATCTTTGCGCTGGTTTTCTGCGTGCTTCTGTTTGTGTTTGGCGCGCGCATGGTCAACGTTGTCGGACACTCCATGGTGCCGACGCTTGAGCAAAACGACAAGGTCATCATCTCCAACCTGTTTTATCACCCCAAGCAGGGGGATATCGTTGTGCTGCGCAAGCAGACGCTCATGGATGAGCCCATCGTCAAGCGCATCATTGCGACCGAGGGGCAGACTGTGGACATCGACTTTGACGACGGTGTCGTCTATGTGGACGGCAAGGCGCTCGACGAGCCGTATGTGAACGCGCCCGTGCACGACCGTGAAAACTTTGAGGGCAAGATCACAGTGCCGAAAGGCAGTGTGTTCGTCATGGGCGACAACCGTAATGCTTCCACCGACAGCCGCGACGCGCGTCTCGGCTGCGTGGACACACGCTATATCATGGGCAGGGTGTATTTTACGCTCTTCCCGGTCAAGAATATCGGAGTTGTGAAATAATATGGCGCAGGATTTTGAGAAACTGAATATACAGTGGTTTCCGGGGCATATGACCAAGGCGCAGCGCATGATCGAGGAGCACATGAAGCAGGTCGACGCCGTGTGCGAGATCCTGGATGCGCGCATCCCGATGGCAAGCCGCAACCCGGACATTGACCGTCTTGCGGGCGATAAGCCCCGCATCGTCGTGCTCAACCGCACCGACCTCGCCGACCCGAAGGCAACGGCGCGGTGGCGCGCTGCTTTTCAGCGGCAGGGCATGACCGTGCTCGAGACCGACAGCCGCAGCGGCAAGGGCGTCAACGGCTTTTCCGGTGCGGTGCGCACGGCACTGCACGATAAGATCGAGGCGTATGCCGCCAAGGGGCAGGTCGGGCGCGCGATGCGTGTCATGGTGCTCGGCATCCCGAATGTGGGCAAATCCACGTTTATCAATAAGGTGGCGCGGCGCAAGGCAGCCGCCGCCGGCGACCGGCCGGGCGTCACGCGCGGCAAGCAGTGGATCACAGTCGATCAGGGACTGGAGCTGCTGGACACGCCGGGTATCCTCTGGCCGCGCTTTGACAGTCAGGAGGTCGGCGAGCTGCTGGCCATCACCGGTGCGATCAAGGCTGAGGTGCTCGACCGAGAGACGCTGGCGGCAAACTTCATGCTCCGGCTCGCAAAGTTTTACCCCGACGCGGTGGAGCAGCGCTATAAGTTCCGCCCGGACCCCGCGTGCAACGGCTTCGAGCTGCTGGAGCAGGCGGCGAAAAAGCGCGGCTTTCTCATCTCCGGCGGGGAGTATGACCTCGAGCGCATGGCGGGTGTTCTGCTCGATGAATACCGCGGCGGCAAGCTCGGCCGCATCACGCTTGAGATGCCGGAGGCGGAAGCATGACGCAGGTCGATTTGTGGACACTGGAGGCAGAGCTCTGCACACCCGATACGCAGCCGCTGTGCGGCGTGGATGAGGCCGGGCGCGGTCCGCTTGCAGGGCCGGTGTGCGCGGCGGCGGTGATGCTGCCGCCGGGACTGGTGATCCCGGGGCTGAACGACTCCAAAAAGCTCTCGGAGAAAAAGCGTGAGGCGCTCTATGACACCATCCGCGCGCAGGCACTCAGCTACGGCATCGCGTTTGCGACCGTGGAGGAGATCGAGGAATACAACATCCTCGGTGCAACGTTTCTGGCCATGAACCGCGCCATCGCGCAGCTTGTGCCGCAGCCGGGGCTTGCACTCATCGACGGCAACCGCAGCACCGGCATCACCGTGCCGAGCCGCTGCGTCGTCGGCGGCGACGGCAAGTGCGCCGATATTGCGGCAGCCTCCGTGCTCGCGAAGGTCACGCGTGACCGCTATATGCGCGACATGGCGCAGACTTACCCGCAGTACGGATTTGAAAAGCACAAGGGCTACGGTACGGCGGCACATTACGCTGCCATCCGGGAATATGGGGCGTGTCCCATCCACCGGCCGTCGTTCCTGAAGAAGATGCACTGATATGGCCGGTGCAGTCAGGGGAACGCGCGGTGCGTGGGGTGAGGATTACGCGGCGGCCTACCTGCGCCGGCACGGGTATCGCATCCTTACGCGCAACTACAGCTGCCGCTTCGGCGAGATCGATATCATCGCCTCCGACCGGCACTATGTCGTGTTCGTGGAGGTGAAGCTGCGCGCGTCCGACCGGTTCGTGCGCGCAGGCGCGTATGTGACACCGGCAAAGCAGGCGCGCATCCGCACGGCGGCATCGCTCTGGCTGGCGGAACATGACACGCCGCTGCAGCCGCGCTTTGACGTGATCGAGATCTACGGCGATGCGGACACGCCGCGCCGCCAGCGCAGGATCAATCAGATCGAAAATGCATTTGAATAATGAGGGATCGGATATGAACTATTTCAGCACAAGAGACCATCAGCACATTGTTTCCGCCGCGCAGGCGATCGCCTGCGGCCTCGCGCCCGACGGCGGTCTGTTCGTGCCGGAGACGCTGCCGGAAGTGTCTGCGCAGCAGCTTCAGGCGCTGTGCGGCATGACGTATCAGCAGCGCGCCGTCGAGATCATGCGCCCGTTTCTGAGCGAGTTTTCCGACGAGGAGCTCGCGCACTTCACTGCCGCAGCCTACGGCAGCCAGTTTGACGATGCGGCCGTTGCGCCGCTGCGCCGGCTCGATGATACTACCGCGTTTCTCGAGCTCTGGCATGGGCCGACCTGCGCGTTCAAGGACATGGCGCTGCAGATCCTGCCGTACCTGCTCACGGCGAGCCTGAAAAAGTGCGGCGAGCAGCGGCAGGTGTGCATTCTCGTCGCCACCTCGGGCGATACCGGCAAGGCCGCTCTGCAGGGCTTCGCCGATGTGCCGGGCACGAAGATCCTCGTGTTTTATCCCTACAGCGGCGTGTCGGAGATCCAGCGCCTGCAGATGGTCACGCAGACCGGCAGCAATGTCGCGGTCAGCGCGGTGCGCGGCAATTTTGACGACGCGCAGACCGGCGTCAAGCAGATCTTCGGTGACAAGGCGTTTGCCGATGCGCTGTCGCAGCGCGGCTGGTTTTTGTCCTCCGCCAACTCCATCAACTGGGGCCGTCTGCTGCCGCAGATCGTCTATTATTTCTCGGCATACTGCGATGCCGTCAACGGCGGCATGATCGCAATGGGAGATAAGCTCAACTTCGTCGTGCCGACCGGCAACTTCGGCGACATCCTCGCCGGCTGGTACGCAAAGCAGATGGGTCTGCCGGTGGGCAAGCTCGTCTGCGCGTCCAATGCCAACAACGTGCTCACGGATTTCATCCGTACCGGCACGTATGATAAAAACCGTCCGTTTCACACCACAGCGTCCCCGTCGATGGATATCCTCGTGTCGAGCAACCTCGAGCGGCTGCTCTATTCGCTCTGCGGCAGCGACACGGAGGTCGCGGGCTATATGCAGCAGCTGCGTGAGCAGGGGCGGTATACCGTTTCCGATGCGCTGCTTGCCAAGATCCGCGAGACATTTGCCGGCGGCTGCTGCAACGACATCCAGACGCGCGAGAAGATCGGCCGCGCGTGGCGCGACCACCGCTATCTGATCGACACGCACACGGCCGTCGCCTACCACGTGCTCGACGAGTACCGCTCCGAGACCGGCGATGCCGCCCCGGCGGTCGTCGTGTCTACGGCGAGCCCCTTCAAGTTCTGCGATCAGGTGCTGCGCGGCATCGGCGGCACGGCTGATGCCTTCGGTCCGGAGCTGATCCGCCGCCTGACCTGCGAGACACAGATCGATGCGCCAGCGCCGCTGACTGGCCTGGATGCACGACCGGTGCGCTTCGGCGGCTGCGTGGATCGGACGCAGATGCTGCACACGGTGGACGAATTCCTGAAATAACGAAAGAATATGTAACGGACGGGGAGACCCGTCCGCCGGGTCAGAACGCCGCACTGCCTTTCTTGGTAAAGGTACTGCAAAACGTCTCATCCTTGCAGGAACAGGTGCCCTGCGTGTTTTTGACCTGAATGTGGTTCGCGTGGCAGCGCTTGCCGTCGGCATTGTAGGCGCAGTTGCTCACATCGCACGCGACATTGTGCTCACAGCAGTCTTTGGTATGGTCGCTCATGATCGTGCCTCCAGATCAGATTCCGGCCTTGCCGGTCAGATCTATTGTGTGCGGCGGGGCGCAAAATATACGGAGGAACGCAAATGGCATTGTATGCGATCGGCGACCTGCATCTGTCATTGGGTGCTGACAAGCCCATGGACGTGTTTGGCGGGCCGTGGGAAAACTATGTGGAAAAGATCCGGCTCGGCTTCTCGGCGCTGCATGACGACGATGTCTGCGTGCTCTGCGGCGATCTCGCGTGGGGCATGACGATGGAGCAGGCGCTGCCGGATTTCCAGTTCATCGAGGCTTTGCCCGGGAAAAAGATCCTGCTCAAGGGCAACCACGACTTCTGGTGGAGCACGGCGAAAAAAGCCTATGATTTTTTCGAGGCACATGATATGCACACCATGGACATCCTGAACAATAACTGCTATTTTTACGGCGACTATGCCATCTGCGGCACGCGCGGCTGGTTTTACGAGGAGGCCAAGGGTGAGGCACATGACCGCAAGATCATGCTGCGTGAGGTCGGCCGGCTCGAGGCGTCGCTCAAGGCGGCGGGGGACAAGACCAAGCTTGTCTTTCTGCACTACCCGCCGAAGTATCTGGGCTATGAGTGCCCGGAGATCTTGGCACTGCTCGATGCCTACCATGTGCCGCTGTGCTGTTACGGGCATATCCACAGCCGCGGCTGCCGCAGCGCCTTTCAGGGGATGTATCATAATACGGAGTTTCGGCTGCTGTCGGCGGACTACATTTCCTTTTGTCCGCGCAGGATTCTCCCGTGAAACAGGTGTTGATTTTGAGATGCGAATCTGTTATAGTATTTAGGCATGTTCTTTCATACCTATTTTTATGTACACAAGATACCCGGCGATAAATGATTAGAGGAGGAAATCCAATGAACATCCAGAACATTGAAAAGAAAGAAAAGAATATGGCGACCTTTGAGGTGAAGGTCCCGGCCGACGTGTTTGATAACGCGGTCAACGAAGTATATAAAAAGAACAAGAGCCAGCTCTATGTGGCCGGCTTCCGCAAGGGCAAGGCGCCGCGCGCCGTCATCGAGGGCATGTATGGCAAGGACGTGTTCTATCCCGAAGCCATCGAGACGCTGGCGCAGGAGGCTTTTGAGGCCGGCCGTGCCGAGTGCGGCTTTGAGTGCGTTGGCGCGCCCAGCCTGCTCGATCAGCAGATCAACGACGACAAGGAGCTCATCTACACCTTTGAGGTCGCCGTCTATCCCGAGGTCGTCCTCGGCCAGTACAAGGGCCTTGAAGTCCCCCAGAATCATGAGACGTTCGACGAGAGCAAGGTCGATGAGGAGATGCGGAATGTCCAGAAGCGCAACGCCCGTCTGATCGACGTTGAGCGCGAGGCGAAGCTGGGCGACCACACCACGATCGATTTTGCCGGCTTCATCGACGGTGAGCAGTTCGACGGCGGCACGGCTGAGAACTATGACATCGAGCTCGGCTCGAACACGTTCGTGCCCGGCTTTGAGGAGCAGATCGTCGGCATGAAGGCCGGCGACGAGCGCGACGTCGTCGTCACCTTCCCCGAGAACTATGTTGCGGAGCTGGCCGGCAAGGAGGCCACCTTCAAGGTCACCGTCAAGAGCGTCAAGGAGCCTGAGCTTCCGGAGCTGGACGACGAGCTGGCGAAGGATATCTCCGACTACGAGACCATCGCCGAGTACCGCGACCATGTCCGTGAGGATCTGGAAAAGCAGTTCAACGAGGAGCAGGAGTCCGATTACGCGACCCGCCTCATGAAGGCTGCCGTTGACAACATGACCGTTGAGATCCCCGAGCCCATGGTTCTGGCCAAGCTCGATGAGCAGCTGCGCAACTACATCTCCACCATGGGCGTCAGCCCCGAGCTCACCCGTGAGCAGGTGCTCGCCTCCATGGGCCTCGACGAGAAGACCTTCCAGGAGATCATGCGCCCGCAGGCCATGTTTGAGATCAGCACCGATCTGCTGCTCGATGCGATCGTCAAGGCAGAGAACATCGAGCTCGGCGAGGGCGAGCTCGACGAGATGTACCAGAAGATGGCCGACGAGTACAAGATGGAAGTCGACCAGATCAAGCAGTATGTCGACGAGAAGATCATCGTTCTGGATATGAAGCGCCGCAAGGCCGCCCAGCTCATCCGCGACACCGCGGTGGACAAGGAGCCCGAGGCGAAGGAAGAGCCCGCTGAGGCCAAGGAAGAGGCAGCCGAGTAATTCCCCGAAAGCTGTTTGGATTCCGGGCAGAACGGTTATGCTCTCTTGGATAAGCGAAACACCGAAAGGAGCGTACCATGAGTTTAGTACCGTACGTTGTCGAGCAGACCTCCCGCGGGGAACGCTCGTATGACATTTTTTCCCGCCTGCTCAACGACCGCATCATCATGCTGTCCGAGGAGGTCAATGACACCACCGCCAGCCTGATCGTGGCGCAGCTGCTGTATCTGGAGGCGCAGGATCCCGATAAGGACATCCAGTTTTATATCAACAGCCCCGGCGGCAGTGTGACTGCGGGTCTCGCCATCTATGACACCATGCAGTACATTAAGGCGGATGTTTCCACCATCTGTGTCGGCCTGGCTGCGTCGATGGGCGCGTTTCTGCTCTCGTCCGGCGCGAAGGGCAAGCGTCTGGCGCTGCCGAACTCGGAGATCATGATCCATCAGCCATCCGGCGGCAGTCAGGGTCAGTGCACGGACATTCAGATCCAGGCACGGCAGATCCTGCGCATCAAGGATCGCCTCAATCACATCCTCGCGGACAACACCGGCAAGCCGGTCGAGACCATCGCCGAGGACTGCGAGCGCGATAACTTCATGACCGCAGAGGAAGCACAGGCCTACGGTCTGGTGGATAAGGTCATCTATAAGCGATAATCTGTCAGGGGAGGGAACCGCCGTTCCCTCCCTGTTTCAAATGTAGAAAATGTGAGGTTTTTATGGCCAGAAATGACGAAAAGAAGAGCGTGCGCTGCTCTTTTTGCGGGAAACCGCAGTCGCTGGTAAACCGGCTTGTTGCCGGTAACGGCGTCTATATCTGCGATGAGTGCGTGCGCCTTTGCATGAGCATCATCGACGAGGGCTATGAGCCCGAGAGCGTCTCTACGGCACAGGTCACGCTCCGGCGCGACCAGCTGCCGAAGCCGGCTGAGATGCGCGCGACGCTCGATGACTATATCATCGGCCAGGACCGTGCCAAGGTGGTGCTGTCCGTGGCGGTGTATAACCACTATAAGCGCATCCTGCGCGGCGATCAGGACAACGACGTTGAGCTGCAAAAGAGCAACGTCCTGCTCATCGGCCCGACCGGCAGCGGTAAGACGCTCTTCGCCCAGACGCTGGCCAAGATGCTCGACGTGCCGTTTGCCATTGCGGATGCGACCACGCTCACCGAGGCCGGCTATGTCGGTGAGGATGTGGAGAACATCCTGCTCAAGCTGCTGCAGGCGGCGGACTTTGACGTCGAGCGTGCGCAGCGCGGCATTATTTATATCGACGAGATCGATAAGATCGCCCGCAAGAGCGAGAACACGTCCATCACGCGCGACGTCTCCGGCGAGGGCGTGCAGCAGGCACTGCTCAAGCTGCTCGAGGGCACGGTCGCAAACGTCCCGCCGCAGGGTGGACGCAAGCACCCGCAGCAGGAGTTTATTCAGGTCGATACGACGAACATCCTCTTCATCTGCGGCGGCGCGTTTGACGGCGTGGATAAGATCATCGAGCGCCGCATGGACAAAAAGTCCATGGGCTTCGGCGCCGAGATCCAGAGCGCCAAGGAGCGCAACCTGACCGAGATCATGAAGAATGTGCAGCAGCATGATCTGCTGAAGTTCGGCATCATCCCGGAATTGATCGGCCGCATGCCGGTCATCACGGCACTGGCGAGCCTCAGCCGTGAGGATATGGTGCGCATTCTCAAAGAGCCCAAAAACGCCCTGACCAAGCAGTATCAGGCGCTGATGCAGTTTGACGACGTCGAGCTGGAATTTGAGGATGAGGCGCTGGGCAAAATTGCGGATAAGGCGATCGCGATGGAGATCGGCGCGCGCGGCCTGCGCAGCGTCATGGAGGGCGTCATGACGGATCTGATGTATTCCGTGCCGTCCGACCCGACGATCAGCAAGATCACCATCACCGCAGCGTGCGTGGACGGCACCGAGCCGCCGCGCATCGAGCATCGGGAGCAGTGAGCCGACGCTGACTGCACCCCTGTACCCCTGAGCGAAAGAGGAATCTGAATGGATAACACAACTTCTATGGATCATGTGGAATTTACCGACCGGCGCAGCCTGCCGATGATGGCGCTGCGCGGCCTGACCGTGTTCCCGGGCATGATGCTGACCTTTGAGGTCGAGCGCAGCATGTCCATCGCGGCGCTGAACATGGCCATGAGTGACGATCAGATCATCTATCTGGTGCCGCAGATCGACATTGCGACGGATATCCCCACCCCGGAGGACGTCTACGGTGTGGGCACGGTCTGCCGCATCAAGCAGATGATGAAGCAGCCCGGCAGCAAGACCGTCCGCGTCATGGCCGAGGGCATCGAGCGCGGCCGGACGCTGGCCGTGCGCACCGATATGCCCTGTTTCGTTGCGGAGGTCGAACCGATGCCGGACGTCGCCGAGCGCAAGACCGCGCGGATCGAGGCACTCATCCGCCATTGCTGCAACCTGTTTGATGCCTATGTGACCGTGTCCGGCAACATGGCGCCGGAGTCGGTCATCACGGTGCTCGGCAGCACGAACGCCGGCTTTGTGTCGAATTTTATCGCGCAGCACGTATTTCTGCGTCCCGAGCAGAAGCAGGAGCTGCTTGAGCAGACGCGGCCGAGCCGCAGGCTTACGCTGCTGTCGAAAATGCTGCTGCATGAGACGAGTGTGCTCGGCCTGCAGCATCAGCTTGAGGAGGCGGCGCAGGATCGTCTCAACCAGACGCAGCAGGAGTATCTGCTGCGCGAGCAGATGAAGATCATTCAGGCAGAGCTCGGCGAGGCGGACGACCCCGACTCCGAGAGCACCGCCTATCGGGAGAAGATCCAGGCGCTGCACCTGCCGGAGGAGTCCGAGCAGCGCCTGCTCAAGGAAGTCGACCGACTCAAAAAACAGCCGTTCGGCTCGTCGGAGGCGTCTGTTATCCGCAATTATCTGGACATCTGCCTCGAGATGCCGTGGAACACCCGCACCGAGGAGCGGCTCGATGTGCGCGCCGCGCGCAAAGTGCTCGACGATGAGCATTTCGGCCTCGAAAAGGTCAAGGACCGCATCACGGAATATCTGGCCGTGCGCCAGCTCGCGCCCGATGTCAAGGGCGGCGTGCTGTGTCTGGTCGGCCCTCCGGGCACGGGCAAGACGAGCATCGCCATGAGCATTGCCCATGCCACGAACCGCAAGCTCTCGCGCATCTCCCTCGGCGGTGTGCACGATGAGGCGGAGATCCGCGGCCACCGCAAGACGTACGTCGGCGCGATGCCCGGCCGTATCATCAATGGCCTCACGATCGCCGGCAGCATGAACCCCGTCATGGTGCTCGATGAGATCGACAAGCTCGGCAGCGACTACCGCGGCGACCCGTCCTCGGCGCTGCTCGAGGTGCTCGACGCGGAGCAGAACGATCACTTCCGGGATAACTTCATGGAGATCCCGGTCGACCTGTCGGACGTGTTTTTCGTGCTCACGGCAAACACGCTCGACACCATCCCGCGCCCGCTGCTCGACCGCATGGAGGTCATTGAGCTCTCGAGCTATACCGATGAGGAAAAGCTCCAGATTGCAAAGCAGCATCTGCTGCCCAAGCAGCGCAAGAAGCACGGTCTCAAGCAGGCGCAGCTGCGCGTGAGCGACGATGCCATCCGCGAGATCGTCACGCTCTATACGCGCGAATCCGGTGTGCGTGTGCTCGAACGCAGCCTTGCCGCCGTCTGCCGCAAGACCGCCAAGCGCATCGCGCTCGGCGAGTGCAAGAGCGTGCAGCTGCGCGCCGGCAGCGTGGCCAATTATCTCGGCCCCGCGCGCTACGAGCCGGAGCGTGTCTATGCGCAGGACGAGGTAGGCCTTGTGCGCGGCCTTGCGTGGACGTCCGTCGGTGGAGAAGTACTCGATGTCGAAGTCGCCGTGCTCGACGGCACGGGCAAGCTTGAGTTGACCGGCAACCTCGGCAACGTCATGAAGGAGTCGGCGCAGGCCGCCGTCACCTATATCCGCAGCCGTGCGCAGCTGCTCGGCATCGACCCGGAGTTTTATAAGAACAAGGATATCCACATCCACTTCCCGGAGGGCGCCGTACCGAAGGACGGTCCGTCGGCCGGCATCACGATCTGCATCGCGGTCATCTCCGCGCTCACGAACACGCCCGTGCGCCGCGATCTTGCCATGACGGGCGAGATCACGCTGCGCGGCCGTATCCTGCCGATCGGCGGCCTGAAGGAAAAGACGATGGCTGCCATGCGCATCGGCATCACGACGGTCATCATCCCGCGTGAGAACGAAAAGGATCTGGAGGAGATCGACCCGACCGTGCGCAGCGCGCTCAAGTTCGTCACGACCGACCATGTGGACAAGATCCTCGATGTTGCGTTCGGCCGCCGGTTTGCCGCGGCCGTCAAGGCGGCGCATTCCGACGCGCACGCCGATACCGCGAACGTCAATCTGCGCCAGTGAGGTGAGCATATGCCGACCCTGAACCTGAATAAGGCGGAGTTTCTCAAGTCTGCCGTCAGCCCGTCCGGCTTTCTGACGGCTGACCTGCCGTGCATCGTCTTTGCCGGCAAGTCGAACGTCGGCAAGTCCTCGGTCATCAACCGGCTGCTCAACCGCAGAAATTTTGCCCGCGTCGGCTCGCAGCCCGGAAAGACCGTCCATGTCAATTACTTCTGCATCGACCGTCGTGCGTACTTTGTCGACCTGCCGGGCTACGGCTATGCCAGCGTTGCCAAAACGGAGCGCGACCGCTGGGGTAAGCTCATGGAGGATTTCTTCGCTGACCCTGCGCGCATCACGCTCGGCGTCATGATCGTCGACGCCCGCCACAAACCCACGGCGGATGATGAGACGATGGCCGCGTGGTTCCATTCCACCGGCTGCCCGATGGTCGTCGTGGCCAACAAGTGCGACAAGCTCAAAAAGTCGGAGATCGAGCCGAATCTCGCGCGCATCCGCGCCACGCTGCTGCTGCCGGATGACGCGGTGCTGCTGCCGTTTTCGGCGGAGAAGGGCACCGGGCGCGAGGCGCTGCTCGGGGAGATCCTGCGTGCCGTTGGCTGAATCAAAAACGCTGTGCAGAGCGTGCGATTGCACGCTCTGCACTTGTTTTTTTGACGGGGACTTGCTATAATGCAATTTTGTAGGAATGGGAGGTGCGTGCGTGAACACACTGCAATCGATCTGGAACGGGCTCGACTGGTCATATCTGCTCAATATTGTGCTGTCGGTCGTTCCGGCGCTGCTGTGCATCACGTTTCACGAGGTATCGCACGGCTGGGTCGCGTATCGCCTCGGCGATCCGACGGCGAAGGACGCCGGGCGTCTCACGCTCAACCCGCTCAAACATATCGACATGATGGGCCTGCTGATGATGGTCGTGTTCAAGTTCGGCTGGGCGAAGCCCGTACCGGTGAACATGATGCGGTTTCACAGCCCAAAGCGCGGCATGGCGCTTACGGCGCTGGCAGGACCGGTGTCCAATGTGCTGCTTGCGCTGGTGTTTCTGTTTTTATACGGTCTGCTGTACCGGGCGCTGTATTCGGTGCAGTTTCTGCTGGACATGATCTGGCTGACGGCGTACATCAGTCTGGCGCTGGCCATTTTCAATATCATCCCGGTCTCGCCGCTCGACGGGTCGAAGGTGCTCTTTGCGCTGCTGCCCGACGCGGCCTATGCAAAGCTCATGCGCTATGAGCGCTACGGGATGATCCTGCTGCTCGTGCTGGTTGCGAGCGGCGTGCTCGGCAAGCCGCTCACCACGGTGACGGAGGCCGCGTTTGACAAACTCTTTGTATTTGCGGAGTGGGGCTATGAACTTATCGGCATCTTCGGCTAAGCCGGGCGATCCAACTTATTTTCTCGAGGGCATCATCCATGACAAGAGCGAGATGGCGGATTTTGAAGGTCCGCTGAGTCTGATCCTGCTGCTGCTGTCGAAGAATAAGATTGAGATCCGCGACATCAAGATCTCGGACATCCTCGATCAGTATCTGGAGTACCTCAACGCCATGGAAAAGCTCGATCTCGAGATCGCGAGCGAGTTTGTGCAGATGGCGTCGTATCTGCTCTATATCAAGACGCGTATGCTTCTCACCGAGGAGAAGGAGGTCACGGAGCTTGAGCAGCTCATCGCCTCGCTCGAGCAGCTCAAGTGCAAGGATACGTATGCGGCGGTCAAGACCGTCACGCCGATGCTCGAGGCCGCGGCGCAGACCGGGCTGCACTATCTGTCGCGCCCGCCGGAGCCGCTGCCGAAGGCGGCGGGGGAGTACCGCTACCGCATCGAGGAGGCCGATCTTCTGCGCGCGCTGCTGTCCGTTTTTACGCGCGGCGGCGCAGCGTCGACGGATACGCTGCAGCTGGCAGCGCCCAAACGCATCATCTACAGTGTGCGCGATAAGTGCCGCACGCTCATTGACGAGCTGCGTGAGCGGGGGAGCATGCCGCTCAACGCGCTCTACGGTCAGTGCGCGAGCCGCAGCGAGATCGTGGCGACCTTTTTGTCCGTGCTCGAGCTGTGCAGTCTTGGCCACCTGATGCTCTCGGAGCAAAACGGCGAGTATGTCGCAAGCTTCACGGGCGGCACGACGGACGATATTCTGGAATCCATTGTTGAGTGAGAAATTTTATGGAACACGACGAATTGCTTTCGGTCATTGAGGCCATCTTATTTGCAGCGGGCGATCCCGTGCCGGCGTCGCGCATCGCGCTCGTCACCGGCGAGCAGACGCAGACGATCATCTCGGCTGCCAAGGAACTTGCTGCGGCGTATGAGGAAAACCGCTGCGGTATGCGCCTGGTGCAGATGAACGATCTGCTGCAGCTTTGTTCCGCACCGGAGTATGCCGACTACATCCGACGCACGCTCGAGCAGCGCAAGCCGCCCAAACTCTCGCAGCCGGCGCTGGAGGTGCTGGCGATCGTGGCGTATTTTCAGCCGGTCACGCGCGCATATGTCGATCAGGTGCGCGGCGTGGACAGCGCCTACACGGTCACGACATTGCTGGAGCGCGGGCTCATTGAGTCCTGCGGCAAGCTCGATGCACCCGGCCGCCCGTCACTGTACCGCACGAGCGCGCTGTTTTTGCGCACCATGGGTATGCAGTCGCTCGACGAGCTGCCTGTGCTGCCGGATCTGTCGTCCGATGAGGGTGCGGAAAAGCTTGAGCAGGCCATCTCGGAGCTGCGCGGCCGCGGCGAACAGATGGAGCTGACCGACACGGAGGAAAAACCGACAGGGGAGTGATGCCGATTGACGGCCCTGTGGATCATCCTGGCGATCGCGCTGGTGCTGACGCTGCTGAATCTGCTGCCGGTCGGCGTGGATGCGGCGTATGCCGAGGGGGCATTTTCCCTCGCGGCGCGCATCGGTCCGGCGCGGCTGCACCTGCTGCCGAAGGCGCCGGATGCAAAGCCCGGGAAGGCAAAAACCAAGAAACCGAAGAAAAAAGCAAAGAAAAAGTCTGCGCCGCCGGACGCGCAGACACTGCTCAAGCTGGCGGAGCTCGGCTTGCAGGCGCTCGATCGTCTGCGGCAGAAGCTGCACGTGCGGCTGCTGCGGCTGGTGTTCGTGTCCGGCGCGCCCGACCCGTATGACACGGCTCTGGCGTTCGGCTGCGTCAACGCCGCACTTGGCGCGCTCACGCCGCTGGCTGAGCGGACGCTGTGCATCGACGAGCGGGACATTCAGACCGGCGTGGATTTTGACGCAGAGCGTCCGCGCATCGACGCACGCATCGTCTGCACGATCCGTATCGGGCAGATCGTCGCCGTCGCGCTCATATTCGGCGTCGGATATCTGAAGCAAAAGCTGCAGGCAAAGAAGGCTCGCGCCGCGCGTGCAAAGACCGCGCCGGACACGCAGGAAAGGAAGGTCAGCAATGGATAATCAAATCAGCGCAGTCATGACTGCGACTATGAGCAAGATCAAGGAAATGGTGGACACGAACACCGTCGTCGGCGAACCGATCACGACGCCGGACGACATCACGCTCATTCCGCTCTCCCGCGTCAGCTTCGCCTTTGCCAGCGGCGGGTCAGAGTTTCCGATGAAGGAGAACAAAAACGGCGTCGGCTGCGGCAGCGGCGCAGGCGTCAAGGTCGAGCCGATGGGCTTTCTGATCGTCAAGGACGGCAATGTGCGTATGCTTAACGTCATGCCGCCCGCCTCGAACACGTTCGACCGGCTCATCGACATGACCCCGCAGGTCTTTGACCGCATCGACCGGTTCATCGACCAGCGCAAGGCCGACAAAGCATAATCCACGCTCTGAGCGCCCATAATAAGCACCGCCCGAAACTTCAAAAGGGTGGTGCTTGTTTTGAAACGGACGATATTTGCGCTCCTGTGCGCGCTCGCCATGCTCTTTCCGTGTGCGCCGCGCGCCTACGCTGCCGGGACGGACAATACGGCACAGGCCGCCATCGTTGTGCATCCCGAGACCGGAACGGTGCTCTATGAAAAGAATGCGGACGCACGCCTCGGCATCGCCAGCACGACGAAGATCATGACGGCGCTCGTCGTGCTCGAGCACTGTGCGCTCGGGGAATCGGTCGAGATCCTGCCGGAATACACGGCGGTCGAGGGCTCGTCGATGTATCTGCGCGCCGGAGAGACGTATACGGTCGAGGAGCTGCTCTACGGCATGATGCTCGTGTCCGGCAATGACGCCGCGCTCGCGCTCGCATGCCACACGGCGGGCTCGGTGCAGGCATTTGCAGACATGATGAACGATAAGGCGCGTGCGCTCGGCATGACCGGCAGCGCCTTTCAAAACCCCAACGGCTTGGATGCCGAGGGGCATTATTCCACGGCGCGCGACATGGCGGCGCTCACCTGTGCGGCCATGGCGAACGATACATTTTGTACCATCGTGGCCACCGAGCGCGCGACTATCGGAGGGCAAACGCTCGTCAATCACAACCGGCTGCTGCGCTGCTATGACGGCGCGATCGGCGTCAAGACCGGCTACACGAAGGCGTCCGGACGCACGCTTGTGTCCTGTGCACAGCGCGGCGCGACGCGCTTTGTCTGCGTGACGCTGTCAGATCCGGATGACTGGAATGATCACACGCGCCTGCTCGACTGGGCGTTTGAAAACTATGCGTATCGCGCCGTCGCCGGAGATACACCGGTCTATGCCGTTCCGGTGCTCTCCGGCACGGTGCAGGTCTGCGCGGTAGCACCGGAGCGGGAGGCTTATCTGCTCCTGCGTCCGGAGGACACGGTGACGCTCACGGCGGAGCTGCCGCGCTTCGCGTTTGCGCCGGTGCAGCAAGGGGCGCAGGCAGGCACACTTACGGCGGTGGGTCCGGCGGGGCAGAGCGTCACGGTGGCGCTGTGCTACCGTGATCCGGCGGCGCTTGACCCAAGCGTGAAGGCCACGCCGTTTACACGGCTCGGCCGCCTGTGGACGCGCGTCAGCCGGTATTTTTCCGCTTACTATCCTGAATTTTGAGGTGATGACCATGCAGCAGCGGCTGCAAAAGTGCATTTCCGAGGCGGGCGTTGCGTCCCGCCGCGCGGCGGAGACAATGATCTCCGCAGGCCGTGTGACCGTCAACGGCTGCGTTGCACAGCTCGGCGCGCAGGCAGACCCGGAGACCGACGTCATCTGCATTGACGGCCGTCCGCTGCCGTCCAAAGCGCCGAAGCGGTACATAATGCTCAATAAACCGCGCGGCTATGTCACGACGCTGCACGATGAGCACGGGCGCAAAACGGTGGCGGATCTCGTAGCATCATTGGGGGAGCGGCTGTATCCGGTCGGCCGGCTGGATCTGGATTCCGAGGGGCTGCTCATTTTGACGAATGACGGCGAGATCGCAAACTGCCTCATGCACCCGTCGCACGAGATCACCAAGACGTATGAGGTCGACGTTGCGGGCGGCGATCTTGCAGCGGCAGCAGAGGTCATGCACGCCGTCACGGAGCTTGAGGGCTATCGCGTCCGCCCGGCGGAGGTGACGGTGCTCGCGCCTGACCGCCTGTCCGTCACGATCCATGAGGGACGCAACCGGCAGGTGCGCCGCCTGTGCGCGCTCGCGGGTCTGCGCGTGCTGCGCCTTGTGCGCGTGGCGGAGGGAGAGCTGCGCCTCGGCACACTCGCGCCGCGCCGGTGGCGGGAATTGACCGACAAGGAGGTCGCCTACCTAAAATCGCACCTTTGAGGCGAGGAAGTTTATGCAAGTTTTTCGCGCAAAAGTTGCAGATGTGACTTGCAAAATACCCGGCATTTGCTTAAAATATAAAAATACGCTGCGACATAGCAGCAAAAAATGCGTATTTGCAAGGTGAACATATGGAAATGGATATATTGTCTGTTTTGGAACATAAATTTCCCTCCTTTTCGAAGGGGCAGCGGACGATCGCGCAGTTTATTCTCAAGAACTATGATAAGGCGGCTTTCATGACGGCTGCGCGCCTCGGCGAAGTGACCGGCGTGAGTGAGTCGACCGTCGTGCGCTTTGCGGCCGACCTCGGCTATCGGGGCTATCCCGGCATGAAAAAAGCGCTGCAGGAGATCGTGCGCAACCGCCTGACCTCGGTCGAGCGCATCGAGGCGGCTGAGAGCACCATGGACGGGCATGATGTACTCAAAGCGGTGCTGCGTGCCGACATCAATAACCTTCAGGCCACGCTCGACGAGATCGATCAGGATTACTTCAATCAGGCGGTCGATATGATCCTGTCCGCAAAGCACATCTACATCATCGGCATGCGCACGTCCACGACGCTGGCTGATTTTCTGGCGATCTATCTTAAGCTCCTGCTCGATGACGTCACCGTTGTCAAGGAGATCGCCGCGCGCGAGGTCTATGAGCAGCTGCTGCGCATCGGTGAGGGCGACCTCATCATCGGCATCAGCTTCCCGCGCTATTCCAAGCGCACGATCAGCGCCATGAAGTTTGCGCGCGACCGCGGTGCACGCTGCCTCGGCCTGACGGACGGCAAGGTCTCGCCGCTCAATGAGATCTCGGACGTCTGCCTGTATACGAAAAGTGAGATGGTTTCGTTCCTGGATTCTCTCGTCGCACCGCTGAGCATGATCAACGCGCTCATCATGGCGGTCAGCGCGCGCGACCGTGCGCGCACGTTCGAGACCTTCCGGGAGCTGGAGAACGTCTGGAAAGAATACGAGGTGTATGGAACCGTTGAAAGCTGATGTAGTCGTGATCGGCGGCGGTGCGGCCGGGTCCATGTGTGCGCTCACAGCGGCGCAGCGCGGGCTGAGCGTCGTGCTGCTCGAGCCGAACAAGATGCTCGGCAAGAAGCTGCGCATCACCGGAAAAGGCCGCTGCAATGTGACAAATAACTGCGACATCAAAACCGTGCTTGCAAACATCCCCGGCGATGGACGCTTTCTCTACAGCGCGCTCAACCGGTTCGAGCCGCGCGACACGATGGCGCTGTTTGAATCCCTCGGCGTGCCGCTCAAGACCGAGCGCGGCAACCGCGTGTTTCCGGTCTCCGACCGCTCGCACGACATCGCCAATGCGCTTGAGCGCGCCTATGCGCACGCAGGGGGGCGCGTTCTGCACGCCGCTGCGACCGATATTCTGACGCGCGACGGCGCGGTCTGCGCCGTCGTGACCACGGAGGGCACGATTGACTGCGGCGCGGCCGTTGTCTGTACCGGCGGCATGTCGTACCCGCTCACCGGCTCGACCGGCGACGGCTATCGCTTTGCACGGCAGTTCGGCCACACGGTCACGCCGCTGCGCGCCTCGCTCGTGCCGCTGGAATCCAATGACCCTTGGTGCGCCGAGATGCAGGGCTTTTCCCTGCGCAACGTGACGCTCACGGTCTATGATGAGCACAATAAGCAGGTCTATTCCGACCTCGGCGAGATGCTCTTCACGCATTTCGGTGTTTCCGGTCCGCTGGTTCTGTCGGCAAGCGCGCATATGCGCGACTGCTCGCAGCACAGCTACCGCCTGTCCATCGACCTGAAGCCGGCGCTGGATGAAAAGAAGCTCGACGCGCGCATCCTGCGTGATTTTCAGAAATATGCCAACCGGGACTTTAAGAACGCGCTCTATGATCTTGCGGGTCATGCCATGATCCCGGTGCTCGTGCGCCTGTCCGGTATTCCGGAGGATACGAAGGTCAACACTGTAACGCGCGAACAGCGGCACAAGCTCGTGGAGCTGTTTAAGCATTTTCCGGTCTCCGTGTGCGGTACGCGCCCGATCAGTGAGGCAATCATCACCTCCGGCGGCGTGTCGGTCAAGGAGATCAATCCCCGCACCATGGCATCCAAGCGGATGCCGGGGCTGTATTTTGCCGGAGAGGTGCTCGATCTGGACGCCTACACCGGCGGCTATAACCTGCAGATCGCGTGGAGCACCGGCTATGTGGCCGGAAACGCTGTCTGCACATAACGAGGAAAGGAAACGAACGTTTTGGATACTCATATTACCGTTGCCATTGACGGCCCTTCCGGTGCCGGAAAAAGTACGATCGCCCGCGCGGCTGCGCGTCGCTTTGGTCTGATCTATGTGGACACCGGCGCGATCTACCGCACCGTCGGTCTTGCCGGAGAGCGTGCCGGCGTGAACTGTTCGGATGCCGATGCCATGCAGGCGCTGCTGCCGGCGCTGCGCATCGAGCTCGTGTATGATGCGGCGGGGGAGCAGCGGATGCTGCTCAACGGAGAGGACGTTTCAGAAACGATCCGTCTGCCGGAGGTGTCACTGCTGGCCTCGCGCGTGTCGGCGCTGCCGGTCGTGCGCGCGTTCCTGCTTGATATGCAGCGCAGCCTTGCCCGCACGCACAGCGTCGTTATGGACGGGCGCGACATCGGTACGGTCGTTTTGCCGGATGCCGGGCTGAAGATCTTTCTGTCCGCCTCGGCGGAGTGCCGCGCGCAGCGCCGCTGGCGTCAGCTGCAGGAAAAGGGCATTCAGGAGCCGTATGCCGACGTGCTGCGTGAGCTCGAGCAGCGCGATTATGACGATACCCACCGCGCCATTGCGCCGCTCAAGGCAGCGCCGGACGCCGTGCACATCGACACGAGCGATCTCACGCTCGAGCAGAGCATTGATGCCGTGTGCGCAGCCATCCGCACGCGCTTCGGACTGGAGGCGGACGCATGAGAGAGCTGCGCGTCGCCAAGTCCGCCGGTTTTTGCTTCGGCGTCAGCCGCTCGGTCAAAATGGCCGAGGAGATGCTCGCGGCCGAGGCAAACTGCTACAGCCTCGGCGAGCTGATCCATAACGACGACGTTGTGCAGCACCTGCGCTCAGAGGGGCTCACGGTCGCGGACGGACCGGAGCAGATCCCGCAGGGCGCGTCGGTCATCATCCGATCCCACGGCGTCAGCCGTGCGGAGTTTGAGGCCGTGCAGAGCACGGGCGCGACGGTGTATGACGCGACCTGCCCGAAGGTCAAGCGCATCCATGAGATCGTGGCGGAGGCCTCCGCTGAGGGGCGGCAGCCGGTCATCATCGGAGCTGCCGACCACCCGGAGGTGCGTGCGATCTGCGGCTGGTGCACATCCCCAATTGTGGTCAATGACGCCTCACAGCTCGCCGCGCGTATCGCTGACGGCACCATCGACTGTGCAAAACCGCTGACTGTTGTCATCCAGACGACCCAAACGCAAGAAAAACTGCTGGAATGTCAGAAAATTATAAAAAAAGAGTGTACAAACGCCAAATTGTTTGATACAATATGTGGTGCTACGTTTACACGTCAGACAGAGGCCGCGCAGATGGCCCACAACTGCGACGCAATGGTCGTTGTCGGCGGCAGCCACAGTGCAAACAGCCGCCATCTCTACGAGATCTGCTGCAGTGCGTGTGCAAACGTGCAATTTATTGAAAACGCAGCGCAGCTTGATACAAGCGCGTTCGTACATGCGGATACGGTCGGCTTGACAGCCGGGGCCTCCGTGCCTGCATGGATCATTAAGGAGGTAAAACAAAAGATGAGCGACGAGATCCTGATTCAAGAGAACCCTGAGGCTGTCCCTGTTGAGGAGACGCCGGTGCAGGCGGCAGCGCCTGTAGAAGAGGCGGCGCCCGCCGTCGAGGCAGAGGAGGCGGCAGCAGCCCCCGCTGAGAAGAGCTTCGATGAGATGCTGGAGGATTCTCTGAAAACAATATATAACGGGGACAAGGTCAGCGGCGTTGTCGTTGCCATAACCCCGACCGAGGTCAGCATAGACCTCGGCACGAAATACTCCGCATTCATCCCCACCACCGAGTTCACCGAAGACGGCGAGGTCAAGCTTGAGGACGCCGTGCATGTCGGCGACACGGTCGAGGCCATAGTCGTCCGCGTGAACGATGTCGAGGGCACGGCGCAGCTCTCCAAGAAGCGCATGGACGCCGTCAAGAACTGGGCGGACATCGAGGCCGCGCAGGAAGCCGGCTCCGTCGTTGAAGGCATCGTCACCGAGGAGAATAAGGGCGGCGTGGTCGTGTCCGTGAAGGGCATCCGCGTGTTCGTTCCCGCCTCCCAGTCCGGCCTGCCGAAGGACACCCCGATGACCGAGCTCGTGAAGCAGAAGGTCAGGCTCAAGATAACCGAGGTCAACCGCGGCCGCAGGCGTGTGGTCGGCTCCATCCGTGCCGTGCTGCAGCGCGAGCGCAAGGAGAAGGCCGAGGCCGTTTGGAACGAGATCGAAGTCGGCAAGGTCTACAAGGGCGTCGTGAAGAGCCTGACGAGCTACGGCGCGTTCGTGGACATCGGCGGTGTGGACGGCATGATCCATATCTCCGAGCTGTCCTGGGGCCACATCCGCACGCCGGGTGAGGTCGTGAAGCCCGGTGATCAGATCGAAGTCTTCGTTCTGAAGTTCGATCCGGAGAAGAAGAAGATCTCCCTCGGCTACAAGACCCCGGAGATGAATCCGTGGAACCAGTTCCTCGCGAAGTACTCCGTTGGCGATGTCGTCACCGTGAAGATTGTCAAGCTGGTCGACTTCGGCGCCTTTGCCGAGATCATGCCCGGCGTTGACGGCCTGATCCACATCTCCCAGATCTCTGACCATCGTGTCGAGAAGGCTTCCGACGCCCTGCAGGAGGGCCAGGAGGTCGAGGCGAAGATCATCGACGTCGACACCGACCGCAAGCGCATCTCTCTGTCCATCCGCGCTCTGCTCGTTCCGCAGAACGACGAGGACTAAATTATTCCAATATCGCATTATATTTGGTGGAGCAGGTTTGCCTGCTCCACTTTTTTTCAATCGGGAAAGCCCTTCGGCCTTTCCCGGCAAAGGGCTCACAGTCCGCTGCGCGCACGGCTGTCCGCTTTTGCGAACGAGCCGCACACTGACGGACTGAGCTGTATTTTCTCCGACGTACACGCCTCTGGAGAAAATGATTCCACTTGATTCGCCTCCTGCGAGCGGCGAACTCTGCGAGACTTTCGGACAATACAGGCTAAGCAGGTGAGCCTGCTCCACTTTTTTTCGTTTTGACGGAGAAAGACATGGATAATTAACCACGATATGCATCTTTTATGAGCCAACCGTGCGTGGAATATGCAGCTATCTCTGTGCAAAATAGACAAAAGTATAAGTTTTCTGTCCACATAGCAAAAACAAATGTACCAAAAAGAGAAGCCCTGTATTCCAGCTTCTTCCAACCGACGCTTGACGAATGCATGCGCATATGCTACACTACAAACGTACCACGAGCGGCCTTGCGCCCTCGGGGCATTCAAATTCCTGCCGGTGAGGAAGCCGGCCGGAAAATACTTTCAAAACAAAACCAGGGGTGGCATTATGATTCAACTTCATGAGAACAGCATCTATCTCGTAGACGGCCGTCCGGAGGAGAAGGCGTCCATTCCCCAAAACGAAGCGAGAAAGCAGACCATGGCATGGCAGATCCTGCAGGCGCACAACACGTCCGGCGACCCGGAGCGCCTGAAGATCCGCTTTGATGCCATGGTTTCGCACGACATCACCTATGTCGGTATTATCCAGCAGGCGCGCGCCTCGGGCATGAAGGAATTCCCGATCCCATATGCGCTGACGAACTGCCATAACAGCCTCTGCGCAGTCGGCGGCACCATCAACGAGGACGACCATGTCTTCGGCCTGTCCGCCGCGAAGAAGTATGGCGGCATCTATGTGCCCGCCAACCAGAGCGTCATCCATTCCTATGCCCGTGAAGAGCTCGCGCGCTGCGGCGCGATGATCCTCGGCTCGGACTCCCACACGCGCTACGGCGCGCTCGGCACGATGGCAGTCGGCGAGGGCGGTCCGGAGCTTGCCAAGCAGCTGCTCAAGAACACCTGGGACGTCAACATGCCCAAGGTCGTTCTCGTATACATGACCGGTGCGCCGCGCCGCGGCGTCGGCCCGCACGACGTTGCCATTTCTCTTGTGAAGGAAACGTTCGCCAGCGGTTTTGTCAACAACTGCGTGCTGGAGTTCTGCGGCCCCGGCATCGCAAATCTGCCCATCGATTTCCGCAACGGCATCGACGTCATGACGACGGAGACGACCTGCCTGTCCTCCATCTGGGAGACGGACGAGATCACGCGCGTCTTCTTTGAGACGCACGGCCGCCCGCAGGACTATGCCGAGCTGCATCCGGGCAGAGAAGCCT
>OLSX01000259.1_pt1 | contig 53690 bp, 48 predicted proteins | sample 1673141 | NCBI WGS metagenome assembly OLSX01 (sample SAMEA3136759, study PRJEB25190) | human gut metagenome | biome: human gut; feature: human-associated habitat; material: faeces | place: Austria | collected 2013 | reverse complement strand
TGTCGGTATCCGTATCAGTATCAGTGTCTGTGTCAGTGTCAGTATCGGTATCTGTATCTGTATCCGTGTCAGTATCTGTGTCCGTATCAGTATCTGTGTCTGTGTCCGTATCAGTGTCTAAGTCAGTATCGGTATCGGTATCTGTATCTGTGTCAGTGTCGGTATCTGTGTCGGTATCCGTATCAGTATCAGTGTCTGTGTCAGTGTCAGTATCGGTATCTGTGTCTGTGTCGGTATCCGTATCAGTGTCTGAATCAGTGTCAGTGTCAGTATCTGTGTCGGTATCCGTGTCAGTGTCTGTATCGGTATCTGTGTCTGTATCGGTATCTGTGTCCGTATCAGTGTCTGTGTCTGTGTCGGTATCTGTGTCTGTGTCAGTATCGGTATCCGTGTCAGTGTCAGTATCTGTGTCTAAGTCGGTATCCGTATCTGTGTCGGTATCCGTATCGGTATCGGTATCCGAGTCAGTGTCTGTGTCCGTATCAGTATCTGTGTCAGTATCCGTATCTGTATCGGTATCCGTGTCAGTGTCGGTATCTGTATCTGTGTCAGTATCCGAGTCTGTGTCCGTATCGGTATCTGTGTCAGTATCAGTATCAGTATCTGTGTCAGTGTCAGTATCGGTATCCGTATCTGTGTCTGTATCTGTGTCTGTGTCTGTATCCGTATCGGTATCTGTGTCGGTATCCGTGTCAGTATCTGTGTCAGTATCTGTGTCGGTATCTGTGTCAGTATCCGTATCCGTGTCTGTATCGGTATCTGTGTCCGAATCAGTATCGGTGTCTGTGTCTGTATCCGAGTCAGTATCAGTATCTGTGTCAGTATCGGTATCTGTATCCGAATCAGTATCCGTGTCTGTATCTGTGTCAGTATCCGTGTCTGTATCGGTATCCGTGTCTGTGTCTGTATCGGTATCCGTATCCGTATCAGTGTCAGTATCGGTATCAGTATCTGTATCTGTATCCGTGTCAGTGTCGGTATCTGTGTCCGTATCAGTATCCGTGTCCGTATCAGTATCCGTGTCTGTATCTGTATCTGTATCCGTGTCAGTATCTGTATCGGTATCTGTGTCAGTGTCGGTGTCGGTATCTGTGTCGGTATCCGTATCGGTGTCTGTATCACTGTCGCTGTCTGTATCACCATCACTGTCAGAATCGCTATCGCTATCTGTGTCACTATCAGAGTCACTGTTGCTATCTGCAACATTTCCATTGGAACTATTCAGATCAACAGCATTATCATTTCCATTGTCATTATTGGAATCCGACATCTGTGTCTTGTTATCTTCTTCTGCTTCTTCCTGATCATCCGATCCGCATCCAACGCTTTCAACAATTTTTCCGCTTTCCGCATCATACACTTCAGCAGCGTGTACTTCCATATCAGAAGCGAGCATTACGCTCATTGCCGCTCCAATCGCTATTCCCAGCGCTTTTAAAGTGTTGTTTTTCATTAAATCTCCCTTCCATTAATAATTCCCTTTTTACGTTACCTGTTACATATTATATTAAGGTCATTCCCTGTGAGTACTTTATTATATTATTCTGCGATATGCTCGAACAGATATTTGAGGACTGCCGGTGTAAACTTCCGTGCCTTAATTCCCAACTGGAATTGTCCATCTTCCATTTTTTCCTGTCTCAGAACATCCGCATTCATAATTAACGTATCCGCTACGATAATAATCTGTCTGCCAACAAGATTTGGTGTACCTGCCGGTGCCAGCAATCCCATTCCAAGCGGACTTACATTAATTGCATCAACATAAAACTTCTCAAATGTATCGCATGTAACTATCACACTCTTTACGCGATAATCCACACGATTAATACCCCTTCTTTCCTCCATAATACACCCTCCAACCAGAGAATTAGCAATTATAAAATGCCATATACATTATAGCGGTTTTCCCTCAAAGAGTCAATGATTTTATGAATTTTTGTACTGTATTTCGCATATTTGTAACATTTAAACAACATTATGGCAATGGTGTCACAAATAAAAAAGTGCCCGAAAAAATTTCCTTTGTTTTCAAGCACTTTTTCTGATTTTATATCATTATTTTCGCTTTTTTTCGTCGCTTCATAAAACTATATTGATCTCAAACAGCTATATATTCATTAATTATGTTGCTATTTTGCTCTGATTGTTGTCCCGCGGATTACCGCAAATGACCTCTATGCTGGATAATTTGTGCATTTTTGCCAAAAGGCTCCGCTTCATATGTCAGAATACATTATTCTTGAAGCTTATGCATGAGAAAGTTCCGAAAAAGAAAGCTTATCCTGTTCTATGCTTTTTAGTTCCTGTCCAAGATAAAACAACCGGTAGTCATCACTTCCATTATAATATTCTGCAATGCACATATACCTGTCATTCTGAGCAGGGGTAAATCCAGGCCGGCATTTATGGAATTCCACTCCCATGCGCTGTAACACATCTGAAAGCGTCACTTGATTTGCGGATACATTGAAAACTATTTTTCCATCCTCGATAAATGAATATGGAATATAATCTCCTTCAAAATATCCTCCTGTGACCCAGCTTTCAAAAGCTTCCTCTTCTTTTTCCTTTTCAATCTTCTCCACCGTGAGCTTCACTCCGATCACCTCTTGGCCCCTTATCTCCATTTTTAAGATTCCTGGTAGAATTTTCCTTTGTAAAAATTCTCATTTTCCGTTTTCACGGCTCTCATTTGAAAGCAGACACACCCATCCGGACACACGTAATCCTTCACAAACGGCTCGGTTCCACCGACCAGTGTCAGATCTCCGCCACTTCTTACCGCCTGCATATCACCATAAAGAAGCTGCATCATCTTGGAACAGATTCCATACCCCTGTTCATTGACCGGGCATCCATAGGTACAGACATACTTATCACCTATCTCTTCTCCGTTTCTACAGTAATTCTCCGTATGATCACTTCTTAAAAATCCTGTAACTTCGATTTCAAAAATATATTCCTCTGCATACCACTTTTTCATAGATTTTCTCCTTAAAAAATGAATGTTTTACATTCACCGTAATAAATTAATTTCCCATGAGCTGGCTTTGGGCAGAATGGAAACACCATTCCACTGGTAATTGTCCAGTCCAATATCCTCGGGTGTGACAGACTGATATTCTCCTTCTACACCATTAATCTTTATTTTAGAATCATCAATTTCAACTATAACCGCAAAAGGCTCTTTATATGTTAAAATTCCGTTAAGATGACTATATTTTTCTTTTAGCGTTTCCGAACTGTCAATTTGCGAACCAATCCAGACATTGGATGAGGAATTGACAGTATAATATGTTGTGCCGTTCTTTTCAATTACTGCATCGCCATGATCATGTCCATTCATACACAGAAATACATTCCTGGCAGAAAACATATTCTGTATAGTATCCCTATTCTGAACTCCCCGTTTTGCAAATTCATTCGAAAAACTATGATGTGAAAAAACAATATGCTTTTTATGATCATCCAGTTCCTCTCTTAGCCAATTCAACTGCTCTTGCGGCAAAACAGGATATATGCATCCTTTTACCTTATAATTATTTTCATAAAATACTTCTTCAACACCATCTTTACTATAAAAACATGTATTAAGAACGATAAATTTGTAATTTTCTAATTCAAAGGAATAAAATGGAGATTTCATATCATAAAAAACAAGAATCTCATCCAGATGATGTCGATCCGTTTCATGATTTCCAATGGTATAGTACATGGGAACCCTAGTCTGTAAAAACGCATTTACTAATCTTTTATTTTCAAGAACAGGTTCACAGAAATCGCCTAGTGAAATACAGAAATCAAGCTGATTCTCTTTTACTTTCCTTATAATTTTGCTTATTCGTTCATCTCCATCTTCCACCGTATCATAATGCAGATCGCTAAATACAAGAAATCTTATACTCATTTTTCCACCGTTAACCTATAACTTATTTTTTAATGTATCTCTTACTCACTGATGATTGGACTTTTCTTTCTATCATATGATCTCTTTCTAAAATTCTATCGCAAAGAATTGGTGAAGAATTATCCTTTATGGAAAGAGCTTCTTCTACCTTTCCTTTTCCCTTTGTTGCATAGCAATAAACACATCCATTCCTGCAGGTATTATATGTACCGATGTCCAGACTCTGCACACACCCGCAGGCTTCCCTTTGTCCCTTATCAGCAGAAAGTGAAAGTGGCTTTCCTACAATTCGTTCAATCAAAGTCTTATCCATACAGGAATTATGTTCTATGCCGCATTCCTGCAAATCCATCTTCTCCGCACAACTGGCAATCGTAATTCCATTTTCTTTTCCGATCTCAGCCATTTGCTTCGAAAATGCAAACAGTTCTTCCCCATCTGGAAAAAACACTCCCAGACGCTTATTTATCTCTGCACAATTATAATAAGGATCGAGAAAACTAATTACACACTTTTCTGTTTTACCTCTAAAATCAGAAGCCAGCTCTCCAAATGTCTGCAAGTGCCATTCCGGTGTGTATTTAGCGGAGAATAAAATCGGATCATATCTCCAGATCACCTTCATGCATCCGATTTTATCAGATAATGCTTTAAAGTTTTCTCTGATCCATTTTTTATCCGGAAGATTCTGTTCAATATCCCTGTCATATCCCGTGACTGTATATTGAAAGTAATACTGATATTCCCTTAATCCATCCAGTTTTTCTATTGCCGGAATCGCATTCTTTGTCCAAAACACAATGCAGTCACAGGAAAGTGGATGAATGGGTGTTTTATATAATTGTTGTGGGAACATAGGATTTCGATTGATTACATACCCTTCCTTTACTCTTTGTAAAAACCAGTCAAAATGGAATGCCGGAATATCTGTCTTTCTCGAAACACTTAATATCATTTTCTCAATCCCCCGGATTATTGCTAAACGCAGAAACGCTTCCTATTGAATATTCCTGCAATTCTTATCAGCCAACACATGGCTGATAAGAATTGCCACTCATATACCATTTAATCCCAGGCTGCTATGTACAAGACATATCTAATACTTATAATACATAAGAAATTTTTTACAATTAATGTCCTAAAGCCATAACCAAAAACACTCCCGATTTTCTATCTGGAGTGTTTTTAATTATACCTGTTCACTTAACCTCTACAACAAACGCTTTACCTCCTGCTTGTTATACAAAAATCTTCTCACTTCCATAATCTTGTCGTCTCCCTCATCATCTATTACAACATAATAGACAACAAAGTTTTTCACATATTTTCATTATGTAATTCCTCTGCGATATATACAACCTTTTCCTCTAGATCCCTATAGAACAATGGCAAATATCACAGCTTATACTTTGTATTAGCCATTTACCCTCCTTCTAAGGTTAGAGAAAACTTCTTCATGCGTATATCTTCTGTCATCTTCTTCTGCAGCTTTATCAGCCATATCAAGAGCTGCTTCAATGCCATCTGTTAATCTTGAATATGCTTCCAGACTAAGCACAACCATTGCACCGTATCCGTTTTTTGTTAAATATACCGGTTCACCACATGCAACTGCCTTCTCTACATCCGGAAATTTATTTCTTAAATCAGAAACTGGTCTAATCTGTATCATAAAAACCTCCTTGCATTACTTATCATAATTTTATCATGATTTTATCATTATTTTATCTTTAAATATATTATATCCGATAAATCACGATTAATTTTCAAATGTACACAAGGTTCACAGTACGCAAAATTTCTTATTATTTAAGCCCAAAATATAAGGAGCCTTTGCAGAGTACACATTACATGGTGTTACCCTAACCCTTATTTGTAGTGCACAGCTGTATTGCAGGTGCCATAGTTGAAGGGGGTAATGCTGAGATTTAAACTCTCTTCTAAACTGAATTTTTCTTTTCTCTATAAATCAAAAACCATAATAGCAATTTTATACAACCCATTTGTATCAAAAAGCTATGTAATTTTCACTTTCCTTTATTATATCAGGTAGATATTGCCAGCTGTGAGAAATTCTATGGAGATAAAACAGTTCAAAATGAAACTATTGTTTGCTTAATTCATCCCTAGAGTCTTACGAAGCTCCTTAAGAGTTGGAGCCTTAGAATCCTTCTCAGAAATCTGATTAAAATCACTAGTCTCAATAGGAATCGGCCACTTGATATCAAGTTCAGGATCCAACGGACAAAGTGCTGTACCGGGCATTCCAGGAGCCCATTCATTGTCAAAGAAATATAGATATTCTGTATCTTCCAGTGCCTGAAAACCATTACATACGCCTTGTGGCACAAATACTTGAACGCCAGGTGTAATATGTACAGTCTGAACAGCACCGAAAGTCTTACTGTCCGGTCTTGTATCAACATACGCACCGAAAACAGAGCCATAAGCTACAGTAACTAATTTGGACATCGCCTCGCCATGAAGTCCACGAACAGCTCCCTTCTTAGTTCTGGTTAAGTTAATCTGCTTCCATCCTGTTACAGTCTTCGGAAGAACTTCAAAATATATGCTACCACGAAACAATTCACGAACAGTTCCACGGTCATCGGTTGACATTTTGGCACTGATTATTTTAAGTCCTTCAATGTTAGAATCATTCACCGCAAAAGGCTCAATATGTAAACTCATTTTTTACTTCTCCTTCAAGTTTAATTTTTTCTTTCCCTTAACTTTAATGTTTTCAATAGTTTGTAGAGATTTTTATAACAAAATATAGCAGTTATTAAATCCTTCAAAATACCTCAAGTGAAACTTCAAAGTTTCCTCTGTCTCCAATTATATCATTTTATATCCATATCTCAATTCCCAATTTAGTTTTCTACACAGCAAAAACGAGAGACCCGAAAGCCTCTCGTCCTTACTTCACTATATAATTCTGATATCCACTTCAATATCGTTCCACTGGCAATTTCTCACATAATCTCCGGAAAGTTTTCTCCATGCTCTTGCTTCCTCAAAAGACAACACTCTTGTTATCTGAATCTCCGAATCCATATCTTTTGCTTCATCAAACTCCTTACCGGATAAATTGATAATCCATTTATACTTATCATAACCGATTACTTTAATCCGGCTTACAAAGCGTTCGATAATTTCATGGTCAACATACGCACTTTTGAATGACAACTTCTCTGAAAGAGTCTCACGAATAGCATTAATATCCAATGGTAGCTCTGGTTCAGTTGGCACAGTTTTTATATTCATTTTTTGTTGAAGCTGATTCATCTCCTCATTCATCTTATTTCTGCGCTTTCGATATTCTTCCTTAGTAATATCTCCTTCTGTACGCATATCTACCAAATTACTGATTTTAGCCTGCACCTTGCCGATTTCTCTCTTAATAGCATGCATATCCGCATCCGCTCTATACTGCTCCTGATAGCAAGTTTCAATAATATCACACGCATTTTGGATGATGGCCTTAACTTTCTTGTCTGTAAAAATCGAGCTAAGAATCTCTTTCGCCATAAAATCCATCTTCCACTCAGCAATCATCTTTGTATCACAATAACCGGTTGGGTCCTTTCCAAGCTTTATCATCTTTCTAGCAGACCCTTCATTTATTTGCTTGTAGCATTGTAAGCCAAAGCTCCATGGTTTTGCTCACTTTTGCCTAATTCTCTGGCCACCGTCTCAATAATCTCTTTCCATTCAGTTTGATACTCTTTATACCAATTCATTCATCAAACCTCCCTGATAAATATTCCGATATACTCTATCCGGAAATAGTGATAAATATTTTTTCACCTGCTCAAAATCGACTCCTACAGTAGAAATAAAATTCTTTATCTTCATTGTAAATTCATCACCACTAACTTCGCTGTATCTGTCAATCGTACTCATAAGATCCAAAAATTGCAATGCACCTCTATTTTCCTTTGATACTTCTACAACCGGTTTGTAAACAATAATCTGTCTGCCATCTACATCTACTTTACGCTGTTTGGTAGATGCCTCATTAGAACATACCTCATAGCAAGACGGATTTTGCGTTGTAAAACCATACATATTCGCAAGCTGGATACCCGTAATATATCCCGACACCACTCCGTCAGCCTCTAAATACCTCTTTTGTATAAACTTTTCAACCGATACCTTTCCCTTAGTTCCCAAAATAGTTTTGTAAGAACGATAATACACGCCATTGTATAACCGCTCTATTTTTCCTTCATCTGTAAGTTTCTTCATTTCTTGCCTTACAGATTCTCTGGATTTGCCAGGAAGCTCTGCAAGAAAGATTGGTTCATCTTTTTTATAATTGGTAATAATATAATCATATAACATACAGAACTCTCCTTTCACATTTTTGAAATTATTCATTTCGCTTTTATTATATCCAATTTTTCTTCATTGTCAAAGGATTTTTCCGGTAAATATACTATATCCATTACTTTCTCGCGCAACTGCATATTGCGAAGCTAAACGGCCGGGTTTGCGGTGCAAAACGGCCGCATTCCGTTTTTGAACAGTCGATTTGCTACCTGCCTGTGTAATCCAATCCTTATAATGATAATAGCCATCCCAGGGATGGTGAATACATCATTTTAAGGAGGATAATGTATGCAGTTGGATTACAAGGACATCATTATCAAATACTATGCGCTATCAATGTCCGGTAGCGAAATAGCTCGTCAGACTGGTTTCAGCAAGTCTGGTGTTAATGACTTCTTGAGAGCATTCAAGAGGTGCGAGGATCTGAGTTATCCATTACCAGCAGGCATCACTAACTATGGTATTGCCCTGAAGGTGTATGGATCTGTACCTGGATCAGGAGGTCGAAATGAGAACATCGAGTTACCTGATTATGAAGATGCTGCCAAGCTTATGGCTACTCGTAAAAACATGACACTCATGTTTCTTTGGAACCGCTATAAGAAGAAGTGTGAAGAAGAAGGTGTTCGTTTCTATCAATACAGCCAGTATTGTGAGCTCTACAACAAGTGGTGCGAAGAGAATTATGAGACCGCCCACTTTGATGCTGTTATCGCACAAAAGATGGAAGTGGACTTTGCTGGACAGACGTTCTCCATGACAGATCCTCTTACCGGTGAGATCAGGAACATCGTCGTTTTTGTAGCTATCCTGCCTTATTCACAGTATATCTATGCAGAAGGAATGCTCTCAACAAAGGAACCACAGTGGATTGATGTCAACAATCATGCATTGGATTACTTTGGTGGAGTTCCTGCATTAGTAGTCTGTGATAACTGCAAACAGGCTGTTATCGTTAATCAAGACTGGATTGAACCTGAACTAAACAAGGATTATGCTGACTGGGCTGACCACTATGGCACCGTTATTCTTCCGGCGAAGGTTCGCAAGCCGAAGTTCAAAAGTTCTGTAGAAAATGCAGTAGGCATTCTCGAGAAGGGCTTCTTCCACAAACTTGAAGAACGCCAGTATTTCTCACTGGAACAGTTTAATAAGGATCTCTGGAAGGAACTGGAGGCTCTGAATAAAGAGCCATTCAAGAAGAAAGAACACAATAGATACTACTATTGGGAAGAAGAGAAACTTGAATTGATGCCGCTCCCCTCCATGCATTATGAGTACATGGAGAGAAAAACGGCCAAGGTATCAAGCGACTTCCACGTACGCTTTGACAATGCTTATTATAGTGTAGATAAAGCGTTTCTGCACAAAAAAGTATCTATTAAGGCATCTTCAACCGTTGTTCGTATTTATTCTCTTGCCGGAGAGTTCCTTTGCGAATGGCCAAGGGCAACCCGTAAAGGCCAGTGGTCAACAAATCCTGATCATCTGCCGGACAACTATAAAGGATTTACCCAGTGGAATGCTCCTTACTTTATCCAGAAAGCCCAGCTCATTGGCAAGAATACAGAGGCTGTTATTCGTACAATCCTCAAATCCAGACCATATGAAGTCCAGACCTATCGTATGTGCCTGGGTATTCTGAACTTTACAAAGAAGTACAGTAATAAAGCTCTTGAAGAGTGCTGTAAGCAGGCGATTGCTCTGAATAAGCAGAAATATACTTTCATCAAGAATACGATATCTGTTGTAGCAGACGATCTCGGAGAGGCGGGATACCATCATTCCACATCGACCAAGAAAGAAGCGGTACGCGGCGGGTATGTAATGCCGCCGGAAGCTTCCAGTATAGACACCCTTTTATCTCGCAGCAGAGCCCTTGCTGATCAGATGCGCGAGGAGGTGGATGACTGATGCTTACAGGAACCGCTCTCATGAACGAGCTTGTCGATGAACTGAATGAGCTTAAACTTTCAACAATGGCAGCCACCTTAGATGACTTGTATCACAGACCCGGCTTTTTAGAGATGGACCGTCTCACGCTTATTGCAGAACTGATTGGCCCACAGTTTCAGGAAAAAATCAGTACGACACTGAAGAATCGGCTGACAGCAGCTCGTCTGAAAGGGTCTCCGGAGGAGCTGGCGGATTGTGTGGACTCTGACAAGCGTGAGTATCTGCCTGCAGGTATAACCGAGGTGCTTTTTTCCCTTGACTTTATCGAAAGAGGCTATAATCTCTGCATTCTAGGAGAATCAGATGTTGGAAAGTCTTATCTTGCCAAAGCTATCGGCATAAAGGCCTGCAACCGGTATAATGTCGGTTACTTCCACAGTGAAGAGCTTCTGGAAAGCATGGTAACCCTTAAAGAACAGGATTACGATAAATATGCTCGCAAGATGAAGAAGTATCTCAAATGGGAACTGATCATCCTAGATGATTTTCTGCTCCACACGATCACTGACGAACGAGAAATAAAAATCCTGTTCGAACTGCTCGAAAAGAGGAACGAACAGAGAAAAAGTACTATCGTATGCTCACAACGTGATCCAGATAACTGGAAAGCAATGATTCTCAACGATGAGGTATCTGCTAATTCCATCATGAAGAGAGCTACAAAGCACTACACTATCAAGATCAACACACGCTAAGTAGTGATTTTTTAACAAAAAATGGGTGGCCGTTGGCTTCGGAAAACGGCCGCTCTAAAACAGAATGGAGACCGCTGGACACCGTAAACTGCAGCATTGCTTGTGATTTCACAATTTTTCTTGATCTCTTTAATCGCTTTTGCAATGCGTCGTAGCCTCTGTTTTCTTCGATTGCGATATCTGTGATTTTCATTTCTTTGCTAAGATACTGTTGAAAGATTTTAAGGTCTTCTCCTTGCAGCAAATTTATTTGGCTACTGACTATCACATAATCATCTCTCATATTGATTAAGGTTTGAATCTCTCTCTTATGCTTTGCATAATCATCAACACCTTTTAGAGCTTCCTCATAATTTCCTTTTTTGATTGCCTCCTGAATAGTCACATTTTCAATTGCTATCCTTGCAGTGGTATCACTGATTCCAGAACTTTGAACTCTGATTCCTAAATCGCCATTGTTCTTACGCCTATTATATTCACGTTCATTACGAATCTGAATACTTAAGCATTTCTCGTAGCCATCAATGATACTGTTGAATCCATTGAAATTGTCTAGGATTATTTCAATTTTCTTTTCAATTGAAGCATCTGCATAAGCTTCAACAATACTTACTTTAGTTACCATCCTCTTCCTCCTGATCGAAAATTGATGTCGCTAAAGCCAACCGGTTTGCCTTTCGACAAAATCTATTCTATTGCAAATGCCATATAATTACTGTCCTCATTCTGTAACATATGCTTTCTATTCGTTACAATTTGTAACAACCTAATCCACCAAGTTAATAAGAGCCATAAGCTGAGCCTTTGCAACACCCTTAAGCTCTGTAGACTTAAGCTTCTTATATAGACGGAGCATTTCCATGCTGTCATCATCCAAAGTCAGATCCTCTCCTTCTAAAAGATAAGTTGTAGTAGTTGAAAGAACTTTGGCAATTGATTTCAGCAGTTCATAATCTGGCTGTCTCTTATCTGACTCATATAAAGTTACTGATGATCTACATACTCCAAGCAGCTCTGCAAAATACTCCTGTGATAAACCTGTCTCATTTCTCTTTTCTTTGATTCTTGTTCCTAATGAATTATTTGTCATATTTCCTCTCCGTTTCCGGAGTCTGAAAACGGAAATACAACCGTGTTCAAAGCATACAAAAAGAGCCTGCAAAACGTTATAAAATAAAACCTAATATTATATTGGAAGAAAAACCTTCCAATTAAGGTCATATTTCCGTTTTGCAGACTCTCATAATGTTACAAGCATCTTTTGCCAATCAGACTTCTATGAGCCTGGAACTCAATGCTTCGTCAAGTTCAGTTTCTAGCATAACTTTTGATAGTCAGTGCGACCATATGATTCAGGATCATTCCATCTTGACCACTGGCTATCTCACTGTATGAAATTAGTTGAGATATATACTAGCTCAGTAAACATTGATAACTGTTTCTGAAATCCACGTATTCTTTCGTTGAACGATAGCTCGTCCTCACCCGGCTCATGAATAATCGTTGCAACAAATCCCTTAGTTGCAAGAGTAGTGACTTCACTGCCACATTTACATGAGCTCTCTTTTGATGATATTCTTGCTTTTTCAAGCACTCTGCCACATACAGGGCAGGTTACAACTCTAATTCTCTTCTCTGCATTATTCATCTAACAATCCTCCAAGCGAATATTCATCTTCACTCAAACGGATAAGGGAATGAAAACCGTTGATGAATCGGTGTTCACAGTTGGCTCCTATACGAATTGCAGTAGCAGATACAATCCCACGGCAGAAGCAGCCAACCAACCATATACTTCTTGCTGATCATAGTTAAATTATAGTACCAATATGACTGCTTACGCAAGTAGAAAAAGAACATTTGTTCTGTCCTTTAATTTGTACATATTGTATAATCCCTCATATATCATCCGTCTTTCTTATTTTTTCCCTGTGTTTATTCATCCATAAGTCTATTTTGTTTCTAGTACATCTATTCCATAATAATTGGCATACGCCAAAAATTTTTCTAATAATTCCTTGTCTTCCATACTATTAATGTCATTTACAAGTATTGCCCTTGCACCGCCATACATAACATAATCACACGCTTGCTTCATATCAATCCATGTACTACCGCCACTTAACAAATTACAGTACTGCTCATTTAAATGTTCTGATTCATTGAGCTTATCATTTATATTTCTAAGTTGCATTTTGCAGTCACTGCGACTATGTCCTGGCATAATAAGCGCAACATACCATCTATTATCTTTTGTATTTACTATCTTTTTATTATCTAATGAGAAGATTGATGGTAAAAAGTTCTCTCTTATTTGAAGAGACAGATTGTATAAATCATCAATAAATTCTTGAGATGGCTTTCCAATACCCAAGCATAATCTGACATATTCAGTAACACTAATCTTGTACCCCTTCACATGTCTCATATATCTGCATATCTCATCAATCGATATCGGTATTCGTTTAAACTCATAAATCGCTTTCTTTAAATCAGAATTCCGATACATACTCTCATTATCAAACACACTCGCACCAACTCTTCGAGTCCTATTTCCATTGACAATTTCAATAAGAGAATCCCATTCTTTACATATCCCATATACTGGCAAGAACCTTTTTCTACAGGTCAACCATACTGTTAAGAGGTTAATCGGATAGCCTTTTAAAACATTTAGATACCACATCACAAATTCTTTTGATATCCTTGATTCTCTCATTCGTTTCGCAACATTTTCAACAAACCTTACCGAGAACTCATACTCATATTTTTCTTTTTCAATGCCTACAGATACAAATACTTCTCCACCAGAACAATCTAATTTATTGATTATCTCCAATAACTCCGGTATACATTTTTCGCTTGGTCGATTTTTTCCTGTATACCAATTCTTCACTGTCTTCCATGTTATACTGCTATTCTCAGGTATAATGGATGTAATAAAGGGGGTAATCTTCTTTTCTCCTCTTGAATTTTCAATTGCAATCCGCAAGTTTTCCGGAATAAAAATCTTTTCGTCACCTTCAATTACATATACCTCTTTCAAATCTTGTTCTTTCATTTTTTTCGCCTCCTAAACTTTATTTCAAATTTAGCGTACCATCTCCACATATAATGCTAAAGGGAAAAGTGGATTTTTACGCACTTTTCCCTTTTGAGTTGTTGAATTACTTCTTTGATTTGCTTCCATTTTACAATTAATACACATGAATATCCTGCTTCTTTTCTCGGTTATTCTATTTTCATCTCCAAAAGGTAAACCTACAACAATACTTTGTTTTCTCTTATATAATACACATATTTAATAGATAAAAAGTGTCCGTTAAAAATGCCTACTCACGGCACCTAACAAACACCTCTTCCATTATGCTGTCAGATAGAAGACCTTTCCATCCTTTATAATTACTTTTACCTCCTCTTGGTATAAGTCCCTTGTCATCTCAAGCCTATTTTCAACCTGTATGTTTTCTTGATTCCTAATATTCACAACTTCTTGTTTGCTCATTTTACGATAGTTATGAATCTCATCAATCAGTCCCAGTGGTTTATGAATAAGTGCATCTAAACCTTTTCTTTCAAACACAGCTCGATCTGTATCTATTCCAAATTTTTTTCTATGTACTGAATGCCATTTTTGCATTCTTTCAATAGTCTTTTCTGTTTGACCAAACATTGAATCATATGCTGTATATGCCTGTTCCTTTGAAAGTGCACCTAAATGCAGTACATAATTTAAGTCAGAAATCATAAACATAATCTCCACAAGACCTTTTTGGTATTGCTGCCACTTTGCAATTTCTGTAACTTTTTCCGAGTAACTATTAAACTCCGCATGCTCACCACTGCTCAGTTGCTCAACAGTCAAATTTGCCTGCCCCAACAGTTCAATGCAGACCTTTTCCATTGACTGCAATCGCATTATCTCTTCTTTTCTAATCTCCGCAATCTCAAGAATCTCTGTCTTAAAGTCAGACATTCTCTTTACCTGTGTCATTAGAGCTAGCACTTTACTTTTATACTCATTATCTTGGAATTCAGATATTCTGCTAATCCCATGATTTACTTCCATCAATTCAGTATTAATCTGTTTCATATAATACTGACCTACAACAAGCGATGCTGCTCCCATTGCCACATTCGCCAGATTCATTGATGCTATTTTATCCATTGTGCCGTCTGCCGACAAAAAATTTGCCTGTCCTTTAATGGTCGAACCATTTTTATAAAATCCACGAACTGCGTTCTGCATTTCTTGCGATTTAACAAGCTGTGCACCACTTGGGAGTTTTGCGATGAACACTCCTGCATTTGCTAATTGTACCCCTTCAGCAACAACTGCCGTATTAGCTAATGCCTGTGCAGCCCCCGGAACAGCACTTGCTACTCTTGAAATAACATTTTTATCTTCTATTTCAACTAAGTTGAGTTGCTCCTGCTCCGTCAATGCCGGAAGTTTATCCAACTTTACACTTATTTCGTTTTTCTTTTTTCTTCCAAACATCAACCCAACTCCTTAATATCACAAATTCTCACGATAACATGAGTATGTTTTTTCATCAAAACAAGTAAAAATAACTCGGATAGAATAGTCATTGTTCTGCTCCATCCACTCTCTCACAGTCCTGATTGCAATTAAAGTGGCATCCTCCAAAGGATATCTATACACTCCAGTTGAAATTGCCGGAAATGCAATGCTATGAACATCATTCTTTGCAGCAAGTTCTAAGGAATTCCAATAGCAATTACACAAATCGGAAGCATCCTTTTCATTTCCAGAATATATCGGACCAACAGTATGAATTACATACTTGGCAGGCAACTTATACCCTTTCGTTATCTTCGCCTCCCCGGTATTACAACCGTGAAGTGTTCTGCATTCTGCTAATAATTCTGGTCCAGCGGCTCTATGAATCGCTCCATCTACACCGCCTCCACCTAATAAACTTTTATTGGCAGCATTTACAATTGCATCCACGGAGAGCTTAGTAATATCTCCTTTTTCTACAGTAATAAACTGCTCAGGTATATCTCCCATTTCATCAATCTCCTTAAGCCTAGTAAGCCACTTTTCTATATCTCCATCCTCAAAGAATGCCTTTAGCGCACCATCACAGAATCTTTCTGCTCTTATTGCCCCCATAAGCAATGCCATAACAGTTCTTCCAGACAGCTTTGACACATCAGCCATTTTCATCGTTCTAGAGCCCCATTCAATACCGTGACTTTTCAAAATTTCACCATATCTATGCAAACCATATTCCGGATTTGCTTCCTCAAAGGCATATACTTCATGCTCAAATCTGTTCACACACTCTGAATAAGTAACAAATGGAAAGTGAATTGGATGCTCCGGAGAACCATCATTCTCCTTATCAACAATCCATTTACCTATTGAATCTGTCTTTATATCTTCAAGTAATGAAGTAAGCTTCTCATACATAACATTACCGCCTTTCTATACTCTACGAACCACCTTTTTGCATTTCCCTATTGGAAAAGGTGCATCTTCTGCAGTGTGCAATTCAACACTATCAACAATCATTGTCTTAAGCTCACCTTCTCTGCCTACTGGAACCAAAACTTCATCTCCGTCCTGAATGAGCTCATCATCGCAAAGATAGCAATATGTTTTTCCACCCCATTCAAAATAGACATTTACAAAAATATACTCATTTTCTTTTTTTGAAATAGGCAGCCTTGCATCTCCATCAAAAGCAAATAAATCTGTCATACCAAGATATTTTCTGAGAAGATAAGATAATCCCACCTCATCAATCAATAAATCCCTATATAGAGAACCTTGATATTCAAATTTTTCACCTTCTGTATTTGTAAGCTCCAACTTCCAATCTCCCACGTCAGTAGCAAAATCTAAAGGGAAGTCTTTTGAAAAATACATCGCCACATGGTTCAAAACATAAGAAGCTTCTAATTGAGATATTTTGAACTGTTTGCTACGGTTTCTCTTATACCTAATGTCAATATATTCGCCATATACATATCCAGAAAAGAAAACTCGTCCATCAGCAAATAATGATAAATGCTGCTCCACTTCATCATCCGGTCCCGGGCATGGACCAAAACATATATGATTAGAGATAAGCTTCATATCCTTAATCTGACCTTCAAATAGCTTAAAAGGACATTCTCTTATCATTGTAGCATCAGAAATATCATCCTCATCATCCGCATAAAGCTCTGCTAGATAATGTTTTCTCTCTTCGTTATATCTCCTTGCATAATCTATGTTTCCGATAGAGTTTCTAATTGCATTACGAAGTTTCTTGGCTTCTTCTGGCTCATCACAAGATAAAGGATCCACAAGTATAACTGGGATATTATCCTTCTCATAATCAAGTATGGCAAAATCTATATTATCCCTATAGTCTTCATCCGCGCATTCTTTATCAACATAATCGTTATCGTCATCAGATGAATAATTTTTGCCAATATATCTTTCATAGTCAACTGTCAGAATTGCCAAGACATCTTTGCCACTTTGTACAATAATCTCAGAAAAATCTTCGCCAATGCGATATGTAGCATCTTTTATTCCCCAGACCACTATTTCAATCGGAATAAGCTTACATCTGCTTGGTTCCTGTGATGCATAATCTCCCATAAATAGTGAGTCAGCAGTTTCAATAAGCATCTGCTTGGTCACACAGGTTGAATCATAAATATCAAGAAGAGACATACCCTCTTCTATCATATCCATAATTCCCTTCTGCACATGGTCTACAAACTGACCATAGTTGCTTTTGTTGTGGTCTGTATATCTTTCAAGCTGCATAATATTAACTGCCTGTTCAAAAGCCTTCCAATATGCAGGTCTAGGGTCCAAAGCTATTCTGTAGAATAAATCCTGAATGTTTCTTGGAAGTAACCTATCTATCAGAAACATGAATTCTGCAACAATCGCTTCCTTCCTATCCTTTGGAAGTTCCTCTAATGGCTGGTCTCTGTAAGCTACATCCTCAGTAAAGCCCATATCTGTAAGCGCAACAGGAGGCACATCATTAACAGAACCTTTCTTTATGAAATTTACGTGAAACTGCGGATACAAGTCCGAATGCACATATCTATTCATAATCAATCATCCTCAAAGTAACCAAATTCTGCGTCATACTCTATGGTTAATTGTTCTAGTAATCCCTTTTCCTCCTCTGACAAGGAATCATAATCTCTTGCAGAAAGCTCTTCAAATAATTCTTCATCAGCCCATTTATCCATAATATCAATCTCCAAATCCAAGCAAGCGAATCTCGTTTCCCATGATTCTATCTACATACTTTTTGTAATTCCAATTTATTCTACTTTTTTCCCATGTGCCAACGCATACTCAATTTCTGACTTCGTACTCTCTCCAATATAGCCATCAACATTTATTACATATATGCTGTCTGCCATATCAATCTTACGTTTATGCATATCATCAAGCATCTCTTTGGTCTTGGTTAATGTTCCTTCGTCCATGTTTTCCCAAACCTCAGAATCTCCAGAATGCCCAAAGAGGCCAACACTTATTACTATGTTGCCCTCCAACGTAAGCCTTTTCTGAATCTCAAAAAAATCATCCTTAAAACGAGTGCTTCCACAGAGTGTGATAACTGGATATTTATCAATCATAATAATCAGCCTCTTTTATTTTAAATCAAGAATTCCAGTAGACAAATCCTTAAATCCCTTGTCTTTGTATACATTTTGTATTATTCCTCTATTATCAAAATCAATAATGTAATTAATTATTTCTCTAAGACGATCACTTAAATCACTGCGATTTATTATATCTATAATCTTTCGTGCATTTTTGGCTCGAATTGAATCTCCTCTGTATATCGACGCCATGTGGTGCTTAAGTTCAACCAAAGTAATTTTTATCTGTTCTTCTGTAAGCATCTTAAATAAGGATTCATAATATATTACTGCTCCCTGTGAAACTCCGCTACAATAAGCTACTTCTCTTCCAATTCTGCATTCCAAGAATGTATTTATTAACTTTACTTCTCTATCTTTTGGAATATCTGAAGAAGAGGATATATACTTCATTATTTCTCTTGCAATAGGTGGTTCATGGTAAAAATTATCCCATCCATTGTGAGTGCTATACAAATCATCGCACAAACTGCTTATCTCTAAGCTTCTTTCAGTTAAAGAAAGATATGGAAGTCCATTACAATTTTCTAAAAACTTATAAGCAAGCTTCTCTTTATCTTGTTGAAGATTATTTCTAAATAGTAACTTCTTTTCACCAAGATCATATTTAATATCATCTCTGCAATACTTCCATATTTCTTTCGAAAGCAATAGAATATTATTACGTGCCTCAACCGACGTATTTTCAGCAACAAAAATACCGAACAACGATCTTAACAACGTTCCAGACATTGCTGACGAAAACTGAGATACAGCATTTCCAATAGATTCAACAGTTACTTTATCTAAAGGAGCTGTACTCTTTTTTATTTGTTCTACTATTTCCTTAACATGAACAGCTGAACTTGATGGTTGATCATTTATTACTTCTGTTACACATGTTTTAAGCCAACCTAATAGCTCAAATGAATTAATATCATAAGTATTTGGATGTGATGCACCAACTTGATTTCTCATATCCAAAATATGACAAAGTTTCAGGTATACAACATTTGAAATCCATTCCAGCTTCTTTAAGGTTTCAAGCATAGTACGATCTTTTATTCCAGGTAAATCGTCCTCGTTCTTATACTGATCCCTTACCTTATCTGCTACCGCATTGTCATAAAACGTATCAAGTCCAAAGAATACTATTTTCTTCCTTAAACTTACGACAACCTCATCCCATACATAATTGAGTGAAGCATCAAACAATCCAATCGCAGCACCTGCCACAAATCTTGATAAATAGGTTGCATCTCTTTTTTGATCATCTGGAATTGATGCAATTAATCCAGGAAGCATCGCCATTATATTTTGGCGCTCATCAACTGATGCAATGATGTTTTCCGATGGTAATCCCCAATCATTAAGAACCGCCTCGAACTTTGTCACCTGTTCAACTAATGCGCCATTACTTTCAACAATCATATTATTAGCCATTATTCAACCCCCAATGCTTTAAACACAGCATCTTCAGCACTCTGATAGAACACTAAACTGAAGCTACTCATAAGCTCCGCTGGAACTGTTCCAAGATCCACTGCTGATGTCTGTGGTAATAAAACTTTCTTTGCACCGCTATCAAGGCACACCTGCAAAGTACTTGCGAGGTTATCTGCCTTCATAATTGTGCCACCAATACTAAAATCTCCAATAACAACCATTGAACTCTGAACCGGTCTTCCAAGACCAATAGAGCACAATGCTATAAGCGTAGGAAGTGCCAGCTTATGTGTCATTCCTATGCCCTGAAGATCCTGGTAATTGATAACAAAATCTTTATTTAAAACACCAAGAGAGCCACTGATTCTATTTCCGTTTGCCTTCAGGAAATTGAAAGCAGTATCTACAGCCTCTTTGCATTCTCTGTCCGTTCCAAGTCCGGTACGATCAAACTTACCGTTACCAGGAAGCATCTGAGATTCAAGTCTAAATACTCCAATCATATCTGACTTACCATGTGATACCGTGTAAACCTGACCTGGATTGCACATTCCCTCTGGAATAAGCTTTCCACCGCCCTGCTCTGGTACAGAAATATAGTGTTCAGACATATCATCCATATCTATGTAAGAGAAATTGACATCATAGAACTCCATACCACCAAGCTTCTTAAGCTGCTCTTTGACACGTCTTCTCATTTCCAGTGCAATCTTTAATACCTCTGTCACATCCTCTTTTGAGAAATTTCCGTCTGGATATAACAATTTCAAATATCCATCAACCATTCTACGAACAGCAATCGTATCACGCTGGTTTAGGTTCTTACCGAGTCTGAAGTACTTATCTATAGCATCTCCAAACTGCTCTTTTCTAAGCTCACGAATAAATCCTGCAAGATAATCCGTAATAAAGCCATAATCATCAGTAAAATGTTCCGGTCTAAACTTTGGAATTTCCCAGCCTGGATTATAACAATGCATTCTATCAAGGAATGCTGTATCAGTTCCCATTTCTGGTGGGAATGGATCAAATAAACTTGAAGTCTTCAGAAGAACATCTACGCTCTGATTGATATTTCCAATAAATACCATTGAAGCTGATGCAGCCTTTTCTTCCTTACCTCTAGCAAAAGAGCCGGAAGCCATATAATCCTTCATAATCTGGATACCATCTTTGTCCTTAAAGTTAATGCCAGCAACTTCGTCAAATGCTACAACATCCCAAAGACCAACTAATCCCATAGTCTTTCGGCCCATGTTATAAAACAGGTTTGCAACTGTTGTCTGACCACCAGACACCAGAATACTATTTGGTGATATTTCCTTATACAAGTGTGATTTACCGGTACTACGAGGACCAAGTTCGCAAAGATTAAAGTTATTTTCTACAAGCGGAAGCATTCTTGTAAGAAGAAGCCACTTTTCTCTGTATGAAAGCTCATCCGGTTCCATACCTGTAGAGCGCAGAAGAACATCTAACCATTCATCCTTGGTAAACTCTTTTCTTCCCTGTTTCAGTTGATTCATATCAACGTTAGGCATCTGAATAGGAGTAAGCTTTGTAATAGATACTGGAGATAAGTCCTTCTGCTTAGATTTCTTTGATCTAAGCTCTGCGCCATCCATATCTACTATTCCAAAATCCTCAGAGCCATCCGCACCATATTCAAGCTGCACAATACACCAAATACCACCGCAAAGAAGTCGGTCATACTGCTCAGGATATTCCTCAGAAATAGGAATCCTTGTTAGTCCTAAATTTGAAAATGAGGCTTCATACATGTCCAGCTTCATATTAAGCGCAACAGTAATCATATCAATTACTGTATGAGCACCTTTCTGACGGAGCAAAGAAAGAACTTTTTGTGCTTCATCAGGGCGCACGTAGTTATTAGACAAAATGCTTTTTACAGTCTCTACTCCACGATTAATAATCGCTTCATCGTCAGAATTACAGTACTGACCAAGTAAATATTCCAATACATATATTGGAACATTCGCTCCCTCTTTAATATGCTTTGTCAGATCTTTACGGACGATTTTCCCATCGAAAGTCTGTCTCAGCTTTTTATTTAATTCTTCTCTGTTACCGCCTTTTGAAGTCTCAGCATCAACTGTAGCAGTATTTTCTGTGACTTCATCATCAGCTTTCCTGTTAAATGCGTCCATAAAACCCATTTCAATGTCTCTCCTTAATCACTAATTCCGGCTTGTAATAACACCAGTGCCCATTGAATGAACAAATTGTATCTTACTAATATCAATAACATTATCTTGAGCTTGCAATACTTTCATATCGTCATTTGAAAATTCTGGTCCAAGTATAACTTTTTCAAATACCTCATTTTGAATATGCACATCATAAAAATGAGCTCCATCAGAAAGCTTTTCCAAGCCACTTTCTTGCTTACAAAACAATGCTCTCGTTTCCATTTCCTCATTCCAAAATTCGTGTTTAAATAGCGGTGACATAATTTGAAGGTTATTCAAAAATTTCATCATTGGAAACACAATACATTTTCTTAGTTTTACCTCAATTCCACGCCTTCCTGATGGATAGATAAATCTTTGTTTCGGTATAATATCTTGATCTTGGTCACTATCTTTCGATAACTCTTCTACACTCTTATCAAACTCATCAAGCTTCTCTTCGAGAAACCTTTTTCGACTATCTTTATCGTAAAGAATATTCTTTATAATAAATAAATCATTTTCGTTGCATTCTTTTTGCATGGCATTGGCAAGTTGCTCAATATTAATTTGAATACAAACTCCATTATACCTTTTACTCTCTCGATCTTTTCTATTCATTGTATATGCATCCCATAACAAACGCGAATCAGCTTTTTCTGTAAAACAAGCAACAACAGGAAATGAGTTATTCTGATATCCTTTGTTTTCGAAAAAGCCAATCAAGAATTGTATCTGAGCATTCTTTGAGGCGTCATCTCCATACCGTTCATTAAAAATTTCTTTTAATTCTTCATACAAGATATTTGTATCTAATTTGTCATTTGACTTTGTACTTTCCTTAAATCTCAAAGTGCCATTATCCATTATTAATTTAAAGGTTTCAAAGTCAGTATAGTAATATAATTCACTCATGTACCTTAACCAAAGAATCCAAAATCGTCTGCAGCAAACGCAATATCAATTTGGAATTCTATTCTTTCCGGAAGATCTGTACTATCTTCCTTTTCTATAATCAGATAGTAAAGTTCTTTACTATCATAAGCCTGTGATTTAAGACTAAAGTTACATCTAAATGTACGTGCCTGAACATCTTCCGTAGTCTTATCAGCAATAATCTTCTGTACATCAGAAATCTTCTTGCCAGTAGCATCCACAAAGTATGCATTATAAATACACTTCTCCCTATTTAAGCCAACTGCTTCCTTCTGATAGAAGTTAAGTGAAAAAATCATATTGCTAACCTTATGGTTTGCTGAAAGAAGATTTACTTCTACAGGCTTGGTATCATACTTATCCTTATTTCTCTGGTACTCTTTAGAGCTATTGCGAAGATGCTTGTACTCAATAAGAGGTACACACATTTCCTGTAAGCTAATACCACCATGTACAAAGTTCATTCCTGAACCTGCACTTGTCTTGATTCTTATGCTGCCTCTAGGCGCATATCCTGCATAATCTGTTCGTCCAGATAAAAGATTTACCGGAAGTAAGAAATCAGGATCTTCTCCCTTTGTCAAAATAGCAAAACGTCTACCATACTCGATAATTCTATGAGCAAAATTAGACTTATCTGTCTTTGATTCCTCTGTAAGCGGACTATATGTATATAAGAATCCGTGATCAGAAGTAATCATGATATTTACACCGCTAAAGTCATTAACAATGATTTTTACAAGATTCTTAATCTCATAAATAGTCTCTGTACATGCGTTAAAGACCTTCTCTTCTGACGTATGACTTGTCTCATCAATCGTATCGTGGTAGATATAAACTACCTCTTTACCCTTAACCAAGTCAGAGCGCTCACTTCGCTTCATTGCAACAAGATCTGTTGCCTTAAGCACGATACTCTCAGAATTAACCTGCTGTAATAATTTCTCACGGTATGTACTATCTGTGGACTGACCATCATTTAATACCTTTAGCTGATCATTCTTTAGTTCAACATTTATCTCTCTGTGCGGAAGTAACGCAGCCATACCAAACTTTGTAATTGTAGGGAAAATACCCTGCATACTAGAAAGATTAACCTTACCCTGCATATCTCGGCTTATCTCTTCTGAAAGAGAAACCGCAACTTCATATCTCATTGCATCAGAAATAATGACATAAACTCTATTATCCGCATTCTTAATCTTGCGATCATAGAAGTTTTCCTGTCTTTCAATACCATCAATAAAACCTTGCTTTTCTAAATCAGCTGCAACTTCCTCAGACCAGTTATGTCCAAGTCCATCCAAATACCAGTTGGTGTAAAGTCTCTCAACCTTATCGCATACTGCAGTAAAAAGATCCTGAAGATTACCGCCATAAGTTTTCTTACTGTTCTCATAGCTCATATGGAACTCACGATAGTAAGTATCCATCTTATAGTATTCCTTAGTGTAAGCATCCCAAATCTTCTTAGCTCCCACAATATGGAACCCTGCGGCATTCTCTTTATAGAATTCATTCATCTTTGCAAGAGCAACAATACCGGTATAATAATCCTTATACTCGTCAAACCACACCATAGCTCGACGCTTTTCTGCAATTGCAAAAATACTTTCAGAGCTTACAATCTCATTTGAAATATCATTCATAAGCTTTGACAGTATAATTCTATTTATACAAGGTAATATCTCTGTATCTGCTAATACATCTGCTGTCTGCTTTGATAATCTCTTTTCAAGATGCATTTCATCTTCTACTGTTTCTGCAATAGAAACAAACGCATCTGCATCATCGCTATGAATCCAATCAGAAATCAAGTCACTGCAATATGCCTGTAGTTGAGGATTTTCTGTCATAAAATCAGAAAGTCCATCGAAAACACTATCCGGGAGTGTTCTACTTCCAGCTGTTAAAATAATATGCGCAGCCAACTTTCCTAGACTGTGATCCACATCATTGTATCCAGTAATCTGAGAAACCATACCCCAGAACAAATCAGATGCTTCATACTTTACAAATTCTTGATATAAATAGTTATCAGCAGAATTCAATCCTGCCTTCAGAACAGATTTAATGATTGATATAGGATCTGTTCTCTGCGACTCTCCAATTGAAGCCATAACTGCAAGCTGCAATTTAGTAGGAGAATCCAATGAATCTGCCAACTTTACTACATCATCTCTTCTCGATTTCGCATTCAAGAATTTCCTATACTTCTTAACCTGATTGCGAAGAGCAACAGATGATGGTATTCCCATCTCATCCATCCAGATTGCAATAAGATCAGCTCGGAACTCTTCACTATACAATTCAACATCAAAAAGCCAGTTGTCCTCTGGCTTCTCGTAATTCATTGAATTGTAAATCAAAAAGTTCTGTGTGGGTTCTTCTACTGCAATAGTTTTTTTAATTGCAAAGTTATTTGATTCCGTAAGACGAAGTACTTTTGCATCATATAATTCTAGCCCTTCAATCTGATCAGCAAACTCACCCTCTTCGTCATACCATACAACAATCCTGCGCTTATAAAATTCAGGAAGCGCTTCTGAAAAACGCCTATTTAATTCCTGTCCAATTGTTTGTAAATCCATGAAATCATTCCTTTACTTTATTTTTGCTAACACATCCTTAAATATTTCATAGTTATGCTTTACACCATCGTCCAAATCAATTGAAATCATTTGATCTGCAAGATGGTGAATCCTCTCTTCATATTTGTGTATTTCATCGTCTTGAGCCTTCAATGCCTTTAACCTATTACTAAGTTTGACTCTTTCTGACCCAGATACGCTATCTATTCTACTCTCAATTTCTTCTATTGCTATTCGATAACGAGCTTGTTGTTCATGTACATAATCAGTTCTAATACGAGCAAGTGTATCTGGTTGATAACGATGCATATATATCAAACATTTGAATCCGTTTTTTTTGCCTGAATCAAACAGCCAATAAATAGGTCTTTTCCCAGATCCTGCAAACGAATAATTTGAACAATGATCCACATAAAAAGAGTTAATGAAATAAGATCGTAATGCATCTCTCACATTACCATTTTCGCCAAGAGCCTCAACTATAAACCTCAAGTTTTCATCTAGATATCTAGTACCAAAACCAACTTCAATAAATCTAATAAATCGCTCTACTATATCATCCTGAAAATATTCATCATCATTTATTGGAATAATATTGTCTTCATCTGGTTGATATAATAAACTATTGCACGCTCCCCAGTCTCCACCTGCATATATAATTCCTTCATTTTCTATAGAATATCTTCCAAACATACAGCCTACTGAAAAAGATATTAAATCCTTAATATCTTTTTCTTTATCCGCAAAATTCATGGAAACTGATTTATCGTCAACCTCTTTTGATAATTCATATCCCAATTCATATAAATCAAGCTAAATCAATTAATGAAGCATTTATTTCCTCTTGATTTTTCTTTACTTTCTCAAAATTTTCCTTACACCTATCTTCCCAAAGCTTAAATATATCCTCTATTTTACAGTCTTTATCATCAAAGGTCTTTGCAATTTTCAATAGTGGATTACATTTAAAATCCCACGATTGTTCATAATTGTCCCAATCTTCTTTTTGCAAATCAACATTTTCCTTCGCCAACTTTGACACCTTTTCGAACACTTCTGCATCGTGTATTACAGGGACTTTGCATGCATCAGTAACTAACAGATTTAATGTCGGGTTGGAAATATCTAAAACCATCCCTCCTACTGGCGAATTCAATAATCCCAATAAATAATATTTATCGGCACTATTTATAGGATATAACGTAGGAGAAGCTGTACCACACACAGCGTTCTCTATCAGACGAAATGATTTTCCACTATTGCTTCCAATCAAAGACCAACCAATTCCTTCTTTGTAATAATACTCTATATCCCCTCGTCTGACTGAAACATTTACCTTTGTTTCATCGTACATATCACGTATCTTTACTACAAAAATATTGTTCCCATAATACTGCCTATATGGTCCACCTTTTTGCATTATTACATACTTAGGCAATGATTTATGTTCCGGCTTAAAAGTAATATCACTATAATTTACTTCTTGCCACATTCTTACAAAATATGGATCACTTCCAGTAACAATTCCAGCTTTAGAAACAACCAAATCTCCAATACTATCATTTTCAAATGAATCAAAAAAACTCTCTTTCACCCAATATGCTATAGGCATCCCCGGGATTTTTTTGAACCATTGCTGGTTAATCTCCATATAGTATCCACAGTTTCTATTGCTAATTGCTTCTAACACCTTTCTTTTTTGAACTTCCATACCTCCCTTAAATGCAGAAAGACGAAAATATTGACCATTCTCTTCAGCATTGTTTTTGTTTTCAAGTACAAACGTACAAATTGGTACTGTCGCCTCTTCATAAGCAGAATATTCCATTTGAACCAATGTTGATATCCGTTTATTTTCAATAATATAGTTTCTCAATTTTTCATATGATTGAATAAACATCCATGTAAACGGAGTCATAAAGCCCGTATAACCATTTTCAACACAAAAATCAAAATTTCTGTATACAAATACGCTAAATAAATCTCCCAAATAATCCTTAAAATTTGTCTGCAGGAATTTCTTGAAAGTTTTATCATACTTATTGAAGTACGGAGGATTTGTTACAACAATGGTGTACTTATTATCCAAAAGTTCCGCCACCTCAAACAACGGAACCAACTCTTGCATAATCGAATCTTTAAACAACGAAATCTCCGTTTTTATTTCAGAAACCCTGTTTTCAATCAAATCCCAATTAATTTGTGGTAATTTTATTATTGACCCGTATTCCTTCGCATTAGACATAGATGTCATAAGCTTGTTTATTTCGGACTCAAGCATTTCATCTCCATTAATAAAATAACGCACTGTATCTTCAGAAATTAACTCACTTTCTTTCATAGCTCTGATATGTACGGTGAAATCTTTTGTAAATAACCTCCTATCATATTGTCTAGCTTTCATTACTATAGAAAAGCACGCTAATTGTACGGCACGCTCATCTATATCTATACCAAACAAGTTATTGTTTAGAATCTCTAACGCAGCTTCTCTTTCAGAAAATCCATACTCTACATACATTTTCATTAACAAGTCAAAGGCATATATTAGAAAATGCCCCGACCCCACGCATGGATCAAAAACGGTTATATCTCTTGGATTGATTTTTTCCTCATAATTAACACTTAATTCATTAGTATGCGGCACATAATAATCAAGCTCCTTAGCAATATTGGTTTTTTTATTTCTTTCAATCCAATATTTTCCCAAGGAATTATCTACTATGTATCTTACAACCCAATCCGTAGTAAATAATTGAGTAGCCGCCGGTAAATCTTTCTTTTCTATCGTTTTGCCATATAATGGATCCACCACTTCCTCATGCTTTTCTGAAATATAGTACTGATACATCCAACCCACAATTTCAATTTGTCCATTATCACTATTAATATCAAAATTATCCTCAGGGATGTCATTAACTAATCTCTCAATAACACTTCCATCCCTTAATAAATAATCAGGTAACAATAACTCCGTATAATCTTCTATTTTTGAAAACAAATAAGGCAATACTTCGTAAAGTGCATTACATTGCGCAATAAGCAAGTAACTAAACAGCTCTTCATCGTTAGAATCTGTCTTGAGTTTCATCACATAATCGACATCTAGGCCGGGTATCTCTACATGTAATGCTTCCGCAAGAATTTTCGGAACAAATTTTCCATTTTCATCGCTAAACACCCTGACATGGCTAGGTAAATATCCATTAACTTCCATAAATCTAAGCGCAATAAATCGGTTAAACCATGTATAAGCAACCTCCTCTATAACCTGCGAATATCCTTCACTTTTTACTCTTGTTATAAGGGCTTGTCTTTGCATTTTTTCAGATCTAGATAATAAAATACCGTTTACGCTGTCTAAGCTACTATCAAGTTTTTTCCCGTCTTCGATACCATACTTCAACGCCTTCTGCGATACTTTTTCAATCAGTTCTTTTCTAGCCCAAACAGCATATTTTTTAATTGCATTTTTATCCATGCTATCTTCTCCTTAATTAATCTGTATTCCATCACTGCCATGTAAATACTGTTTCATTTGCTTACGAACATTTTCTACATAAACATCAATGTCTTCTTCTGACTTAAGAACTTTTGCTGGAAACATCTGCTGTCTAGCAATTTTCTTAATAATTTCCTTCTTTACCGGAGGCTTTTCATCTGGACCTACTGGCTTAACAGACGGCACAACCTTTGGTTTCATGGCAGCTTCTATGGCCATAGTAGCTCTATCCTTTTCTGACCACATTGGTACTGACATACCATCAAGAAGTGCCAAGCTCTTTTCTGCTGCTATCTGCTGTTTCTTTTGATCAAAAAACTTATCTGCTCTTTCAGAGATAATCTTTGTTTCTTCATTTGCAAAGGCATTCTCATGAATAGCTTCTAAGCATGAGCGTACAATTTCAAGAAGAGCTGTTCTCTTTTCCTCAAGCATTGCATCATGTGACCTTTCAACAATACTCTGCAATTCATTCAATTCCGGAATGCGCTTATAGTCATATGCTTTACCATCAATTACATGAGTAATGAGTCTCATCTGATTAAGTGCATGTTCGGCATCTGCATCATGACTTAAATAATCCAAGTCATTTCTTAAGCTTTCTACGAAATTTGCAGCATTATCAAATACAGAAACCTGCGTCTTGAAGAAACTCTCCACGTTCTTTAAATGATCCTGCATATCGTAAAGTGCATCTTCACTTGAAACAATCTTATCTATAAGAGCAATGTTATCGCTCTTCTGAGAAAGAACATCTCTTACTACCCTTACAGCATCACGAACTGCTGACTGATCAGGGTACTTGTGTCCTTCATATTTTGCACTCAATTCATTGTAATGAGCTTCCAGCTTTTCAAATTCTTCAATAATGAATGCAATCAAGCCATCTTCATCTGCAGGCACATCCATTACATCAAAGAAGTCTCTAAGGAACTCTCTTGCTTCCTTAACCTTTGCAGGACTAACCACATAACGCTTTGTGATTTCAGTCTTCCCAACCTCACTCTTCTTACGAAGCATATCCGGAAGTCTTGAATCATTTGGCTGAATTGTCATTCCGCTATATTTGATAGTCACCTTCTGCTCATAAATAAGAAGAGCAACTACAGCAGCAATATCAATCTCTCTCCATCCACTTGGAATCCCCTGATATCTTGATTGAATATCAGACATCTTAGTTGTGATATGCTTCATATCCTGCATCTCAAGATATTCTTCTATCTTCTGTGCCGCACCACCATTTGGATGAGTACCTGCAATGTAGTTATATTTACCGGTAAGGATTGCCACGATATCTGAATCATCATTTGCAGTCTGACCCACAAGTTCAAGATCGTAATAAACACGAGTAACAAGATACTCAAGAGCCTGGTCTAATTTGCTCTTAGCATCTCCCCCTTTGATTTCAATATGCTCACCGTCTACATAAAATTCAGCTGTCTCAATCGCCTTTTTTATTGCATCAAGTGCATCGTTCTCATACTTAGTTGCTTCATCTTGCTGATTACGGATAATATCCTGTACTGACTTAGGAAGCTGAGCTACATTTCTTGTCTTTACATATTTTCTAATCTTGAGTGCATTCTCAATAAGCTCATAATATTTTCCATCTCCAAGAACAACGATTGCCTGTCCCTTTGAGTTAGTCTGTAATCTAAGCTCATTCTTTTCTGTATCATCTGTTGCAATAGAATAAATCTGCAACTTCATACCACCAGTAACTGCACCATTAGCCTGACCATCTACATACTGATCATATGGGAAGTCGTAAATCTTATAACGGTACTTTTTCTTATCGTAAATATCTCCAAATACAAGGTGACCAATTCTTTCGATAATCTGCGCTGTATCTACAGAAGTATCCTTGATTTCTCTTGCGATATCCTGCTCTTCATCAGTAAGGAAGTTATATGTGTTTCCGGTTCTTCCAATGTAGTTCTGGCTAAGAAGTCTATCCAAAGATTCACGTACCTGCTCACGCATCTGAATCTTATCCATGTTGATGTTGTCAGCCATAAGGATAACGATTGAATCCAATGTTGACTTCACATCATTATCCAAATAACGAATCAAATAAAGAAGTTTTAATACATCGACATCCTGTGGCTTGATACCTCTATCTTCATCAGCTGCAGTCTGACATCTTTCAATAACACGACGAATAGCACCATCCAAGAATGTGTGAACAGTATCATAGAAAAGATAAAATGGCGCAATGCTATATTCATCTTTGTTTTCAATTTTCTGTGCTGCTTCCTGGAATCCTGAAAGCATAGATCTCTCTCCACCGGATAAGTGTTTACCAGCATTACCATGCTTACGAATTTCAGAGAATACCTTCTGCATTAAAATGAACTGATACGGAACAAACGGGAAATTCTTTGAAAAATCCTGTGCTGTCTCATATCCTCTAATATCTAAAAGAGCATCATCTTTATTGAACTTAAGTAAGTTTCTAAGTACGGAATCACTTGACTCAAAAACCTCTGTAAGTCTCTTATCTGCTTCATCAGTCTTAGACAAAATTCTCTTCTGAATAACTTCGTCCGCTGATGCAGATGAAAGAGATAGTCTTGTCTTAAATCTTGCCTGAATACGTGAGAACTCATCCTGACGAGTCTTAATGATTTCATCAAGAGCTTCCTGTCCGGTACAAACAACCCAGACCTTTCCTTCACACTCACTACCAATCTTTTCTACAAGTGACTGTAAATTGATAAGGTGATCTGTGTTACTTCCGATGTACTGTCCAACCTCATCAATCATGAACAATAAACGGAAGTTATCCGGCTTAGCATTCACATAATCTTTAATTTCAGATACAAGCTGAGCAATACTCATCTCAACTGTCTCTGTGCCGTTGAACCAGTTACGAGAAGATTCTTCACTCATACCAAGAACTTGCTGTAGAGTTTCTACAATATCATCTTCAAAGAATGCAAATGCATCTCTTGTCTCAAGCCAAGGTTGACCATTTTTCTCTTCAAATACTCTTCTGAACTCTTCAGTCTTACCCTGCTTATCAATAAACTGCTCAAGCTTTGCAACCTTAAGATCTTCCCCATAAAATCCAAGGTAGTTGTAGAACATCTTTGCAAATACACGAAGTACTGCTGTAGCATCCTTATTGATGGAACCTTCTATATCAATATTAAAGAGGATTGTATCTGTCTCACCTTTTGTTGCACGATCAATAAGCATAAAGGTTGCCGGATCATCTTCAAACTTTGAACGGAATCTCTCAACAGTCTTTACACCTTCTACTTCTTTATTCTCTAAAATGTAGGAAAGAATCTTTAAGAAGTGGGATTTACCACTTCCAAAGAAACCGGAAATCCATACACCGATATCTGCTGTTTTCTCATCAAATGCATCACCATAATTGTTAAAGAAAGAAATAAAATGCTTCTTCAATTCCTTAGTAATGACATACTCATTTAATTCCTGAACCAATACATCATTGGCATCCTGATCTACTTTTACGACACCGTTAATTTTTCTATCGATATCGTCTTTAAACATATGCTGAATCTTCATTTGATATAACCCTCCACATTAAATCGCGTTAAATGCTCTATAATATCCATTAGGCTCTAACTTATCGAATAACCTAAGTTGTCTTCCATTAAAACTACCTGGGTACATAACCAGGATAGGTATGTTGGGGACTTCCGGCTGAATAGCTTCGAGCAATGCATGTACTCTTGCAAACGGAAAAACTTCTCCAACTCCTGTAAGAAGTAGCACGTCCCCTTCTCTTTGTTCCCCTGGTTTTATCTTTTCTACAAAAGCTTTATTGTTAGCAAATCTAAGAATCTGGTCTTTCAGATATTCCTTGCCTTTCTTTTCTTCCATTGAAGGAGCACCTTTTGTAATACGCTTATCATCACAAATCTCTAAAAATGCTTTGTAGAGATTCTTCTCTATTACACGGCAGGATAAGTCCTGATCAGCCACAAGCTGCTCTGTGAAATATCTAACTGCCATCTCATCCTTTGGATCATAGCAAAAAATATGAATATTCACTTCATTACTAAGACCGTTTCCCTTAAGGAAATCCTCTTCCTGAATTTTTGCTTTTAATTTATCCAAGCGTTCTAAAACATCGCTCATTTCCATTCTCCTAAACTATCTATTTAGTAAAAACAATTAAATGCCGGTAAAGCCACATCGTTTCCATCTGCTCTTATTGCATTATCTACTTCAGAGCAAATCATAACCGGATTAAGTTTTGTTGCTCCAGGGCTATCAATATATTCATTCTCAATTAGAATTTTATTAAGCACCTGCTTAATCTTATTTATGGTCGCATCACTCCATGAAGCAACCTCATCGTCCTGTTCCTGTAATCTCATAAAGAATACATTCAAATCCATCCTGCCATAAGACAAATCTTGTTCTCTGAATTTTGCACCAATGACAGTAATCATAAAATCCCAGATCAGACGATACTGCTTCATCATCGCGTATAAGCAGGCTTGCTTAGAAACTTCCATGGGACTATGTGCTATAACTCCGACCAGAGTCATATCATCTAAACCATGTAGTCTCTTTAAGCAAACATTCGCTATATTTTTTATCATTCTCTCTGTTGGGAACTGAAACAAGTTTTCTTCAACAACTCTTTGTATGATTTCTTCATCTGAAAGTGCTTCATCTGTCATAAGCTTAGCAACTGTTTTTGTCTCATGATAAAGAAACTGCTCTCTTGTCAGTCCTCCACAACCTTTATAATCACTCAAGCTCGTCACCTACTTTTTCCTTTTTCTCGTAATGAATCAAATCACCAAAATCACAATCGAGCTTGTCACAGATTTTTTCCAAAACTAACATTGATACCGGCTCGCCTTTACTCATTTTGGCGATTGTACCGCTGCTGAGCTTAACCTCATTCATTAAATCTGTTTTATTCATGTTGTTGTCAATTAATAATTTCCACAATCCGTTATAAGAAATACTCATTCTAAAAACCTTTCTGCAAAAGCAAATTTTGGTGCACTCGGCTCCTTATACGTCACATATGGAAATTATACTACAATCTTAAAGAATTAACAATCAGAACATCGAGAAAATCTTCGAGATTGTGAAGATTCTATTCATTTATTATATTTCACCCTCTTTCTAGCACCCTTGACATTTACCTTTTTACCAACCTTTTACCAAACGTCTCCAAACTCATCTGGATCCAAGCCTGCATCCTCAAGTGCTTCTCTTCTTTCATCTTCGTCCATCATATCCAACTCATCGTAGTCAAGACCTGCCTCTTTCAGTTCCTCTATTTCATCAGTTCCTATATAAAAAGTATCATCTCCAGTAAGGTCAATGGCTTCCTGTCTACTCTCTGCCATCATCTGCATTTCTACAAATGTTTCAAACATATCTGTCTTTCCATCACCGTTAAAATCAAATAAAGGTCCATCAAATAATCCCATTGTTAATCCTCCTACAACTCTCCATCTGTTCTGCACTCGCTATAGTATCTGCAAGTCAAACAACACTGCGCACACTTCTTCTTTTCAATTCTCTTTTTCTTTTGTAACCAATACCAAAATCTTTTCATTGCTCTTCCTTTCTAGCCAAATGATACCCTTGATAATTCTCCTTTTGCTTCAAGCTCAGCAAACAAATCAAGAACTCTACTTACACTTTTTCTCCTTGCTCTGTTCTCAGCTTGACGATAATATTTCTTCTGTTTCTTTGTTCTTTTAGGCAAATTCTTATAATCAATCTGCTCCACTTTCTTTGCTGCATCATGCTTCACTATGTACTGCAAGTGCTTATATGGCGATTGATTTCTAGCCACATCTGTCTGCACATGATAGTGAGCAGCTTTAGCTTCTTCCATTGTTAATGGCTGCTCGTCGAACGGACAATGCAATAATTTATACCAATCAAAGTGATACCCATAAGCAATTTTCCAAGCTGCCATGTCTGTAATAATGTAAAGATCCGTATTATCAAACTCAATCTGAATTCCATTTTCTATAGCATACTTCTCAATCTGAAGAGCCTGCTTTCTGTACATAACCGGATAAGCAGCAACACGTTCTTCATTTGCTATATATCTCATAGCAGTGCCAATGCTCTTGCTCTTCTCCATATCAGTGCACTTAATAAGTGATATATCCTGATATTCTTCGTTCCATTCTTCACGGAACAACTTGATATTCTGACTTGATAACTTGAGCCCGATTCTCCAGTCGTACCAGTCTGTATGCACCCTCACATATTCGCCATCAAACTCTGTTGAAATTGGTAAATCTTCAAATACTAATCTAAGATTCTCTTTGTAATTTGTATAAAGAGCTTTAAGAGTGCAACAGCATTTGCAAGGCTGTAAATCTTCTATTCTTCCATCTTCAAAATCAAAAGTTACAAGTGAATCTTCTTCGATTCGATTGATAAATCTGCATCCAGGTCTGTGATATATTTTTGATTTCTTACTCATCTGTGCTACCATTTGTTTTCCTCCATTTCTATCTGTTATTTGATAAGCATAGCCTATCAATTTACATGTCCTATAAAAATACCACCTCAAAAAGCCTTATACTCTGGGCATTTTAGGTGGTTTTGTTGCAACAAAAAAGCAGTCGACACAGAATCATTTCCGCATCGACTGCACTTTCTTTCTCATCATTCAATTAATATTTTGCCAAGAAATCCTCGACATATTTTTTCATTTCTTCCACAACTGTATCTGGTCCGGTAAGCTTTACTTCATTGCCAAGGCTCATAACCCACGCAAAAAACTGAGGGCTAATAGCAACCTCAACATGAGTCTCTGAGTTCTTTTCATCAATTGCTCTGATTGGGATATCTTTTCCAAATCTGTCAAAGAAGACACCGACCATATAATTATTGAATTCAAACTTCACGATTTCTTTGCGCCCATTATACATTCCAAAGTTCATTTTAGAATAAGCAGCCATGTCAAAATCCTTGAACTCTGTTTTACCATCACGCTTATCTTCCAGAATAGTAATCTGCTTCATTTTGTCCACGCGATAGTGTTTTATCTTTTTATCATAATCGTCAAATGCAACGAGATAATAATTCTCATCATCCCAAGTAAGAGCCCACGGACTAACTGTAAATACGATACCATGATTTCTTTCGACAAGCTTCTTACTTACATCCCAGCGATAATACTTAAATGAAATCTTTTTATTTTCCCCAATTGCCTTATGAATATCATCTACATTGTAGTATATGCTCTCATTCATCGTCTTTGCTCTGCCTTGAACAAATACCTGACGCTGCAACTGAGAAGCCTGATGTTCACTCACAAATCCTTTAATTTTCTTTATGAGCTCTCTTGATTTTTTCTCTGTGATAAATTTTGAAGACTGGATTGCATCAATGAGAAGCTTTACCTCTGCAAGTTCAAATTGTCTGCTTCCAACATGATAAAATGTATCTCTTCCAATCTGTTCTTTGATGATTTCTACACCAAGTTTATCTGTCATATCAGCAAAGTCGTTATAAAGACTTTTTCGCTCAGCAGTCACTCCACGTGCTTCAAGTTCCTTAATAATCTGTGCAAGTGTTAAGGCATGATCCTCGTCAGTTTTCTCCAACATAATTCTTGTGAGGTATGCAAGTTTCAGTTTTTGATTTTCTCCACGAGACATAACATTTCCCCCATTTCCACGTTCTCTTTTAGAAATATTATATCACGGACAAGCCATTAGGGAAGTAATAAGTTCATTTTAACGGACATCATGATACCATTCCTACCCCCAACCCCCCGCCCATCTCCCCGGGGGGCTATTATGCGTTCTCACATCCGACCGTTTTCTTTCAAATCACACTTTTCGAGCAATAAAAAAAGTGGGGACGCAGATTTCTCCACGCCCCCGGCAACAACTCTTATTTAATTAAATGGTACATCTTCTGAAATGTCATCCGGGATATTCATAAATCCATCACTTCCTGCTGTCTGTCCATTTGAGGAATTCTTGCTCTCAGCAAATTCCTGTTCTTCCACGATCACATCTGTGGTGTAAACACGCTGTCCCTCCTTGTTTGTATAGCTTCCTGTCTGGATTCTTCCACTTACAACAATCTTTGTTCCCTTAGCAAGATACTTTTCAGCAAACTCTGCACCTTTGCCAAATACGGTACAGTTAATGAAATCTGCATTTTCCTCGCCCTCTCGCTTAAATCTGCGATCTACTGCAAGTGTGTACTTTGCTACTGCCTTTGAGCTGTCATCTCCTGAATTTCTCACATCAGGATCCTTTGTTAATCTTCCCATTAAAATCACTTTATTCATGTATTTTACCTCCAAAAAATGTAATTTACCGCGTTTAACCTATTTTTACGTCAGGGTAGAGATAAAATTGGCGAGCAGTGCTTTTTTGTACAAAAAGCTACTATCCGCTCGTTGGTGGCACATCCCCAATCCCCTTGAACAAGCTAATCGCTTGGCTACGCAATTCTTACGAATCGCTATTTTCTTCCGTTGGAATTTTCTTCAGAAATGAAAAAAGAGGGGAACCCATAAGTCTTAAACCTTCAGATTCCCCAAAAAGAATTATCGAGTGATATTGTGTTTTCTGATACGTTCCTTCTTCTGCTCTTCATCGCTTTTAAGGAACTGGTCGATATCGTATTTTGCTCTTTGGATCTCCTGCATATCTTTCTTAACCTGACGATATTCACCGTACAGCTTTTTCTTTTCTGCAAGGATTTCAGCATACTCAGCACTTAAATCTTTTACCTTTGGAAGCTTCTTCAGATGAAGCTCATCAAAGGCATTCTTGGCAGCCTTATGAAGCAGGATTTCCTGTCTATGCTCTTCTAAGAACTTCTTGCTATATCCGCATTTACGATAATCCGCATATACGTCTTTTGTCTTAAAGTAATCAAAGATATGTTTCTTCGAGACTTGAATCTCAGCAAGTCGCTTCTCTTTTTCTTTGATGAATGCTGATAATGAATGCTGACAATTCTGTAAATCGCTCTGTTGCTGTTTTCACATTTTTCTCCAGGTCATCATAGCTTCGAATGTCATGCTGCTTCAGATATAAAACTGCCTTGGCCACCTGCTTGGTATTAAAGTTCTTGGCAAAGCGAACATAATATTTTCCTTTGCCCTGAGCCAGCTTCTTTTGAATATCGATAAGAAGGTCAAACTCATGATCTTCCTTTTTCCTCTGGTAAGCCTTAGGCTGCTTTTCAACTTTTTCATTATCGAAGAAAGCATGCTCCATTAATACCATATATAAAATACCCGCAAAGCAAGTGTAATCTGCAATGCGGGCATCCTGAGTCTTGTTCAGTTTTTAAAGCAAGCCTTCAACCTTACGCTTTATTACCCAATAAACATCTTCAACTTCTCGATCAGATAGTTTTTCGAGTAACTTAAGGAAAGAACTATACTTAGCAGTTAATCTCTGCTCGTCTCCTGCTTCTGTAAATTCAACAAAAAGCAATTCTCTCACATCTACATTATAAATACGAGAAAACTGAGCAAGCTCATCTGCAGATATACTTCTCTTACCTGCTTCCATCTCACTAATCGCTCTCTTCGCAACATTCATAAGATTAGCAGCCTCATCCTGGGATAATCCTTTCCTCACACGTGCTTCTTTAAGCATTTTACCCGTAAATTCAGACATTTTTAACCTCCTTCAAAATTCCGATTTTCGGAACAAACATCAAAATAGTCCATTTTTCGTGTTACGATTTTCGGAACAAATGCTCCGAAATTTTGTCGAATGTAGTCAGCAAAAAATGTATGAAGTACTCCGGCAGCTTAATTGATTTTATTTTTGTGTAAAAAAATATAGGGTGTCTAAAGTAGACACCCTATACTAGGAATAGCTTAATTACAAGCTTTTCGGGAAATCTGAACCCGTTTTTCTTATGATAAATCTTTGAAGATTGTCTCATAAAATCCTTCGAGATTTCAAAAGTTCCCAAAAAACAACTGGTCTCGCTTACTGACGCGCCTCGCTGATAGCAGCCTGTGCTGCTGCCAGTCTTGCAATCGGCACACGGAACGGTGAGCAGGATACATAATCCAGACCGATCTTGTGGCAGAATTCTACAGAAGAGGGATCTCCGCCGTGCTCACCACAGATACCGATATGAAGCTTCGGATTAGCCGGTCTGCCAAGCTGGATCGCCATTTCCATTAACTTACCAACACCAATCTGGTCAAGCTTGATAAACGGATCATATTCAAAGATCTTGGTGTCATAGTATCCACCTAAGAACTTGCTCGCATCATCACGGGAGAATCCATAGGTCATCTGTGTCAGGTCATTCGTACCGAAGCAGAAGAAATCTGCATCCTTTGCAATTGCATCTGCAGTAAGTGCCGCACGTGGAATTTCAATCATCGTACCTACTTCGTACTCCATGGTGACTCCTGCTGCCTTGATTTCTGCATCTGCGGTTTCTACAACGATCTTCTTAACGAAATCAAATTCCTTTACATCTCCAACAAGCGGAATCATAATTTCCGGCTTCAGGTTCCAGTCCGGATGCGCCTTCTTAACCTCGATTGCTGCACGGATCACAGCCTTGGTCTGCATCTTGGCAATTTCCGGATAAGTAACTGCCAGACGGCATCCTCTGTGTCCCATCATCGGGTTGAATTCATGCAGGCTGTCGATCATGGTCTTGATTTCATGAACACTCTTATTCTTCGCCTTCGCAAGCTTCTCAATATCCGCTTCCTCGGTCGGAACGAACTCATGAAGCGGAGGATCCAGAAAACGGATGGTTACCGGATTTCCTTCGAGTGCTTCATAAAGCTCCCTGAAGTCTCCCTGCTGATAAGGAAGAATCTTTTCAAGTGCAGCTTCTCTTTCTTCTACAGTATCGGAACAGATCATTTCACGGAATGCTGCAATACGGTCTTCCTCAAAGAACATATGCTCCGTACGGCAAAGTCCGATTCCCTCTGCCCCAAGCTCTCTTGCTCTTCTGGCATCATGGGGAGTATCAGCGTTGGTACGAACCTTTAACCTGCGATACTTGTCTGCCCATGCCATAACACGTCCGAACTCTCCGGCGATCTTTGCATCTACCGTCTTAATCTGTCCATCATAAATATTTCCAGTTGTTCCATCAATGGAAAGGTAATCTCCTTCATGGAATTCCTTTCCGCCTAAGGTAAAGGTCTTATTGGCTTCATCCATCACAATATCACCACAGCCGGAAACACAGCAGGTTCCCATACCACGGGCAACAACGGCTGCATGGCTTGTCATACCGCCACGTACCGTAAGGATCCCCTGAGATACCTTCATACCGGTAATGTCTTCGGGAGAGGTTTCAAGACGGACTAAAACAACCTTCTCACCCCTGCCTGCCCAGTTTTCTGCATCTTCTGCGGAGAAAACAATCTTACCGCATGCAGCACCGGGAGATGCGCCAAGTCCCTTTCCAACCGGGGTAGCTGCCTTTAATGCAGCAGCATCAAACTGTGGATGCAATAAGGTATCCAGGTTACGTGGATCAATCATGGCAACTGCCTCTTCCTCAGTTCTCATACCCTCATCGACAAGATCACAGGCAATCTTAAGTGCAGCCTGTGCGGTTCTCTTACCATTACGTGTCTGCAGCATATAAAGCTTTCCATGCTCTACGGTAAATTCCATATCCTGCATATCTCTGTAATGCTTCTCTAAGGTCTGGCATACCTCGGTAAACTGTTTGAACGCTTCCGGGAACTTCTGCTCCATCTCCGCAATCTTCATCGGAGTACGGACACCTGCCACAACGTCCTCACCCTGTGCATTTGTTAAGAATTCACCAAACAGTCCCTTTTCTCCGGTTGCAGGATCACGGGTAAATGCAACACCTGTACCGCAGTCATCACCCATGTTACCAAACGCCATGGATTGTACATTGACTGCAGTTCCCCAGGAATACGGGATGTCGTTGTCACGACGGTACACATTCGCACGGGGGTTGTCCCAGGAACGGAATACGGCTTTGATTGCTCCCATGAGCTGTTCCTTCGGATCATCCGGGAAATCCTCACCGATCTTCTCTTTGTATTCTGCCTTAAACTGTGCTGCCAGCTCCTTAAGGTCTTCTGTTGTAAGCTCAACGTCCTGCTTCACGCCGCGCTTTTCTTTCATTTCATCAATCAGCTCTTCAAAGTACTTCTTGCCGACCTCCATAACAACATCGGAATACATCTGGATAAATCTCCGGTAGCAGTCCCACGCCCAACGGGGATTTCCGGACATCTCTGCAATGGCATTCACTACCTCTTCATTCAGACCAAGATTCAGAATGGTGTCCATCATACCCGGCATGGAAGCACGTGCTCCGGAGCGGACGGATACGAGCAGCGGGTTCTTCTTATCTCCAAACTTCTTACCTGTAATCTCTTCCATCTTTCCTATGTACTCATCAATCTGTGCGCGGATCTCTCCATTGATCTCGCGTCCATCCTCATAGTACTGTGTGCAGGCCTCTGTCGTAATTGTGAATCCCTGCGGTACAGGAAGGCCGATATTGGTCATCTCTGCAAGGTTTGCACCCTTGCCGCCGAGCAGATTTCTCATGTCAGCGCTTCCTTCCTTAAATAAGTAAACCCATTTTTCCATAATTTTCTTCTCCTTTTCCCTCAAAATTTGATGTTACCCCTAATGAATTCAGTATAACATAATATCAATCACTACGCATTAAAATTCTGTTTATTTTTGTCTATTCTGTAATAGCTGCAATTTTAATCCGGGATAAAGGAATCAAAGATAAACACATCAAAATGCTTCTTTGCCTCATCTAACTCCTGCTGGCTTTTGATCGTCCAGGCTGCTGCCATATTGCCATAAAGGTCACGGCAGATTTTTCTGGATAAAACGTCTGCATGCTTGTGATTATATGCCACAAAATCCGGCTTCGTCAGGAAATTCAGTAACAGGTTCTGCAGAATAAAGTACAGCGGTCCTTTAAATTCCCCGGTACGTAAAAAAGCTTCCGCAAGCTGTCCACGCACCACTTCCTTATGATGCCTGCGATACCAGAACACGGCAAGCGGATTAAAGGATTCCATGCAGTACAGCCCTTTGTATTTCCGTAAAAGGGCATCTGCCTTTTCACATACGGAAAGATCGGTAAACTCTACCTTCAGCTCCACAATAAGAGGAACCTTCCCGGCAACAAGCTTTAAAACATCTTCAAACAGAGGAATCGTTTCGCTGCTCTTACATAAACGGAACTTCTGCAGCTCTTCGTAGGTATAGTCACATACCTTACCTTCCTGTCCGCAGACCCTCTGTAACGTAAAATCATGGAAGACTACCGGGATCTTATCCTTTGTCACCTGTACATCCAGCTCAATTCCATACCCCGCCTCTACTGCCCTGCGAAAAGCCGACATGGAATTTTCCGGGGCATCCGTTTCGTTATCATGCAGGCCACGATGTGCATAATACACATTTAAAAACTTCTTCCGTTCACGCCGGTTCGTAAGCCTTGGCATAAGCATTAGCAAATACAGCACAACAAGTACTGCCAGAATCATAACGATCACTTTTAACCAAATTAATACTGCTATTGTTTTCATTTGTTTCTTACCTGATTTCTTATGTAAATTTCTCTCCCGTCAATACATAACTCCCTCTAATCATCCACATCAAAATGCTCTAGGACGCTTGCCTTCTTATCCGGTCTGGTATCTCCGTGATGTACCTGCATCATTGTAATAAACGCCAGAACCGAAAACACGAACGCATATGGGAACAGTGTCCTATAGGAAACCTTCTCGAGCAGGAATCCTGACAGAACCGGTGTCAGAATCTGTGCAGCCATGGAAAAGGTATAATAGGTTCCTGTAAACTTACCAATATCACTTCCCTTACTCATCTCGACAATCATCGGGTAGGAGTTGACATTGATCGCCGCCCAGCCGATACCAATCACTGCAAAAGCCACATTAATCAGTGCATGATACTGATTGGCAAAAATTGCTGCAAAATAGCAGCCGCTCATCAGTACGATTCCCACCAAAATCGTCTTCTTTCTGCCAATCCTTCCTGCCAGATTTCCAATAGGAACATAGCTCAAAATAGCAGCTATCGTTGCCACCATCAGACAGTCTGCAAATCCGCCGCCTTCTAAGTGCCATACCACCTTCGTATAACGGGAAAAAGCGGTCGTTACTGCATTGTAAGCTGTAAACCACAGGAAAATGGAAGCAAGCAGGAATCCCATGCTGCGCTTTACTTCTGCAGGCATCTGATGCTTTACCGCACTGCCATCCTTTGCAGCTTCCTCTGCTTCGATGGTATCCTCGGTTTCCACCTTTACTCCGGTGCTGTCTTCATAGGTCCTGATCTCTTCTGCAACCTTTTCCTTTATCCTTTTCTCGGAAATCGTAATTGCCAGAATGCCGACCGAAACGGTCATCAGAACTGCTACGCTGACAAACAGCGGCATGTAATCCGGACGGTCTCCCTTGCCGACCAGGAGCTTAATCATGATCAGCGTGTAGACACCGCCTACCGCTCCCATCAGATTGATAATCGCATTTCCCTTACTGCGGAGCTTATTCGGTGTCAGATCCGGCATCAGCGCTACCGCCGGTGAGCGGTACAGTCCCATGGATACGAGAAGTGCAAACAGGGATACGATAAACAATATCATGTTGACCTTTCTGTCTGCGACTGGTAAAAGCAGCAGGAAAATCACCGCCAGCACCGTTCCCGTCACGATAAACGACATTCTCTTTCCCAAACGGGTATCGGCCTTATCCGATAATGCTCCGAATAACGGAAGCAAAAAAATGGCAAGCACGTTATCGGCCGCCATGATGACTCCGGTCAGTGTCTCTCCGATTCCAAATGTGTTCTGCAGGATCAGTGGAATAATGCTGTCATACATCTGCCAGAACGCACAAATGGAAAGAAAGGCCAGACCGATTAACACAGTTCTTTTGTAATTCAGTTTCATAGTCAGGACTCCCTTACATTTTGTTTTTGCTATTAATTTTATTTTATCACAAACACTACCATCCTTCTATAGCTTATTTTCCTTGAAAATCCAACGATTTTATGTATAATAAGATTTGTATGTCCAACAATAAAATCGAGAAAACAGAGGTAAGAAAATGATTCAGGCAAATAATGTAACTTTACGAATCGGCAAGAAGGCCCTCTTTGAGGATGTAAACATCAAATTTACCGAGGGAAACTGCTATGGTCTGATCGGTGCCAACGGTGCCGGAAAGTCCACATTTTTAAAGATATTATCCGGTGCTTTGGAAACAACAAGCGGTGATGTTACCATCACTCCCGGCCAGCGTCTTTCGGTCCTCGAACAGGATCACTTCAAATATGATGCTTATCCGGTTATGGATGTCGTTATTATGGGTAATGAACGCCTTTACCAGATTATGAAAGAAAAGGACGCCATCTATGCCAAAGAGGATTTCAGCGACGAAGACGGTATCCGTGCCAGTGAACTTGAAGCGGAATTTGCAGAAATGGACGGCTGGGAAGCCGAAAGCAATGCCGCCATGTTATTAAACGGTCTTGGTATTGATCCTTCCTTACACTATGCTATCATGAAGGACTTAAACGGTAATGACAAGGTGAAGGTTTTACTTGCGAAAGCACTGTTCGGTAATCCGGACATTCTGCTTCTCGACGAGCCTACGAACCACCTGGATCTCGATGCGATCGCATGGCTTGAAGAATTCCTCATCAACTTCGAGAATACCGTTATCGTTGTATCCCATGACCGTTACTTCTTAAATAAAGTATGTACCCACACCGCAGACATCGACTATGGCAAGATCCAGCTTTACGCCGGAAACTACGACTTCTGGTTTGAGTCCAGTCAGTTATTAATCAAGCAGATGAAGGAAGCCAATAAGAAGAAGGAAGAAAAAATCAAGGAATTACAGGAATTTATCTCCCGCTTCTCTGCAAACGCAAGTAAATCCAAGCAGGCAACCAGCAGAAAGCGTGCCCTTGAAAAAATCGAGCTGGATGAAATCAAGCCCTCCAGCCGTAAATATCCTTATATTGACTTCCGTCCCGACCGTGAAATCGGTAATGAGGTTCTCTCTGTAGAGGGAATCTCCAAGACCATCAACGGAGAAAAGGTATTGAACAACATTTCCTTTATCATGGGACATGAGGACAAGATCGCTTTTGTCGGAAGCAACGAGCTTGCAAAGACGACTCTCTTCCAGATTTTAATGGGCGAAATGGAACCCGATGAAGGTACTTATAAATGGGGTGTTACCACCTCACAGGCCTATTTCCCGAAGGACAGTACGGCTGAATTTGATAACAACCTGACGATTGTGGACTGGCTGACCGGCTACTCTCCGGTTAAGGATGTCACCTATGTACGTGGCTTCCTTGGCAGAATGCTTTTTGCCGGCGAGGACGGTGTGAAGAAGGTAAAGGTTTTATCCGGTGGAGAAAAGGTACGCTGTCTGCTTTCCAAGATGATGATCAGCGGTGCAAACTGTCTGGTTCTCGATGAACCCACCAACCACCTGGATATGGAGTCCATCACTGCCCTGAACAACGGACTGATCAAGTTCCCCGGTGTTGCACTCTTCTCCTGCCACGATCACCAGTTTGTACAGACAACGGCAAACCGTATTATGGAAATCCTTCCGGACGGAACGCTGATTGACAAGATCACCACCTATGACGAATATCTCGAAAGTGATGAAATGGCACGTAAGCGTACTGTTTATACCAAACAGGACGGCGAAGACGACGATTAAGCTTCGTCTTCTGCTTACACCCTGTATCCGCAAGATCGTATGCATAAGAAAGGAACAACGAATTGAAAGCAATTGATCTGCATGTACATTCTACAAAATCAGATGGCAGTTACACTCCGACTGAACTTGTAAATTATGCATTGGAAAAGGGCTTATCCGCATTTGCCCTGACTGATCACGATACCACTGACGGGATCACCGAAGCGCTTGCTGCTGCAAAAGGCAAAAATATCGAAGTGATCCCCGGAATTGAATTTTCCTCAGAATATGAAGGCCGCGATATCCATATCGTCGGTCTTTATATTGATTATGAAAGTGATTATTTTAAAAGACGTCTCGTACACTTTGTCAATGGCCGTAAAATCCGTAACGTTGAAATGTGCACGCGTCTGACCGAACATGGCATGCCTGTAACCTATGAGGAACTGGAAGCAGAATTTCCCGACTGCGTACTGACAAGAGCACACTACGCCAAATATCTTTTGAAGCATGGATATGTGAAGAGCGTCAGGGAAGCCTTTGACCGCTATATCGGTGATCACGGTCCCTGCTTTGTTCCCCGTAAAAAGATTACCCCTATGCGGGCGGTAGAAATCATCCTGAAGGCCGGTGGATTTCCGATTCTGGCTCATCCCTGCCTTTATCACATGGGAAAGGAGCAGTTGGACAGGCTGGTTGCTTCCTTAAAAGATATCGGGCTTATGGGAATTGAAGCCATTTATTCTACTCATACCCCTGCGGATGAAAGACAGATCCGTGCCCTTGCAAAAAAGTACGATCTGTGCATCAGCGGCGGCTCCGATTTCCATGGTACTGCAAAGCCCGGTCTTGATCTTGGCACCGGCTATGGGAAGCTTTTTGTACCCGAAGAAGTACTGACTACAATCAAAGAAAAAAGGAATTACATGATGAATCATCCTGAACTTTATCAGAAAACCAAAATTTTATTTACCGATATGGACGGTACCCTGTTAAACCATGAAAAGCAGGTTACCGATTATACCAGAGAAGTCCTGATGAGATGGACGGATGCAGGACATAAGCTTGTTCTTTGCTCCGGCAGGGATATCAATAATCTCAAATACACTAAAGAAATGCTGAATCTCAACTATAAAGGCATGTATCTGATTGGTTATAATGGCGGTGAAATCTATGACTGTGAAACCGGACAGGTGCTTTACCGGATCGGTCTGAAACTTTCCCAGGTAAATTATGTGGCAGACCTCGCTGCTTCCTTCAAGATTCACTTCCATACCTATTCTGAGACCCATATTGTGTCTCCGACTATGGATGAAGGACTTGCTTATTACCAGCGCTTTATTAACACTCCCACCATCATCAATCCGGATATTTTCTCCGTACTTCATGTGGAGCCTTGTAAATGTCTGTTAATCGAACGGAAAGATACAGACAGACTGGAAGCTTTACGGCAGGAGCTTCTTCCCTGGGCCCAAAAGGAAGGAATCTCCCTTGCCTATTCCAATCCCTATTATCTGGAAGTATTTCCTGCTGCTTCCGGAAAAGGTGCTGCGGTTCGCAAGCTCTGTGAACTCCTTTCCATCAATCCGGCTTTCAGCCTTGCTGCCGGAGACGCCGAGAACGATATCTCCATGATTACGGAAGCCGGAATGGGAATTGCCATGACAAATGCAACTGAAGCTGTCAAAAAAGCCGCCACAACCATTACCTTATGCGATAATGATCACGACGGCTTAGCCAGAACGATTATTGATATGATATGATGCCAAGGTCAGCCATGCGGAAATGATTGTGCAAGATGACCGTGGGAGCTTGCTCACTAAGGGCAGCTTATACAATCATTTCTATAGGGCGGACGCCCGACATGAAATAAGCTGCCGGAAAACACGTATATTTGTTAGCCAATCTGTACCATCCGGCAGCTTATGAATGGGCATGGCTCTGAATAGTTATGTAATAATTAAGCAGCTTTCTTCTTATCGTATCCGTGAAGATAAAGAAGGATCAGACCAAGTACTGCTCCACCAATAATATTTCCAATCGTAACGGGAACCAGATTTTTCACAAAGAACCCATAGAGATTTAAGGATGCAAGCTGATCTGCCGTATATCCGTAGGTATCCATGGAAACCTGCACATAATTCTGGTTTCTGGCTGCGATCAGCCCTGCCGGAATATAATACATATTGGCAATGCAATGCTCATATCCTGCTACCACGAACAGCATAATCGTAAAGAAGCAGGCAAAGAGCTTACCAACAATATCTCTTGCACACATCGCCATCAGAACAGCAGCACATACCAGAATATTACAAAGAATCCCAGAGCACAGTGCCTGTCCAAAGGACATATTTACCTTTCCCATCGCCACCTTAATCGTATATGCTCCAAGCAGTCCGGCGGAATAATTCAATTGTCCGGAAATCACATTCACAACCGCCAGTAAAATAGAACCCACAAAATTTCCCACATAAACTACAAACAGAAATTTAATCAAATCCAATATGGTGCAGGCTCCTTCTGCATTTCCCATTGCCATCAGGCAGTCTCCGGTAAACAGCTCTGCACCGAGGAGAACAACCATCATCAGTCCAACCGGGAATACACATCCGGCCACCAGTCGTGAAAGACCGACATTCGTAACTGTATGAGCTGCCACATTGCTTGCTGATGCGCCAAATGCAATCATCATTCCTGCTAAAACAGCCCGTCCAAATACCTTATGTGTTCTAACATTCATTTTTGTTTTGCATCCATCAATGTACTTCTGTACATCCTCTTTTACGGAATAATAGTTGTCTGTTCCCATGCTCTATCTCACTTTCTTTCAATGATTGTATAATTCATTAAGTGTCCAGGTACCGTTCGCACTAACCTCAAGCTGCGCCTTCGGCTTGCTTTCGCTAAGTGCTCTACATGAAAAAGCGGAGCATATATATTCTATATGTTCCGTCTTCCAGGGTTGGGCTATTTTAAAATAGTCAACAGCTCGTAGGGGAATCGAACCCCTGATTCCGCCGTGAGAGGGCGGCGTCTTAACCGCTTGACCAACGAGCCATATCAGATGCGATCCATCTGCATCGCACTTGATTATTCTATTATATATTTAGAAATAATGCAAGCACTTTTTTGCAATTTTCATATAATTTTTTAACTTTCCTAACTTTTATTTTCTTATATTGATTCTTACGATTGGCTATGCTATACTTTCGCCGTATTTAATTTCATACAGCCAAACAAGCTGTAATAACAAGGTTACCAAGTTAAAGGAGCTTTATTATGAAAAAGAAATTATTATCCTGTTGTTTATGTGTTGCTTTGCTCTTTTCCATGAGTGCCTGTGGCACAAGTATCGGAACATCCGGTTCTACCGGTCAGGCCGCTGCTGATACTTCTGAATCTGCGGAAAGTACAAATGATAATACCGACGTAGCGGAAACTGCAGATGATGCCTCTGATGAAACCATCAGCGGAATGCCAAATCCGATTGTACCGGTTAGCGATGCTTTTGAATTCGAAAATAAGCTTGGTATCACCATCATGCCGGATCTTATGGATGACGATTATCAATTATCCATTATCGGAGATACTGTCGCACAGATCGAGTTTGATAAGGAAGGTATCGACGGCGATCCCATTGTCTGTACCCTGCGTGCTACCAAAGATACAGAAGCAGCCAAATCCTTAAGCGGCATTTATGACGATATGGAGGAAGATAATCTGACCTTTACACTGGATGACGGGAACGAACTTCCTGTCCTTTTGAAGATTCCGGGAACACTCCCATGTAAGGTGTATGAATTTGCTATCAGCGATGTCAATTACAGCTTCGAATATTCCGGCCAGATGAGCCAGATGATGTTCGCTGAAGTATTTGATTCTGTGCTTGTTGCAATCGGAGCAAACGGAACCGATACTGAATAGAAACTGTTTCCATTTGCATCATATTACAAGACCTCCGGAGCATTCATTGTTTATCCGGAGGTCTGTTTTTCATCATTAGTGTAACCCTATGAAATTAATTCCTATAAGTTTTTCATTTCTTTCTGAACAAGCAGAAATGCACCTGTCAGCATCAGAACACCTGCAACCGTAAGGATACCCTGCATAAGCCATCCCGTATTTCCGGATAACAACGCTGCAAGGACTGTTCCTGCAATATTGAAACACAGATGTAACAAAATCGGCAGGAAAACCGTTCTGCACTTTCCGGCAACATATCCTAAAACCAGTCCCACTGCAAAAGCATAGATCCCCTGTACCAGATTCATATGTAAAATTCCAAAAAACAATGCCTGAATTACATTTGCTGCTGCAAACTTCACACCTGTACTCCGAAGGAAACGCAACGTGAGTCCACGGAAAAGAAGCTCTTCGGAAATTGGTGCCAGTATCACAGTAGCTAACAAAGAGATCCAGGTTGTTTCACCAATACCCACCGTCTCAACGAGTTGCGAATAAGCTTCCATTGCATTCGGGAAAGCCAGAGCTGCAATATTTAATAAGAAATCAATTACAAGCTGTAATCCAATACCTGCCAGTATACACATCAATACTGTCCGCACGTTGACACACTCTTTAATCGGCCGGTTCACATTCTTTCTTTTAACCAGAATACCATACCAGACCGCTGCTCCAATCAGTGTCAGTATCTGTGCCACAACGACGGCATAAATAATAAATTGCATAATATAATCCGTAACTGCTGCCTGTAACGCTGCCGGGTCATTCAGAAGCTCGGCTTCTCCGTTCATTGCAATACGCACAGAATAGACTACTGTACCAATTACACTGCAGGTAAGCCCTGAAAGAACCTGTATCATTAATGTTGCAAGTAATGGTACAACACTTAACACATAGTACCCTGCTTTTCCTTTTTGTTTCTCCATGACTGCTCCTTCACTTCATAAACCAGAATTCATTTCTATAGGGCAAACGCCCGACATGAAATAAGTTGCCGGAAAGCACGTATATTGATCAGCTAATCTGTACAATCCGGCAGCTTATGAATGGGCATAGCTCTGAATAGTTATAAGAAAATAAATTTACAGATAAACAGTACTGCAAGTACATACATTAACGGTGTGATCTTCTTTGCTTTTCCGGATATCAGGTTAATTACCACATAGGAGATAACTCCGGCTGCAATACCCTCGGAAATGCTGTAGGTAAGCGGCATTGCAATCAATGCAAGATATGCCGGAACAGCTTCTGTAAAATCATTAAAATCAATTGCTGTAACAGCAGAGATCATCAGAAAGCCTACAAACAATAATGCCGGAGCTGTTGCAAAGCTCGGAATGGTAATAAAAATCGGAGAAAGGAAAACAGCAAGCAGGAACAAAAGTCCTGTTACAACAGAAGAAAGGCCTGTTCTTCCGCCTTCTGCCACACCTGCAGAGCTTTCTACGAAGGTCGTTGTTGTAGAAGTACCAAGCACTGCACCTGCTGTCGTTGCAATCGCATCTGCAAGAAGTGCTTCCTTAATACGGGGAAGCTTTCCTTCTTTGTCCAGCATATCGGCCTTGGTTGCACATCCGATTAAGGTTCCAAGTGTATCAAAGATGTCAACAAAAAGGAATGCGCATACAATTGCAACAAAGTCAAATGCTCGCAGGCTGGAGAAATCGGCCTTGAAACACTGTCCGAAAACGGAAGAAATTGCTCCGAGGTTAAAGCTGCTCCATGCCGGAATCAGGGAATAATATCCTGCATCCGGAGTAACCACATATAATCCGGTAAGCTGGCAGATAATACCCAGAATCCATGTTGCAAAAATACCAATCAGGATTGCACCCTTTACCTTCTTTACATAAAGAACGGCAATAATAAAAATACCAATCACTGCCAATAATGCAGAAATACCGGAAGTATGGAAGTCTGCAGTGAAGTCAACAATAGAAACCAGTGTGGAATCATTGTTTACAACAATTCCTGCATTCTGAAGACCAATAAAAGCAATGAATAAACCAATACCAACGGAAACCCCCTTCTTTAACTGAAGCGGAATTGCATTGAAAATAGCTTCACGGACATTCGTAAGGGACAATACAATGAAGATGAGACCTTCTACGAATACGGCAAATAATGCGATCTGCCAGGAATAACCCATAGATCCGCATACCGTATATGCAAAATACGCATTTAATCCAAGTCCCGGTGCCAGTGCAAACGGATAATTTGCAAGCAGCGCCATACATATGGTTCCGATAAAGGATGCAATCGCTGTTGCAATCAATACTGCCTGTGCATCCATTCCGGATGCAGACAAAATACTGGGATTTACTGCAAGAATGTATGCCATGGTCATAAAGGTAGTAACACCTGCTACAACTTCCGTGCGGACATTCGTACCATTTTCTTTCAGTTTAAAAAATTTTTCTAACATAACTATCTCCATTCCTTTTGTTGTTGTGGAATATCTGTGCCTATATTACATCCAAAGTTATCTTTTCAATGATTTTTCAGAACCCGGCTTACAGATTTTATTTTCCTTCATATGTAATAACGGATGCCACATCGTAATTGGCAAGCTTAGCTCTTCCATTTAAGCCTGCAAGCTCCATCATAAAGATTACCTTCACTACCTCACCGCCAAGCTGCTCGATCAGCTTAATTGCGGCCTCTACCGTACCGCCTGTTGCAATCAGATCATCTACAAGAACAACCTTCTGTCCCGGCTTAATCGAATCCCTGTGCATCTCAATCGTTGCAGTACCATATTCCAGATCATAGGTCTGTTCAATGGTTTCACAGGGCAGCTTGCCCTTCTTGCGGATCAGTACAAACGGCTTGCCCATTGCATAGGCAATCGGTGCTCCCAGAATGAATCCACGGGACTCCGCACCTGCAATCACATCAAACTCTACTCCATCCAGCAGCTTGATCATGGAATCAATCGCAAGCTTAAATCCCTCTGCATCCTGCAGCACGCTCGTCACATCACGGAAAATAATCCCCGGCTCCGGGAAATCCGGAATACTGCGAACATAATCTTTCAGTTCCTTCATGTTATAACCACTCCCATTCTATTTATTGCTTATATCATTTGATCTGCAAATTGTCTCCCTGCCAAAGCAGTTCCCACAATTCAACACATATATCATTATATTTTCTCTCATGAAAAAAGGCAAGGAGAAGTTAACTTTCAAGTTCTTCAGGGACTGTCTCATATGATTATTCATTCCAGTGAAGAGTGACTTTCTTTTCTGCTTCCTGTTCTTCTAATGAACATCTTTCCTGTAGTTCTTTGATTATTTGTTCTTTACTTGCACCTAATTTTTTTCCAAATGAAATAATAGACTTAATTGTATTTTCACGTTCTTTCTCAGCTCCAATCTCTTCCCCGATCTTTTGACCGATCTCTTTTCCAATCTCTTTTCCAATCTCTTTTCCAATCTCTTTTCCAATCTCCCTCTCATCCCTTCGGATCAGTTCAATTTCACGTTCCTCGTCATATTCAAAAATGCTCATCTTAATTACCTCCGCTTTCTGCTTCGATAAAAATTCTTTCAATATATTATGCTGGATACAGTATTCAATTGCTTCTTCCACAGCCTGCTCCAAAGACATATTCATGCTGTTGCACCGGACCTGTTCTACATATTGGGTATACTGCTTTAATACCGGACACTTTTCCTTTAAATCTTCATTCATTCTTGGATTAATATTTAGTATCGTTACCTTTAATTCCAGTTCCGGATCTTTTGTCGGTACTTCAAACGCCTCTGACAATCTGAGAATTCTTTTCTCTGGCTTATCTTCTACTCCATTATAGAATACCACAAAATGCGGTGTTG
>OLSX01000255.1_pt1 | contig 53765 bp, 39 predicted proteins | sample 1673141 | NCBI WGS metagenome assembly OLSX01 (sample SAMEA3136759, study PRJEB25190) | human gut metagenome | biome: human gut; feature: human-associated habitat; material: faeces | place: Austria | collected 2013 | reverse complement strand
CGGTCACGTACGCGGTGCCGTCAGCGGTTTCGATATGCTGGCCGGCTTCGAAGATCTCCTTCACATTCGCAATGGCGAACACCGGGAAGCCGAACTCGGCTTCGACGGCCTTGACCGCAGAAGTATCCGAATCCTTGGTCTTCTCCATGCGATCCACACTGAGTACCAGACCGACCACCTCGACATCGGCTTCGGCCTTGAGCTTGGGAATGACCTCGCGCACGGCGGTCCCGGCTGTCATCACATCGTCAACCAGCAGCACCTTCATACCATCGGTCAACTGGGTGCCGACCATCATGCCGCCGTCGCCGTGATCCTTCTTCTCCTTGCGATCGAAGGTGTAGCCGACCTCCATGCCGTGGCTCGCAGTGAGCGCAATGGCGGTGGAGACGCCCAACGGAATGCCCTTATATGCCGGGCCGAACACGGTGTCGATGTCGTTCGGCAGGTTGCCTGCCTCGATCTCGGTGGCGATCTTCTCAGCGTAGAACGCGCCGAGCGTGGCGATCTTCCTGCCGTCGTTGAATGCACCGGCATTGATGAAGTACGGAGACTTACGGCCGGACTTGAGCGTGAACTCGCCGAACTTCAACGCCTTGGATTCCAACAGGAACTGTGTAAAACGAATATCGAGGGATTCAGCCATTGCTTTCCTTTCCCGTTTCTGTATCGAAAACTCAAATATGCCTCGGCATCCGGCGGGAGTCGGCATGCCATATGTATCCGTCTGCCGCCAGATGCCCATCGGACTCTTAGCGCCAGGTCTGCCCGGCGGCGAGCTTGGCCGCAAGCTCCGGACGATCGTCAAGCAGATCGTCAAGCTCGCGCGCCACACGCAGCGGAGCGACCGGATCGAACAGGGCGGCGGCGCCGACCTCGACGGCGTTGGCACCGGCGTACAGGTATTCCAACGCCTTCTCGCCGGTGTCGATGCCGCCGATGCCGATGATCGGCACCTCAGGCAGCGCGGTGCGCACGCGATAAACGGCAGCGATGCCCACAGGCAGCACAGCCGGGCCGGACACCCCGCCGGTACGATTGGCGATGATCGGCTCGCCGGTCTTGATGTTCAGCCTCATGCCCAGCAACGTGTTGATCATGCTCAACGCGTCGGCACCATGTTCGACGGCGGCACGGGCAGGCTCGGTGATGTTGGTGACATTCGGGGTGAGCTTGACGATCATCGGCTTGTCGGTCATCGGGCGCAGCTTGTCCATCAACTTGGACAGAGCGACCGGATCGGTGCCCACGCTCATGCCGCCATGCGTCACATTCGGGCAGCTGACGTTGATCTCCAGCATGTCCGCGTCGCAGTCGGCGAGCTTGGCCACGACCTCGCAGTAATCCTCGTCGCAATGGCCGGCCACATTGGCGATGACGGTCGCACCGATCTTCTTAAGCTTGGGCAGATCGTCGACCAGGTAATGGTCGACACCCGGATTCTGCAGACCGACCGCGTTGAGATTGCTGGCAGGGCCTTCAGTGGTACGCGGGCTGGGATTGCCCTCCCACGGCACCGGGGAAACACCCTTGGTGCATACCGCGCCGAGCTGGCTGACATCATAGAACCAGCGCACGGCGGCATACTGGAAGGTGCCGGAAGCAGTGCCCACCGGATTCTTCCACGGCACACCGGCCACCTTGGTGGGGTGCTTCCATTCATGGTCCTCATACAGATTGATGTGATTGGTATCGTTTGCGGTCATGATCACTCACCCCATCCCAACTGTTCACGAGAGAAAACCGGGCCATCGGAGCAGACCTTGAGTCTGCCGTCCACGGTGTCTATGGTGCACAGCACGCAGGTGCCGTAGCCGCAGCCCATACGCTGCTCCATGCTCAACTGGCAGGCGAGGCCACGCTTGGCGGCCCATGCGGCCACGGCCTTCATCATCGGCAGCGGCCCGCAGGTCAGCAACACGGTATCCATGCCTTCGGCGTGCAGATTATTGTCGGCTTCGAGCTGATCGAGCAGCGTCACGACATTGCCATGCTCATTGTCGATGCTCAGCAGCGAATCCACGTATGGTGCCACGATCTCGTCCGCGAACTTCTCGTCTCGGTATCCGAACACCGCGGTGACCTTGGATTCGCCGGCATCATGCAGCTTCTGCGCCGCGCAGATCAGCGGAGGAACACCCAGGCCGCCGGCGACCAGTACGTAATGCGCCTTGTTCTTGATCTGGAATGGTCGCATGCCCAACGGCCCCAGCACGTCGACACTGTCGCCCACATGCTTGGCTGCCAGGTTCGCGGTGCCCTTGCCGACCACGGCGAAGATGACGCTCACCTCATCGCCGACTACCTCGCTTACGCCGAACGGACGCGGCATAAGCATCATTTCGTCGTCGGTGAACAGGTTGACGAACTGCGCCGGTCGCGCATGCTCGGCAATGTATGGATCCTTGAACGCCATACGAACAACACCCGTGGCGAGCTCTTCGATGGCGGTGATGGTAACGGGATGACGCGGCGGGAAATACCCTGCGGCGACGGCCTCATCCACCACTTCATATGTACGGGTGAACGTCATGTTCTCTCCTCTTCGCTTACAGCACTGCTCTCAGATTATCGCGCATGTCGATCGCCGCGGCCTGCGCGGTCTCACCGACCAGTTCAAGCGCCTCGGAGGCGCTCATCGTCTCGCTGTATTTGCCGCTCTTCCTCCACGCGCCGATAATGCCTCGGGAGGAATTGACGATCGCACCGGAACCGTCCGCGTCGAACATGCCGCGCACATCGGCGGCCGTACCGCCTTGCGCACCATAGCCCGGCACAAGGAAGAACGTGTGCGGCATGCGTTTACGCAGCGCCTTGCCTTCCTCCGGATGGGTGGCGCCAACCACGGCACCGACACGGGAGTAACCATACTTCCCGATTGTTTCGGCGCCCCAGCCCTCGACCAGGTCCGCCACATGCTCGTAGACCTTCTTGCCGTTGGCAAGATCGAGCATCTGCAATTCGCTGGAGGATGGGTTGGAGGTGCGCACCAGTACGAACAGATCCTTGTCGGTCTGCGCGGCAGCGTCGACGAATGGCGTGATGCCGTCGGTGCCCAGGTATGGGTTGACGGTGACGGCGTCGATATTCCATGGGTCGTGCTCCCCCACGCCGGTGAGCATGCGGGCATAGGCCGCGGCAGTGGATCCGATGTCGCCGCGCTTGACGTCGGCCAGCACATACAGTCCTCGTTCGCGCGCATACTCGCAGGTCATGGCGTACACGTCCACGCCGGCAGGCCCAAGCGCCTCATACATGGCGATCTGCGGTTTGACCGCGGGAACGATACCGGCGACCGCATCGATGATGGTGCGGTTGAATTCGAAGTAGGCGACGGCCAGCTGGGCGGCCGGCAGTTCATCCTCGTTCTCGACGGATTCGCGAACCTCGTCGGCGAAGGATGCCACCACTTGGGCCGGCACTAGCGCTTCGGTCGGGTCAAGGCCGACGACGCTGGGGTTCTGCGTCGTGTCAATCGCTTCAATAAGGCGATCCATGTTCTTTCCTTTCGCTGGGTCGGCTTACAAACGGCTGAATGCCAAGGATTTGCCGATGATGGTTGCAAGCGGGAGACCGGAAACCCTCCATCCGCCGAATGGCGTGTTGCGGGCAGTGGAGTGGAATCGTTCCGGATCGACCGTCCACGATTTCGCAGTATCAAGCACCGCCAGGCCGATTTCCCCGGCATCGCCGATCGTACGCAGGTCGAGCACCCGATTGCCTTCGCCGGTACCGTCCTGCTGCGCATCGAGCAATGCGGTGATGTCGGTAGGGGCATGCCCCATCAGCTTCATTGGTTCGGTGCTCATCAGTTCGATCAGACGCTTGTCGGAGATGAAACCACCGTCGACCAACACCTTGTGGCATACGCCGTACGCGCATTCCAATCCGATGATGCCGTTAGGTGCCTCAAGGAAGCCAAGCCGCTTCTCGTCGAGGGTGTGCGGCGCATGATCGGTGGCCAGCAGATCGACGGTGCCATCGGCGATGGCTTCGATGGTGGCCTTGCGATCCGCTTCGCTGCGCAGTGGAGGGTTCATCTTGGCGAGCGTGCCGTATTTGAGCAGCGCCTCATCGCTCAGGGCAATGTAATGCGGTGCCGTCTCGCAGGTGATGGGCAGTCCTTCGGCCTTGGCCGCACGAATCGCTTCGAAGGAGATCGCGGTGCTCACATGCTGGAAGTGCACGTGGACGCCGGTTTCGCGCACCTTTTCGATGTCGCGTGCAACGATATTGAGCTCGGTGTCTTCCGGGATGCCGGGCACGCCAAGCTCACGGGACACGGGCCCTTCGTTGACGGCACCGGTATCGTGATGCTCGCAATGCTCGATCAGATACAAGCCTGATTCCTTGGTATTGGCCAGCACCTGGTCGAGAATCTCCGGAGTGACTGCCGAACCGTCATCGCTGATGGCGGTGACGGGGTGGGCGAGCTGGCATGTATCCTTGCCCGCAATGTCTTCGCCGGGCATGTAGCGGCGCCACTTGTCCACCTCGGTGGCCTCGTGGCCGGCACGCCCCTTGGAAGCGCATACGCACAGATCATAATTGACCGGCAGCTTGACGCCATGCACGGCTTCGTAATGCTGCAGGTAATCGATCACGCCGGTATAACCGGCCCCCATTACCTCACCGGCACCGGGCGCTTCGGGATCGTTCAACGTCTCGCCATCCATGGCCGGAACGGTGTTGGGCATGATCAACACGTTCGTGTACCCGCCGGAGGCTGCCGCGGCGCATCCGGAGACCATGGATTCCTTATAGGTCTGGCCCGGATCGCGGAAATGCACATGCGGGTCGGCGAATCCCGGCGCAAGGGTCAGCCCGGAGGCATCGATGTCCGCGGCAAGCGGCTTTTCGGTCAGGGCTTCGGGAGAAGCGTCCATAACAAGGTCGATGTGCTCGCCCGTATCCCAGACGGTGATGTCGTGAAGGGTGATGGCCATGGATCAGAACTTCGCTTCCTCATCGCAGTAGTCGCAACGGTATTCCTGACGGTCGGAATGCACCAGGTGGAACATCTGCACGGCGGGCTCAGTGGTGGTCACGCAGCGCGGGTTCACGCACTTGATGATGTTCACCACATGCTCGGGCAGCGTCGGATGCTTCTTCTCGACGATCTTGCCGCCCCGCACAATGCCGACGGTGGCGGTACGGGCCACAAGGCCAAGCACGTCAAGGTCGATGGATTCGGTTTCGTCCTCGATCTTGATGATGTCCTTGGTGCCGTACAGGTGGCTGTCGGTGTTCATGATCAGCGCAAGCTTGGTTTTGGACGGGTCGATCTTCAGGTATTCGAGCACCTTGAGCGCGGTGCCGGCCGGCACGTGATCGATGATGATGCCGTTCTGGATGCTGGTGACTTCCATCAGGCCTGTACCTCCTTGGCTTCCAACGGTTCGTATCCCGGCAGTTCGTCGCCGACCACCGAGCTTTCCAACGCCATGCGCATGAGCATGCCGTTCTTGACCTGCTCGAAATAGGCTGCTCGCGGGTCGTCGTCGACTTCGACGGCGATCTCGTTGACGCGCGGCAGCGGGTGCAGCACGGCCATATCGGGCTTGGCCTTCGTCATCTTGGCCTCGTCGAGAATGTAGGTGTCGCGCAGGCGCAGATAATCATCCTCGTTGAAGAAACGTTCCTTCTGCACACGGGTCATGTACAGCACATCAAGATCGCCGATGACGGAAACAAGGTCCTTGACCTCAGTGTAGGAACAGGACGGCGTCGCGTCGATACGGTCGAGCACGTAGCGCGGGGTCTTGAGCTCGTCGGGGCTGATCAGCACGAAGTTCACGTTGCCGAAGCGGCATAGCGTCTCGATCAGGGAGTGCACGGTGCGCCCGAAGGTCAGATCGCCGCACAGGCCGACGGTCAGATTGGTCACACGGCCGAAACGGGACTGCAGGGTGGCCAGATCGGCCAGCGTCTGCGTCGGGTGCATATGGCCGCCGTCGCCGGCGTTGATGACCGGCACGGAGGCGGCGCGGGAAGCCACGAGCGCGGCTCCCTCCTTCGGATGGCGGATGGCGACGACATCCACATAGTTGGAGACTGTCTTCAGGGTGTCGGCGATGGTTTCGCCCTTGGTCACGGAGGCAAGCTGCGCCCCAGCAAAGCCGATGACCTTGCCGCCCAGACGGAGCATGGCGGTTTCGAAGCTCAGACGAGTGCGCGTGCTCGGCTCATAAAACAAAGTGGCGAGCACCCTGCCTTCGCAGGTGTGCGCCACTTCCTTACGATGAGAATCAATGTATTGCGCTTTATGAAGCAACTCTCGAATCTGGTTAATGGAAAGATCGTCAAGAGTGATAACGCTTTTACCGACCATCGGCGTTTCGACTGCCGGTTCGAGTTCTGAAGACAACGGCTCACCTTTCATGCAACTTGTGGTTGAAGGTGGCCACTCGAAGTGACCTAGCCAACTATAGGGCGAGCCACTGACCCACGATATTCACCGCGTGTTCACCATACAAGTCAGCTCTTTTCCCAAGTGATCGAAGCGACGTCATTCGCGCCCGTAGAACAGCCGCTCCGTCACATCGCGGCTTCTGCGCATCACGGCCAGCAAATCGTTTTCGAAATGCTGCCCACGATTCGCGTCATAGCCGAGGTACACGGCGATGCCGCCCAGCGAATATATGTCGTCGGGCAGAATATCCGCCTGCGCCGCACGCCCCGACCACAGGTAGTTGCCGTTGCGGGCGGCCGTGCACATGCACCATGCCTTGCGTAGTACGGCGACGTCGACCGTATCGATGAGGTGAAGCCGTTCCAGCTCATCCAACGCCGGCAACGTGGAATTCACGCGCAGACCCCCATGGGCTGCGGCATGACGCAGCTGCATAAGCTGCACCGTCCATTCGATATCGGACAATCCACCCTTGCCGAGCTTGAGATGGCGTTCACGGCGAACGCCTCGCGGCAGCCGTTCGGCCTCCATACGCGCTTTGAGCTTGCGGATCTCCCCCAGCTCGGTTTCGGTCAGATCGGACTGCGGATAGCGCAGCGGGTCGGCTATGTTATGCAGGAAGTCCTTGGCCAAGCGCTCATCGCCGGCGGCATACCGTGCTCTCAGCAACGCCTGATGCTCCCACGTACTCGCCCAGGACCGGTAGTATTCCTCGCATGATGCGTATGAACGGACCAGCGGGCCGTTCTTGCCTTCAGGGCGCAGGTCCATATCCAGTTCGATCTTCGGCTCGATGGTGGTCGGCCCCTGCAGAATCGCACGCATGCTCTCCTGCACCTTACGGGCGAATTCGAATGCGTCGTCATCGGCAACGCCATCCGCAGGACGATAGACGATGATCGCATCGGCATCCGAGCTGAAGTTCACTTCCCCACCGCCGTAGCGACCCATGCCAATCACGCTGATCACCGCAGGCGGCTCGTCAACGCCCCTATCGCTCATGGTATGGCGGATCGACCAGCGAAGAGCCGCATCGATGATCGCGTCATACACATCGGTCATGCCGCGCAGACTGACATCGTCGGCGATGACGCCGCTCATCCACCCCAAACCGATGCGTTCGATCTCATGCCGGCGCATGGCTCGCATGGATGTGGCGAAATCGTTGATGTTCCAAGCATTACGCTCCAGTGATGAGTTGCATTGCACGTCGAGACTGGCACGACTGCGGCACATCAGCTCGTCATCCTCGCCCATCCAGGTGACGGATTCGACCGACTTGTTCAACGCGTCGCCGAGGAAACGCGAATTGGACAGCACGTGGCACAATCGTTGCGCCGCAGACGTGGAGTCGCGCAGAAAGCCCAGATAATCGCTGTCGGAGCCGAAATGCTCTTCGAGCTTACGCCAATTGAGCAGGCCCATATCCGGGTTCTGCCCTTCGCCAAGCCATTCGAGCACAGCCGGCAGAATGATGCGACTGATCTTCGCCGCGCGGCTGATGCCCGAAGTGAGGGCGGCCACATGGCGCATGGCTGACTGCGGGTCGCCGAATCCAATGGATGAGAAACGCTCCTCCGCGGCCTGTGTGCTCAGCTGCACCTGATCGTCGTCGAGCTGGGCGCTGATCGGCAACATGGGACGATAGTAGATGTCGAGATGCAGGTGACGGACCTCGCGACGGGTCTCGTCATAGCGTTCCACCAGCTCCTCGGGGTGCAGATGGAACGCACGGGCCACACGACGCAGCTCCTGGTTACGGTTCAACTCGTCCACGTTGATGTCACGCTTGCGTTCCAGTCCGCCGATATTGGCCGCCCCCATGTCAGGAAACAGGTGGGTGCGTTTCAACGCCCACATCTGCTGGCGATGCTCCAGCACGCGTTCAAAACGGTAATCGGCGGCAAGCTTCGCCGCCTGCTTGCGCGACACGTAACCCCCGTCGGACAATCGGCGCAACGATTCAAGGGTCGATCGTGTGCGCAGGCTTTCATCCGACCTGCCGTGCACCAGCTGCAGCATCTGCACGGTGAACTCCACGTCACGCAGGCCACCCCTGCCCAGCTTGATCTCCCTGTCCTTAAGCGGCGGCGCGATCAGGTTCTCCACACGCTTACGCATCTGCTGACAGTCATAGACGAAGTTATCCCGTTTGGATGCCGACCAGACGAACGGTCTGGTCATATCCATATAAGCCTGCCCGAGAGCCCTGTCGCCGGCCACGGGCCTGGCTTTGAGCAAGGCCTGGAACTCCCAGCTCTCCGCCCACTGCTCGTAATAGCCCTTATGGGATTCGATCGTACGCACCAGCGGCCCGTCCTTGCCTTCGGGGCGCAGTCCACCATCGATCTGCCACAGGGCCGGGGCCGCAACGCCCATGATCACCGACTGGCATACGCGCTGCAGCGTGGTGCCCATCTTGGTGCCGATGCGGATCAGCTCCTGATTTCCGATGGCATCGTCGGCAGGCTCCACGGCATAGATCAGGTCGACGTCGGACACGTAGTTCAGCTCCTGCGCGCCAAGCTTGCCCATGCCGATGATGACGAAGCGCACATGGTCGCTGCCTTCGACCTCATGGCGTGCGATGGCCAATGCCCCTTCCAATGCGCTGTCGGCGAGATCGGAAAGCTCACGGCTGATGGTGGGTTGGATGATGCAGGGGTCTGGCGCGGTGGCGTCCTGCGCCATGATCGCCGCAAGCTGACGGTAGTAGGTTCCGCGCAACGCCGTGGCGGCATCGGCAAGTTCAAGGCCGGCCACCGGTGCGTCCAACTCGTCGGGGTCCGCCCCGATGGCCTGCAGCATGGATGCGCGTCGCTGCGCATGGTTGTACAGATACGTGTTGTCGACGTCGGATGATGCCGCCTGTACGAGATCGGGGTGGAATCGCATGAGCTTGCCCATGGCGTCGGAGACACCGAGCACGGTGATCATGCGTTCGAAGGACTGCCGGTCGGGCATGATGCCGCTCAGCGCCTCGCCGCGACTGATCGCGGCGTTGACGATGGCGACAAGATTGGTGAGCGCCGTATCGGGGTCGCACGCGTTCGTCAACGAATCGAGCACGGCCTGCAACCGGTCCTCCGGTATGCCGTTCGCCTTGAGCTGTTCGAACAGTCGTCGCGAGGCCTCGAGATCCTGCAATCCGGCGCGGATCAGATCGATGGAGGAAGGTTGGAAACGCTCATTCACAGTCATGCCACCAATCTACTCCGCATATCTAACCTGCGGTGACGCCCCGTGCCTTTCAGCTCTGGAACAGTGCGGAGACGTTGTTCCAGATGCGACGGGTGACGGCCGGGTGATTCATCGTATACAGGTGGACGCCGTCCACGCCATGCGCGATCAGATCGGCAACCTGCTGTGACGCGTATGCGATGCCCGCTTCGCGCAATGCCGCAGGCTCATCGCCCCAGCGTTGCAGCATCGCCTCCACCGGTTCGGGCACGCGGGCCTCGCAGGTGGCGCTCATACGGCGCACCGACTTGGCGTTGGTGACGGGCATGATGCCCGCTTCGATGGGAACGTTGATGCCCGCCTCGCGGGCCTTGTCCAGGAAGCGGTAGAAATCGTCGTTGCTGTAGAACAGCTGCGAGATCAGATGCGTGACGCCGGCATCGACCTTGCGCTTCAGGTTGTCGACGTCCTCGTCGATCGTCGCCGCCTGCGGGTGCTTTTCCGGATAGCAGGCGCCGTATATCTTCAGTTGCGGCCTGTTCTCCCGAATATAGGAGACCAGATCGCTGGCGTATTCGAACACTCCGGCAGGGGTCTGCCCCTCCACGCTATCGCCACGCAATGCGAGCACGCCGTCCACTTTGGCCACTTCGAACAGGTCGAGAGCCACGTCGGCTGCTTCCTTGTCCAGATACTGGGCCGTCAGATGGGCCACGGCGGGGATGCCGTATTCGCCGCGAATCGTATTCGCGATGCGCGCGGTCGCAGTGCGATCCTTGGATTTGCCGGTGCCGTAGGTAACGGAGATGAATGCCGGAGCCATCCCCTGCAATCCATCAAGCGTATCGTAGATGGTGCCGACGGGAGCGTTCCTACGCGGCGGAAACACTTCCAACGAAAACAGCGGTGCGGTCATTCTTCGTTTCTCCTGTTCACCTTGATATGGCAGAGACTACAGCCTGCTATGCGTGCAGTCGCGCCGCGCATCGGCGACGCATGTCAGTGCACGGTATGGGAATACCGTGGGGCCGCTCCCAGCGTGGGAACGGATGGAAGCAGCCCCTCCGATTATGTTCGCCGATGCTGTGCGACGACGGCCGTTACTTGGCGAGCTTGGCACGCACGGTCTTGGCTGCGGCGACGAGGTTCTCGAGGCTCGGCCAGGTCTCGGCGTTGCCGCGGGTCTTCAAACCGCAGTCCGGGTTGATCCACACCTTTTCGACGTCCATCTTCTTCAGAATCTCGTAGATGCGTTCCTCGATCTCCTGCTCGGAGGGGATGCGCGGCGAATGGATGTCGTAGACGCCCGGGCCGGCCTCGGTCTCGAAGTTCGCGTCGTGGATGGCGTCGAGCACCACCAGGTCGCCACGGGAGGCTTCGAAGGAGATCACGTCGGCGTCCATGGCATCGATGTCCTTGATGATGTCGTTGAACTCCGAATAGCACATGTGGGTGTGGATCTGCGTGGTCGGCTTGACCGCGGAATGCACCAGACGGAATGCCGGGATGGCCCAGTCAAGGTACTTCTTGTGCCAGTCGGTCTTCCTCAGGGGCAGCTTCTCGCGCAAGGCGGCCTCGTCGATCTGGATGACCTTGATGCCGGCGGCCTCAAGGTCAAGCACCTCGTCGCGGATGGCCAGGGCGAGCTGCTGGGTCTGCTGCTCGTGGGTGATGTCCTCACGAGGCCAGGACCAGTTGAGAATGGTCACCGGACCGGTGAGCATGCCCTTCATCACATGGCTGGTGCGGGACTGCGCGTAGGCGCTCCACTCCACGGTGATCGGGTTGGCGCGGGACACGTCGCCCCAGACGATCGGAGGCTTGACGCAACGCGTGCCGTAGGACTGCACCCAGGCGTTCTTGGTGAACAGGAAGCCGTTGAGGTTCTGGCCGAAGTATTCGACCATGTCGTTGCGTTCAAACTCGCCGTGGACCAGCACGTCAAGGCCGATCTCCTCCTGATGCTTGATGCAGGCGTCGATCTGGGTCTTCATGAACTCGTCGTACTCGGCCTTGCTGATCTCGCCCTTGCGCAGCTTGGCGCGTTCGGCGCGAATCTCCCTGGTCTGGGGGAAGGATCCGATGGTGGTGGTCGGCAGCAATGGCAGGCCAAGCGCCTCGCGCTGTTCCTTCTGACGCTCGGCGCGGGCCGGCTGGCGCACGAAATCATCGGTGGTCAGGGCTGCAAGTCGCGCGGCCACGGCCGGGTCGGAGGCGACGCGGGTGCCGTCGAACAGCGCCTGGTTGGCCTTGAGTTCGGCGGACGCCTTCTTGGCGTCTTCGTCGGCATCGGCCAGTACGGAGACTTCATGCAGCTCGTCGAGCTTTTCGACGGCGAACGCGAAATGCTTGCGCACATCGTCGGCAAGACCGGTTTCGCCTTCGGTGCTGAACGGCACATGCAGCAGCGAGCTGGCGGTGGATACGGCCACGTTCGGCGTGACCTGCTTCAGCGCATCGATCAGGCCGAGGCTCACGGCGTAGTTGTTGCGCCAGATGTTGCGGCCGTTGATCACGCCGGCGAAGATGGTGGTGTTTTCCGCGACGCCATACTGCTCGACGGCGGCGAGATTCTCCTCGCGGCCTTCGTTAAGGTCGAGGCCGATGCCGTCGAAGCCGAGCAGGTTGACGGTTTCATAGGCGTCGGCGATATGGCCGAAGTAGGTGTTGAGCAGCACCTTGACGGCACCCTTGCGGGCAGGCAGAATCCTGGAGTACAGGGACTTGAACAGGGACAGATCGCCGTTTTCCTTGTCGAGCACCAGATACGGTTCGTCGATCTGGATCCATTCGGCGCCCAGTTGAGCGAACCTGGTGATGACCTCGGCGTACACGGCTGCGACGGCATCGATCAGACCCTGGTCGTATTCAAGCTCCTCGGCCTGCGGATTGCGGGCCAGCTTAAGGAAGGTGTACGGGCCGATGAGCACCGGCTTGGTGGTGATGCCCAGCTCCTTGGCCTCGTTGAACTCGTCGAACGGCTTGGTGCCGTTGAGCTTGATCTCGGTGGCCTCATCGATTTCGGGGACCAGGTAGTGGTAGTTGGTGGTGAACCATTTCTTCATCGGCAATGCGGTCACATCGCCCTTGTCGCCCTGGTATCCACGACCCATCGCGAACAGGGTCTCCTCCGGATTGTCGAAGGCGAGACGCTGGTAACGCTGCGGAATCACGTTCAGCAGGATCGCGGTGTCGAGCATCTGATCGTAGTAGCTGAAATCGTTGCTCGCGATCAGGTCGATGCCGGCGGCCTGCTGCAGCTTCCAATGCTTGGCACGCAGCTCCTTGGCAGTGGCACGCACCTCGTCCAGGCTGGCGTTGCCCTTCCAATACGCTTCGATGATCTTCTTGAGCTCTCGGTTCTGGCCGATACGCGGGAACCCGGACACGGACGTGAGTGCGGACATGAATCCTCCAAATGCCTACTGCGGATACGTCATTGAACCCGTCCACCCTATCAGGATTGACCCAGAACAAGGGTATCAAGACTGCTAGGGTGTCGTTATAGGCATGGCTTATAAGGTCATTGCGCCCGCATTCGTCTATTCAAAGTCGGCGGGCGAGAGCACCGCCAGCAAATCGCCGTCGTGCAACTGCCACTTGTCGAACGGCTTGTTCGAGCCCAGCACCAGCACTCCGGCGGTCTGCACGCCAAGATTCAGCAGGTCGACCCGATCCGCTTGGGATTCCTCGGAGGCAAGCCACTGGCCGCAGATCGATATCGTCGGCTCATGGCCGAGCACCATCATCACGCGCGTCTTGCCCCTGGCGTGGGCGAGCTCGTCGAACACCGACTGCAAGCCGCCGTCGTACAGGCTCTGATGGTAATCCACTTGCGTCTTGTCGCCGAACACTTTCAGCAGCCTGCCGCAGGTCTGCCGGGCACGCAATGCCGCCGAACAGTCGATGATTTCGGGCGCAAGCTTCATGTCGCGCAACCCCTTGGCCACTTTCTTAGCCTGTTTCAGCCCTTTTGGTGCCAACGGGCGGTCATAGTCGCCGTGCTCTCCCATGGCTTCCGCCTTGGCATGGCGCATGAGCAGCAGCACATGGTCATACTGCTTGGCTTTCTTTGCGGTTTTGCTTATTCGGCTTGCCATCGCACACCCCTATCGAACGTCATTGTCAGGCCGGCAGCGTTCGTCCGGCCGCCTACACCCATCTTATCGGCTATCGACCGTCGATCTCACCCAATTGGCGGTCAAGGTCGCGCAGTACCTTACGCAGCTTGCGATCGGAGATGTCGCGCAGCTGCAGATCCTCCAGCTGTGCCTCGCGCTCCTGCGGGGTCAGGTCGTCGATGTCGGTGACCGTGTCCTTGGTGGCGCGATCGCGCTTCTTCAACGCCTGGAAGCCCTCCGCCATGGCGCGAGAAACGATCAGGAAGCCGGTGTGCCCGATCATCTGGTGATCCGGCCGGACCGCGAGCCCCTGCGCCTTCCAGCTGCGCTCAAGCGTCTCCTGGATGTCGGGCTCGGTCCATACGCCGGATTCGCGCAACGCTTCGGCAAGTCTGCTCATCTGCGTAGTGGTGGTGACATAGCATACGAGCACGCCGCCTGGCGCGATGACACGGTACGCCTGTTCCAGTCGGTTCCACGGGTCAAGCATGTCCAGCATGATGCGGTCGTAGGAATGCTCCTGCAAGGTGGCTGCCACGCTGTCGAAATCGCCGACCTGAAGATCCCACCACTGCGGGCGCTCACCATAGTAGAGCGTGGCGTTCGCTTCGGCTACGCGCGCGAAATCGGCACGCAGCTCGATGGTGGTCAGCGATCCGGTCTCGCCGACGGCGTCCAGCAGATTCACGCTCATGGCTCCGGACCCCGCGCCGGATTCCAGCACACGATGCCCTTTGCGGATATCGCCGAGTTGGATGACCTGCGCGATGTCCTTCGGATACATGATCTGCGCGCCGCGCGGCATGGACAGCACATAATCGGCCAACCTCGGCCGCATGACCGCATACTGCCATCCTCCGATGGCCCGAGCGGCCTTCCAGGGCTTTGCGGCATCGGTGCGTTCCCGTTTGGCGGTGACGGTGGTGACGACCACGCCTTCGGTCCGCCCGATCACGTCATCATGCACAATCAGACCGTGTTCGGTCTGCGTAACGCCGCCAGGCACCAGCTGTTCGGTGATCTTCTTGCCCTTGCGGTCGCAGAATTGCACCTTCTCCCCCGCTTGCAAAGCTCCACGTCGCATCCCTCACTCCTTCCATCCGGTTTCGGCGCTCATCTGCGCCGCATACTTGTCCAGTGTTCCGTCCGAACGCATATCGGACAATGCATCCGCCACGTTCTTGGCCAATGTTTTCGACGGTTGCGGCACCGCAATACCATACCGCACGATTCCATATGAGACCTTCGCCGCCGGCACGGCAACGTCGCGGGCCTGCGCTCGCGCCAATCCCGCAAGAACCACGGCATCGCCGGCCACGGCCCGTACCGTGCCTGTCATCAGATCGGTGACGCACTGCGAGTACGATCCCCGCTGATGGATATGTGCCCGAGGTTGTTCGGCTAACAAACGTTCGCTAGCGCCGCTGCCTGCTACCGTGCACACGTTCCAGTCTCGCAACGCGGCGGTGCCGGTGGCAGCGGAAACGTCCCGCGGTCGCACCAGCACGCTCTGTGGAGTCGTCAGATATGGCCCCGCATACTGCGCGGAATCATCCGACGCGACAATCTGCTTCGTACCGGAATACGATGCGCTGTCGGGCATGGGAACACCGGCCACCACCATATCCACCTCGCCATCGGCAAGACGCTGCAGGCGATTCGCCGGCGACACCTGCTTGAACACGACCTGTTTTTTCGCATATCCCAGTTTCTGCGCAACATAACGGGCCACATCCGCTTCAAGCCCCTCATAGGCGCCCTCATGCCAGAAGCCCAGCCCTTTTTCATCGGAGGCGACGCCGACGGTAAGCAACGGCCCATTCGGCTGGATGATGGAGGAATCGGCCTGCCCCGCACCGCAGGCGGCCAAACCCGGCAATCCCAACGCCAGAACCATGCATGCCGCCATGGCACGTGTCAAGGCATGATTAACCGATTGCTGTCCGCCAAACCTCTTCGAAGCGCCGATCATCGCCATGGGTCTACCTGAAGTTACGCGAACGGGTCAGGAACCATGTGACCAATGCGGACAGTACGACGGACAGCAGCACGACCAATGCGAATCCCCAGGGCTTGTCGGTGAACGGCATGCCGAGCATACCCTCCTGGAAGTTCATGCCGTACATGGAGAAGATCAGCGTCGGCACGGAAAGCGTGATCGAGATGATGGTGAAGATGCGCATCACATTGTTCATGTTGTTCGACACGATCGACGCGAAGGCGTCGGTCATGTTCGCAAGAACGCCGCTGTAGATGTTGGCCATCTCGATGGCCTGCTTGTTTTCCGTAATGACGTCGTCAAGCAGATCCTCGTCGTCCTGATACTGTTTGATGCGCTGCAGGGTGGTGAGCTTTTCCATCACGATTTCGTTCGATTTGAGCGATGTGGTGAAGTACACCAAAGTCTTGCTCAGTTCCATCAGCATCATGATCTCGCGGTTGTGCATCGAATGGCGCAGCTTGAGTTCGAGCTTGTCGCTCTCGCGGTCGATGATGCGCAGATAGCGCAGATACATGGTGGCATTGCGGTACAGGATCTGCAGAATGAACCGCGAGCGCATGAAGGTGTTGAATCCGCGGATCGTGCCTTCCATGAAGGGGTGCAGCACCGGGGTGTCCTGCATGCAGACGGTGACGATGAGGGTTTCGGTGACGATGATCGACAACGGGATGGTTTCATACCAGTCTCGTCCGCCGCGTTCTTCGACGGTGGGGATGTCGACGATGATCATCGTGTAGTCGTCTTCGACGTCCACGCGCGAGCGTTCCTCGTCATCCAGGGGGGCGCGCAGGTCGGCGAGGTCGATGCCGGTTTCGGAGGCGACGGATGCCAGCTCAGCGTCCGTGGGTTCGCTCAGGCATAGCCATGAGCCACTTTCCGGTTTCTCTACACGCTCCACTTGGCCGTTAATGGTGCTGAACATCCTCAACATCGTTTCTCACCCGCCTCTCCGAATCCTCTGCGGCCGTGCCTGTCCTACTTCCTGTGGCCGCCCTTCCTGTAATCGAACCGTGCCAAGTCTAGCCCTATGGGCACGACTTTGGCCGGGCGGTCATGGTACTTGTTCACTTTCCCGTTGCTTTTCGTTCATCGTTGCCGTTCATACCGTCTCGTTTTCCTTCCCGTCTGCCGTCGGCCATTCTTCGAATAGTGATTTTGCCGCCGTGATGGGGAATGCTTTGAGGATGTTGAGGATCAGTGTTTTCGTCGCCTCGTCGGTTTTTCTGGCCGCTTGCGCAATGATCGGCAGGGCTTCGCCCATATGGTCGGCGAGTTCGGCGAATGACGGGTACCCTGCGGAGGCGATGATGTCGTAGCATTGGTCGACCGCACAGGCGCGTTCCTGATCGGTGAATTGTTCCATCCATGCGTCCAGGGTGCGGTCGAGCAGGCGTGAGGCGGGGGTGAGTTCGGGTTTGGTGACGAATTCGCCGTTTTCGATGCGCCAGTTCAACCCCATGTGCTGCATGATGCCGGAGACGTTTGTTTCGACGATGGTGTATCGGCTCACGGTGCTCATGAGCATGCCGATGACGGAGGCTTCCGGAACGGTTTTCTCCACACGTGGCTCGATGGCGTGGAAGGCGTGGCTGCATGTGACCTCGCGCATGAATCCGGGGCCGTCGTGGGAGAATATGCGCGAGATATGGTCGGATTGGGTTTTCATGGCTGTGTACACGGCGAGGTTGCCGCCTTTGGAATGGCCTCCGACTGCGATGCGCGCGGGATGCGCGGCGAAGGGGTTCGATGCGCGTTCGTCGACGGATCGGTAGTATTCCACGGCCTGGCTTTGCGATGGGACCGGGCATCGTACGCTCATGTTGAAGTCCTCTTTCCAGCCCACCAGTGAGTTGTCGGTGCCGCGGAACGCCACATACAGCATTGTTCTCGCGCTGTTGGCGTCCGGCTGGATGCCGTCGCAGTCCGTAAGGTCGAAGGTGACTGCCGCGAACTGCGTTTCAGTGTGCTCGTCGAATCGTTCCGCGTATTCTCCCACCCGCAGTCCGCGGAATCTGGGGCTTTCGGCTACGGCGACCAGCAGATCGTGCCGGCCGGCATCATATTGGGATCCCGTGCAGAACATTTCCGGGTAGTGTTCGGCCTGAAGCAGTTCCCACATGGGCACGGTGGCTATGCTGCGGGCCGAGCCGAACAATGGCACCGCTGCCGGCATTCTGATATAGGCCAGTTCGGACAGCACCAGCGAATCCACCGCTCCGAACGGCTTGTGGGCGAATGTGCGCATTTCCGTTCGTACGTAATCAACCATGTTTCCCATACCCACACTCTAGTCCCGCGCCTTCGTGCCGGCCGCACCCGATAGGGCGGCGGGTCCTACAATGATGGGGTGATGAATGATGAGACCCGTGCGTTCGTTGCGGCGCACCGTATGGAGAATGTTCGCGATCTGGCGCTGCATGCGAAGCGTGATGACGCCGTTAATCTGCCTCTGGCGCTCGACCAGATCGCCGGATGGCAGACGGCCCGTACGAAGCTTCCCGACTGGGCGGCATGCGATGGCGTGGTCTACCCTCCGCACCTGTCGATGGAGCAATGCTCCTCGCAGCCCACGGCGCGGTACAAGGCCGGCGTCGCCAAGCGAATCGTCGGTTCCGATGCCGCCGCGAACGGCTTGTTGGTCGATCTGACCGGCGGGTTCGGCGTGGATTTCTCCTATATGGCACGCGTGTTCGGTCATGCGACGTATGTGGAGCGCCAACCTGTTCTGTGCGAGCTCGCCGAGCATAATATGGCCGCATTGGGTGTGGCGCACGCGCGGATCGTGAATGACGAGGCGGAGCATTTCCTTCAGGGAATGGATCAGGCCACACTGGTCTTTCTCGACCCGGCACGGCGTGACGCGCATGGCGCCCGCACCTATGCCATCGCCGATTGCACGCCCGACGTATTGGCGTTGGCAGACGCGCTGCTGGCAAAGGCGCCGCATGTCATGGTCAAGCTCTCCCCCATGCTGGACTGGCATAAGACCGTGGAGGATTTCGCCGGCCTGGTCCACGAGGTGCATATTGTCTGCGCTGGTGATGAATGCAAGGAACTGCTGCTGGTCATCGGCAGGGACCGTTGCGCCTCCCCGCACATGTATTGCGTGGACGACGATCGCATGATCGATTACAAGATCGGTTCAGACGAGAGGACCGGCACGGCAAGTGACGCATATGATCCAGCGGATGCACGGTTCCTGTATGAGCCGAACGCCTCGATCATGAAGGCGGGGTGCTTCGCCCTGATCGAGCACAGATTCGGCGTGCACCAGATTGCGCCGAACAGTCACCTGTTCACCAGCATCAAGCCCGTGGCGGGTTTCCCGGGCCGGTCATTCGCCATCGACGCGGTATGCACAATGAACAAACGCGAACTGCGGCATGCGCTCGAAGGCGTAGGCAAGGCGAATATCGCCACCCGTAATTTTCCGATGTCCGTCGCAGCGTTGCGCAACAAACTCAAATTGAAGGACGGCGGCAACGTCTACCTGTTCGCCACCACGTCCTCTTCCGGCACCCATCTGCTGTTCCGCACCAGCAAAACGGCCTAGGCCGTTGCACTCGCTCGACACGCACAGTACGGATAGCAACGTGCGGCCATGCTCGTATACGGTTCGTATGCGGGCATGGCCACACGTCAGGGCTTTCAGTCTTTGCTGATGGTCGTGCCTGCGGTGGCGCCCGGAGTCAGATCCTGGATCTCGGTGACTTCAAGCACCGGAATGACGGCCGGCTTCTTCGTTCCCCTGGCTTCGGCCACACGCACCTGCTCCTCGTAAAGCGCGTCGTCATCGTGCAGGGTGACGATGCCACGGAAACGATACCCCTTGCGTTCCTCCAGATTCGCGAAGGCGATGACCAGCGGCGAACCGTTGCGCAGGTCGCTCATGATCTGCCCGGCGGTGCGTTCGTGATACCCGATGTGGTTGTCGTCTATGACGAACATGGACATTTTCGGTCCCAGATCCACCTGGCCTTGCGGCGAGACGGTGGCGACCCAGCCGAGGTTGTGCTCGATGAATTCCCTCATTTCCGGAGTGATGGTTGCCATGGTGCTTCCTTTCGTCGTTGAATCCGCAACTGTGTCAAGCGTATCGTGCTTGGACGTTCGACGCACGGCTCGTCGATGTGACAATGTTCACGTTGCCTCAAATCGTTCGCCGGCACCGTGCCCAGCCTTCGGTAGGAGAACGACAGGCTCTCCTCGTGCTGTGGAATGAGATCATCCGCGCGTTCTCATTCCCCAGTCTCAGGGGGTGCAAAGATTGCAAATCCTTCACCATTAGCCCAGTGTCGTTCCAGTGTCTATGGCTATGGTCGGGTACCGTGAAGAAGTTTTTCGAAGGCATATCCATATCCCAGATCATCGCGGGCTCGCTCGCGGCGATCACATCGTTTTTCCTGGCCGGCAAGATCGGCGTCGCCGGTTCCACCATCGGCGCCGCGGCCAGTTACATCATCTCGACGGTGGCCGGCAAGGTCTACCAGAACGTACTGAAGGCCTCGGGCGAGAAGCTGCAGGCGACAAGCCCGTTGGGCGGCTCCTCCAGCGAATCGGAAGGCGCTGCGTCCGATCAGTCCAAGCAGGCCGAACAGGCCGAATCCGCTGCCGGCGACCAGACCGCCGCCGCGGATGGCGAAGAGACCACAAGCACCGAAGACACCGCGGACATGAGCTCGCTGGAACAGCCCCGTACCGTTGTCTCCAACGGTGCGCTCTCCCCTGCCGGCAGCGACGGCAAGGTGCAGACCTTCGCGCAGGTTCGTCATCGCAATGTCAAACGCATGGCCATCATCGTTTCGCTGATCAGCGGTCTGGTCGGCGTGGCGCTCACCGCCGGCGTGGTGCTGCTGTTCACGCAGGGCAAGGGCACCGATACCGTGGTACGTGACATGACCGGCAAATCCTCCGTCGTGGAGACGCCGGACGATGGCGCGGACCAGAACACTCAGGACACCACCCCTGATGCCAACCAGTACGGCACCGACGACCACAAGCCGCACAACGGTTACGGAACCGAATCCCAGTATGATTCCAAGAATTCCACGGAGCAAAACGGCTCCGGCACGAATTCGAATTCCGGAACCAGCTCGAACAAGGGCACAAACTCCAACTCCGGCAACTCCAACAGCTCCGGCAACTCCACCAATCAGAACGGCAATTCCGGGTCGGGCAACTCCGGCAACTCGGGTTCAGGCAGTTCCAACGGTTCAAGCAGTTCCAACGGTTCGAACGGCTCCGGCAACTCCACGAATTCCGGCGGTACGGGAACCGGCGGCACGGGGTCGAACAGCTCCGGCACCGATTCCAGCAGCGGCACAGGAACCGACTCATCGGGTTCCACCAGTTCCAACTGACCGTCAATCAAGGCCGTCACGTTCACCAATGAGCGTGACGGCCTTTCCCATATATGGGCATGCGCCGTTTCATCGCGGCAAAAAGTCTAATGCTTGCCGCACGGATGCCACGCCGCCAATATAGGCGACAGCACGGAGCTTACCAAGCCTGCCACGGCCACGGCGCACCCTACGGGAACGAACAGGTTCAACGGCGCATCGGCCAGCTCCATCACCAGGCACATGGCCATCAACGGCGCCTTCTGCGATGCGGCGAGCAGCGCGCACGCGCCGATCAACGCATACACACCCATCGAATTGGTATGAAACACCATCATCCAGCACACGCCCATCGACGCACCCATCGACGCACCCAATGCGATGCCCGGCTGCAATACGCCACCCGACGCACCGGCACGAATGGTAAGCAATGTCACCACCGCCTTGACCGCGAACGAAAGCAGCAGCACCGCGACCGCCGACCATTCGGCCACGCTGGAAAAAGCCAATTGGGCCGTGGCGCGCCCATTGCCCATGACCTGCGGCGCCCAAATCGCCACCACACCGGTCAGCACGCCGGCCAACGGCAGCGTCCACAGAATCGCCATACCCGAAGACCGATGACTTTCGGCCCATGACGATCCTCTCCGAAACAGCGAACCGAGCAGACCGCACACCAGACCAGCCACCACCGCGAACCCGATCAGATCCGAGGTGAACAGACCGTCCACATGCCCGATGGCATAAAACACATGCGTGCCTTTGACCAGCGACGCCATCCACGAAGCCAACGCCGAACAGCCGAAGGCAAGCGACACGGCCTCCACGCTGATATCGGCCAGCAGAATCTCCGTGGCGAAGAACGTGCCCGCCAACGGCGCGTTGTATACGCCGGCAAGTCCCGCGGCTGCGGTAATGGCCACCAGCGTGCGGGTGTCACGCGGGCCGAGATGAATCCAATATGCGAATCGCTGGCCGAACAACGCACCCAGCTCACGAGGGGCGACCTCACGACCGATCGAAGCGCCGGTGCCGACGACGAAGATCTGCAACAGCACGTGTACGACCGTCTGCCATAACGGCATGCGCTCGCCGTTCACGGCCTTCTTCACGGATGGCACGCGGGCTGTTCGCGTGCGCAGCAGCCACCAGGCGAATGCGGCAATGGACAGACCGACGAACACGGATATCGCACGTCTCCATGCGGGAACATCGAACGGACCGGGCTGCCCGTCGCCTTCGACATACCCCAGGAACGCATGCTCCACCGCGTACAGCATCAGGGTGAGCAATCCCGCGGCCACGCCGATAAGCATTCCGATCACCGTTACCGCGATGATAAGCGACGGCAGCCTGCCGAGTCTGGGCTCCTGCCGTTTGGCGTCGTCCGCGGCGTTCGCGCCGCATGGTTCCGTCTGCATACCTGCCATGTCTCTCCCATCCGCATGTCATCGCCGTCTTGCACCGGATTCCCATCGTTCCACTTCACGGGGACGCGTCGGCTGTCTTCATCGCTTGGCTCATCCGCCCACAGCGAACCGCGGGATATGAAAGCGTACGGCAGAAGCGGGCATGCAAAATCCCTGCCATGATCCATGGGGAGGCGCATGGCAGGGACTTTGCGGAGACATTGGGCGCGAGAACGATTATTCGGCGGTGAGCACGAACAATCTGGATGAGAAGTCGCTGGCCTTGCCGAGCGGTTCGCTATCGCCCATTTCGCCGTACGAGCCGTCGGAACTGACCATGCCGATACGCATCAGCTCGGCTCCGGTGAATGCTGCGCCGTCGATGGAGGATGCCCCGGTGCAGGAGACCCGGTATTGCGTATTCTCGTCAAGGCCACGCAGATGCAGCCTCATATACCTGCTGTTCGGGGTGAGCAGAATGCGGTAGTCCCCCACGATGGCGGTTTTACGGTCGCGGGAGACCACCATCCATGCGGCCTGCTCGTTGCCGTCCGGCGAGACGAGACGGTGGAAGTCGCCTGTATGGATGATCTCGCGGTAGCGTTTGAAGAATTCGATCTGGCTGCATACCTTGCCGAACTCCTCCTCGCTGAGGGTATTGAGGTCGAGCTCATAGCCGAAGGTGCCGAACATGGCTACGTTCGCACGGGTCTCGATCGGTGTGATGCGGTTCGCCTGATGGTTGGGCACGACGGATACGTGTGCGCCCATGGCGGACAGTGGGTAGAAGTAGCTGGTGCCATACTGGATCTTGAGGCGTTCGATGGCGTCGGTGTCGTCCGAGCACCAGATCTGCGGCGTGTAGTACAGCATGCCCATGTCGAATCGGCCGCCGCCCGAGGCGCATCCTTCGATGATGAGATCCGGGAAGCGCTGCAGCAGCCGTTCGAGCAGATCGTAGACGCCCAGAATATAACGATGGTATGCCTCGCCCTGGTGTTCGGCGCCGCGCGTCACATCGTAGCCTTCGGAGACGAACCGGTTCATATCCCATTTGATGTATGCGATGTTCGCCTCGTCGAGCAGTCGGCTCATCTGCCCGTAAATGTTGTCGACCACGTCCTTGTTCGCGAAGTTCAGAAGGAACTCGTTGCGGCCGTGGTTCATATGACGGCCGGGTGTGTGGACCGCCCAGTCCGGGTGCGCACGGTACAGGTCGGAATCCTTGTTCACCATCTCCGGTTCGAACCATAGGCCGAATTTCAGGCCAAGATCGTTGATTCTCTTCGACAGTCCGGCAAGCCCCTGCGGCAGCCTTGCCGGGTTCGGCGTCCAATCGCCAAGACCCGCGGTGTCGTTGTTGCGCGCTCCGAACCAGCCGTCGTCGAGCACGAACAGTTCCACGCCGGCCTGTTTGGCCGTGCGTGCGATGTCGACGAGCTTGTCTTCGTCGAAATCGAAGTAGGTGGCCTCCCAGTTGTTGATCAGGATCGGGCGTTCGCGCCGCTTCCATGCTCCTCGCACGATATTGTCCAGCACCAGGCGGTGGAATGCGCGGCTCATGCCGTCGTAGCCCTCATCCGAATAGGCGATAAGCGCCTCAGGGGTCTGGAAGGTCTCCCCCGGTTCAAGATGCCATGCGAAACCGCGTTCGTTGATGCCGAGCTGCAGGCGTGTGACGTCGTAGGTGTCCACTTCGGCATGCAGGTCGAAGTTGCCGGAGTATTCGAATGCCAGGCCAATGACCTCGCCATGGTCTTCGCTGGCTCCTGGCCTGGCGAATGCCGCGACGGGATTGGCGAAATGCCCGCTGGCGTTGCGCAATGATTCGATCTGCTGCGTGCCGTAATGCAGATGCTGGGTGTGCGGGTGGCGTTCCCTGGACCAGGCTCCGGTGAATTCGGTCATGTCGTAGTCGCTGTCGGGCAGGTCGAGGCTCAGGCTCATGGCTCGTTCCACGCTCAACGCGTCGGCGCCGTTGTTGCCGATGACGACGCTGCGTGCCACTGCTGGCTTGTCGGCGAACACCGTGTAGTTCAGTGTGACGCTCAGGCCGATGAGTCTGTCGACAAGATCGATGCTTAATGTCGCCGCATCGTCTTCGTTGTCCACGTAGGTGGCCGGCAATCCTTCGAGCTTCGGTTTGCCTTGGCTCACATGGTAGCCGTCGTAGGTCAGGTCGACCATGTCGGATCCGTTGGGTTGGCGTACGGCGATGGCCGGCGTGCGGTAGTCGCCGGTGCCGTATTCGGGGTATTCCTGGCGAAGATGCTCAAGCGAATAATGCAGGTCGCCGTCGATGCGGCAGGTCGATGTGGGTCTGTGGGCGAGTTCGATTAGGTAGCCGAAGTCCTCGCGGTCGGGCACGGCTTTGCCGAAGTACAGGCTGAGCAGCGTCCCCTGTTCGTCCGCCTTGATGATGTAACTGATGCGACCGTTGGTCAGATGGAATTGTCGGTTCTGTTCGTTGACGATGATCGCCGCCCCGTGAGCGGTCTGCGTGGCTTGCATGTCTTCTCCTTTGAATGATGCGGCATCTGCTGTGACAACCGTCAATTATATGGTAAACATGCCACCGTCTTTTTTCTAAACGTTTTACTCTTTTTTACCAAACGTCCTATTGCACATACGGCGTACCGCCTCCCCGTCCGCTATTCGGCTGGGGAAGCGATACGCCGTATGGATTGATCCGACGGCCCGCAGACTAGTGCGACTTGGTGATGTTCACATAATCGGGCACGCCCATGTAGTTGAAGTCCGCGTTCACGTGCCTGCCGGCGGCCGCCGTGACGTTCTTGTACCACAGCGGAATCACCGGCAGGTCCTTGAGCAGTACCTTCTGCGCCTCCTGGTATGTGGCCACGGCCTTGTCCAGATCGGGCTGCGCAGAGGCCTTGTCGATCAGGGCGTCGAATTCGGCGCTTTTGTAGTCGCCGTTGTTCAGGCCTTTGCCGTCGGCCTGCGAGGAGTCATACCCCTGCACCAGGTAGCCCTCCGGATGCGGGTAGTCGGATTGCAGGCCTGATTTGAATGCGGCCCCCACCTTACGCTCGTTGATGGCGCTGCTCAGCTCCTTGGACGTGGAGAACGGGTATGACTGCGCGTCGATGTCCAGCACGTTCCTGATGGAGTTCACCGTGGCGTCGACCCATTCCTTGTCGGTTGAATCGGCACCGTAGGCGATGCGGAAGCTACCGCTCCACGGCGAGATGGCATCGGCCCGTTTCCATAGATCGCGCGCCTTGGCCGCGTCGTAGGACAGCACGCCGCTCGTGTCGAGCTTTGTACTGTGCCCCTTGATCACGGGCGCAAGAAAATCGGTGGCCGGCGTGACGGTGTTACGGAATATGGCTTTGGCGATGGCGTTGCGGTCGATGGCCTGGCTGATGGCGGCCCGGCGCAGACGCCCCTCCTCACCCTGGAAATGCTCCAGGCTTTGCGGGATGGTGAACGACACGAACGACGGCCCCTGCCTGTTCACCGCCTTGGCGCGGCGCTCCTTGCGATAGCTGCCCAACGCCACCGTGGGGATGCTGTCGAGCACGTCCAGGTTGCCTGCGAGCAGGTCGGAGTAGGCGGCGTTCAGGCTCTGGTAGACGCGGAAGTCGATGCCGTTGTTCTTCGGTTTGCGCGGCCCGTTGTACGAGGGGTCCTTCTCAAGCTCAAGATCCTCGTTCACCGTCCACGACTTCACCTTGTATGGCCCGTTGCCGATCGGCTTCTTGCCGTAGGCTTCCGGGTCCTTGATCGCCTTGGAGCTGATCGGCAGGAACGCAATGTCGCCCACCTTGTAGGGGAATGACGAATCCGGCTGGTTGAGTTCGACCTTCAGCGTGCTGTCGTCGACCACATGCAATCCGGATAGCTGGGCGTTCTTGTCGCCGTTCGCGTCCTGCAGCTTGTCGTATCCCTTGATGGTGGCAAGCGTCGAGGCCCCGACCTGCCCGTTGGCGGCGTTCGCTGCGAACGACCACGACTTGGCGTAGGTGGATGCGGTGATCTTCTCGCCGTTGCTGAATTTCAGGTTCGGTTTGAGTGTGATGGTGTATTCGGTGGCGTCGGCGTTGGCGGCGATGCTTTTCGCCTCCACGTATTGCAATTCGCCGGACGTGCTGAAGGTGACCAGTCCGTCGTAGATCAGCGAGGCGATGCGCCAGCCCGCCATGTCGTTCGTATTGCTGGGGATCAGCCCTTTGGTCGGTTCGGTGCTGTTCACGGTGACGATCGAGTTGCGGGAACCGGACGAATCCGCGGCATCGTCGGCGGCGCCGCATCCGGTCACCATGGCCAATGTGCAGCATACCGCCGCGACCGATGCCGCGATGCGACGGGCACGATGCGTGATGGCATTGTGGGCGATATCGATGTGAGGCGTATGCGCCATGGCTTGCCGCCTTTCGCTTCCGGACGACCCGGCTGTTCCGGGTAGTGATTATGGATGGTGATTATGACTATTCGATCCCATGGCGTATGCCCATCGCCATTGGTGCAGGCGTTCGTGATGGGCATGCAGGAGTATCGTTGTTTGTACAGAGTAACGGCTTTTGCCTGAAACACGCGGATATCGCTATACGCGAAAGTTTGACGACGCCATCAATTCCATCATGATGCACGGCTAACGCGGCCCTCGACCCCCACAGCAACGGTTTCTCCCGTCCATGCCGCAAGAAGCGCATAGGCCCTGCGGTATTTCGTCACACGTCGGCGGTCGGCCTCGCGTATGACGCGCAGGCGGCCAAGATCCATATTGTCGCGCAGGTCGGCCATCTTGACCTCGCGTGCGGTACGCCCGGCCTGTCTGGTCTGCCGGTCATCGGCATCACATGCCGCAAGGATGCGGCGGATGTACGCCATGTAGTCTTCGCCGTCGAGCCGTGTATCCAGTTCGACGGCTTGCACCACTGCCGGTGGAAAGCCGAGTTCCAGCAATTCGTCCGCCGTGGTTTCGGTGTCTTCGATCAGGTCATGCAGCCACCCTGCGATTTTCGCCTCGGCCGAAGTGCATCCTGCGGATACCCTGGCCGGATGCCGCCAGTATGGCATGCCGCCCTTGTCCACTTGGCCGGCATGGCGGGAGCGGGCCAATCGCTCGGCCCGTTCCAGCATCGTGCGCGATTCGGCGCCCGCCGCTCCGCCACCCTCAGCAGCCATCGTCAGCACGCCTAACGCGAACGCTTGGTCAGCGGTTCCCAGGGTTCGAGTTCGATCGGCTCGGTAGCGAGCAGCGAGCGCGTGGCCTCGTCAAGGTATTCCTTGCGGATGATGATCTCGGTCACGTAACGGTCGAACCATGCGTCGGATGCGACGTAGTAGCCATCCTCGCCGTTGTCCTTGCCCCAGCTGTTCTCGACCTTCCAACGGTTGGGCTTGCCGTCCTCACCCAGGTTCACGCCGGTCAGGGTCATGGCGTGGTTGCTCGGGCTGTCGCCGTATTCGAGCCCCTGGCCCTTGTCGAAGGTGAACTCGGTGCCGAACAGCTGGTCGACGCGCACGGTGCCGCAGTCGAAGTACCCGGCGCCGCGCAGGGAGAACTGCGTGCAGTCGCAGGCGAACCAGATGGGGTGCCCCGCGCTGATCTGATCGACGGCCGCCTTCTTGAACACGTTGAGCGGCACGTTCACGAATTCCATATCGCCGGCCTCGGCCACGTTCGCGGTGAACCTGATGCGGTAGCGTTTGCCGTACGGTCGGCTCGCCATCGGCACATTGCACAGCGTGACCAGATCGTTCACGTCGACCGGCACGTATTTTCTGTAGAATTCCATCGGCGTGATGTTATATTCGCGGATTTGCCGGCGCTCGTCCTTGCCGGTTTTCGGCTCGGCGCCCTTGTCCCCCGAATCGCTCTTCGCTCCGTTCGCCGCGTCGGCATCCCGCTTGTCGCTCTTATCACTCTTGTCGTTCTTGTCATCGTTCGCGCGGGCGAGGAAGTCGAACCGTTCCGGCGGCTCGCCCAACGAGATCGCGCAGATGCGGTACACGGTGGACATGTCGTCGTTCTTGATCGCGCGCAGCTCGTCGAGCGAAGCCCCCGCGGTGTGGCGGGCGCGCAGATCTGCGGCGAATTCGCGCAGCTTGGAGTTCAGATACTGTTTGAATGCGTCGGAATCCTTGGAGTTCGCGGATTCCGGGTATGCGGATTTCGGCACCAGGCCGTACTTGTTCACCAGCGCGGCGAACATCTGCCACCAGCCGCCATCGTCGGCGGGCCCGTAGTTGATCTCCTGGAAGATGCGGCTGTCGGTTGGCTCGTCGAGCGTGGCCAGCACATTCTCCAGGTATGTGTTCGACTTCTCCATCGCATCCCAGAAGAACAGGTAGGTTTCGGAGAATTCGAAATCGTCGAGGTTCCACTGGTGCATCACCTCGTAGCGCAGGGTGTTGAGCGCGGCGAACATCCAGCAGCGCCCGGAGCGGCGCTGGTTCGTGATCGATCCCTGCTTGAGTTCGATCGAGAAGTCCCGGGGCAGCGAGCGCGCTCCTTTGTAATCGGTCGCGGCCGTCAGCACGCCGGATGCGACGGCTGCGTTGGCGGCGACGAGGTTGGCTCTGTCGGCGTTGAAATCGTTGGAGTATTGGGCGAGCCGCCGTGGGTCGAGTGCTTTGCCGTCAGTCATTGGGGTGTTCCTTCTCTATGGTTTCGATGGCGTGTTCGATGTCGCGCAGTCGGCATCGCAGGTCGGCTTCGATGTCTACGCCGTTGTGGTGCGCTGCACGGATGGCGGTGATGATGGCGTCCGCGTATTGGTGTTCGCCGGTCGTTTCCGGTTCGAATGCCTGTTCCAGCTGCTCGTGCCGTGCGGATTTGGCTACGCGGGACACGATTTTCGCGGTGCGTGGCAGGGCTCCTTGCGCGTGGGAGATGCCTTCGAGCACGGATGTGCGCTGTTTCTCCTTCTGCTTCATCCGTTCCCATAGTGCGAGCGTGTCCTCGGCGTTTTGCGGGGCGTGGCCGTCTACGTGTTCGTCGTCTGGGACTGCGAATACGTGCGGGTGTCGGGTGATGAGTTTGTCTACCAGCCGGTTGCAGATTTCGTCGATGTCGAACGGGTCGTTGTCGTCGTGTGCGCAGACCTGCGCCTGGAATATGGATTGCAGCAGTGTGTCGCCGAGTTCCTCGCGCATGTTGGCCCGATCGTTGGTTTCGACGGCGTCGATGTATTCGTAGGTTTCCTCCAGTAGCGGTTTGAGCAGGGACTTGTTCGTCTGTTCGCCGTCCCAGGGGCATCCGCCAGGCTCGTTGAGGATGCGTACGATGGCTTTGACGCGGTCGAGGGCGGATACCGCCTCCACGACCGGCGTAAGCTTCGGGCAGTGTTTGAAGCCTTCCGGTAGTTCGTAATCGTCGTGTGCTGCTTGGGTCATATCTGCCGATTGTGGTCGTATGGGCAGACGCCTTACGGTTTTGGCCGCCCGCCGGGGATGCCGCTACGCCTGCCCGTACTCCTATGATGGCCTGTTGATAGTTTCGACATGGAGAGAAAGTAAGAATCCGATGTTCCGTGAATCGTCACGTTTCCGCCCGTTTGCGGCGGTTGGCGCCATCCTGCTGTCCGTTTGCATGGTTGCCGGTGCGCAGCCGGAGTGTGCCGCTGCCGCCGAGGCCACCGACAATACCGGCGCCGGTCAGGCGGCTTCGAGCGTGCTGGGCACCTTGCAGGTGAAGGGCCGTGCGCCGAAGACCGGCTATAAGCGCACGCAGTTCGGCAAGGCGTGGGCCGATGTGGACCATAATGGCTGCGATACCCGCAATGATATTCTCAGCCGCGACCTGTCCGACGTGAAGCACAGGTTCGGCACGCATAGCTGCGTGGTCAGGTCGGGTACGTTGCAGGATCCCTATACCGGCAAGTCGATTGCGTTCAAGCGCGGGCAGAGGACCTCCACCGCCGTGCAGATCGATCATGTGGTCGCGTTGAGCGATGCCTGGCAGAAGGGTGCGCAGAAGCTTGCGAAGAGCGTTCGCACCGAGTTGGCGAATGATCCGTATAATCTGCTGGCCGTGCAGGGCAGGGCCAATCAGCAGAAGTCCGACGGTGACGCCGCGACCTGGCTGCCGTCGAATAAAGGCTTCCGTTGCGAATATGTGGCCAGGCAGATCGGCGTGAAGCACAAGTATTCGCTGTGGGTCACCGCGGCGGAGAAGTCCGCGATGGAGCGCGTGCTGGCTTCCTGCCCCGCACAGACCGTTCCTGATTACACGGGCGTGAGGGCCACCAGCGCGCAGCAGTCGCAGCAGAACGATACGCAGACCAGCCAGGAGCAGGCGCAACAGCAGCAGGCCGCCGAGGATGCCGCAGCCGCAGCGGCTCAAGCGCAACAGCAGGCACAACAGCAGGCACAACAGCAAAGCTCCGGTTCCGATGTCTATTACCAGAACTGCACGGCGGCGCGTGAAGCCGGCGCAGCGCCGATCTACCAGGGACAGCCGGGCTATCGAGCGGCACTTGACCGAGACAAGGACGGCGTCGCCTGCGAGTAGCGGGCATAACCGGCGTCTTGCCGGCCCCGCGCCTTCGAGCCATATGGAATGTTCCCGTCGAATGCTTCCGTATGGCTCGTTATATATCGACGGGGTCTTTCCGCACGAGGCCATCCGCACGCCGCATGGACCCGTAACGGCATGGCGCGTACCGTATGCTGCGGATTACAGCACAGAAAGAAGCATCTATGACACTGAGCAAATGGGAGCGCGTCACCGAATGGCCGATGACGGCATTGGCGCTGGTCTTCGTCTTCGCCTACTCGTGGGAGGTGATCGCGCGAACGCACATACCCTTGTGCGAGAAGACCATCAACGGCATCTGGGTGCTGTTCATCATCGACTATGCGGTCTCCGTCTCGCTGGCACGCAACAAGAAAGCCTGGTTCAAGAACAATCTCATCATGCTCATGTCAATCGTGCTGCCGTTGTTCCGCCCATTGCGTCTGCTGCGTCTGGTCGCCGTGCTCAACGTGCTCAACCGGACCAGCGGCATGGCGGTACGCGGGCGCATCACCATGTACGTGTGCGGCAGCGCGGTACTGCTCATCTATATCGGCTCGCTGGCGATACTCGATGCGGAGCGGCTCGCACCAAACGCCACGATCACTGATTTCGGCAAGGCGCTGTGGTGGTCGTTCGTCACCGTCACCACCGTCGGCTACGGCGACCTCTCCCCCGTGACCTGGCAAGGCAAATGCATTGCGGTCGGCCTGATGATCACCGGCATCGCGCTGATCGGCGTCGTCACGGCCACGCTGGCCTCGTGGATCGTCGACCGTGTTGACAGCGAGACGACCAAGCGCGCCAAGGAAAGCGACAACGAGATCAAGCAGCTGCAGGACAGTGTCATGCGACTGTCCGAAACCGTCTCGCAGCTGCGCGACGAACTCCATGCGGCACGCCTGCAGACGAATGCCGACGGCACGACGGCCCCGACGAGGTGACGGCATGCGTGTTCTCATGCAACGGGTTCGAGAGGCGGCGGTCTCGGTACTCAACGAACTGAACGGCATCGACCCCACCTTCGAACAGCGGTACATGGGCCCGGGCCTTGTGCTGACCGTCGAAGCCGAGCCGGGCGACGACGAACGGGAGGCGGGCCGTATGGCGCACCGCATCCTTACGATGCGCTGCTTCGACGGGCCGAACGGCCGGCTGTCCGCTTCGATCCAGGATATAGACGGCGAGATCATGTCGATTCCCCAACCCCTGACCGGTGTTGAGCGTCCGGCAACCGGACGACCGCGGCTGACGAGCCGTGACGCGGACGCGGACCATGCGCTCATCATGTGGATCAGGCTGAACGAGGCGCTACGCTCGGGCGGCATTCCGGTATATGAGGGCCGCTATGGGGCGCATATGCAGATCGGCATGGTGGCCGACGGGCCGATGCATCTGACGCTTGCCAGCGACCGACGCGCTCAGTGAGGCGAATCACGGCGCAAACCACGGCACGAACCACGGCGTGAGCCACCGCTCATGGCGCCGCGTGACGCCCCATCCCCCCTGAGGTATGAATCCCAATACCCCCTAATTCGACACAGTTGAACATAACGTCTCAATACGCTATAGCTGCGGTATCCTTCCGCGACACCATACGGCAGTCGCCGGGATGAGGGACGGCGACCACATGCAACGAGGCACGCAAAATCGTACCGGAATCAAGGGGCACCCAGCACCATGCCGCACGCTATGCCGCCGGTGCAGATACGCGCAAACCCGCGAAGTATAATTGCCTGCGCACGCAAAACGGAAGGCGCACTCATGGGAATTTGGCAGCTGATACAACAGACCCTGCTTGGCAAAGCCGCAGAGCGACCAGTCGCCGCACAATCCCCCGCCCCAGCAGTTCAAGCCGGCAAAGCAGTCCAAACAGGCAAAGCGTCCCAAGCCGGCAAAGCCCGTCCAACGGCCCCAGGCCAGCGCTCCCAGAACTCCACCAAGCCGCAGCCACAGCGCTCCGCGCAACCCGGCAAGCCAGCCGGCAGGCAAACCCAGGCCACGGCACGGCAGTCGCATGGCGGCGATACGCCATTGCCTTCGCTCGATCTTGTCGGCCGCCATTACGGAACCGCCAAACGAAGCAAGTCCCGAAGACTTGAACCTCAGCCGCTCTTGGACGCCGCCACTGTCGCGAACGCCAGAAGCACGATCGGCAACGTCGAAAAGAACGAGCTGAGCGACGAACAGATCAGCGCCATCGTGGGCGCGGCACACAACACCCTGGTTCTGGCCGGTGCCGGAACCGGCAAAACCACCACCATCGTGGGGTATATCGCATGGCTGCTGAACACCGGCAAGGCGCAGCCCAATGAGATTCTCGTGCTCTCGTTCACCCGCAAATCCGCTGACGAGATGTCCGCCCGCATTCAGGCGCAGACCGGCGCGGCCATACGCGCCTGCACCTTCCACAGTCTCGGCCTTGAGATCTGCCGGAGCTCCACCATCGCAAACCGGCCGATCATCGACGAGAACGTGGCGAATAAGGCGATCAAAGCTGCCTTCGACCAGCTGCTCGCCACGAGCATCCCCTACCGTCTGCTCGCCTTCAAGCTGATGCCGAAACATCTCGGCGAGAAGTACGCGGCCGCCGCACGACTTGAGAACTTCTGTCTGCCGGTCAAGGACTACGACTTCAACCAGTATGCACAGCATCTGGTTGACACGGCCAAAACCATCATCCAGCAGATGCGTTCGAACAACATCAACGTCGACGGCATGCGCGCGCTGAACCGGCGCTACGGCGGCAAGCATACAGGGCGCAACGCGGAGATGCTCAATCTGATCGAACCGCTGTACCGCGCCTACGCCGAATGCTTCCGAGCCAATAACGGCATCGACTTCCCGGGGATGATCGTCGATGCCATCCAATGCGTGAAAAGCGGCAAGTACCGTCACGAGTACCGCTATGTGTTGATCGACGAATACCAGGACATGTCGCGGCCGCGGTATGCGCTAATCCGAGCGTTGCGCGAACAGCGGGACTTCTCGCTGTTCTGCGTGGGCGACGATTGGCAGTCGATCTACCGGTTCGCGGGAAGCGACATCGGGCTGATCCTTGATTTCGACAAGCTGTGGGAGCAGTGGGGCGAGACCCGCATGTTCCAGATCACCACCACCAGGCGTTTCCGCACCAGTCTGATCGAAGCCAGCGGCGATTTCGTGATGGCCGATCCCAGCCTGTATGTCAAGCATCTGCACAGCACCAACGAGAAGAAGGACTATTCGCTCAAGGCTCTGGGCGGCAAGACACCGGAGGAACGGTTCACCGTGATCGTGGAGCAGCTGCGCAAGCTGCCGAAAAAGGCGTCCGTGCTGCTGTTGGGGCGATACCGCAGCGATCTCAATCTCATCACCGGGCAGGATCGGGAGGGGCTGTTCCGCTGCGACGGCAATAGCATCACCTTCCTGGAGAAACCGGAAATGACCATCGAATTCATGACCGCGCATAAGTCCAAAGGGCTGCAACGCGACTTCGTGTTCCTGCTATGCTGCTCCGGCGGGCTGAAGGGCTTCCCCAGCACCATTCCCGAGGAGCCGTTGCTGGGGCTGCTGCTGCCCGAGGTGGAACGTTATCCGCACGCGGAGGAGCGCCGCCTGTTCTACGTGGCCATGACCCGCTGCAAGAAAAAGATGTTCTTCGTAGTCGATCAGACAAGGCCATCGAGGTTCATCTACGAGTTGCACGACAGAATCTGCCCGAATATCTTCCGTGGCGTCTCGCTGCCCCCGCAATGCCCGATGTGCGGCAGCGCGTTGACGGAACGTCACACGCGCAACAACCCGAACAGCACGTTCTATGGGTGCACCGGGTACCCATTCTGCACCTATGTGAAGCACATCCGCTAGCGTTGCGCCCTCGGCATCGTTCATTGCGCAGCCACCCCGATGCAAACGTTCGCTATAGCTTGTACTGTGGAGCCACAGAGGAAAAGGGGGACGCTTGGAAAGCACAACGAATCACGGCACACAGCCCAACCCGATGCCGACCGATGCCAGCGACGACATCACGCAGACCGGCAACGCGCATTCGCCGCGCCACGCATCACCACAGCATGGCGAACGCAAGCAGGCGCGCACGTTCTGCGACGATCTACTGGCCGTCTCGCAATGGATGGCCGAGCACAATAGCGGCGATACGCACCCGTTTCAGTTGCATGCCCCGGAGCACTGCCCACCCAGCGTCGTGCAAGCCATGTCGCAACTGAATACGCTGACATTCCACGACGTGCTCAACTGTGCAGACGGCACGACAGGCACGGCAGGCGACACAGCCGCCGCAACCGATGATGCGGCCGCGACCAATGATGCAATCGCAGATAACGAAACAACCGCAAATGACGGCACAGCAGCCGAGAACACCACTGCCACAGCCGCCGCCAATACCGCCAACGAATTTACACCCATCGAATCCGCGCCGCCTTCGCTCGCCGAATCGCTGACCATGCTGCTGTTCTCGTTCGACGAACGCGAATACGCAATAGCCACCCAGCGCCTAATGGCCGAACAGCCCTCCACACTCGATGAAATCGGTAAGGAATTCAACATCACCCGCGAGCGCGTTCGGCAGATCGAAAAAGCATTGCGCAACGAGATCACCACGCTGTTGGACGGCGAATTCCACCTATCCGAGCGTCTTGCCGCCATGTTCGAAGCCGAGGGGCCGATTCTGCGCTATGCCACGGCGGCACGGATCATTCCCGAGCTTGAAAGCACCGTCGAACCCGAAGGATTGGCTATTCTGCCGCTTATCGGCAACCTGTGCTCGCCCACGTTCAGCGTTTCGGACGGCTGGCTGGCCACACCGTCCATCGATGATGCGGTCAAACTGGTGAAAACAGATCTGCCGCAGGCTGCCGACGAGTACGGCGTGGTCGATCTTGCCCCCAGTGCAAGTCATGCGAATGCGGAACAGCGTGAGCGGGAGACCCGGAACTTCACCGATTGGCTCACCTATTCGGATGTCATGCTGTATAAGAATCATGCGATTCTAGGGCGCACTCAGGGCGATCGTGCCGCCGCGGTGCTGAGCGTTGAGCAGCATCCGCTTACCACGGAGGAGATCGCGGAACGTATCAATGCGGGCAACGCAAGATCATTGGCCAACAGGCTTGCCGTCGATGAGCGCATCATGCGTGTGGACATCGGCACATGGGCGCTGCGTGAATGGGGCTTGGAGGAGTATTCGGGGATTCGTCAGGAGATCCGCGAGCGCATCGAGCGCAATGGCGGTTCGGTGCGGTTGGACGCGTTGGTGGAGGAGCTGAGTTCGCAGTTTTCGATTTCGCCGAACAGTGTGGTGACGTATGCTTCCACGCTGCCGTTCCTCTCCTCTCATGGCGTGGTCACGCTCGCTGACGAGGAGCGTTATGACGTGCCGGATGCAAATCCGTATGATGTGGCGCGCATGTTCCGCATTCCTAGCGGCTGGGCGTTGCGTATTACGGTGAATGCCGAGCATGCGCGTGGCAGCGGCAGCATTCTCCCTCTTGCCATCGCCAATATTCTGCATATGCGGTTCGGCGATACCGTGGAATTGGATTCGCCGCTCGGCGTGCAAAGCGTGTATTGGACGGGCACGAGTGTAGGTCTGGGAACGATTCGCCGGTTTGTGCTCGATGGCATGATCCAGGTTGGCGATGAGGCGTTGCTGGAGTTCATGGATGATGGCTCGTTCACCGTGGAGCTGGTTCGCCCGTTGAACGGCAACGCGCTGCATGATGCGCTGGCATTGGCCACCTGCCCGCAGACCGCTGACGCGCGGAGGGCATTGGGCTACTTGCAGGATGCGATCGATGCACATGATTGCGTCACGTTCGCCGAGCTCGCCGCGCGGCTTGCCGACCGTGGCGACGCCGATATCGCGGCATTGCTGCGGCGCTTGGCATAACATAATCGGAGCCGTATGAGCGGCGTGCGCTATACGATGGACCGGTTATGTGCGGACCGCAAGAACACGAGCCGTATGGACACGGGCCATATGAATCGCACGAAAAGACAACGAGGTAAGGAGAAGGCCATGCCGTTTTCCGTAGTGCATCACGATATCACCGATATGCAGGTGGATGCGATTGCCAACGCCGCGAATACCGATCTGCTGATGGGAGGCGGCGTGTGCGGCGCCATTTTCAGTGCGGCCGGGGCCAGCCGGATGCAGGAGGCGTGCGACAGGCTCTCCCCCATCCGAACCGGCGAGGCTGTGATCACACCGGGGTTTGATCTGCCGGCACGGTATGTGATCCATACCGCAGGGCCGCTCTGGCGTGGCGGAGACCATAATGAGGAGGCGCTGCTTCGTTCCTGCTATCGCAGCTGTCTGGCGATTGCGTCCGTGCACGGCTGCACCAGCATGGCGTTCCCTTTGATTTCGGCGGGCATCTACGGTTACCCGCGGGCCGAGGCGCTTGATGTGGCGGATGATGAGATCCGCTACTGGCTCAAAGAAAACGATTCGACCATGGACGTGAAGCTTGCGTTATGGCCGTAAGCATGGTGCCTGCCGCGGCATGCACCGCCGTACCGATATTTCCAGCGGCGCCATTCTCTGCCAGACGGCCAGGGGCTGCCTGCACCGACCCGCCTGCAGCCTGGGATACTCCGCTTGCCGCGCCATCCAAGGCAACGGGCGTTGGTTCTGCAACCCCACGCTGATCAGCCCATTGCCGAAGCTGTCCGCGTTGGATGTGATGGTGTGCATGCATATTCTCCCTTTCTGCGCGGATGTCGGTCACGCATACCGGCAGGAAAGCCCATCATTGACAACGCTGCGCACAGTTGGACCGTGCTCGGGAACCGCTTCACCCCGGCCTTCACTGCTTTCCGCGGCTATTAGCCTTAATGGGCTACGGCAAGGGCCCGACTTTCCCGGGTGTTCAGGCTTTTGTGGCCGAGGACGGTTCCGCCGTGTGGGTGAGCACTGCAGCCGAAGGCGATGCCATCGCGCCGATTCATGTGGCGTTCCAGGCCGCCGACAATGATGCGGTGAAGGCGTTCTATGAGGCTGGCCTTGCCAATGGCGGCACCGACAACGGCGAACCCGGCCCGCGCCCGAACTACGGCCCGACCTATTACGCCGCTTTCGTGCACGATCCGGAAGGCAACAACATCGAGGCCATGCTCGCCTGAGTGTCCGACAGCTCAACAGCGACAAAATCAGATCCCGCCATACGTAATGTTCTCATGGCGGGACCTGTCATATTCCCAGAGAATCAAACATCTCAGTAGCCGTGTGGAAACGCGGGCCGTTCTCCGCTGAATATTCATGGACTTCCCGCAAGGCAGAAAACGTATCAGTAGGAACGGCGCTCTGTTAAGGAAGGTCTAATGAAAGTCGGAACTCGTACGTGTCTGGATTGGAACACATGTGCCCCCTTAGCCCTGGTTACTTGAACAGGTCGAACAGGCTGAACATGGTCTTCTTGTAGATGGTGTTGTACAGCTTGCGCTTGGGATGCAGCCATCCCATGCCCTTCTTGCCGTAGCCGGGGATCAACGCTTTCTTGACCGCACGGGTGGCACGGCCTTTCGTGCGCGCGGACAGGCTCTTCTTCCAGCTGGGTTTCCTCATCCCATATTTCATGACGGCCTCTTTTCGGATGACTACCTCACATTGTGCCGCGCCCACAGCAAACCGACAAGTCAGGAACCCATACTTGGCTATGCTCCATCACTCGTCCAGGCATAAGGGGCAAGGACGCGGTGCGGACCACACCCTATCAAAACATGAACATCAGGAGCCTGCAACTGCATCTCGGAACATGCGATAAGGTGGAACCAATGGCAGAAAGGCGGTGCGGCTATGAGTGCTTGGATGATTCGCGCGGGACACGGTGGGGTGTACGCGGAAGACTGGCTTGACAATGGGAAGATCGGCATCGGTTGGGATTTTGGAAGCAAGGATATCGCTTCCATGAAACGCGAGCAGATCCGAGCCACATATCTAGCCGAACATCCCAATGAAAGTAAAAACAGGGTGGCTGCCATCGTCGGTCAGGTGTACCGTTTCGCACACGAGATGACACAAGGACAGACCGTCGTCATGTACGATCCGGCGAGTCGTCTTTATCATATTGGCGTCATCACCGGTGATTGCGTTCCCACGCGTGATGAAGATGACCCCGCCTATACCCGTACCGTTCGTTGGGAGACATCCGCATCACGCGATGCGCTCAAGCAATCCTCCAAAAACTCCCTCGGCGGCATCCAGACTATTTTCGCCGTGTCGGGCGAGGTCATGAACGACCTCCGATCAACCACGGGGACTTCGCAGCCGATTCCGGAGGAAGCGGCAGGCGAAGACGCCTCCGACGACAATGAGGACGCCCGCGCCGCCACATATGATAATGGCATCGAGCTTATCAAGGATCGCGTGAACCAACTTGACTGGGAGGACATGGAACGCCTCGTGGCAGGACTGCTCAAAGCCATGGGATATTGCGCTCGGATCACGCCGAAAGGGCCGGACGGCGGCCGCGATGTCATAGCATCTCCCGATGCCCTTGGACTGGAATCGCCACGTATCGTGGTCGAAGTCAAACACCGCAAGGGTGCCATGGGAGCACCTGCGATCCGTTCCTTCATTGGCGGCCTACGCACGAACGACCACGGACTTTATGTCTCCACCGGAGGTTTCACCAGAGAAGCCCGATACGAGGCGGACCGCTCCAATGTTCCCATGCGCCTGCTCGACCTCGACGGATTCGTCCGCCATTATGTTGATGTGTATGACAAGACCGATGAGGAGACGCGCGATATTCTGCCGCTGACCCGTATTTGGTGGCCTGCATAGAGAAGCATGACCTCCGCTCATCACCTACGGAATAAATCGACGATTCCAATGAAATCTCTTCAGTTGCCGAATCTCTCCTTATGGGTACCCGTACGGAGAAACCATGCAGTGCCGTCTTCCAGAATCCAATCGAGCATAATCAGATTCCCAAGGAATCGAACAACTCGTCGGCCGTATGGAACCGCAAATCGCCTTTCGCCGAACGCTCATGGGCTTCCTGCAGTACGGAAAGAGTCTCAGCTGGGATTGCGCTCTGATACGAAAGATTCAGCGGAATGTGCCTCTCCCCCTGACGATCCGCCTATAGAACGTTGGAAACAGGCACGTCACTTGCTGGCAGCTTTCTTGAGCGCATTCTGCAGTTCTGGATCAACCGCAAACAGGTACAATCCATGCACGCCTCGTTTGAGCAAGACGTTCAGCTCGTTACGCAGATTGGATTGCGCATAACTGACCAAACCATTTCTCTTAACTACCGCGCTCCTATTACGGCTACCCTTCTCATCGAAAACAATTTCACCATTACGATACGTGACTGATGGCCCGATGATAACGCCTACATAATTCAAGTCGAATCCCTGGATAGAGAACGTCGACCCCACTTCGTTAAGCGTACGCGGATTCTCAGCCCAAACTTCATTGGAAGAAAGCGTTTTCTCATTTACTTTGATCTCATAGTTCCACGGATGACAAAAATAATCGGGATTCCCATCCGGATTTGACGCATCATATCCGCGTTGAACTCCTGGGGCCGAGCCCATATGCCATGTCCCCTGCTTGTCCCGGTACATTTCTACATTCCATAGTCCATCAGGACTGGAATCATTGGCTTTATTCCCATTATATTTCCAATCATAGGTAGCGACCACTCGAGAAAGACCGCACCCATCAACACCTGCAGCCTTTAAATACGCTTTTTCTTTGATGGCTTTACAGCTCAACAGGCGAATCGAAAATCTTTAGCTCAAATGGATCACGAATGTATTTACCTGTCTGCCGATCTTTTTCCCCAAGGTCTTTAGGAATTGACCCAACACTCTTTCCGTCCGCGAAATCGTCTATCCACTGCATTGTCGCCTCATCCGCCGCGATTCGGAATTGTTTAGTCAGACGTACATGACTAAATAGGTAACGTTCACCCCACATGTCCAGTGGCATGAATTGTTCCAACTGCCCATCTCGTATATCAACGCGCTCTTTCTGCGGAAAAAGTTTACGCAGTTCTTTCTCATCCCATCGTTGCGAGGTCTGTAGAATCTGGTTCGGGTCGAATACCGCGATGACCACTTTTGCACGACGAAGCAAATCATGGAGCATGTTCTTACCAGGATATCCTTGATTGCCCTGCGTGAGCAGCAAGTGGGCCTCGTCGACGAGCACGACATCGGCTTTACCTCGCGGCCTGTCCGGGATACCCCGATTACCTGCCTTTTCGCTGAACTGATTGATAAACTGGGATGGCTTAAATGCTATTCCATCGTTGCCTTTTTCCAGTCCCAGCTTGATTGCAATCTGATTATAGACATGCACCTGCTGCTCATGGTTGACCAGAATATAGGCCTTCCTACGCCTACTCTTGCCTCTTGTCTGTGCCAAAACATTTTCCAGGATATCTTCATCCTCCTCATCAAGATACCCATCAACATTCATCTCCGTGACGATCCTGTAAAACAGATGGCTAAACAGTACCGTTTTACCAGTACCAGCAGCCCCCTGTAAGAAAATCAATCGTGACGTATCCGCGTTATCTGTGTCAGAAAGAACATCGGACAATACGCTCATAATCGATTCTTCCGCAACAAGCTGATCCTCACTGAGCTGATGGAACGGTGACGCCTTGAACAAGGCTGAATCGCGAATAATCTCCTCCGCAGGAAACAATTCCGGATCCTGATGATTCAGCTCCAACCAAATGTCCGAGAAAATCTGCTCAAATTCATCCTGCGTGTAATAGTCACCTTGGGCATTCGTGCGGCGATTATTTAAAGTCTTTACTGAATTGGAGCCCAGAAGGTAATGCATCAGCCTGTTTTCCACGTCCAAGGTCAACGACTTATTGAAATGCGCATTACCAATAACGTACTGCCATACCGAACGTGGATTTTTCTGCAGACGCTTATGGAATTCTTTCCAGTCATCACGTATTTTCGAATCGTTTCGCAAATGCTGCATGGTCCGATTGTGAATATTGTTCGTTTCGCCCACATATACCGTGGGATAGTCAAAAAGGTAATGCAACGTGCTTCGTTCGACGACCGACAGTGGAACATCGCCGCAGCTTTCCGATAAGGCTTTCTCAATTTCAACTCTGTTCTCAATACTCTGATATGGCAGATGCATGATAATCGGTTTGGGAAGCGCGCTCTTCGTCATACACTCATTATGCTCCCACACAAACACATCGGAAAGTCGACATACATACTTATGCCTATATTTCCGATTAGCGAGCGGGTACAGACGTTTTCTCGGAGACAACCTACGCAATTGAAAACATTAACTTATACATAATTCCACGTACCACCCTCTCCGAGATACAGATTTATGTATCTGTCCAATTCCGGAAAACACACCCTTTAGCAATCTGGCAAAAGCTTTCCACCCGTTCCTACAATAAAAGGATCAGTGCAGACATGACCATTCAGCGTTCATCATCAACCACAGGAGGTTAAACGATGGATCGGGCGAAGACATTAAAAGATGGCAAAGAGATAACTGTCTTCGCTCATGATCTCAGCAGTAAAGGGAGAAAGCGCATCGCCCATGGCGCTCGTTTCAAATGCCCTTACTGCGGTCGTCCAGTCGATCTCGCCGCATTGGACTCCACAAAAGTCACAACTTATTTCAAGCATCACCGAAATGATGAACTCGCAAAATTCTGTGACGAGTATGTCAGCGGTAACGGATCCGGAAACCTCCTCATGAGGAATCCGGTCGTTCCCATCTTCCTTGATCTCGAAGAAGAATCCACAAAACGGTACGTGCTGAAGGCAGGACTGTATGGCATCGGACGAAAACTACGTGATGATCTCAAAAAGAACGCAGAGGCTTATATGTCGGTCAATGGGCGAACGTACCAGTTATGGCAGATGGCAGCGGAATCTTTGAGTATTCCCATTCGGAAACTTCCAACGCTGGAACTAAGCAATGAGATAACGGTAATAGCTCCTGAATCCATACGCAGAAGAGTCGGGGAAGCTGAAGATTGTGAATCCGGCATGGTATTCACCAGCGACTACAGCGGCGCTCCGCCAAATCATGCCGACCATATTGGAATCCGAATCCGACGTGGAAATGACGTGTATGTGGGACGACGTTATTATCTTGTAATCGATTCAAGGGAGCCGAAACTGTCCAAGTCGGTTGCCACATCCTTCGATACGGCGAAAAAAGTCGGGGCTCTTACAGCAAACAGCTGTTTCACTGTTTGGCGTGTGTCTGTTGCCGCGTCATCCTCTAAGAGAGAGACCGCTGCGAATATGTTCGCCCATTTCGGCTGCCGCCTTACTGACAAGGAAAGAACAGTCGATTTGCTTTGGCCTCCATCTCTCACCTCCAATGGAATCGATCAGCCATTGTTCAAGAACACATCCGTCATATATCACGAACCGGAGGGAAACGCCAGCCACAAAGATACTGGAACCGTTCAACTCACGCATCCCGCAGAAATCTATGCGCTGGGAGACAACTACTTATCTCCATTCGGATATATTGGAACAGGAAAACATGAACGTCCAATTTATGAATTGGATACCGGTTTTTTGGTGTCCCGACCGGATGAATTCCACACATGGCGAATGATCAGCCAAGATCAAATCGATTTGTCGGCATTCTCGACATCGGAGTGTGACGAAGCGTCAGTGAGCCTAACATCAGAGGACAAGCCGGATCTGACTTGCTTATTCCCTGTAAACGTGGAGATACGCTCGAAAACAGGGAACATCCAGAACGAAAACCTCCTTGCAAACGAGAAAACGCTTCCTGCGAGGCGAAAAGATCTGGTTCTGGTTGCAGCAGCAAGGAAGACATTCCCAAGGTCTTTCCTGCTATGCGTCAACAATGCCGGCATGACAGTAAAGTCAGCATCCTGCCCCGTCACTGGGCTTGATTCAAAGTTACAACTACGAAAAGTAAGCCATGGCATGTCAATCACAATGAGACGCGCCGGCATCACAACCAGGAAAAATAACACATCAAAAAACAAAATACTAATCCAAGCAAGGAGAGGGGAATAAAAATGGCATGGGGACAAGAGTACATAAGAGAATCAATCTGCATGGTTCGGTACAACCATGACGGCACAGTCAACAATTATCTCCGTCTTGCCGACTATGATTCCCAAGCGTCGGATATCCCCTTCCTGTGGCTGGATCCCGGTCGTTGGATCGATAAGAACGATCCAGATGACCCAGCAACACTGTATTCGATGAGCATCACTAGCAATAGCGAACGTTTCAGTAGCGATTTCGTACGCCTGAGGTGGAGACCCAACCCCTCAAAGCCAGACAGGCCGACTGTAATTGACCCTTTCGATTTCCATAATTCGTCCTATGACACCAATCCGCGCGGTCTCATCGAGGTGGTCTATCTGACAGACAATAACGCCGCGCTTTCTGAGATGCTTTCTGTCGGATTCGAATACCAAGGCAGACCAGCAGAGCGGATTCTCCTCGTGTACAAGCGCCATAAGAAAAACATGCTGGAAGCGACTATGCTCCAGAACAACAAATTTGAATTCCAGAATGGAAGGGCGAAGCTACGGAAATACATGCATGACGGAAAGGTGACGGCACCCTGCTTCATCATCAATGAAGACGACGTGCTGGTGCTGCCTAGACAGTTCGGAGAAAAGACCGCACGGATGCTTTATTCAAAAGCCGCCCTTCCGGACTCCAAAGGCACCATACCCATCAGACCTTTTGAGGATTATGCTGACGACTATCTGAAATGGTATTGCGACCAATCCAGTTTCAATTATTCCAAAGACGAGCGTCAAAGAATCGCAGCGTTGTTCAAGGAGACCATCAACTCACCAACCACACTGGAAGCCTATGCGGGAAAGCCTCTCGATGAACGTGATGAAAAACTGTACTCGCACGCGGTGCAAAGGCTGATACACGCTGACGATGATTTGATGAATCGGATCATCATCCACGTATTGGCGGCAGACGAAAGCTTCCATCGTAAATGTCTTGATGTTGTTCTTACAAGCAAGGACCAGGAAATCGAGGAAAGGAACAAAACCCTCCAGCAAATCGAGAATCGTATACGCGAAAAGAACATTATGCTTTCTTCGCTAAAACAACGAGAAGCGGACGACGAGGCCAAACATGCGAAGTCTGTTGAGGAGCTTTCCCAACTCGACCAACAGATAAAGATGACGCGTCGCAATGAGGACGAGGTTCTGAAAGAACTGGAAAATAACGTTGCTCTGAAAATCGGGCTGCGAAGTGTCGTTCGGAACATGCAAGCGGCCACCGACAGCCCAATCGATTCGATTCCCCTCCCCTGCCCTCTGTCTGGCGCATCAAAGAAAGCAGAACCGGGAGTAGAAGCGGGCGGCACGCTTATCGACAATCTCGAAGATTCCGGCATATATGCAATCGGGGAAACCAGCACGGAAAAATTATCAGACGGATTACTGGCTACAATGGCAGCGACCAGATTCCTTGCCGTGGATTCATCATTCTGCTGCAGCATCGCCAATTCGTTGTCGTTCATGATATCCGGCAAACCCGCTTACCACGTCGCAGTGCCAATTGATTGGACCAATGCCGACGCCGTATTGGAGAAGGCAAATCAAGTAGACTGCACAGTCTTGGTGATAGACAATATCATCGACACCATGAACGAGGGACTCCTGTTCTCCCTTGTACGATCGGGAACCGATAAGACTATCGTTTTCCCAATCGGAGCGAGAGGAAACCTCAAGCTCCTCGCACCGGAATTATGGGAACGTATCTTCTATGTACCGACTGATGGATTCATGCAAGATCCCTCGGATGAGATGCTGGCCCAATACAAGGCAAAAGACTTGTCTGACATTGAGCAGGTCGAATTCAAACCCAAAAACAAGGAATCATTGGACGAAAATCTTCGAGACACGCTGCCAAATAACGCGCTTGTACTTCCATGCAAGGTACTCGAGGCGTTTCGGCGCAATGGTACCAAGGCAGATGATCAGCAAAAAAGAAAAGGGACGAGCGATTTCCGACAATGGACAACCGACCATCTGCTCATTCTGGTCTATGCCTTCGCCGGACCGAGAGAAATGATGGTCTTCGCCGAAAACATAGATGAGGTGAATCGAGCTGAACGGCTTCTCAGAAGAATCGACAAGGATGCAGCCAATGAAGCATGACGACTTGCTCAAGATTATGGGCGCGGACCTTGGAATCAGTCGATATCGAAATGAATCGGATGAATCGTTCGGTATCAGAACGGTTTATTCCGCTTCGAGATTCTGGATCGAAGCCTTTTGCCTGGACGATGGACGGATGGGTGCTGACGGATGCCAGCCCGGCATCATTTCACGAAGACTGAACCTTTGGCTCGACAGGATTTCATCCATATATCCGTTTATAGGGCAGTGGATTAGAAGCCAACGGCATTATACGCCATTTTCCAAACTCCTCTACAACAGACTCATCATGGTCGGTGACATCATCTCCGAGAACAACGGCGGAACATACAGATGTTCTTCCCGTCATACGATTCAAATCGGCAATGACTTGCAAGCGCTCTTGGGCGTCTACGATACGACAGGCAACGACACATCCCTGCCGATTTCGGGAATGATGCTCTCGAAACGCGAACAGGCGGAACCACGGATCAAATGTGACCCGGAATGGTGGAATCTGCCACGAGAATACTATGCCTGGTCGTCTTGCTCCGACGAAGGAATCAACGAATACGCCGACCCATCCCGAAAGAGCGTCAGGGACTGTTGGACTTCGAAACCCGTTTTACCGGATGGAATCGGTCTTGGGAGGAGACGGGAGACCCATAAATACACATACTTCCTCTTACATAGCCACCAGAACACTATCGAAGCGAGAATCATCGACAACTACCGATGGCCGTCGCTATACACGCATCTGAGGAACATAGTGGGTAATCCCTATTGGGCGGACGTGGAAAAACTGGATGATGCCCATTCCAGAATCGAAGCGCCTTTCAGCCTGCTTCCACCCGAGACATCCAGATGGCTTGATTTCATGACATGGCCTGAGAAAACCCCCGATGATTGCGTCTTTCGAATCATCCGCACCGAATTATTGAAAACCGCCACGGATATGCTTGAATCCTGCGGAATCAAAGTAAGGAACAGCAAAACATGCCAGTCCAACTAAGTATCGCCGACGCCGAGAAAGCCATCTCGAATAGACTCATCGAATACATCGAGACCGAATACTTCGGCAAGACACGGGAGCTTCTTTCCAGATGCAAGGAAACACTCGCCGCTCCTGGAACACTGTTCCAGAAACCGTATTTGGAGGCGGCGAAAGCCTATCAGCTTGCCGAAGGAGGTATCGGCAATGCCAAGATTCCGGAACGAATCAGAATCCTTCTCCAGACTATGGCGGAGAAAGACAAGGGCGTGTTCACCAAACCTTACAGTCACCAAATCGAATCCCTCGAATCATTCTGGAACGGCTATGATGTCCTAGTCTCCACGGGAACCGGTTCCGGAAAGACGGAATGCTTCATGTGGCCGCTCGTATCCAAAATGGCGGGAGAAGCCATAGGATTGACCGGCGACCGTCGGTCATGGGAAGGAAGCCGGGCGGTCAGAGCATTGATTCTGTATCCGATGAACGCGCTTGTATCCGATCAGGTCGGCCGTCTGCGCAAAATGGTCGGCGACAAGCAAGGAAGTTTCCTTGACATATGGAAAAGTGCCGTCGGGGATGTACGACGTCCCCAATTCGGCATGTATACCGGCAGGACACCTTATGCAGGTGACGCAAGGAGCAAGCGACGCGACAAGGAATATGCCGAAACGCTGCGGCGCGATTTCGGTGAACTCAGTGAGGAGGACAAGCTTCATCTGTCGGAAACGGGACGTTTCCCGGAAAAGCAGGATATTCTCGCCTATGCCGATGTGATCGCGGAAGGTAGAGATGGATGGAGTCCACTGGATGCGGAAATGCTGATGCGTTTTGAAATGCAACGGCATACGCCGGACATCTTGGTGACCAACTACTCCATGCTGCAGTACATGCTTATCCGATCCACGGAAAACGGTATCTGGAAGAATACCTCGAAATGGTTGGAACGGAATCCAAAGGAACAAATGCTGCTCGTTCTCGATGAGGCGCATATGTATAAAGGCGCTGCTGGAGGCGAGGTCGCCCTGCTGCTGAAACGCCTTGCGGCAAAGCTCGGTGTCGGGATGGATCGTTTCCAATTCATACTGACTTCCGCTTCCATTCCTGAAAACCATGAGCCGGTCGCACACTTCTTCGAGGACATGGCAGGCAGAACAGCCTCAAAGCTGCGCATCATCACAGGCAGAGAACAGAAAGTCACACGTGGCTCCCGAATCCTTTCTGCGAAAGACGTAGTAGCCGCTGCCGGAGCTGACGACGGATCGGATACGTCGATGATGCGTCTTCGACGATTCCTATCGGGGATCGGACGGTCCGTGCCGGAGGACATGGATGAACAAGCGTTGCGGGAACTGGCTGGAGATGAACTCCAAAAGATTGAGCAGTTCGGAACGTTGGAGGAGATTCTCCGCCAAAGAACAATGACTTTGGACGAAATCGCAAAAGAGATCTTCAAGGACGAGCCCGAAGCCGTCAAGGCGACCGACATCCTGCTGAACATCGCCGCACTGGCCTTGAACGAAGGACGGCCACTCTTGCCGACGCGCATGCATCTTTTCATCAGAGGAATCCAGTCACTCACGGTCTGCGCCGATCCCGGATGTCCTCATGTGGAGAAAAGAGATGATCTGCCACTCGGCAAGGCGTTCATCAACAGATCGGTTGGACGTTGTTCCTACGGCGCAAAGACCTACGAACTGGCCACCGACCGTACCTGCGGAGCTCTGTTTCTTAAAGGCTACGCCAATCCCGGTGAAGACGGCTTCTTCTTCTGGAACGAGAAACCTGTCGGGAACAGTGAGATCAAAGAAATCATTGTCATGCCGATAGCAGAAGATTCCTGTCCAGACGACGTCAAGACAGGATGGCTCAATACGATATCTGGCAAGATATACCGTGACGATCATCGCGGACAGCCTCATTTCTCGCATGTGGCCTTCTCTTTCGACCAACCCAAAGACCTGGACGGCAAAAAGATGCAGTTCACCACCTGTCCGAAATGCAATGGCCGTCTTTCCGTCAGCGATTTCACGACCAAGGGCAACGAACCGTTCTACAATGTTGTCGCTGAACAATTCTCACTGCAAGAGCCTTCGAGTGACCCGGAAAAGTTAAGAAGGAATCCGAATGCCGGAAAGAAAGTGATCCTCTTCTCCGACAGCAGACAAGCCGCCGCCAGAATAGCGCTCGACCTGACCGAATCCTCCGATAAGGACCTGATGCGAAAGCTGTTGTGCCGGGCGGCATACGACCTATACCAGCAGTACGAAGACGAGGCAACGGTCAGTGCGATTTATCCGATGTTCCTAAAAACCGTCTCAGAACACAAATCACGCATCTTCTATGGCGCTGATCGCACAACTATCATGGAGAAAATAAGGAAAAACCAGAGAAGATTTTCCCGGCACTTCGATAGGTTCCTAAATGAAGGAGACGAAGGCGCCCCGCAAGAATATTATTACCTTCTTTTATCACTCATCTGTGACCGCTATCGTTCCCTCAGTGATATGGCAATCGGTTGGATTGAACCATCCGATTATCACATGGATCTTATCTATGATGATCTTGATGAGATCGGAATTTCCGATTCTGAATTCAAATCCGTCTTCTATGCATGGAGCGAATACCTACTTATCCATAACGCCGCCTTGAATCCGAATATTGAATGGTCTACTCGAGATAGGGCAATGCCTTTCTCCACGGAATACGGAGTAGATCACGACAACATCTTCAAAGGCCAAATGCAGGGGAAACGTTCGCTGTATGAATTCTTGAAGAAACGTTTTAATGCCAATGAAATGACATATCTCGAAAGTGCATTAGACCATTTTTTGGAAACGTCCACCAAAAATATCCGATACAAATATCTGAATCCACACTATGTTACGTTGAGAATCGATCCGGATGCCAATTGGAAAGCTTGTGATCGATGCGGTAAAAACGCACCATATAATTTATGGGGCAAATGCCCCCATTGCCGGCAAGGCGACATGCATGAACTCACGGATTTCAGTTCCGTTGCGTTCTGGCGCGATCCAATAATAAAGATTCTCCAAGGTGACGATGATTCCCTGCGTGCAAGAATCAACACCGAGGAGCATACAGCCCAGCTATCCCATAAAGATGGTCAGAATGAGAGCTGGTCCACCACCGAGGAATATGAGATGCGGTTCCAAGACATCTATACGTCCGATAATGAGGAGCCCGTGGATGTTCTCTCCTGCACGACAACGATGGAAGTCGGCATCGACATCGGCTCCCTTACCGCAGTGGCGCTTCGCAACATTCCACCGATGCGTGAGAACTACCAGCAAAGAGCGGGACGCGCGGGTCGTCGTGGCTCTTCGATATCCACCATCGTGACATATGTCGATGCCCGTCCATTCGACAACCACTACTTCGAGCACCCAGATCACATTGTTCGCGGAGAGTTGAGAGAGCCACACATCGACGTGGATAATGAGAAGCTAATCAGACGGCATCTGGCGACCATCCTACTCACTGATTTCAGCGCCGAACATGGATTCTCAATGGAGAACATCACCATTGAGAATTTCTTCGAAAACTATTGGAAGGAATGGAATTCCTTCCTCGAATCGTACGATTTCGGCACCATCGTCCAGCAACAGATAATCCCACAGAATTGGAATCTGGATTCCAAAGGATTCCGTCGGGCTCTATCTGCGGAATTGAACAATCTTAAAGAAGATTTCGGGAAATACAGAGAAAATTATCTGTCCGCAGATAATAAAACCTGCAAAAGTCTTTTGGATAGTCTCCTTGAGGCAGCCATACTTCCAACGTATTCCTTCCCTCGTAACGTCACCGGATTCGATATCGAGGATTCATCCGATGCCAAGACACTCGAGCAACGTCCGGAACGGTCACTCGATATGGCCATCAGCGAATATGCTCCAGGACGGGAACTCATTGTGAATAAGAAACGATACATTTCTGGCGGAATCTACTCGCATTCGTCGAGATTCGCCAAAAAACAGGGAGAATCTTTCGAACCAGCAAAGAAATATTTCAACAACAAGGATTACCGCAACGAGGTACTTCTCTGCACAAACCCGACCTGTGGATGGTTCGGATACGAAAAAGAATTGAGAGAACCCGACCGTTGCCCATTCTGCAAAGAACCCGGGCTTGAGCACAAACCATTCCTCAAGCCATGGGGATTCGCGCCAAAGGACGGAAGGCCTTCCCCATCAGCAAGCGAGCGCTCCGAATTATCCTTTGCGGAACCACCCTTCTATTCCGCAACGCCTTCCGAAGAGATGACGGATGCCGGTTATGCTCATATCAAGTACAGCGAAAGGCATGACTGCTCCCTCATGGTCATTAATAAAGGACCGAACAGCGAAGGATTCACAATTTGCTCCCGGTGCGGAGCCGCTTTCCCGACAACGGATTCAGCAGGTATAGCCAAGCGCATCAAGGCGCCTTATACTAAGACTCCGCAGAACCGGCAGCCTGACTGCGCGCATGACTTTGACAGCGGAATATATATTGGAGACGTGTTCAATACGGATATGATCATATTCGCTCTCCACCTAAATCCTAGCGAAGTGAGTGTTGGTCAATCGAATAGATGGCTGAAAAGGGCTCGCGTATCGCTTGCCGAAGCGATGCGTCTTGCCGCCGTCGACCTGTTGGACATCGATTTCAATGAATTATGCGTCGGCAGCCGCTCACGTCTTGACGGAAGTGGCGAATCCGCATTCGCAGACGTGTTCCTTTTCGATTCTCTCTCCAGCGGAGCCGGATACTCGTCCACACTTTCCAAAGGACATAATCTCGAGAAACTCTTCGGCAAGACTAGAGGCATACTCACCAACTGCGATTGCGAAGATGCATGCTTCTCCTGTCTGAAGCATTACTATAACAAGCAATTCCACAATCAGCTCGATCGTCACGCAGCACTTGATTTGCTTGACTATGCGATGAATGGGACAGTGAGAAATCACGTGTCTGATGATGATGCACGGGATGCCTTTGCTTCGCTTGCAGAAGTAATCCAGGATGACGCAAAGGCAACATGTTCATTCGAAAGCGACAAGATGACTTTCATGTTGGATGGCAAAGAGACCACTCTCACTTGCCTTCCGGATATGAAGCCCAAATCATCCATGTCAGCAGTGAATGAATATTGGCAGTACGAGATGAAGCACAACGTCCCGGGAATCGTCGAAACGCTCATCAAGGAACAATCAGGAGATTCCACGTTGTTTTGATTTCTTCAATCGTAAACGTAAATGTTATATCTGCCAAATAACTGCTAGATGAGCGCCTGTAGGGATCTGCGAAAAGTAGACGAAACGTTTTGAGCCGATGACAGAACTGATGGGCTGGGAACTGACAGAATTTACCTGTTAGTTCCCAGCCCATCACTCTTCAGCCATCTATTTCAATCGCATGGATCGTGACTTCGCCATCTTCCGAAGGTTCGGCTTGTCTGAATTCCGGGCGGAGTTCCATGCCGGCCTGGTCGAACTCACCGTTCAAGTTGCGCACCAGCACATCGGCCAATCGGCCACCCATGGGTTTGAACGTCGCATAGGTTATCACCCCAGAAATGGCACCGCCAACAACGGGCACAACCTTGGCAACGGCCTTGCCAACCGACTCCTTCACCACCCGTTTGCCAACCATCGCGCCGATTTTCTTGAGCAGTGGATACCAAGCCGTTTTCATCAGAGCCTGTTGAGTGACCTTCTTGCCCATGTTCTTGCCGACTTCCCTGGCGACTTTTCCTATCAGCATCGCCGCACCCGACGCGCCGAACATTACGCCCAAATAGACGAGAATGCGCACTTTAGCATCTTCGCTCAGCTCCGACTCGTCGGATAACAGATCATCCTCGCCAAAAAGATAGGCGATTTTCTGCGCCAGATTGATCGCGAAACCAAAGTATTGGGCCACATCGGCACTTCCAGCGGCAACGGCGGCAGGGCCGCCGGGAATTCCTGCCACAAAGGCGGCGAGAGTGGTCTGATTCGTTGATTTCTTAATCAGCCCATCCGCTTTTCTTCGCAACGACTCCGCCGTATACACATGCTGCGGGCCATGCTCCAGAATCTCATCGAGATATTCCGAACCGGCGAATTGCTGTCGCAGAAACGCCTCCCTATCAACCCTGATAACCGGAAGCTTCGCAACGCTTCCAATCATATTTATCGCCACATCGTAAAGCTCTTCGTCGGTTTTCTTAGCCATGTTCTCTCCACTCCGATAAGACGCATTGCGCTTAACGCCCATGGTATCTGCTCCTTTATTTGTTCGATGGATAACATACGGGCAATCCGCATTCACCATGGGCCATGTTTTCTCCGCGAGCGCGACGGGGGCCAACAGATAGAACCTGCATCCAGGTTAGTAATTCGTCAGAATGCGTCCGCGCGCCTTTACGCACTCTCAGCACTCTCATGCATCTACATCTCGATTACATACTTTGTCACTCATGCGGCATGTTCAATCGCCAAAGAATGTACAGCCTTTTATATCAGCGCCCATCCAAGGCTACGTTTACGTCCTGAAATGCAGTGGGCCTCTTTTTTATCTTATTGCTGCTACGAATAGTAGCAACAGCTTCCAAGCCTCTTAGCAATGCTCAAATCCAGGGTCTCTTCCTTTTGCCAAGCCACATAGGCATGTATAAATCAACCAATACCCGCCTTTTCTGAACTACACTGTTCCTA
>OLSX01000250.1_pt1 | contig 54148 bp, 45 predicted proteins | sample 1673141 | NCBI WGS metagenome assembly OLSX01 (sample SAMEA3136759, study PRJEB25190) | human gut metagenome | biome: human gut; feature: human-associated habitat; material: faeces | place: Austria | collected 2013 | reverse complement strand
CTTAGCTTTTAATTATTATTGTCTCGGAACATTAATGACGGAAAACAACAAACAAGACGATGCAATTGAGGCTTTTGAACACTCTGTAAAACTCAGTAAAGAGTTAATAAAAGAAGACGATTTCAAGCAAATATACTTCTTCAGCCTGCCCTTTATTGTTACACTTCATCAACAAGTGGGAAACAATATAACAGCTTATACTTATAATGAGGAATACCTATCTTTACTTAAAAACTTATATGAAGAAGATACTGAAAAATGGAAAAGTAGTTATTTTGAGGATTTAATACAACAATCATACTTAGCTAACCTTTTAGGTAAATTCAAAGATGGGGAGAGATACTCGTTAGAAGCATTAAAAATTGACCCTAACTATCATCTTGCGTATACTAACCTGGCAGCTTCTCTTTTGTTGCAAGGAAGATTGGAAGAAGCAGAGAAACTCTTTAGAGAATATAAAGCAGAATTGAAAGATGAATTTCTCAATGATTTAGCAAAGTTTGAAAGTTTACGGGTTATCCCTGAAAAGCGTAAGACTGATGTAGAACGAATAAAGGCTATATTAAGCGAATAATTGGTGCCGTGTTCTTCAGTAGATTGATGATTAGCGATGTGTATGGGACGGCGCGGGTGTACGTGTCGTCCGATACAAGTTTACGTGCCAGACGATACGTATCCACGTTTCATCTGATACGAGCCGACAAACATAATCCCGACGGCAGGGGATAAAATCAGAGGATGACTGGGGATAGCTACGCTATATAGTTTATATATAGTATATGCACCGACAGCGCTGTGGATAACCATGTGGATAACCTATGTATAACCGCGTGTATAACTTATGCAGATATCCACACTATAGGGGTGCGCGGAGCTCAGGGTGGGATATCCACAGAGAAATTAGACAGTTTTCAGCAAGTTTTCCATACTTTTATATGGTCAAAAGATATAAACTTATTAACTTTGCAAGATATACGCAGATGGTGTATAACTACATTTACTGTTGTCATTCAGCTGATTAATATTAGACACAGGTGTGTATAAGTGACTGCCAAATGTGTATAATGCAAATCTGCAAACAATAAGGCTATAAGTTATCCACTTTTCCACAGTGTATTTAGTTATAGTTTAAGAATAAGGAAATAAGATATAAATAAAAAATATAATAATGATGGTGAACAAAGAGTGGATTGACAAGGGTTGTATAGACGAACCCGTCGAGCAAGGTCTGAATCTCAAACAGGAGATACGCCGCATGTGTAAGGAGAAGGATGCCATCATCCTGGCACATTATTATACAGTAGGCGAGATACAGGAGATAGCCGACTTTGTGGGCGACTCGTTGGCTCTGGCGCGCAAGGCGGCAGAGACCGATGCCAAGGTGATGGTGATGTGTGGCGTACACTTTATGGCAGAGACTTGCAAACTGCTCTCGCCCGAAAAGACAGTGATATGCCCCGACCTCACGGCTGGCTGCTCGCTCGCCGACAGCTGCAAGGCAGAAGACCTGAAGAAGTTCAAGGACGAGCATCCAGGCTATAAAGTGGTGTCGTATGTCAACACCACGGCTGCCGTCAAGGCGCTCACCGACTGTGTGGTGACCAGCGGCAATGCCAAGAAGGTGATAGACGCCTTCCCCAAGGATGAGAAGATTATCTTCGGCCCCGACTACAATCTGGGCAACTATATCAACAGCGTCACCGGTCGCCAGATGCTGCTCTGGAACGGCGGCTGCCACGTGCATGAGAAATTCTCTGTCGACGCCATTGTACGCCTCAAGGCCGAGCACCCCGACGCCGTGGTTATGGCCCACCTCGAGTGCAAGGCTCCAGTGCTGGCTGTAGCCGATGTCAAGGGCAGCACAGCCACCATGCTCACCTACGCCCAGCAGAGCGACAAGCAGGAGTTTATCGTGGCCACCGAGGCTGGCATTCTGCACGAGCTCGAGCGCACCTGTCCCGACAAGCGCTTCTACCCCGTTCCGCCCGAGATGAGCGAGGGTGTGGGCTGCAGCTGCAACGAGTGCGAATACATGAAGAAGAATACGCTGCTCAAAATCTATAACTCTCTGCGCTACGGATGGCCTACGGTAGAGATAGACCCAGCCATCGCGCGCGACGCCGTCAAGCCCATCGAGAAGATGCTCTCGCTGAGCTGATGCAGCAAGTCACGCTGGGAGACAAAAGATGCGCCAGAATAGCTCATAAGGGCTGTTCTGGCGCATCTCCATTATATAGGTGGTAGGCGCAATTGTACAGGTGGTAGACCGAACGCCACTCACGCCTTGATGCCTAAGCATAGGCGCACGAGGCGGTAAGGCTGTCGCTGTGCCAATCGCGCCACGAGGGTGGGCAGATAGATGCCTGCAAGGATATTGAGGGCATAGAAGACCAGGAAAAGGCGCTCGTCGTAGAAGAGACGCTTCCACAGCACCAGCTCGACAAATGCCTGGAAAAACATCGACATGAGATAAATCTGGTAGATATAGTCGCGGAAACTGCCGAAGAGGCCCGGCAGACGGCGCGCCACGCTCTGCCCCACAGCCACGCACATCACGATGCCTGCCATGGATGTGGCGAGTCCGCCCACGACGCAGTAGGACGCAGCATAGACTGCCACGGCCGCCACGGCAACCAGTGGGTTGTCGGTGAAACGGTAGAGATGGTATCTGAAGAAGAAGATGCCGAAGTAGAAATAGACCAGATAGCGGTGCAAGTGATTGATGTAGAACACGTCGGGCAGCACGTTCTCCAAGCCGGCAAGATAGATGCCCACGCTGAAGAGCAGCATCGCCACCGAGGCAGTGTGGTTGCGGCATACCGCCACAAAGAGGGGATAGAGCGCCATGAGCATGAGCAGCGTGGCGAGAAACCACAGATGGGCAGAGGGATGCCCTGTAAACCGGTAGAAGCACTCGGCATAGTAGGAGAGCGACAGGGGCACAGGAGTCTTGGCCCAGGCGCCAGCCAGGAGCTTGAACAGATAGTAGAAGGTGACGAAGAAGACAAAGGGGATGGCTATGCGCCGCAGCTTGTCGGCATAGAGTGCCCGGGTGGTCCACTCGCGGCGTATGCGGCTCAGGTAGAGCAGCCCGCCCGAGGTGAAGATGAAGAAGGGCATGCGTATGGGAGTGAAAATGGTGGGCAGGGTGGTGCAGAGGCTGTGGTTCTCGCCGGTGGCCATGTCGACCAGCTGCACATGAAACATCACCACCAGCACGATGCTCAGCCCGCGCATCAGGCTCAGCCACTCCAGTCGTTCAGAAGGATGGTTGCTCGGCGGCATAGACACCTCAGTTTACGATGGCTATCTTGCACACGGTGCCCTTGCTGCCGTCGGCAGTGGCAGTCTGCACCATATACACTCCGCTCGCCACGCGGCGACCCTTGAGGTCGCATCCGTTCCACTCGAAGGTACCGCCATTGCTGCGGCCCTGGGCAACGAGCGTGCCCGAGGCGGTGACTATCTTGACATCGGCATTGTAGCTCAGCCCCACGATGGTGATGGGGCCGGTATAGTCGGGGTTCACGGGGTTGGGATAGGCATAGGTGTTGTCCTTGTTCATCTCCTCCACAGGCTCGGTGGCTCCGCTGCTGTAGGAGCAGAGTCCCTTGTCGGTACCGATAAACACCTCGCCGGTGGCGGGATTGATGGCCATCGCCTGGATATTGTCAGAGAGCAGCTTGCTGTTGGTCTCGGTGAAGTGGGCTATCTGGGTCATGCAGTCTGCACTGATGAGATAGATGCCGTTGCCGTAGGTGCCCATCCACTTGCGTCCGCCGCCGTCGATGACGATGCACGAGATGTTGACGCCATCGAGCAGATAGTCGGCATAGTTGGTGCCGTCGTTGCGGGGCACCTTGACCTGCTCGAAAACGGGCGACTGCGAGGTTATCTCGTTGGGCGAGAGTCGCAGAGGGCCCACATTGGTGCCTATCCACATCTGATGGTCCTTGTCTTCGGCCACGCAGTGCACGTATTCCACGTTGACCGTGGTGCCGTCCTGGTTGACGAAGGAGGTATAGCTGTTGATGGCATCGCTCGAGGGCTGGTAGCAGAAGAGGCCGGTCTTCTTCCAGCTGTCGTTGACAAACCACATGAGGCTGCGGCTGTCGAAGGTGATGTTGCGCAGGTTGGTCAGCGACTTCAGAGGTTCCTTGTAGAGTGATGTCCACTGTCCGTCGGTGCCCAGACGCACGATATTCTTCTCCTTGTTGATGCTGTTGAGCGCCCAGAGATTGCCCTCGGTGTCGAACTTGACATCATGCACCACCACATACATCTTGTCGTCGGGATAGGTGGGCGAGAGGGCGCTGTTGTCATAACTGTAGTGACGCACAAACCGCCGGTCGCTGAACTCGTAGATGCCCGTACGACCCGAGACAAACACGTGGTTGGCGTCGCGTGGGTCTACGTCGATGGCATTGATGTCTTCAAAGAAGCCGTCGCCCAGTTGGCTGTCTATATCGTCCTGATAGACTTCCCAGTTGCTGCCGTCGTAGACCTGGATGCCACCAGGCAGATGCAGGTCCTGGCTCACGGTGTAGCCTCCGCCCACGGTGTAGAGACGGCCGTTGTAGAAGCGCAGACAGCCGAAGTTGTTGTACTTGAGTCCGCCACGGTCCAGGTCTTTCACCATGTCGAGCAGCTTGCTGTCGGGCGTCTCCCAGATATCGCTGTAAGCCCGGGCGTAGGTCCAGTTGGCTGGGTCCATCATGTTGGTGCCGAGAGCGGCGCGGTAGATGCCCTTGCCGCGCTGGGCAGCATAGAGATAGCCGCCTTCTACATAACTGTATGCCACGGGGGTATGCAGATTGTAGGTCTCGCTGACCTCGGCGTTCTTCACATTGACCTTGACGATGCCGAAACCGGTGGAGAGATAGGCGTAGACGCCGTCGATACATACGTGGTTGATGGTCTTGTCCTCGGTCATGGCCTTGCGGTAGTAGTCGGGCAGATTGGTGATGTCGTCGTTGTTGCGCCCGCTCATCAGGTCGATGTTCTGGTTGCTGTAGACGATGACCAGCCTTGCTGCCTGCTGGCACCAGGCGATATGGCTGATGGCGCAGTCGCTCAGTCCGTTGCACTTGTCAAAGGTGCGCACCTCGCCGTCGGCGGTATTGTAGGTGAAGAGATTGCCCGAGGCAAGCACATAGAGTCTCTTGCCGCCCTGCTCTATCCGGGTGATGTCGTGATAGGCCATATATGCCTTCCACAGACTGTTGTCGGCATGGGCGAAGACTGCCGCGATGGCAAGGAGCATGGTGAGGATATAGCGTTTCATAACCGAGAGTGTCGAGAGTGAGTTACTGTTTGAGATAATCGGCGAGTTTGGCCACGGCTCTGGCGCGGTGGGAGATGCGGTTCTTGACCTCGTCGCCCAGGGCGGCAAAGCTCTCGTCGTAGCCTTCGGGGACGAAGATGGGGTCGTAGCCGAAACCGCTGCTGCCCTGCTTCTCCTTGGCGATGGTGCCGCGCACGATGCCTTCGAAGAGGGTGTAGTCGGCTATATCGCTCTTGCGGGCCAGACAGATGACGGTGCGGAACTGCGCCCTGCGGTCGTCCTTGTCCTTGAGTCGGGCGAGCAGCTTCTGCATGTTGGCCTCTGAGTCGTGGTCGGTGCCGTCGGCATAGCGCGCCGAGTGTACGCCAGGCTCGCCGCCGAGGGCCGTGACCTCCAGACCGGTATCGTCGGCAAAGCAGTCGTAGCCGTAGTGTTCGGCTATGTAGCGTGCCTTCTGGATGGCGTTGCCCTCCAGGGTATTGGCGGTCTCGGGTATGTCTACGTGGCAATCGATGTCCCGGAGCGACAGTACCTTGAACCTGTCGCCGAGGATGGCACGTATCTCGTCGAGCTTGTGTGAGTTGTTGGTGGCAAAGACTATCGCCCTACCCTGCTGCTCCACCTCGGCAGCGCTGTGGGTGGTGTGTGATGATGGGTTCATATCATTCATTTTCTTGTTGCTGCTGTTGCAGTTCTTGCTCGTGTTCCTTATTCTTCTTGATCTTGACCTTGATGGGGTCAAAGCCCTCGCCATAGACACCGATGACGCTGCTCTGGCTGACGAAGGCGCGTGGGTCTATCATCTTGATGAGTCGGAAGATGAGTACGCTCTCGCGCTTCTTGGCCAGGAGACAGATGACCTTCATCTCCTTGCCCGTGTACCATCCGTGACCGTCGAGGATGGTCAGCGTGTGGTCGGTCTTGCGCGTGATGGCTTCGGCTATCTTCTTGTATTCCTTGGAGAAAATCATAAACTGTACCGACTGGCGCTGTACGTTCATCACGTAGTCTATCATCGTACACTCGATGACCATCGTGCATAGACCGAAGACCACCATCTGGCATCGCTGTGGAAACTCACCAAAGGTATCGATGGCAAGACAGCTGCTGATGATGACGAGGTCGACCATGATGAGTCCCTTGCCGAGCGAGACATTGAAGTGCTTGTTGACTACAGCGGCAATGATGTCGGTGCCGCCGGTGCTGCCGTTGTTCAGGAAGACTATGGCAAGCGCCGTACCGGTGAGCATACAGCCGATGATGAGCGACATGAAGTCGTTGCCTTCGCCCATGAGCTTGTAGAATGTGCCGTCGGGCTGTTCCACTACCTTCTGAGCCAGGTCGAGCATCACGGTTATCACCACCGTGGCATAGATGGTCTTGGTGAGAAACTTGATGCCCAGCTCCTTCAGCGCCGCTACGATGAGCAGGGCGTTGATGATGAAGAATGTCCACTGCACTGGGAACTTGGTGGCATAGAAGATGATGGCTCCGATACCCGCGATGCCTCCGGTCACGATTTGATAGGGAAGCAGGAATACGGTGAAACCGAAGGTGTAGAGCATGAGTCCGAGGGTGATGTTGAAGTAGTCCTTCGTCTCCTGCCAGATCATATTACGGTCGATTGTCATAGGAGTTATAGTTGTATTGTTGTTTACTGTTTGTCTCTAAGCAAAAGAAGTCGTCGTCTTGCACACGCCGGGTTGTGGTGTGTGCAAGCGGCAACTTCCTCTGATGTAGTATTCTTGGTGTGCGTTGCCGCCCGATTACTTCACGACGACATTCACAATCTTCTTGGGCACTACGATTACCTTCACCACCTGCTTGCCGTCGATATACTTCTGGCTCAGCTCGTCGGCGAGCACTGCCTGCTGTATGGCGTCGTTGGTGGCATCGGTGGCAAACTTCTTCTGGAAGCGGGCCTTGCCGTTGAAGGAGATGGTGAGCTGCACCTCGCTCTCTACCAGGTATTGCTCGTTGCATACGGGCCACTGGGCGTCGCATACGCTGCCCTTCATGTTGAGCCGGCTCCACAGTTCTTCGGCGATATGGGGCGCGAAGGGAGCGATGAGCACGGTCAGGATGGTGAGCAGCTCGCGGTTGTAGCACTTCTGCTGTCCCAGCTCGTTGACGCAAATCATAAAGGCAGAGATGGCAGTGTTGTATGAGAAGTTTTCGATGTCGGTGGTCACCTTCTTGATGAGCTTGTGCACACTTTTAAGGCTCTCTTTCGAGGGCTCGTCGTCGTTGACGCGGAACTCGTCGGTGCGGGGGTCGAAGTAGAGGTTCCACAGCTTCTTGAGGAAGCGGTGGCAGCCGTCGATACCATTGGTATCCCAGGGCTTGCTCTGCTCTACAGGGCCGAGGAACATCTCGTAGAGACGCAGCGTGTCGGCGCCGTACTGCTCGACGATCATGTCGGGGTTGACCACATTGAACATGGACTTCGACATCTTCTCTATGGCCCATCCGCAGACGTACTTGCCGTCTTCGAGCACAAACTCGGCGTTGGCAAACTCGGGGCGCCATGCCTTGAAGGCTTCGGTGTCGAGCACGTCGCCATGCACGATGTTGACATCGACGTGGATAGGTGTGACGTCATACTGGTCCTTCAGACCGAGCGACACAAAGCGCGGAGCGGCACTGTGGTCGTCGTTGTTGATGCGGTATACGAAGTTGGAGCGGCCCTGTATCATACCCTGGTTGATGAGTTTCTGATAGGGCTCTTCCTTGCAGGTCACATTGTAGTCGTGCAGGAACTTGTTCCAGAAGCGCGAGTAGATGAGGTGGCCTGTGGCGTGCTCGGTACCACCCACATAGAGGTCCACATTCTGCCAGTAGTCGTTGGCTTTACGGCTTACCAGCTCATGGTCGTTGTGGGGGTCCATGTAGCGCAGATAGTAGGCGCTCGAACCGGCAAATCCGGGCATGGTGTAGAGCTCGATGGGGAATATGGTCTTGCCGTCGATGAGCTCCTTGTCTACCACCTGGTTGTTCTGGGTGTCCCAAGCCCATTTTCTGGCGCGGCCCAATGGAGGCTCGCCGCTCTCGGTGGGCTCGTACTTGTCTATCTCGGGCAGCTCGATGGGCAGATACTGCTCGGGTATCATGTAGGGCATGTCGTCCTTATAGTACACGGGGAAGGGTTCGCCCCAGTAGCGCTGGCGAGAGAAAATGGCGTCGCGCAGACGGTAGTTGACCTTGACGCGGCCCAGACCCTTTTCGGTCACATAGCGCTTGGTGGCAGCGATGGCCTCCTTGACGGTGAGTCCGTTGAGCGAGAACTCGGTCTGCTTGCCCTCTACGGGCGAGTTGCACACGATGCCCTCCTTGGCGTCGTAGCTCTGCTCGCTCACGTCGGCACCCTCTATCAGCGGGATGATGGGCAGCGAGAAGTGCTTGGCAAAGGCGTAGTCGCGAGAGTCGTGGGCGGGAACTGCCATGATGGCGCCGGTGCCATAGCCCGCCAGCACATACTCAGAAACCCAGATGGGCAGAGCGTCGCCTGTCAATGGGTTGATGGCATACGAACCGGTAAACACGCCAGTGACCTTGCGGTCTGACATACGCTCCAGTTCGGTGCGCTTCTTCACATAGGCGAGATACTCCTCGACCTCGGCCTGCTGCTCGGGGGTGGTCACCTGGGCCACATATTCGCTCTCGGGAGCAAGCACCATAAAGGTGACGCCAAACATGGTGTCGGCACGGGTGGTGAAGATGGTGAAGCGTACATTACTGTCCTTGACGCTGAACTGGACTTCGGTTCCTTCCGAACGGCCTATCCAGTTGCGCTGGGTTTCCTTCATCGAGTCGGTCCAGTCTACAGTCTCCAGACCGTCAAGCAGACGCTGGGCGTAGGCCGACACGCGCAGACACCACTGGCGCATCTTCTTCTGCACCACGGGATAGCCGCCGCGCACGCTCACGCCCTCTACCACCTCGTCGTTGGCCAGCACGGTGCCCAGTCCGGCACACCAGTTGACCATAGTCTCGCCCAGGTAGGCTATGCGGTAGTTCATGAGCGTCTTCTGCTGCTCGTGCTCGTTCATGCTCTTCCAGTCGCGGGCAGAGAAGACAAGCTCTTCAGAGCAGGCCACATCCATGCCCAGTGTGCCGTTGTCCTCGAAGTGCTCGATGAGCTTGCTGATGGGCTGGGCCTTCTGCAGGGTGTTGGAGTAGTAAGAGTTGAACATCTTCTCAAAGGCCCACTGGGTCCAGTGGTAATATGCGGGGTCGCAGGTGCGCACCTCGCGGTCCCAGTCGAAGCAGAAGCCTATCTTGTCGAGCTGCTGGCGGTAGCGGGCAATATTGTTGACGGTCGTGATGGCAGGATGCTGACCCGTCTGGATGGCATACTGCTCGGCGGGCAGTCCGTAGGCGTCATAGCCCATAGGGTTGAGCACGTTGAAGCCCTGCAGACGCTTGTAGCGGGCAAAGATGTCGGAGGCGATATAGCCCAAGGGATGACCCACGTGGAGTCCGGCGCCCGAGGGATAGGGGAACATGTTGAGCACATAGAACTTCTTGCGGTTCTCGTCCTCAGTTACCTTGTAGGTGTTCATCTCCACCCAGTTTTTCTGCCACTTCTGCTCTATTTCTCTGAAGTTATATTCCATGTCGTTATCCAGTTTGTGTTACTTGTTCAGTTTCCAGGTCACACCGTCTTTGGTGTCTTTGATTTCAAAACCGTCGGCGGCAAGCTCGTCGCGTATCTTGTCGCTCGTGGCCCAGTCCTTGTCGGCCTTGGCCTTGGCGCGCAGCTCGAGCACCATGTCGACCACCTTGCCATAGGCTTCCTCGCGGGCATCGTTGTTCATGCCCTTCTCGCTCTTCAGACCCAGCAGGTCGAAGGCGAAGAGTCGCATCGTAGACGAGAGCTCGGCGAGGTCGTCGGCAGAGATGGCAGCCTTGTGGTCGATGAGGGTATTGATGACGTGGCAAGCCTCGAAGAGATAGCTTATCACGAGGGGAGTCATGAAGTCGTCGTTCATGGCGTCGTAGCACTTCTGGCGCAGCGCAGCCACAAACTTGTGGGTCTCGGCATCGCTCTCCTTGCCAGCCTGGATGCGCTCCATGTCGGTAATGCCGTTGATGAGTCGCTCCAGACCCTTCTCCGAAGCCTTCAGAGCCTCGTTGGAGAAGTCTACGGTGCCACGATAGTGGGCAGAGAGGATAAAGAAGCGGATGGTCATCGGCGAGTAGGCCTGGTCAAGCGAAGCGTGGTCGCCGGTGAAGAACTGCTCGAGGGTGATGAAGTTGCCCAGCGACTTGCCCATCTTCTGGCCGTTGATGGTAATCATGTTGTTGTGCATCCAGTAGTGCACCATCTGGTCGCCCTGACTGGCCACAGCCTGGGCTATCTCACACTCGTGGTGAGGGAAGATGAGGTCCATGCCGCCACCGTGGATGTCGAAGTGGTCGCCCAGATACTTGCGGCCCATGGCGGTACACTCGCAGTGCCAGCCGGGGAAACCGTCGCTCCAGGGACTGGGCCAGCGCATGATATGCTCGGGCTGGGCCTTCTTCCACAGGGCAAAGTCCACCTGGTTGTGCTTCTCGTCGGTGCCGGCGAGGTCGCGCGAGTGGTTGATGACATCCTCCAGATTGCGGCCCGAGAGGATGCCGTATTTATGGTCTTTGTTGTATTTCTCTACATCGAAGTACACAGAGCCGTTGCTCACATAGGCATAGCCGTTGTCAAGAATCTGCTGCACCAGCTGCTCCTGCTCGATGATATGGCCCGTGGCGTGGGGCTCGATCGAGGGGGGAAGCACGTTGAGCATATCCATAGCCTGGTGGTAGCGGTTGGTATAGTGCTGGGCTATCTCCATAGGCTCGAGCTGCTCCAGTCGGGCCTTCTTCTCTATCTTGTCATCGCCCTCATCGGCGTCGTGCTCCAGATGGCCCACGTCGGTGATGTTGCGCACATAGCGCACCTTGTAGCCCAGATGCTTCAGGTATCTGAAGAGGATATCAAACGTGATGGCGGGGCGGGCGTGGCCCAGATGGGGGTCGCCATATACGGTGGGGCCGCACACATACATGCCCACGTTGGGGGCATGCAGAGGCTTGAAGGCCTCCTTCTTGCGCGTCAGCGTGTTATAAATCAATAATGTTTGTTCCATTTTAGCTAAAATATTGTTGACTGCAAAGTTACTGATAAATGCCGATAAATACGAATAAACTCCCCTTTAATTTAATAAGGTGTACCGCATAAACACAATTCCCCTACCCCACAGCCGCCTTCATAGCCATCCCGCTGCGCACACCATCCCTCACGCTTGCCGTGCCCACCACCCCGCTGCGCACCACATATCTCTCGCCGCGCATCACCATTGTGCCCCCTGCCGTGCCCATCCGCTCTGCTTGCCATACTCTTCATTCAACTTACTGTGCCAATCATCCAGCTGAGCGCACCGACCATACCTCCATCCATTCCATCCGCTCTGCTGCTCGCACCGACCCTGCCTCTATCCATTCCATCCGCCCTGCTGAGCGCACCGACCCTGTCCGTCGTTATGATATCAGTACCACTGCACACACCAACTATCCACGTAGGTGTGCCCACCACTCCGCTGCGCACCTCTTTAATGTTGTTTCCGCGCTTTATTTTCACCAATTCAGGGCTTGATATCATCATAGCGAACACAGATATCTATATTTCGCTCCCCGATTTCCCCACCAAACTGCTCTCCACCTCTCCCGAAACAAGGGAAAAAACGAAAAAAGTGGCGATAACGTGCGAAAAGGGTACTTTTCAGCTGCCTTTTCGCACACTATCGCCACTTTTTTGCCATTTCCACCCCATTTAGGGCCAACTCCCCATACCCTCTTTTAGCTTCGCGTTGAGAGAAAGATTGACAAGAAGTTGTTGGGAAAAACTGTAGAGCAGCTATCAACTATTATGATATAGATATAGCGCTATTAACCAATTCTAGTGTCAGTCTCACAGTTTTTCCATTAGTTTAATAGAGAATTATAACTCCCATAATAAAGTATAACGAGCATATTGATCATTATCATCTGTTTGTGCATAAACTTTAATTGGATTTCCGTTAGTGTCAAATTCATAAGTATAATTAACTATTTCTTTTTTAACATAGTTACCACTTGTTGTTTGCGTAGTTATAGATTTTATCAGATTTTTATTACCTTTACCAAATAGCCAAGAATGGGCATATATAAGTTTTTCTATACCAATGTTAAAAGGATATGGAAGTATATCATCTCTCATTAATAATAAATCTATTGTTCCATTACCTTTTTTATCAGGATAGTATGTGTATGTTTCTTTTATATTTTCGTATCCACTATAATTAATTTCCGTAATATTGTCGCCATCCCATTTGTATGTTTGAGTTTGATCATATGTTGTCATTTTCGTTCGTCTATCTCCGCTGTATTCAATAGAAAGAGACTTAGAAGGATTACCAGCGTATTCACAACTTATTCTAAGAATTTTATCACCTGATAACAAAGCTGTAAACTTGCCGTCCCTTTTAGTATCGCACTCCACACTATTATCAGTCCAAATACAAGTCATATCATTGGCTTTTTCTAATTTGCCTTTGTCATTATATATGAAATTCGTACCACCGAAACCACCGAAATACAAAAGTTTCTTGGCAGTTATTCCACTGTTACCTCCATCATTGTCATCGTCGTTCGAACAAGATACCAATGCGCAAAGCGTCATCAAAATGATTGAATAAGATAATAACTTTTTCATAATGTTGTTTGTTAAATGATTTGTTGTTGAAATTGTTTATATTTGTATTAATTGTTTTGTATGCCAGCAAGGATATGCTTATAGTAATCAGCAAATTCTTTTTTGTCGTTTAAGCCTTGGATTATTTGCTTGACATCAAGTATATCTAACAGATTATACTTGGCCTTTCTTTTTTCTTCGTTTTCTTTTTCTTGACATTTGTCCTTGTCATTCTTTTCTTTCTTAGATTTCAGTACGGCATCGTAAAACCTTATGGTTCCATACGTTGTCATACGACCTTCCCAAATTAAACGTTTACGCTTATCCAAGAGCCACCATAAGTCAATCTCGTCGAAGGTCATAGAGTAGCCGATAATATGAACATTGGAAGTGAAAAACAAATCTATCCACGACTTGATAGTATCCTTGTGTGCCGTATTAGGAAATCTACTATGAATTGCCTTTATAGGTTTATTGGCTATTATTTTATAGGAACCTTTGACCCAATCGTCCATCTTGGATAGTTCTCCGCAATACTGGTCATATCCCATTATTATGCTGTTACGCTTGTCTATGTTGCCATGGATATACCATATTCGTTTGATATCATCACCTTTTTTAAGGATATTGTATCGGTGAATACTGTATCTGCTCTCACTGCTATCACTATCGATAAGTTCATATCCCATTCCTGATAATGTTTTTTCAAGCATTTTGTCATAGTTAGTTGTTATATAGTCGTTTATCGGCATCTTAGCGAGTGCTTCATATACATCATTACTATGGATGATGCTAAGTTTGTCAACAATACTTTGTTTAAGTTCGTCTTCTCCGACGCTGCATGATGGACCTTTGTCAAAATCACCTGCGTCATCGGATAAACAGATATCTTCATATTGAAAAGGCAGAGGTATGTCCTTTAGAATTTTACCACCGGATATTTCGTCAAGAAGTTTATTCCAGTCCAGTCCTTCTTGTATTCGGTTCAGTCCGTTGCCAAAGAAGATGACGTTATTATTCTTTTCCATATACTTGATGCTTTTAAGCTACCCGCCACGGCCCTTTTTGAGTGGGGCCGTGGCGAGGTAGCTGAGTTGGTTTATCGTTTAACCTTGATAGACTGGGAGCCTATACGGGCTATTATTACATCATCGGTGGCGGAGATGGAGGCCTGACCGTTTAGGGCCCTTGTCTCACCGAGCTTTATACCGCTGACGTTGTAGAACGTTACCCGCTCGTTATCCTTTAGTCCTGATAGAGTTACGATGCCGCCCTCTGTCGATACTACTACGCCGCGCATCTGTGTGGCAGGCGCAATGCCGTCAGTCTCGATATTGGCGCTAATCCAGTACAGCTTGGCTGTAGCCGTCTTGGAGCGGGTATATCCATCTGCCGTGGCAAAGCAACTGATGTCGTAACGTGCTGCGAGCTTCACCTCGTCCTTGGCGAGTGCTTCCGTGCATTCATCCGCCGCCTTTATGGTGTAATGGTACTCGGCTCCTGGTGTCTGGCAGCCGAACTTCAATTTGCCGCTGACATAGCTGATGCTTGGCTTCTCGCACTCGGAGGATACCTCTCCTCCGTCTACGGACACGATAGTACCAAAGGATTTCCATACCGCAGCGCTCAGATAACTGCTGACCGAGGCTTTGGGTACCATCAGTTTTGCCCTGTCTATGCTACAGCCATAAAAGCAGCCATCTGAAATGGTTGGAGGTGTCGTTGCCATAATGGTAAAATCTGCTATTATCGTCGATTCAAAACATCCAGAATCAAGTGTTATCTTGGGCGACTGGATGTTAACAGAATACAAATTATTGCAATCACTAAAACATCCCCACCCTAAACTCGTAACGGATGATGGAATGGTGATAGAGGTCAAGCTACTGCAGCTGGAAAAACAACTCCCCCCTATGCTCGTAACCGATGACGGTATGGTGACAGAGGTCAAGCTACGGCAGTCATAAAAACAATACTTCCCTAAACTCGTAACAGATGATGGTATGGTGATAGAGGTCAAGCTACTGCAGTTATAAAAACAACTCTCCCCTAAACTCGTAACAGATGATGGTATGGTGATAGAGGTCAAGCTCTCGCAACCATTAAAACAATGCTCCCCTAAACTCGTAACAGATGATGGTATGGTGACAGACTTCAAGCCACAGCCTTGAAAACAACACCACCCTAAACTCGTAACAGATGATGGTATGGTGATAGAGGTCAAGCTCTTGCAACCTTGAAAACAACTCTTCCCTAAACTCGTAACCGATGATGGTATGGTGATAGAGAACAATCTCGTGCAATGATAAAAACAACTATTCCCTAAACTCGTAACGGATGATGGAATGGTGACAGAGGTCAAGCTCGAGCATTCACGAAAACACTCATTCCCTAAACTCGTAACCGATGATGGTATGGTTATAGAGGTCAAACTGCTGCAACCATAAAAACTCTTAACTCCCAGTTCCGTTACAGGATACTTCTTCCCCGCCCATGCAATGCTGGCTGGAATTACTATCTTGTTTTGTGTATAGTTATTACCTGTCAGCACCGCGTAGTTCTGGTCGGTATAGATAATATACTTCAGCCCATCAATTACCTGGATGGTGGTAGCCTTTGCCCCTATACACAGCATGAGGGCGGTGATGAATAATAGTAGTCTTTGTTTCATAATTGGTAAAAATTTATAGTTTTATAGTTTTGTTGATTGCTTCAAGAGTTTCTAAATAATACTCTGCATATACCTTATTTTGTTCATTTTTTTCAGCCTTCAAAAGTGATTTTATATTGGTGGTAACACTAAAAGCATCCAAGGCTTTCTGTTTGGCTACCCGCTGTTCGTCTATCAAGTCCATTTCATAGAAATTAATAATAGGCAATTGGTTATTTTGGTTCATACGCGCCCTCTTGCCTAATAACCACCATATATCAATCTCTGCATTGTCAAAGCCATAGCCTATGATATGTATGTTTTTTGAATAAAACAAATCAATCCATGACTTGGGTTCGCTTGTTAATGGTGATGACAAGCGGTTTTGCAGAATGCCTAAAGATTTATATATATCTTTGCCATTGTAGTAATTTGCCATTCTGCCTAATGTACTTCCATAATGATTGTAGCCCAGCATGATACTTGCAGGATTCTTAGCTTCGCCGTGAATATGCCAAATTCTTTTGATTTTGACTTTAGCCCCATCTTTCTTTATAAAAGCATGACAGCGGTGGAGGCTGTATACGCTTTCTTTGATATATGGGATAAACCGATATTGTTCTTTTTCACTTTCATTAGCATTGTCATATCCGTTAGCCATTAATGCGTCTTCAAGGCAATATTCATAGTTGGTTGTGATGTAATCTTCAACTGGCATAGCTGCCAATTTTTGATATACTTCTGATATTTGAGTGTTTTTTTGGCTCTTGATTATTTCATCAGCAAGCTCTTTCTTGAAGTTGGTTTCCTCCTCCGAAACACTTGAATCACCTTTATAATTGAGTTTTTTACTTAGAAATGCAACATCATATTGCAGTGTGTTAGAGAGTCCTTCTATGTAATCTGAACCAGACACTTGCTTTATCAGGTTTTTCCAGTCCAGTCCATTTTGTACCCGGTTCAGTCCGTTGCCAAAGAAGATGACGTTATTATTCTTTTCCATATACTTGATACTTTTAAGCTACCCGCCCTGACCCTTTCTGATGGGGCCGGGGCGAGGTAGACTCTGATTATCCTTTTATTTCGTATTTCTTGCCATTGTATGTGAATACCAATGTCTGCTTATAGTTTTGCAGGGCGGCGGTAGTGCTTTGCAGGGTTATGGTATAGCTCTTTCCTCCCTCCAGGTTTTCGCTGATATTTACCCCTGCTAAGGTGTTCAGATAGATGGTCTCGGTGCTCTTGTTGCTAATCTCGAATGTTACCGTGTAGCGTGTGCCACCACCAGAGACCGTGGTTCCCATCCCTGTGCGGTTGATGGTGACATAGTCCGTGATATTGGTGATGCCACCAGGTGATGCCGGAGAATAGACGGGGCGGATTTGCAGACCGAAGTATTTCAGAATAGTACTGCCCCAGTATGTTTCTCCTTCACATAACCATAAATAGTTTCCACTGCTACTGTTATAATAGTCTTCAGTTCCAATCCAAAAACAACCTTGATTCTCATGACTATCCCAACTACCAGATTTATATCCATAGCAAGGTAAGAAGATAGAGTTACCGTTCTTTCCTGTTGCATAGTATCCTTTTACGCCATCAACCTCGCCATAGGTAAAGGTACACTTTTCGCATAGTTCCTGCACTTCATCCTTAGTAGGCATGCGCCAGTCCTTGCCGAGGTTTACGGTGGCGGCATCGTATTGTGTTCCGGAAATGTTCTTGCCTATGTCGGTATAGCCAGAGCCCTCTTTGTAGTAGGCATAGTTTTCTTTTGTGTATTTTGTTTTCGTTGAGGTTTCACCCCAGGCATAATAGCCACCCCTGCTGGCAGGCGTAGAGGCACCCAGATTACAGGATGCCCAATTTACCGACAGGCCCAGGTCTACATAGTCGCCCGGTGTAAGCGTAGGGTCAGATGGTTTCTCTGTAAAGTCGACGTAGTCTACGTTGACAGAGTTGAACTCTACTTTGGTACCATTCTTGAAGTGTACGTTCATGGTCTGTGCTTGCATTGCCAAGGTAAGGGCAAGCATAAGGATGGATGTAAATAGCTTTTTCATCTCTTGATAAATTTATAAGTTATACTTTTTGCTTTAACTATATAGGTGCCGGTGGGCAGAGTGGCTATAGAGAACGACAGGCTGCCGTCGCTGCTTACGCGGTATGTCTGCATCAGTTTGCCGCCTATATCATAGACCGCTACAGGGCTGTTGGTCTCAAACCCATTCAGGCAGAAGGTGCCATCAGCATAGCGTATGTCGCCCTTAGTCTTGTCGGTCTTGATGTCATCTATGCCGGTAGCCGACCTGTCGCCCATGGTGATACGCTGTATGTCGGTCATCTGGTATTCCATGGAGCCTGTGTCGTAGGTCAGCGTAACGGTAGCTGTGCCATACTTGATAACGGGTTTTTGGTTTAAGGTAAACTCGATTGTCTTGCCGTTGGTCAGCAAGATTCGCACATACTTGCCCTGGGCTTCGGCAGCGTGCCCCATTATCAGGCTACCTAAAGCAATAAACATAAATAATAGTCTTTTCATGTTCTATCATCTCTTGTTTTTTGTGCCTTCCGTTCTCCTAAGTCGGCAAGTTAATAAGATAGATAGATTTTGTAGGCATAAAAAAGACGTGGAGAACTTACCTGTTGTCCATTCCACGTAACGAGGCTCTAGCAATTGCCTATCAAAGTTGAACAGACAACGTCAGAGCCCACGCCGATATGAAAACCACTCCTATGACAAACAACTTTACCCGCCCTATATCTACCCGTAAGGGTACAATAAGGGCTTGCAAGTGTTCTCGCGGAATGATATAATCACACCCGGGACATCTACCGTTGGCCAAGTTCGAGACTTTGATAATTGTGAATTTGCTAGATTCGTTACGTCAGGAACAGGGCGTCAAGTAAACGCCTTTGTAATATGTCGTGCCTCTCTGCCCACCCACTTCTCCTTGGTAACAAGGCTCGGCGTGAGTAATCGAGGCTTAGAACGCGTCGGCGACAGTACTATCTTCTTGGTCGTTAGGACATAAGAGATGCGCTTTGCCAACTATCGGCCAAAGTTACAAAAAAAATCAAACAAACAAAAGAAATGCAATGAAAATAATCATTTTTCCTGCAATTTCTCCTATCGGCATTGGGCTTGTCATGATGGGAATTGTGATGGAAGCTATATGAAGGAATGTTTTCTCCGGCGTTTTCTTTGTTGGATAATCGAATCAAAAAAAAGCGTGGCTCGGAGACTCCGGACCACGCTTTGGGCTATCTTTATTTATGTTCTTACTTCACAGTGACAATATAGTAGTTCTTCTTGCCGCGCTGTACGAGGAGGTACTTGCCGTCGATGACCTAATGAGGGCAAATCAATAATATCCAGCATCAAATCATAGCTGTCTATCATACCATGATAATTAATGTAATTGCCACATATTTCTCCTAAAAAAGCCTCCAAAAATGTTATGTTTCTATCTAAAAGACAAGAAATCGTTGTTGGAAAATTTTTTTCTCAACTTAATGCTTGCACAATTCATATTATCTTTCTATATTTGCAGTGCTAGAACCCGCCAAGCCTCTCAACGATGCTCAAATGTGCGGGTCGTTTTTTTATTAACCATATGTCAAATACTATACCGTTCACCAAGGGCTATTCATCGCCACATGACCTCGTCTCGTTGCTGCAATCAAGAGGTCTTTCCATTTCCGACACATCGAAGGCGGAACATTACTTGGAGCATATCGGCTATTACCGTCTCTCTGCTTATATGTATCCATTGCTCAAGATGCCGAAAGAGCGTCATATATATAAACCCGATGCGACATTCAGCAAGGTAATGATGTTGTATCGATTTGATAAAAAGCTGCGTCTATTATTGTTTAATGAGCTTGAGAAGATTGAAATTGCTGTGCGTAGTGCGATAGTCAACATCGGCAGTTCAATGACAGGTGTCCCCTTCTGGATAACAGATTCCGCTAACTTTGTCAGCTCCACAAAGTTTCAAAAGACAATAGATTTGATAGACCATGAGCTTCGCAAATCAAAAGAGGAATTCATTATCCATTTCAAGGAGACATATTCTGACCCATATCCACCAGCATGGATTGTTTCAGAAATACTTCCTTTCGGTATCATTACAAACATATACAGCAACATCAAGGATAAGAAGATAAAGAAAAGAATCTCTCAATCATTTGGGCTGCAAATAGCGCCATTTGAATCTTGGCTGACTATTGTGACACTGACAAGGAATGCATGTTGCCATCACTCGAGGGTTTGGAACAAGCACAATACTATCCGTCCAATGGTACCTAATAGGATGGTTTATCCTTGGATTACGCTTCAGACGGATTCGCTTCGCATCTACTATAATATATGTATCATTAAGTATTTCTTGGATGTCATATCTCCAAACAATGATATGCTTCAGAAGATGAAGACGTTATTTGCAGATTATCCAGAGGTAGATTTGAATGCACTTGGTTTCCCTCAAGGATGGGAAAATGAGCCACTCTGGAGATAACAATATTAGAATAAAGTCTGCTGTCTGTGATGTCTTCACCATCAGTAGGCTTTACTTTTCATAGATTCAGCATTTGCTCATCAAAAAAAGCGTGGCTCGGAGACTCCGGACCACGCTTTGGGCTATCTATATTTATATTCTTACTTCACAGTGACAAGATAGTAGTTCTTCTTGCCGCGCTGTACGAGGAGGTACTTGCCGTCGATGAGGTCGTCGGCGGTGATGACCTGGTCAAAGGCTGTGAGTTTCTCCTTGTTGAGCGATACGCCGCCGCCCTGTACGAGCTTGCGCATCTCGCCCTTGCTTGCGAAAATCTTGACATCGTCGCGGGTGAAGAGCTCTACGGCGGGCTGACCCAACTGGTCCTTGGCGAGGGTGAAGTGGGGCACTCCGGCGAAGACATCGAGCAGTGTGGCCTCGTCGAGCTTCTGCAGGTTCTCCTTGGTGGCTTTGCCGAAGAGGATGTTGCTGGCCTCGATAGCCATCTGCAGGTCTTCCTCTGAGTGTACCATTACGGTAACCTCTTCTGCCAGACGACGCTGCAGCACGCGGCGGCCTGGGTCTTGACGGTGCTCGTCGATGAGCGCCTCAATGGTCTCGCGGTCGAGTGAGGTGAATATCTTGATGTACTTCTCGGCTTCCTCGTCGCCCACGTTGAGCCAGAACTGGTAGAAGGCGTAAGGTGTGGTGCGGTTGCGGTCAAGCCAGATGTTTCCGCTCTCGGTCTTGCCAAACTTCTTGCCGTCGGCCTTGGTGATGAGCGGACAGGTGAGGCAGTAGGCTTCGGCCTCTGAGCCGAGGGTGCGACGTATGAGCTCGGTACCGGTGGTCATGTTGCCCCACTGGTCGTTACCGCCGAGCTGCAGCTGTACGCCGTGTCTCTGGTAGAGGTACAGGAAGTCGTAGCCCTGGAGCAGCTGGTAGGTGAACTCGGTGAATGAGAGTCCGTCGCGAGCCTCTCCGTTGAGTCGCTTCTGCACACTGTCCTTGGCCATCATATAGTTTACGGTGATGTGCTTGCCCACCTCGCGAGCGAAGTCGAGGAAGGTGAAGTCCTTCATCCAGTCGTAGTTGTTGACCATCTCGGCCTTGTTGGGCTCGTTGCCGTCGAAGTCGAGGAATTTGGATACCTGGTTCTTGATGGCTTCCTGGTTGTGGTAGAGGGTGTCGGCGTCGAGCAGATTGCGCTCCTGGCTCTTGCCCGATGGGTCTCCAATCATACCCGTGGCACCTCCCACGAGCAGGTAGGGCTTGTGGCCGCAGCGCTGCAGGTGTCGCAGCATCATGATGCCACAGAGGTGGCCTATATGGAGTGAGTCGGCGGTGGGGTCGGTGCCCAGGTATGCCGATACCATCTGCTTCTGCAGAAACTCTTCGGTACCTGGCATTATCTGCGCCAGCATACCGCGCCATTTCAGTTCTTCTACAAAGTTTTTCATTCTGTTTATGTTTTTGTTCATTGTTTCTGTCTTGGTCTCTAAGGCACGGGGTCGTAGCCCGAACCGCCCCAGGGATGGCATCTCAGTATGCGACGCACGGCGAGCCAGAGTCCACGTATGGGCCCGTGCTTGACGATGGCTTGTCGCGCATATTCAGAGCATGTGGGGGTAAATCGGCATGATGCCGGAGTGAATGGGGTGATACATTTCTGGTAGAAAAGTATGGGTAAAAGCAGGAGCCATGTCAGCGCCTTTACCATCCTGCGGCCTATAGACTTGAGGGCGTTCATAGACATTCGCTGATACGGGTCAGGAGTCTGACCATACGGTTTTCTACCTCAGAGGAGGGGTATTTCTCATTGGTGAGCCACACGAAGGCCATGGCTACGGCTTCGTGGTCGTCGGTGAGGTTCTGGGTAATAATCGACTTGTGGCGTCGGAAAGCCTCGCGCACCTGTCTCTTCACCCTGTTGCGGTCTACGGCATGCTTGAAGTAGCGCTTGGGAACGCTCACGAGCATCGCGGCACGGGGCTGGTCGTCGACGATGGTGCGCTTCATAAACACAACTCTCAGCGGAAACGCCGTCATCGAACGTCCGTTTCCTGTAAAGAGCTCGTTTATCAGCTTCTTGCTGCATATACGCTCTTCCTTGGATAGCGTGAATCTTTCAGCAGCCGACATGGGTATGGTTTTGCTTATTTGCTGTTGCTGAGATATGCCTTGAGGGCGCTGGTCATTGACGGATGTTCCTTGCTGGGGGCTTCCAGATCGAGGCGCAGACCCTCATCGGTGATAGTCTTGGCGGTGGCAGGACCGAAGGCGGCTATCTTGATGTCGCCCTGCTCGAAGTCGGGGAAATTGCTCTTGAGCGCCTTGACGCCGGTAGGACTGAAGAACACCAGCATGTCGAAGTCAAACTTCTTCTTCTCCTCCTCGTTGAAGTCGTTGCTCACCGTGCGATACATCACACACTCCTGGTGGTGCAGCTTCTTCTCGTTGAGCATCTTCTCGACGTCATCGTTGTGCACGTCGCTCATGGGCACAAGATACTTTTCGGTCTTGTGCTTCACCATGAGAGGGATGAGGTCCTTGATTTTACCAGTATTGGTGAAGAATACCTTGCGCTTGCGATACTGCACATATTTCTGTATGTACAGGGCTATGGTCTCGAGCACGCAGAAGTACTTCATGTCCTCGGGGATGGTGATGCGCATCTCCTTGGCCAGCTTGAAATAGTTGTCTATGGCATGGCGCGAGGTGAAGACCACAGCTGTATAATCGAGGAGGTTTATTTTCTGCTGACGAAACTCTTTTGCGGTTAATCCCTCAACCTTGAAGAATGGGCGAAAGACACACTCTACTCCATAGTCTTTCTCTATGTCGTAATAAGGGGATTTTTCACTGGATGGTTTTGGCTGTGAGATTAAAATTTTCTTCATTATTTTGTCCTAAAAATTTATTTTCAAATACCCGTTGATTATCGTCAGTCCTCCCCAAAGCATCAGTAGAGGTACTATTTCAAGGGCACAAAAGTACAAAAATATTTGGAAACTAAGGGAATTCTTACTGAAAAAAATGATAAACTGCTTGCAAAGAGTCAGTATTTTGGCAGATGCGATGGTCAAGCCTACATAAAAGAGCGTGAAATAGACGGGCATTTCAAAGAAAGTCTGCAGCATGACTACAGGGAATAACACCACGCCTTCGGTGGCTGCCACGAAGAGGTTGGACTTCTGAATCTGTAAATTTTCTTTACTGCCGAAGAACGTCCAGTTGACCACCCACGACAGGGCGGTTTTGACCAGAAAATAGGCCATGATTACTGCCACATAAATGGCTATCACCTGATAGGTTTCTATCATGAATGTTTCGCCTATTCGGGTGCGGGTGTAGAAGAAGAAACTCAGTGCCAGCATCAGGCAGGTCTGTATCATCAGCGCCACCTGGAATCTTATCTCGCTGGAGGTCTCGGGAATGACGGTGGTGTTGTCGCTGTGATTGGTGTAGAAGAATTTCTTTACCTGGCGCATAAAGAAACCCTTGCTCTGGGTGAAGGCTACCATGATGAGTACGAATCCACCCAGGAGGATGCTCACGAAGAAGTCGTCGTTGGCGATGGTGTAGGGCACAGGCGTGCCTGCCACTCCCAGTCGGCCTCCCCGCAGCTCGGGATGAAAAAGGGAATCCTTCGCGAAGAAGGATTCCTTATAATATTGTGGCAGACTGAACTTCTTGTAGCTCTTCCCCGCAGGCCAGCCAGGCAGATGGAGCGTGTCGGGACACTGGCTCCATGTGATTTTGCATGGCTTGATGTTGGCCCTGATGGCAGAGTCCATCTGGGCGGGCGTAGCCGTGCGCGGCAGCCAGCTCAGCACCTCGGCGGGGGTGAGCTCGTGATGGGCCGCGGGCTGCTGTGTGGCAGCCGTGTCCATCGTGTGGGTCAGCGTATCAGTCTGCTGTTGCATCATTTCAGGTCGAACGCTTTACGGATGTTGTCCACGCTGTCGAGCTTTTCCCATGTGAAGAGCTCCACATCGATGGTACGTGTCTCGTGATAGTGGCTGGTGAAGGTCTTGGTCACCACCTCGTTCTTGCGACCCATGTGTCCGTAGGCTGCAGTCTCCAGATACATGGGCTGGCGCAGCTTGAACTTGCGCTCGATGGCCTTGGGGCGCAGGTCAAACATCTCCTTGATTTTGGCGGCTATCTCGCCGTCGCTCATAGCCACGTGGCTGCGTCCGTAGGTGTTGACATATACGCTCACGGGCTCTGCCACGCCGATGGCGTAAGCCAGCTGCACGAGCATCTCATCGGCCACTCCGGCAGCCACCATGTTCTTGGCGATGTAGCGGGCGGCATAGGCAGCCGAGCGGTCTACTTTGCTCGAGTCTTTGCCAGAGAATGCGCCACCACCGTGGCCGCCCTTGCCACCATAGGTGTCGACGATAATCTTGCGGCCGGTAAGACCGGTGTCGCCGTGGGGACCGCCGATGACAAACTTGCCTGTGGGGTTGACGTAGTACTTGATGTCGTCGCCGAAGAGTGCCAGCACCTTCTCGCTGTGTATCTGGGCCTTGACGCGGGGCATGAGTATATGGAGCACATCGTCCTTGATGCGGGCCAGCATGCGGTCGTCGTCATCGTCGAACTCGTCGTGCTGTGTGCTCACCACGATGGTGTCGATGCGCTGGGGCACGTTGTCGTCGCTGTATTCCACGGTGACCTGACTCTTGGAGTCGGGGCGCAGATAGGTCATCTCCTTGCCTTCCTTGCGTATGTCGGCGAGAGTGGTCATGATGAGGTGGGCCAGGTCGAGCGAAACGGGCATGTAGTTTTCGGTCTCGTTGCAAGCGTAGCCGAACATCATGCCCTGGTCGCCGGCACCCTGGTTGTCTTCCTCCTCACGGCTCACACCGCGGTTGATGTCGGCGCTCTGCTCGTGGATGGCGCTCAGTATGCCGCATGAGTTGCCGTCAAACTGGTATTCGGCTTTGGTGTAGCCGATATTCTTGATGGTCTTGCGGGCGATGGCCTGCAGGTCGATGTAAGCCTCAGAGGTCACCTCGCCCATGATGACCACCTGTCCGGTGGTCACAAAGGTCTCGATGGCGCAGTGTGCCTTGTCGTCGTAAGCCAGGAACTGGTCGAGCAAAGCGTCTGATATCTGGTCGGAAACCTTGTCGGGATGTCCTTCGGATACCGACTCAGATGAAAATAGATATGACATGTCTTTTTTCTTTGTATTTAGTTTATTCCTTAAAGTCGGCAGGGAGCATAACCACTTCGATGCGGTTGCCCTGCTTTACAAATTCCTTCATGAAGTTGCAGATGTCCTCGGGCTTGATGCTCTTGAGCACATCGGCATAGCGTGTGTGCCATTCCACACCATACTTGTTGTAGGTGTTGATGGTGTTCATCCAGTAGCCATTGGTCTTGACGGCGAGCTCAAACTGCTTGCCCATCTGCTCCTTGACCTTGTTCAGCTTCTCGGCGTCGCAGGTCTTGGTCAGAGCCTCTACCTCGCCCAGCAGGATGGTGCGGGCGGTGTCGGCCTTGGCGGGCTTCACGGGGCACTGAGCCATAATCTGTGCCAGGGTATAGCCGTCTTCTTCGTGGCTCTGTCCGCCGTAGGCACCTACAGAGTAGGCAGCGCTGGCTTCCTCGCGTATCTTCTCCAGATAAATCATGGAGAGCACCTGACCTACCACCTGGCTGTTGATGCTGTTTTCGAGTGTCCAGGGCATCTGGTCGTTGTACCACATGGTGACGTTCATGGCCTTGGGAGTCTCCATCTTGCGTGTGAAGTTGTTGATTACCTCGCCCTTGACCAGCTGGCCCAGACGGTGACCCTTCTTGGCCTTCTTCTTAGAGGGCAGCGAGCCGAGATACTGGCACACCAGCTGGCGCAGAGCCGCCTCGTCGAAGTTGCCCACGAAGGTGAAGGTGAAGTTGCCTGTGTTGGCGGTCATCTCTTTGGCTATCTGCAGGATGCGGTCATAGTTCACGTGCTGCAGGTCGCTCTCCTTGACGGCGCGATGGCGTGGGTTGTGGCCATAGAGTGTGGCGGTGAGCGAGTCAGAGTATGCCGACATGGGGTCCGAGGCGCGGTTCTTGAGCGTCAGAGCCATGGTGGTCATCAGGTTCTGGTATGCGTCCTGGTCCTTGTTGATGTGGGTGAGATAGAGGTATGTGAGCTGCAGCATGGTCTCCACGTCCTGAGGTGTGGAGCTGCCGTTCACGTTGACCGAGGTCTGTCCCAGACTCAGGTCAGCATTGGCTATCTTGCCTGCCAGAGCCTTGTCGAGCTCGGTACTGCTGAAGTTGCCCAGTCCGCTCACGCCGATGACCTCGTCGAAGAGCTGCAGATTGGCCCAGTCGTCCATGCCGTAGAGCGAGCTGCCGCCTGCACATTCACCGGTCATGCGTACCTCGTCCTTCTTGTAGTCGGTCTTCTTCAGCACCACCTTGATGCCGTTGCTCAGCGTGAGCTCCTTGAAGCCCAGAGTCTTGTTTTCGGTCTCTTTCTTTATCTTTCCTGCCTTGGGGAGCTTCTGGATGAGAGGCTCGTTCTTCACGTTGTCCACGTAGGCAGTCACTTCAGCCTTGCGGGCAGCCTCGACGGCGGCGAGCAGAGACTCCTGGGTGGGATAGGCAGCGCCTTCCTTCTCCACGTTGAAGTTCATGATGACCATATTGCTGTCGTTCATGGTGATATACTCCTTGAACATGGCGTTGATCATGTCTACGTTGAGTGTGGGCAGCACCTGCTTCATCACCGCATAGCTGAAGTCGATAGAGGGCAGACAGTCGTTGTTGAGGTAGTTGCCCAGTATCTGGTTGAAGAGTTGGGTGTTGGTGCGCTTGTCGCGGTTGGTATACTGCTTTTCGAGCATGCTCAGCGCGTCTTTGCGTGCGCGGTCAAACTCAGAGGCTGTAAATCCGAACTCTGCCACGCGTCGTGCCTCTACGAGAGCGGCTGTCAGCGCAGCTTCTGTCTGTCCCTCCTTGGGAATGATGCCAATGGTGAAGGCGTCCTTGGTCTTGGCAAAGATGTAGTTGCCATCGTTGCCCGAAGCGGCCACGTAGGGGCAGTCGGCCTTCTGCACCGCCTCGTTGTAGCGGGTTGCCAGCATAGCCTCTCCCAGAGCCTGGGCCTCGCGGCTTATCATGTACATGAGTGTAGAGCGCAGACTGTCGGGGGTGGCGTCGTGCTTGAACATCACCTGGACCACGTTGCTGTTCTGTTCCTTGTCCTTGTCTATCACTACGATTGGTTTCGCGTTGTCGGGCACGGGCTCCTCTGTCACCTTACCGGCTTCGGGGCTGGCCTGGATGCCGCTGAAGAGCTTCTTGATGAGTGCTTCGGTGTGGGCCACATCCACGTCGCCCACCACGATGATGCCCTGGTTCTCGGGGTTGTACCACTTCTCATAGTAGTCGCGCAGCTCCTGATACTTGAAATTGTCGATCACGCTCATCAGACCGATGGGCATGCGCTGGCCATACTTGCTGCCGGGATAGAGGGCAGGCAGGGCGCGCTCAAACATGCGCTGCGAAGCGCTCGAGCGCAGTCGCCACTCCTCGTGTATCACTCCGCGCTCCTTGTCTATCTCCTTGGGAGCCAGAGTCAGGGCGTTGGCCCAGTCGTAGAGTATCAGCATGCACGAGTCGAGTGCAGACTGGCGCGCGGTGGGCACGTTGTCGATGTTGTACACCGTCTGGTCAATGCTGGTATAGGCGTAGAGGTCGGCTCCAAATCTTACACCCAGAGTCTCCAGATAGCGTATCAGTCCGTTGTCGGGGAAGTGCTCGGTGCCGTTGAAGCACATGTGCTCGAGGAAGTGGGCCAGACCGCGCTGGCTCTCGTTCTCCTGCAGTGAGCCTACCTTCTGGGCGATATAGAAGTTGGCGCGATGTTCGGGCCATCCGTTGTGGCGGATGTAGTAAGTCAGACCGTTATCCAGCTTACCCATGCGTACTGCGGTATCCATAGGTACCGTCATGTTCATTTGGGCTTGCGCCATCACTACTGTCAAGAGTAGCAGCGCCAGCGTAAGAGACTTTTTCATCATAGTCGTGTTATTGTTATAATTACGTGTTATCTATATAAATAATGTGCAAAGTTACGTATTATTTCCGACACGAGGCTTATCCCGAGGTTAAAATCTCTTGTAAAAGAGAGAAATTAGCCTTTCCTGCCACCACTTCAGCTACTCTCGGGGTGCAGCTCGCCCGGCGCCCTACCCTCTCCACGACCGCTGCGATGACTTCCGGCGGTCGTGGAGGGCCATGTGCATCAGTGGGATGTACCTCGGCTGGCTCGTGCCTTCCGATACGTGGTCACGTGCCTTATGATACGCGGTCACGTAACTTACGATACGAGCCCTCGTGACTATTGATACGAGCCAGCAAGGGCGGTCACGGTGTGGCTGTAGCTGTCTTCCTGTGCGCTTGGGTTAGACTGCGGGCTGATGAGGATGGTCGGGGGATGGCGTATAAAAAAACATAAGTTTTTCCTTTGCATTGTCTTCGACTTGCACTACCTCTACGGCTGTCGCCGTGAAGGTAGGCGTCGGTTCGGAAATAAAAATAAAGAATTTATTTTGTATTTCTCTCACCTTGCACTACCTTTGCAGCATGAAAGAAATGATGTGTGTATGTGTGGGAAGCTGCTTCGGCGGCTGTCTGCGTTATCTCGTGGGCCGATGGATGGAGTTCTGGGTGCCGGCAGCGTCGTTTCCCTATGCCACATTGGCGGTCAATGTGGTGGGGTGCTTCCTGATAGGCGTGCTGGCGGCGATGGCCAATGTCGGCGGAATATCGCCTATGGCCAAGATCCTGCTGGTGACGGGGTTCTGTGGAGCCTTTACCACCTTCTCTACATTCATGAACGACAACCTGCTGATGGCCCGCGACGGACAGATGCTGGCGGCGCTGCTCTACACCGTGCTGAGCATGGTGCTGGGCATGGCGGCGGTGGTGGCTGGCTATCAGGTAGTAAAATAATGAACTATAACGCGCCCCAGGGCGACAACAACCGACAGGTATGAACCAAATCTGCTGTATAGGACATATCACTCACGACCGTATCATCACTCCCCAGCGCACCATGGAGATGGCGGGAGGTACGGCACTTTACTTCTCGTGGGCGCTCCACGCCATAGACCCTACATTCGACTTCAGTCTGGTCACCAAGGTGGGCGACGAGTCGATGGACGAGGTACGGAGGCTCCGCGAGGCTGGTGTCGATGTGACCCGATACGGCTGCCCCCACTCCGTGTTCTTCGAGAATGTCTATGGCTCCAACCTCGACGACCGCCGGCAGCGCGTGCTCGCCAAGGCAGAGCCGTTCACCATCGACGAGCTGATGCACACCTCTGCCCGTGTCTATCATCTCGGCACGCTGCTTCCCGATGATTTCTCGCTCGACACCATTGCCTGGCTCCGCCAGCGTGGCATCGTGTCTATCGATGTGCAGGGCTATCTGCGCCAGGTGGTGGGCGAGAACGTGGTGCCCATAGACTGGGACCAGAGCCGCTCGCTGCTCTCTCAGGTCGATGTGGTGAAGCTCAACGAGATGGAGATGCAGGTGGTAACGGGCATGACAGATGCCCACGAGGCGGCCAGGTTTATCGCATCGATGGGCGTGAGCGAGGTAGTGCTCACCTTTGGCAGCATGGGGTCTATGATTTATGCCGGCGGCAGCTTCTACGATGTTCCGGCTTACGCTCCACGAGAGGTGGTCGATGTCACGGGCTGTGGCGACACCTACTCGGCGGGTTATCTCTACGGTCGCTCTATGGGCATGGATTATGGCGAGGCTGGCCGTCTGGCTGCCGCCATGTGCACACTCAAAATAGAGCGTGCTGGAGTCTTCACGGGCAGTCGTGAAGATGTAGACAGAATATTGCAGGGTTAGCCGCGCAACAGCCGTCCGATGATGCGGCTCACCTCATCGGCGGTGATTTTTCGGATATGCTTGTTCTCTATTTCCATCAGCTCGTCGCCCAGTTGTGCGGCGAGCTCCAGGTCGTGTGTGCTCATGAGTATGGTCTTGCCCTCGTCGTGGGCGAGTCGGGCGAGGGTCTTCATCACCGCCACCTTGCTGGGATAATCGAGAAAGGCGGTGGGTTCGTCGAGCACGATGACGGGCGTGTGCTGTGCCAGGGCTTTGGCTATCATCACCTTCTGGCGCTCGCCGTCGCTCAGTCTGCCCATGCGTCGGGTGGCGAGCGGGGCTATGCCTACTGTCTGCATTGCCTCGCTGACGAGGCGGCGGTCTTCGTCGCTCAGCCTGCCCCAGAACCCCGTGTAGGGGGCTCGGCCCATGCCCACCATCTCTGCGGCGGTGAGCGAGGGGGTGAGCGGACGGTCGGTGAGCACCACGCTCACGAGGCGTGCCACCTCGGCGGCGCTCATGGTGGTGATGTCGCTTCCAGAGATGGTCACCGTACCCGCTATGGGTGGCTGGAAACCGCACAGCGTGCGCAGTAGGGTCGACTTGCCTGCACCATTGGGACCGAGCAGACATACCAGACGGCCACAGGGCAGCGAGAGGCTGATGTCCTCGACTACTCTGTGGCCGCGATATCCTACGGTGAGACGGTTGGTCGTGATGGCTGTCATGGCGGGGGTCATTTCCGGTGGTGTATGTCGCGCTCGGCGTTTCTCGACTCTATCACTTTGGCGATGGTGATAAACCGATAATAGGCGTCGAGCGACGCATTGATAAATCCGGGTACGCCTTTGAATATCTGTCCTTTGAAGAAATAAGCCTTGACGAATCGGAACAGGGGGTCAAAGACCAGCTTGAAGGCGCCATAGTGCTTGCCGCGCTTCTTCTCGACCTCGTTGTCGGTATACTCATTGGTCTTGTAGACCCGTGTGCGTATCGAGTCGTCGGCCAGATGTATCAATGCCAGTTCGCGGCGACGCCTCGGGATATACTCTATGCGGCCCTGGACGGTGGGGAATGTGTGTACATAAGGCGGCCAGACGGTTCCCTCGCGGATGAAGAAGCGCAACTGGTAGTCGGGATAGGCAAAGAGGCGGTGCATGAAGTATCCCTTTCGCGGTATATACAGTCCTTGTGGGCAGTCGGGTTGGCTGATGCGCTGGTAGAGATAGTCGCGCAACTCGGCGGTGATTATCTCGTCGGCATCGACGACCAGCACCCAAGGGCATAGAGCTGACTGTATGGCAAAGGTTCGGGCTGGTTCGGCACTCTTATGGTCAGCTTTAGGGAATGTAACCACGCGTGCTCCCAGTCTCTCGGCTATGGCCACGGTGTCGTCGGTGCTCTCCATGTCGCACACCAGCACCTCGTCAAATCCCTCTGCGGCTCGGATGACCTCTTCGAGCATGGCGGCGGCATTGTAGGTATTGATGACCACCGAAATCTTGTGTTCGTTATTCTCCATGACGTACTGTGTTATTTTCGGGTGATACGGCGCCACAGTTTCTGCAGCTTCTCCTTGACCGAGGGGTGCCAGCTGTGGGCGCAGTAGTGTATGCAATAAGATGCGGGGGTGACCTCGTGGCGGTTGCCGGCGAATATCTCTGAGCGGTAGATCATGATGTCATCGCTGAGCTGCTGGTCGCGGTCGACATAGATAAATCCGTATTTCTCGGCCACACGGGCATAGATCTGCGGCGATACCACGTCGGTGGCGAGGGTACCGTCTGGCTTGATGAATGGCTTGTCCTTATACCAGTCGAGCACATCCTTGATGAAGGGGGAGCCTGGCTCGGCGCCCATCACGGCTGCCTGTATCTGGATGCCCGACACAAATCCCTCCTTGATGCGCTTGCCCTCGCTGTCTATCATCGCCATCGCGCCATCGCGCTCTATCTGGATGGGGTGATACTCCAATGACGACATGAAAGAGTGGTTGAGCAGGTCGTCGAAGGGCTTCAGAACCAGCACATCGGAGTCAAGATAGATGCCACCCTCATGGTAGAGGGCGTACATGCGTATGTAGTCGGCGGCGAAGGCCCACTTGCGCTGGCGGATGGCCTCGCGCACATAGTCGGGAGCACCCTCGACATCAAAGTTCTGGGCGTTCCACAGCTTTATCTCGTAATCGGGCATCACCCGACGCCATGTCTTCATGCACCGTTTAATCTTGGCTGGGTACGGGTCGCCGCTCATCCAGCAGAAATGTATCTTCTTAGGTATCATAGTAATACAGTATGTGTCTATATATAAACTTGGTAATTACAAAGTTAAGCCAAATAATCAATTCCCACAAGCATTTTGATGCTTATTTTCATGAGAGTTGTCCTTATTCTCATTCCAGATTTCTTCAGCCAGGTATTTGTCACTGCGGCAGTGCAAATCGGCAACTCCATCTTCAAGGAGCGGCAGCATATCAGAGTCATAAAACATATCCATCGCCTCCTTCAGCGTGATGTCGTGCATCTCGCTTATCTCCTTGATGATTCGCGCATACTTGGCCTCAAGTATAGCATGAAAGGAATCGTCGTGTACGTTCATAATCGGATACTGCTTTTATAGGTAAGACATCTGTCAATAACTTCTTGGTTACTGATGCAAATCTGGTGATTGACTTTTTCAAAGACAAGTCGCTTCAGGGCTGTTTCTTTGGTAATGTCTCCAGCGAAGAACAGGTCTATGGTGCGGAACACCTTGTCGTTGGCAATTCCACCCATAATGATGTCATAGTTCTCGACATCTCTGCCGGTTCTGCATTGGGCTACAAAGTCAAGCCACTCCTCATTATATTCGGTAAAGGTCTTTACGCGATAAGCGAGGTAAGCCTCGTCCAACTCGTAGATGTTGAGCCAAGCCTCCTTGTTGCGCCGCAGGAAGCGCAGAGCGTATTTCTCGGCCTGCTCTCTGATGGTGGTCATGTAGAAGCCTTTCCCAAAATCCAGAAAAGCCCTTGAGTGAACCACATCCGGCCTGTCTACAATAACGCTTGACGCATGATATACTTCCATTAGCCAATTACTCCTTTTTCTTTCATATAGTCAACCAGGTCTTCGACAAGGTAATCTTTGCCGAAGGTATGGAGGACGTCGTAACTTGGAATGATGTAACCGCTCAATATGCCAGAAGACTTCAGTCGATGATAGACTTCTTTGGGGCATAGGTTCAGCTTGCGCGAGAGGTTACCTATGCAGTAAGTGATAAAGTCTACGGTGTCGATATTCATACTCTTGCTGTTTATTTCCAGTTCCAAAGTTAAGCCATTATTTTCTATTAGCCAAGCAATTTCCATGATTATTTCGCTGCTTATGTTGTATTTATTGTGTAACTTTGTTCCTATATTTATTAATAATGTATATACGAATAACGTATTTAGTCTTGGCGGCGCTGGTGATGATGGCCTGCGAGAGGCCAGCCAACCCCACCGTAGACAGTCAATTCACCGACGAGCTGCGGCTTGCCACCACACCTGTCAAGAACCAGGGGGCGAGCAGCGTGTGCTGGATGTATGCCATGCTCTCGACCATTGAGACCGACCGGCTCAGCCAGGGCGACTCCGTCAATCTCTCTGTGGCGTTCCCGTTGCGCCGCTATATAGAGGAAGGGGCTGCCGAGGCCATGCTCGGTGGCAGGCGCCACGCCATCACGATGCGCGGCACAGCCTGTATGGCTCTGAGTCTGCTCGACACCTATGGCGCCGCGCCCTACGACAGCTATCCCGCCGAGGGAGTGAGCTATGACGCCTTGGCACGTGGTGTCAACGCGATGGCACGCCGTTCACAGTCTCTCAGCCACTTGCGCCGGCAGGTGGGCGATATGCTCGACAGCCGTATGGGTGCTCTCCCCCAGCGTGTCTATATGCTCCATGCCCAATACAGCTTCGGCGAGTTTGCCCGAAGCGTATATGCACAAGACTATCAGGCTCTCACCAGTTTCACCCATCATCCCTTCGGACGCAGGGTGGTGCTCGAGCTGCCTGACAACCACCGCCGTGACAGCTTCCTCAATGTGCCTCTCGACACGCTGATGCACGCCATAGACCGGGCACTCGACCAGGGCTACGCCGTGTGCTGGGAGGGCGACATCTCTGAGCCCGGTTTCTCCTTCAGCCGTGGTGTTGCCACCCTACCCCACTCTCCCCGCTACGACCAGCAGTTGCGACAGCGCTGGTTTGAGCGCCGACAGACCACCGACGACCACTGCATGTGCATCATAGGCCGTGCCCATGACCGCCAGGGCCATCCCTACTACATCGCCAAGAACTCTTGGGGCACGGACAATCCGTTTGGAGGCATGATGTACATCTCCCGCGACTATATCAGAATGAAAACCATAGCAATAGTAATCAATAATGAAACTTGTCATATTCGACTTTGACGGCACCTTAGCCGACACCGAGACACTCATCACCCAGACGATGATGAAGACCATCGAGGCTATGCACCTCGAGCCCCGCAGCCGCGAGGAGATAAGGGCCATGATAGGGCTGCCGCTCAAGGAGACCTTCACGCGGCTTATTCCTATGACCGACGCCACCGGAGATGCCTGCGCCAGACTCTACCAGGAGATATTCGCACGCGACAACCAGCCCGGAGTGGTCCAGCTCTTCCCCCACGTGAGGGAGACGCTGCAGAAGCTCTATGACGCCGGACTCACGCTGACCATCGCCACCTCGCGCCAGCGCTTCTCGCTCATGGTCTTCCTCAGAGATATGCAGATAGAGCATCTCTTCAGCCACATCGTCACCGTCAACGATGTGGAGCATGCCAAGCCCGCACCCGACATGGTCGTCCAGACTATGGAGCGCATGGGAGCGACGCCCGACGAGACCATGATGGTGGGCGACGCCGTCTACGACATACAGATGGGAGTCAACGCCGGAGTACACACCACCGCCGTGACCTACGGCAACGGTTCGCGCGAGGAGATGGAGGCGTGCGGTGCGCAGCATGTCATCGACGACTTCGCCGACCTGTATCAAGTAATCGTATAAATGTAGCAAGATATGAGAAAACTCTTAGTTATCATCGCGCTGCTGTCGCTGACAGTGTGCGCAGAGGCGCAGAACGCGCGTCAGGAAATCAAGAAGAACCCCCGCGTATCGGCCAGTGGCTATCTGGCTTACCCCGGTCCGCAACACCGGCTTACCCCCGCGCCCAAGGGATACAAGCCTTTCTATCTGAGTCATTATGGACGCCATGGCTCGCGTTACCTTATCGGTACTGCCGACTACGACCGTGCCTATCTTACCCTCATGCGCGCCGACAGCCTGGGTCAGCTCACCGCCAAGGGACGTGAGGTGCTTGGCAAGGTGGCACAGATACGTCAGGAAGCCATGCACCGCGATGCCGAGCTCACCCAGCGCGGAGCCGAGCAGCACCGGGAGATAGCCCGAAGGATGTGGGAGAGATTTCCCGAAGTCTTTGAGGGCAAGACCAATGTAGACGCCAAGAGCACCGTGGTGATACGTTGCATCCTGTCGATGGAGAACGCGCTGCAGGAGCTGGTGAGCATCAACCCCAAGCTCAACATCACCCACGACGCCAGCCAGCACGACATGTACTACATGAACCAGGACGACAAGGTGCTCTACAAGCAGAAGATGGCGGGTGGCACCAAGGAGCTGCTCGACAGCTTCAAGCGCCGCCACCGTGACGACAGCCACATGCTGGGCCTCATCTTCCGCGACCCCAACTGGCTCGGCAAGGCTAAAGCTGACAAACTGGCAGACAGACTCTTCAAGCTGGCAAGCAATGTACAGAGTACCGAGCTGCGCCACCAACTCTCGCTCTACGACATCTTCACCGACGAGGAACTCTACCAGCACTGGCTCTGCAACAATGCCTTCTGGTATCTCACCTATGGCCCCAGCACCATCAATGGCGGCAACCAGCCCTTCTCTCAGCGCAATCTGCTCCACAAGATTATATCCCAGGCCGACAGCTGCATAGCTCTGCCCCACCCTGGTGCCACGCTGCGCTACGGCCACGACACGATGGTGATGCCGCTGGTATGTCTGCTCGACCTCAATGGCTACGGACGACCCGTGAGCGACATCGAGCAGCTGCCCGCAGTGGGATGGTGCGACTACCGCATATTCCCCATGGCATGCAATGTGCAGTGGATATTCTACCGACGCTCTGTAGACGACAAGGACGTGCTGGTCAAGATACTGCTCAATGAAGACGAGGCGCGCCTGCCTATCTCTACCGACTGCGCACCTTATTACCACTGGAGCGATGTGCGCCGCTACTATCTCGACAAGCTCGCTTCCTACAAGCCGCAGCCACTCCAAAAGTAACCCCCGACACCACCCCGATAACGCCAATCGCCGCCATGTCTCTGCTGACATGGCGGCGATTGCTGTCTATGGCCCCGGCCTACTGCGCCGTGGGCTTGGCGGTCCATGCCGTGGGACTTACGCCCGTCACCGTGCGGAACACCTTGGCAAAGTGTGAGTAGTCGGTGAAGCCGCATGCCAGCGCCACGCTCTTGAGCGGCATCTCGGGCTTGGCAGCCATGATGGTCTTGGCGCAGTTGATGCGCGTGATGCGTATGAGTGCCGCCGGCGACTGGTTGATGAGCCCCGTCACCTTGCGGTGCAGCTGTCGGGCGGTGATGTTGAGGTCGTCGGCCACCATGGTCACGGTGATGTCTTCGCCCTTGTTGATATGGGCCACTATGACCTGCTCCACGCGGGCGAGGAAGTGGTCTTCGATGGTGTCGTCGGTCACGGGAGCCTGGGTGATGGTCTGCGCATACTTGTCTCTGAGCATGATGCGCTGTTCGAGCAGCTTGGCCACGCGGGTGAGCAGCTCTTCGGTGTTGAAGGGCTTGACCAGATAGGCGTCGGCACCTGCCTTGATACCCTCGATGCGGTCTTGCTCGGTCACGCGGGCTGTCACCATGATGATGGGTATGTGGGCGGTGAGGTCGTTGGCGCGTATGGCGCGTGCGAGGGCCATGCCGTCCATGTTGGGCATCATCACGTCGGTGATTACGAGGTCGGGAATTATCTCTCCGGCGCGCTTGAGCGCCTCGACGCCGTCGCGCGCAGCCACCACTTCATAGAAGGGCTCGAGCTGGGTGCAGAGCAGGTCGGCTACATCGGCATTGTCTTCGGCCACCACGATGATGGGCTTGCCCGAGTTGCCTATCTCGGTCTCTGTCACCGGGTCGGCAGAGCGGTTCTGTATCGGCATGACGATGTGGAACGTGGTGCCTTTGCCCACCTGGCTCTCGGCGGTGATGGTACCGTTGAGATGGGCTATTATCTCTTGTGTCAGCGCCAGTCCTATGCCCGTTCCCTTGGCTTCGCCCATGTCGCCGGTGGTGTAGAACGGCTCGAAGATATGGGCGAGCTTGTCGCTGCTGATGCCATGACCCGTGTCGCTCACGTCGATGTGCAGCCGGTCGCCGCGCTGATAGAGATTGACGCTGATAGTGCCCCCGTTGGGTGTGAATTTCAGTGCATTCGACACCAGGTTGCTCATCACCTTGTTCACGTAATCGGGCACAAAGTCCATCTCGATGGCCTTGTCGTAATGATACTTGAGCGTCACGCCGCGGTTGGCGGCATAGTCTATATAGGTCTCGAGCAACATGGCGACCTGGGCGCAGATGTTGCCGTGCTGCCAGTTGGGCTCGCCGATTACCGACTTGACCTTGCTGATGTCCAGCAGTTGGGTGACGAGCGTGAGCAGGCGGTTGCCCTGTCGCTCTATGGTCGACGCCTTGTCGCTGACCGACTGTGGCACCTCCGTGTTTTCCCTGATTTTGCGGCTCAGTCCGAGTATCACCGTCAGAGGCGTCCGGAACTCATGGGTAATGTTGGTAAAGAAGTCTTCGCGCAGCCTGCTGGCCTCTCTCATCATCTCCATGCTGTGGTGGCGCATGCGCTGCACGTAGAGCAGTGCGCTGATGACCGCCAGGAGCAGTATCACCGTGAGCCCGAAGAGCCATGCGCTCTGCTGGCGTATGCGCTTCTCGGTCTGCAGTTCGTTCTGCGCCATGTCTACCATCTTCTGCTGTCGCGTGCGCTCGATGTTGATGCCGATATTGTGTATGCGGTCCAGCTTCTCGTTGTCCAGGATGCTGTCCTGATAGGCGGTGGCGATGAGATGGTGGTCGAGCGCCTCGTGGTAGCGGCCCTGGCGCTGCATGAGCTGGAAGTAGAGATGGTGTACCTCGACGATATGCTCCCACGAGTTGATTTGGCGAGCCGTGGCGTCGGCCCTGTCGAGCAGTGCCTGTGCCTTGGCGTCCTCGTGGGTGTGATAATAGACCGAAGCCAGTGCCAGACGCGGTTCGAGAGCGTGCCAGAGGTCTTTCAGGTCGGTCATCATGCGGTCTGACTGTTCGTATTCGCGCAGCGCGAGGTCGTACTGCTGTCGCCTCTCATAGATATTGCCGAAGTAGAGGTGGCAGAGAGCCATGCCCAGCAGATTGCTGTCCTTCTTGTTGTAGAACATGGACTGGCGGTAGTAGTCGAGCGCCTTCTCGTCATCGCCGCGGGCACTGTAGATGGAGCCCAGATTGGCATAGTTGATGGCCTGGCCCGTGGCGCTGCCCAGCTGGTGCTCGCCCTCGAGCGCCTGGCGGAACACGCTGTCGGCGTCGTCGTAGCTGTAGATAGAGAGGTAGATATTGCCCAGTCCGTTGAGCGCCTTCACGCGGTTCTTGCGCATCTGGTAGGTAGTGTCGGACGACTCGTCGCAGAGGGTGAGCGCCTGGTAGTGGTAGCTCTGCGCCACGTCGAGCATGCCCATGCGGCGGTAGTCGGTGGCAATGTTGTTGAGCGCCTGTATCCACTCGCTGCTGTCGCCCACGGCGCGGGCCATGTCGAGTCCGCGTATGTGGAGTCTGAGAGCCTCGTCGTAGCGGCTGGCGTCGCGCTCCTTCTTGCCCTGCTGGCGCAGCGTGGCAAGGCTGTCGCGTATACTTTGGGTCTCGCTCTCGCTCGGGCTGCCGTGTTGGCAGCAAGTCAGGATAAAGGCGAGTGCCGTGGCCCATAGCAGTCTGGTCAGTGTGTGTAGCATATAGGTCATGGAGTTATCAGATGACAGTATTCTCTTCCTTGCTGCAATATTCGGAAAAAATCGTGAAATGACCAAGCATTTCGTTAGATTTTTCGCAAATTGACACCGAAAAGGTGCAGATTTATTATAAATGTCCGATTCATACCACTTATTGTCCGAAATATACCAGTGGTTTGGTTAATAATTGTCGACCTTTGCAGCAGAGTAATGACAGTGGTCATAGAGGTAATTGATAATCTCTTTCCTTATGTGGTTTCAACATCCGTAAATTTTTACAGGCAATCGTGAGATAACCCTATACAAAATCCATCAGATGACGCAAAGGCCCTCTTTACCTTCGACCGAAGGTAAGGGGGCCTGATTTTTTTGCCCATCAAGGTTAGGGGAGTTGAGCTACCCTTTGCTCGCATGGGTCTACCCTTTTGTTCGCACCGAGCATCACCCCAACAGCATGGAAATTCCCCTTGCGCGCACCGAGGGTGCCTTGATAGAGCAAGTGCTACCCTTTGCGCGCACCGAGGGTCACCCCAACAGCATGGAAATTCTCCTTGCGCGCACCGAGGGTGCCTTGATAGAGCATAGAGCTACCCTTTTGCTCGCACCGAGGGCGTCTTGGCTGGCTCGTAACATACGATACGTGAGCTCGTGTCTTATGGTACGCAGCCTCGTGACATAAGAAACGTGGTCACGTGACTTCCGTTACGAGCCGCCCGATGCCCTCTCTCCGCTTGCCTGGCGTCTCTCCGGCTGCAGCTGCTGCTCTGCCTACACGCTGAGCGTCGCTCCCGCTTTGCGGGTCGACCTTCTCCGCTTGCCTGAGCGTCTCTCCGGCTTTGCCGACCGACCCTCCCTACTTGCCGGGCGTCACTCCCACCCCACCCTGCCCGTTGCGGGCGCGCGTATATATAATAAGGTGTTGTCCGGTGAGGCACCCAGACGCAACAAACCCCTGCATGCCGTGTCGGATGGATGCAGGGGCTTGTCTTATGTCTTGTTGCTTGAGTCTACAGTAGCTCTACCGGCGCTCTGCGGTCGCCACGATGCGCGCCACAATGGTTTCGGGCTCTATCTGCCTCATGCAGGGATAGTTGCCGTGTATGCAGGGCTTGTTGCCGTAGATGCTGCACGGACGGCAGTCCATGTCGAGCTGCACGGCGTTGTCCTCGCTCTGCCTCCAGCCCATGAAGCCGGCGTAGGGATGGGTGGCGCCCCAGACGCTCACCACGGGGGTGGCTACGAGCGAAGCCAGGTGCATGTTGGCAGAGTCCATCGAAACCATCACATCGAGCATGCTCATCAGCGCGAGTTCCTGGCGGAGTCCCTTGACCACGGTCGATGCCACGGTGCAGCCGGGGGTCTGTTCGGCGATGTGGGTGAGCTGTTCGGTCTCCGTCTTTCCGCCTCCGAAGAGGAATATGCGGTAGTCGGGGTGCTGCTTGGTGAGCAGGGCGACCACCTGCTTCATCAGTCCCAGTGGATATACCTTGCCCTGATGGGCTGCAAAGGGCGCTATGCCTATCCAGCGCTGGTTCTCAGGCTTGTCGCCTACCCTCTCAGAACGGTCTGCCGCCGGCGCTTTGCCGTCGGGATAGATGGAGGTGAAGTCGGGCTTGATGGGATAGCCCAACTCGGCGAGCACATCGGCGTAGTTCTGGAACGACGTGGGCTGCTGCACGCGCTGTTTCCCCTCCTGCTGAGTGAGCAGACGCTTGCCGCGACGGTGCTTGTCTATATGCGCCACGTGGAAACGCCCCATGCAGAAGCGCAGACGCAGATACTTGGTGCGCAAGACGTCGTGGAAATCGGCGACAGCGGTGAAGTGTTTGGCTACAAGTCGGCGGTAGAGGCCGTTGAGGCCATGCAGATTGTGCAGCTCTTCGGTCGAGGCTTCCATGAACCCGACATTGGGCGCGAGGTCGTCAAAGAAGGCGCGCGCGAAAGTTCGGCTCAGCACCGTGATGTGGGTGTGAGGGTACTGGGTGGCGAGCGAATAGACTATAGGCACGGTCATCGCCACGTCGCCCATCGCTGAGAGACGTATGATGAGTATGTGGTCGGTCTTCACTTCTTGCCGTAGAGTATCGGATTGGTTGATGGGTCGTTGTACATCTTCATCTGGCGATATACCTTCATATACTTGCGGCCGGCAGCGATGTCATCGAGCAGCTGGTTGATGGCAGTGCCGAGGTCTACCTGCTGTTCGAGCAGCACGTTGAGCTTGGCCTGGCACTTGGCGCGGTGCTCGGCGTCGGCGTCGGTACGCTCGGCCTGCTCGCGCATATGGTAAATCTTGAGGGCGAGGATGCTCAGACGGTCGATGGCCCATGCGGGGCTCTCGGTGTTGATGGTAGCGTCGGGGGCTATGGTCACGTCGGAGTACTGCTGACGGAAATAAGAGTCAATCTGCTCTACCAAGTCCGTGCGATCCTGGTTGCTGCGGTCAATACGGCGCTTCAGCTGCAGGGCTTCCATCGGGTCAATGTGGGGGTCACGGATAATGTCTTCCAGATGCCACTGTACTGTGTCTATCCAGCACTTCAGATAGAGCCGGTTGTCGATAGACTCGCGGTCGTAAGGGTTATTAATGGGTGTATCTACATCGTTCTTAATGTGGTAATCACTAATCGCTTGATTGAAGATGTGATTGCACTGCTCAGTAAATGATGCCATGTTTTTAGTTGTTTATGTTATTATACTTGTATCATTGTTTAGGGGCGTAAACCTTAATTTTGCAAAGATAATGTAAAATGAAGACAGCGCCAAGCAAAACCCCGACTTTTTATATTTTTCCCCCGTTTTTGCCCAAGCCCCCACCTCAACGCTGGCGTCCATCACGGCATAAGCATCGCTATATATGCTTTATGTGTCAATGGATATCTGCCGTCTGTCCACCCATGGTGCGCTGCCCGACTGCCCATCTACTATGCCCGTCTGCCTTTATATTCTATCCATCCACCTATATATTATTTCCACAGCCATAAATATTCCATCCATCCACCTATATATTCTATCCATGCACCTATATGTTATTTCCACAGCCATATATATTCCATCCATGCACCTATATATTCTATCCATTCATCTATATGTTATTTCCATAGCTATATATATTCCATCCATCCACCTATATATTATATATAAGGTGTAATAGTCTGCCGCCCAGGGTAAGGCCGGTTGGGGTAGGGGTGCTTCCGCCACACGCGAAGGCCATAAATATTGGTTATAAAGGGCTATGGCTTGGTAGTGAAGATGAAAGTTGCCGTTTTGGAACTTGTCTGCGCTCTTCTGGAGGTCATCTCCCCGCGTTTTTAACAAATTCATTTTTTCCGATTTGTGGCATCAAAAGGTGGCTAATTATCAAAAGAATAGCCATTTTATTGCACAAACATAGGGGTAGTGTGCATGCGAATGTCGTTTTTATACGAAAAAATTTGCCAGAATGATAAAAAATGTGTTCCTTTGCAGCCAGAATTTTTAATAATACGTATTTTTAACAATTTAAATTTTACAATTATGTCAGAAATTGAAAGCAAAGTTAAAGAGATTATCGTTGACAAACTCGGTGTTGAGGAAGAGAATGTAACTCCAGAAGCAAGCTTCACCAACGACCTGGGTGCCGACTCTCTGGATACCGTTGAGTTGATTATGGAATTTGAAAAGGAGTTCGGTATCAATATCCCCGACGACAAGGCTGAGACCATCCAGACTGTAGGCGACGCCATCAAGTACATCGAGGAGAACGCAAAATAAATGGAGCTTAAGAGAGTAGTAGTAACAGGTCTTGGTGCCGTTACCCCATTGGGCAACACCCCCGAAGAGACATGGGCTGCCATGCTCGAGGGCAAAAGCGGCGCCGCACCTATTACACAGTTTGACGCGTCTCTGTTCAAAACCCAGTTTGCTTGCGAGGTAAAGAACCTTAACGTCAATGATTGGATTGACCGCAAGGAGGCCCGCAAGCTCGACCGTTACACCCAGCTGGCACTTATCGCCGCCATGCAGGGTGTAAAGGATTGTGGTCTTGACCTTGAGACTGCCAACAAGAACCGCATCGGAGTAGTATTTGGTGTGGGTATCGGTGGTATCAAGACTTTTGAAGAAGAGGTGACTTACTATGGTAAGCACCCTGAGAATGGACCTAAGTTCAATCCTTTCTTCATCCCCAAGATGATAGCCGATATCGCATCAGGACATATCTCTATCCACTTCGGTTTCCACGGTCCCAACTACACCACAACATCAGCGTGCGCTTCTTCGACCAACGCGTTGGCTGATGCGTTCAACCTTATCCGTCTGGGTAAGGCCGACATGATAGTAAGCGGCGGCGCCGAGAGCGCCATCTGCGCCTGCGGTGTAGGCGGTTTCAACGCCATGAAGGCGCTGTCAACCCGCAACGACGACCCTGAGCACGCTTCGCGTCCGTTCAGTGCCAGCCGTGATGGATTTGTGATGGGCGAGGGCGCCGGCTGTCTCATACTCGAGGAGCTGGAGCATGCCAAGGCCCGTGGTGCCAAGATATATGCTGAGATGGTAGGCGAGGGCGAAAGCGCCGACGCATATCATATCACCGCATCGCACCCCGAGGGACTGGGCGCCAAGCTCGTTATGGAAGCCGCTCTTGAAGATGCGGGTCTGAAGCCCGAGGATATCGACTACATCAATGTACACGGTACATCGACCCACGTGGGAGATATCTCTGAAGCCAAAGCCATCAAGGAAGTGTTCGGCGATGCAGCCTTTAAGCTCAACATCTCATCGACCAAGTCGATGACTGGTCACTTGCTGGGTGCTGCCGGTGCTGTAGAGGCTATGGCATGTGTACTGAGTGTCATGAACGACATCGTGCCTCCTACCATCAATCACGAGGAGGGCGACGAAGATCCTGAACTCGATTATTCGCTGAACTTTACGTTCAACAAGGCACAGAAGCGTGAGGTACGTGCTGCTCTGAGCAATACGTTCGGATTTGGCGGCCACAACGCTTGTGTTATCTTCAAGAAATATGCTGAATAATTTAATTGACCGAATAAAGCTCTCTTTCCGCAAGGACAAGGAGCTTTATTCGTCTTTATACGCCATTCTCGGCTTTTATCCCCGCCACATCGACAACTACAAGATGGCGCTCATGCACAAGAGCATCATGCACCGCAACAGCAAGGGCAAGCCCGTCAACAACGAGCGGCTCGAGTTTCTCGGCGATGCCATTCTCGATGCCATTGTGGGCGACATCGTGTACCATCATTTCCCCGGCAAGCGCGAGGGATTTCTTACCAATACCCGTTCCAAACTCGTTCAGCGTGACACCCTCAACAAGCTGTCGCAAGAGATGGGCATCGACCAGCTCATCCTCTCCAACGGTCATAGTGCCTCGCACAACAGCTATCTGGGCGGCAACGCTTTTGAAGCACTCGTCGGTGCCATCTATCTCGACAGGGGTTACAAGGGATGTATGGACTTCATGCAACAGCGTATCCTCGGCAAGATGATCAACATCGACAAGCTGGCTTATAAAGAGGTGAACTTCAAGAGCAAGCTCCTCGAATGGAGTCAGAAGAACAGGGTCAACGTGAGTTTTGAACTGCTCAGCCAGAAGGTCGACAGCAACGGCAGCCCTATGTTTGACTACCGCGTGGTTATCGAGGGCGTCAACGGATGCAACGGCCAGGGCTACAGCAAGAAGGAGAGCCAGCAGCTCGCCTCCAAGCTCACGCTCGAGAAGCTGCGCCGCGAGCCCCAGTTTATCGACCAAATCTTTGCGGCCAAGACCAATCGCACCAAGATGGAAGAGGAGCCTGTAGAGACTGTGCCCGACACCGCCGAGAAGCAGGATTTCATCATCGCCGTCGAGTCGGCCCCCGTCGAGCCTCGTCAGCGAAAGCCCAGAAAGCCAGCCGTTTCCAAGGAGCAGCCCGCCAAGGAAGCTGCCGATGACTCCGACGAGTTTGACTTGAGCGACATCTCTGCGCGAGCCATGAGCCGCGAGGAGATAATAGCCGCCGCCGAAGCCGAAGCCTTCGGAGGAGAGTAGGGGAGTGCCCGCTCCACTTCTGCCATCAGTCACAGGGTGGACAACGATTACTTATAGAGGAAAGTTGATTACCATAAGGTTGAAATCAATTACTCACGAGGGGATGCTAATCTCCATGAGACAGTAGCCAGTCATCCTGAGGCAGAAGCCTGTCATCCCGAGGCAGAAGCCTGTCATCCCGATGCTGTAGATTGACATCCCGAGGCAGTAGCCGATTGTCAGAAAAAGGATGGCAGCCACCCCCAGGCAGAAGCCAATGACAATAGCCCCAGGACAGACGATAATCGTCGCTGTCCTGGGGCTATTGGCGTAGATGGAGGTGCCCCCCACGCCCAAAGTCCCTCATAAAAATGTAGCAATAGCCATAAAAGTCCCTCATAAAAGTGTGCCAAAACATCAAAAAGTCCCTCATAAAAGTGTGGTGATGCGCTCCAAAGTCCCTCATAAAAGTGCGAGCAGCCCCCAGACTATCCAGTCTCTCTTCATGATACTCACTGCACTTGTCCTGTTCACTTCCCCACGTTTATTTTATATTAAAAATGGTAAATAATTGTGCTATGTGAAAGAAATCGGTTAACTTTGTATGATTAATTGGCAATTACATACACATGAGTTTAACCCGTATAGCAAGCATGGCTTTTTTGCCGCGACAGAAGAGTCTTGAGAAGCATTTTACCACTCCTGACGAGCTGCAGGAACGTGTACTCAGATATCTTATCTCCAAGGGAAAGAATACCGAATATGGCGCCAGCCATCACTTCGATGAGATAAGAACTTATACAGATTTTGCCGCCAATATTCCCGTCAATACTTACGAAGAGCTGAAAGGCGATATAGACCGTATGCGTCATGGTGAGAAGAACGTGCTGTGGCCAGGTACCGTCAAGTGGTATGCCAAGTCATCAGGCACCACCAACGACAAGAGCAAGTTCATCCCCGTCTCTGCCGACGGACTCAAGAACGTCCATTATCAGGGCGGTACCGACGTCGTGGCCATGTATCTCCAGAACAACCCCAACTCCCACCTCTTCGACGGCAAGGGCCTGATACTTGGAGGCAGCCACTCACCCAACTACAATCTCAGCGGCTCGCTCGTGGGCGACCTCTCCGCCATACTGATTGAGAATATCAATCCCCTGGTCAACCTCGTGCGAGTGCCCCAGAAGAAGACAGCGCTGCTGTCCGACTTCGAGGTGAAGCGCGACCTCATCGCCCGCGAGACGATGCACAAGAATGTCACCAACCTTTCGGGCGTGCCCAGCTGGATGATGTCTGTGCTGGTGCGCGTGCTCGAGCTCACCGGCAAGCAGCACATCAACGAAGTATGGCCCAACCTTGAGGTCTTTTTCCATGGCGGCATAGCCTTTACCCCTTACCGCAAGCAGTACGAGCAGATTATCACATCGCCCAGCATGCACTATATGGAGACCTACAACGCCAGTGAGGGATTTTTTGGCATCCAGAACGACCCCTCCGACCCATCGATGCTGCTCATGCTCGACTACGGCGTCTATTACGAGTTTATCCCCATGGACGAGTTTGGTACCGACCGCCCCACCGTCCTGCCATTGAGTGGGGTAGAGGTAGGCCGCAACTACGCCATGCTTATCTCCACCTCCTGCGGACTGTGGCGTTACCTCATCGGCGATACCGTCCAGTTCACCTCCACACGCCCTTACAAGTTTGTCATCACCGGCCGCACCAAGTATTTCATCAATGCCTTCGGCGAGGAGCTTATCATGGACAATGCCGAGAAGGGCCTCCAGTATGCCTGCGAGCAGACTGGCGCCCAGGTGAGCGAGTATACCGCCGCCCCAGTCTATATGGACGCCCGTGCCAAGTGCCGCCACCAGTGGCTCATCGAGTTCAGCCGTCAGCCCGACAGCCTCGACCATTTCGCCCATGCCCTCGACGAGCGTCTGCAGCAGCTCAACAGCGATTATGAGGCCAAGCGTTTCCACGACATCACCCTCCAGCATCTCGAGGTCATCGAGGCGCGCCAGGGACTCTTCAACGACTGGCTCAAGGCCAAAGGCAAGCTGGGCGGACAGCACAAGGTGCCCCGTCTGAGCAACAGCCGTAAAAATCTCGACGAACTGCTCCAACTTAACGGTAACAACAAGTCCAACGACAATGATAAATAAGAGGTTTACGCCTGTCAGCCGCTGCGCCTTTGCCGCGGTTGTCGCCATAGTGCTTCTGACGGTCATGGCGGCGTGTGCCCGCATGGGCCAGCCCGACGGCGGATGGTACGACGAGACCCCGCCCCGCATACTCTCTGCCAGCCCAGCCGACAAGTCGGTCAATGTCAGCAGCAAGAAGATATACATCAACTTCGACGAGTATATCCAGATAGAGAACGCACAGGAGAAGGTCATCGTGTCGCCGCCCCAGATGGAGCAGCCCGACATCAAGAGCCAGGGCAAGCGCATCATGGTACAGCTCCGCGACACGCTCCAGCCCAATGTCACCTACACCGTAGACTTCTCTGATGCCATCACCGACATTACCGAGAACAATCCTCTGGGCAACTACACCTACAGCTTCTCCACCGGCGAGGCCATCGACACCATGGAGGTCGCTGGCTATGTGGTCGATGCCCAGAACCTCGAGCCCGTCAAGGGCATCCTCGTGGGCCTCTATGCCAATCTGGCCGACAGCGCCTTCACCACGCTGCCTATGGCGCGCGTGGCCCGCACCGACGCCACCGGACGCTTTGTCGTCAAGGGTGTAGCCCCCGGCAGCTACCGTGTCTACGCCCTCGAAGACGCCGACGGCAACTTCCTTTACAACCAGAAAAGCGAGAAGATGGCCTTCGACACCGCAGTTGTGGTGCCCACCTTCAAGCAGGATATCCGCCAGGATACCATCTGGCGCGACACGCTCCACATCGACTCCATCATCCAGGTCGGCTACACCCATTTCCTCCCCGACGACCTGGTGCTCCGGGCCTTCACCACCACCCTTACCGACCGCTATCTGGTCAAGACCGACCGTACCCAGGCCGACCGTTTCACCCTCTTCTTCAGCTACGGAGACAGCCTGCTGCCCCGCGTGCGTGGCCTCAATTTCGACGCCACCCACTCGCTCATAACCGAGGCCAACGAGCGCCGCGACACCGTCACCTACTGGCTACGCGACACGGCTCTCGTCAATCAGGACACCCTGCGCATGGAGCTCCAGTACCAGATGACCGACACCACCGGCGTGCTCACCCTCCAGACTGATACCCTCGAGCTGCTCGCCAAGACCCCCTATGCCCAGCGCATCAAGGACAAGCAGAAGAAGCGCGACGACTGGCAGAAGGTGCAGGACAAGGCCAAGAAGCGGGGTAAGCCCTATCTCGAGGTGATGCCCCCCGAGGCCCTCGAGGTCAAGTATGAAAGCGTATCGCAGACCGACCCCGACCGCAACATCCGCTTCACCCTCGCCGCCCCTGTAGCCCGCATCGATACCAGCCTCATCCATCTCTACGCCAAGGTCGACACCGCCTGGTATCAGTCGCGCTTCATGCTCAGAGAGGTCCAGGGCGAGCCCCGTACCTACGAGATAGTGGGCGAGTGGCGCCCCGACCGCGAGTACAGCCTCGAGGTCGACAGCATCGCCTTCACCGACATCTACGGGCGTGTCTCCCCGTCCAAGAAGATAGGCTTCAAGGTCCATTCGCTCGACGACTACGGCTCGCTCTTCGTCAACATCGCTGGCGTGGAGGGCCGCAGCGTCATCTGCCAGCTCCTCAACATGCAGGACGCCCCCGTCAAGGAGGTCACCACCACCACCGGCACCGCCGAGTTCTTCTATGTCAAGCCCGATACCTACTATCTGCGCATGATAGTCGATGCCAACGCCAACGGGCGCTGGGACACCGGCGACTACGCCACCCTCCAGCAGCCCGACGAGGTCTACTACTATCCCGAAGAGATAGTCTGCAAGGCCAAGTGGGACATCACCCAAGCCTGGAACCCCACTGCGCGCGAGCTCTATCGCCAGAAGCCCGCCAAGCTCATCAAGCAGCGCAGCGAGACCCGCCGCAAGACTGTAGGCCGCAATGCCCAGCGTGCCAAGAATATGGGCATACCCTATAATCCCAATATGTGATAACAATATGAAAAAGTATAGAATCCTTATGGCATCACTGATGATGGTCATGGCTGTAGCAGCCCATGCCCAGTGTGCCTTCCACAACGACGCCTTCAAGTCGGGTGAGTTTCTCACCTACAACCTCTACTACAACTGGCAGTTTGTATGGGTCAAGGCCGGCAACGCCTCGATGTCTACCGTCCAGAGCCGCTACAACGGCCATCCCGCCTATCGTGCCAGCCTCACTACGCGTGGCAACAACCGTGTCGACCAGATGTTTGTGCTCCGCGACACGCTTCTCTGCTACAGTTCGCTCGACATGGAGCCCCTCTACTTCCGCAAGGGAGCCCGCGAGGGCAAGCGCTATGGCGTAGATGAGGTCTTCTACTCCTACCACGACGGCAAGGTCAAGCTGCGCCAGCACCAGCTCACCAGCAGTGGCGAGCACCTCTGGGCCCACCGCACAGTCTCCCACTGTGTCTACGACATGCTCAATATCTTCCTGCGTGCCCGCTCGTTCAATCCCGAGGGCTGGAAGTCTGGCCACGAGATAGATTTCCCCATTGCCGACGGCAAGAACATCAGCCCCGCGCGTCTGCGCTATTCGGGCAAGGTCAAGATCAAGGCCGACAACGGTGTCAAATACCGCTGCCTCAAGCTCTCTTACCTCGAGAAGGAAGACGGCAAGTACAAGCGCATCGTAGACTTCTATGTCTCCGATGACAAGAACCACATCCCCGTGCGCCTCGACATGTTTCTCAAGTTCGGTGCAGCCAAGGCGTTCCTCGTGAGCATGAAGGGACTGCGCAATCCGGTCACCTCAGTCGTAAGATAACCGCTATGGCAAAAGACGACAAGGGGCTCACCCCGATGATGAAGCAGTTCTTCTCCCTCAAGGCCAAGCACCCTGAGGCGCTGATGCTCTTCCGCTGCGGCGACTTCTACGAGACCTACTGCGAAGACGCCGTCACCGCCTCGCGCATATTGGGCATCACCCTCACGCGCCGCAACAACGGCGGCCAGTCTGGCAGCATGGAGATGGCAGGCTTTCCCCATCATGCCCTCGATACCTATCTGCCCAAACTCATCCGAGCCGGCAAGCGCGTAGCCATCTGCGACCAGCTCGAAGACCCCAAGAAGAAGCGCGAACAGCTCAAGGGAAAGAAGGGGCTCACCGAGATGGACAAGATGGTGAAGCGTGGCATCACCGAGCTCGTCACCCCAGGTGTGGCGATGGGCGACAACGTGCTCAACTATCGCGAAAACAACTTCCTGGCTGCTGTCCACTTCGGCAAGACATCATGTGGAGTGAGCTTTCTCGACATCTCTACCGGCGAGTTCCTTACCGGCGAGGGCAATTATGACTATGTAGAGAAGCTCTTGGGCAACTTCCAGCCCAAGGAGGTGCTCTACGACCGCGCCCGCAAGACCGACTTCGAGACGCGGTTTGGCAACCGCTACTGCGTCTTCGAGCTCGACGACTGGGTGTTTACCGAGCAGACCGCCCGGCAGAAGCTCCTGGGCCATTTTGCCACCAAGTCGCTCAAGGGATTTGGCGTAGACCATCTCCACAACGGCGTCATAGCCGCCGGAGCCATCATGCAGTATCTCGAGATTACCCAGCACACCCATATCGGCCACATCACCTCTCTGGCCCGCCTCGAGGAAGAGAAGTATGTGCGCCTCGACGGCTTCACCATACGCTCGCTCGAACTGCTCCAGCCCATGCAGGAAGACGGGCGTTCGCTGCTCGATGTCATCGACCGCACCGTCACCCCTATGGGCAGCCGCATGCTGCGCCGCTGGCTGGTCTTCCCGCTCCGCAATATCGACCCCATACGCAAGCGGCTCGACATGGTCGACTGCTTCTTCCGTTCCCCAGACTTCCGCATGCTGGTCAATGACCAGCTCCATCGCATAGGCGACCTCGAGCGCATCGTCTCCAAGGTGGCAGTGGGCCGCGTGTCGCCCCGCGAGGTCGTCCAGCTCAAGCACGCCCTCGTGGCGATAGATCCCATCAAGGACGCCTGCTCCCACTCCGACAATGTCACCCTGCAGCGCATCGGCGAGCAGCTCAATCTCTGCGAGAGCCTGCGACAGCGCATAGAAAGCGAGATACAGCCCGACCCGCCACAGCTCGTGGCCAAGGGCGACGTGATAGCCACAGGCTACAGCGCCGAGCTCGACGACCTGCGCAACATATCGCACAACGGCAAGGAGTATCTCATGCAGATTCAGGAGCGCGAGATTGAGCAGACGGGCATCACCTCGCTCAAGGTGGGCTACAACAATGTGTTCGGCTACTACCTCGAGGTGCGCAACACCTTCAAGGACCGCGTGCCTGCCGAGTGGGTGCGCAAGCAGACGCTGGCACAGGCAGAGCGCTACATTACCCAGGAGCTCAAGGAGTACGAAGAGAAGATTCTGGGCGCCGACGAGAAGATTCTCGCCCTCGAGCAGCAGCTCTTCGCCGAGCTCATCTCGGCCATGCAGGAGTTCATCCCCCAGATACAGATCAACGCCAACCTCATCGCCCAGCTCGACTGCCTCATGGGCTTTGCCAAGGTGGCCGAAGACAACCACTACGTGCGCCCGGTGGTCGACGACAGCCTGGAGCTCGACATACGCCAGGGACGCCACCCCGTGATTGAGCAGCAACTGCCCGTGGGCGAGCGCTTCGTGCCCAACGATATCTATCTCGACGACGACAAGCAGCAGATAATCATCATCACCGGACCCAATATGGCCGGAAAAAGCGCTCTGCTGCGTCAAACCGCCCTCATAGTATTGTTGGCCCAGGTGGGATGCTACGTGCCAGCAGAGAGCGCGAAAATAGGCTTGGTGGACAAAATTTTCACCCGAGTGGGTGCGTCAGACAATATTTCGCTCGGCGAGTCCACTTTTATGGTCGAAATGACCGAGGCTGCCAACATACTCAACAATGTCACCGAGCGCTCGCTGGTGCTCTTCGACGAACTGGGGCGTGGCACCTCTACCTACGACGGCATCAGCATAGCCTGGGCCATCGTCGAGTACCTCAACCAGAATGCCAAGGGACGCCCCCGCACGCTCTTTGCCACCCACTATCATGAACTCAACGAGATGGAGCGCCAGCTCCCCGCCATACGCAACTACAATGTAAGCGTCAAGGAGGTCGGCGACAAGGTTATCTTCCTGCGCAAGCTCGTGCCCGGTGGCAGCGAGCACTCTTTCGGTATCCATGTGGCAGAGATAGCCGGCATGCCCAAGAGCATCGTGCGCCGCGCCAAGGTTATCCTCAAGCAGCTCGAAGCCGACGGGGCAAGCGTGGGCAACGCCGATGCCGCCGCCATCAAGCACATAGGCGACGACCGCGAGGGCATGCAGCTCAGCTTCTTCCAGCTCGACGACCCGGTGCTCTCGCAAATCCGCGACGAGATACTGGGGCTCGACATCAACAACCTTACGCCCGTCGAGGCGCTCAACAAGCTCAACGAAATCAAGAAGATAACTGGTATCTGATAAAGCGATACTGGAAGTCGAATATACCAAAGCCCCGAACCTCTTTTCGAGAAGTCCGGGGCTTGTGTTATTATTTGATTAGTGTTATTCTAATTATACACGCCTTCTTTTTCTCTTATTATGCCTTTCTCATATTTGTTGGCACGCTTACCTGAATAAATTACAAGTTGACTGAATTTGGGCCTTCCAATCTGAATTTGTCCATCTGAAAAAACATATAGATAGGCGTTCTTCATAGTCTTATTCCATACTGTTTTGCCGTTAGAGTCTGTTACTTTTACTTTAACCCTGTATTTGTCGCTAAAAAGCCATCTGGGCTAATGGATTTGATTGCAACTACTACATCGGTATATACTTCACCTTCTATATCAAGAAAACAAACTTTACGAATTAATTCCGCATTTTGCATTGGTGATGCTTTTTCAGTTTCATCGTTGTTGTTTTGAGCAAAGACAAACCAACCAAATGAAAGCGAGAAAATTAAAAGAACAATAAGTTTTTTCATGGTTTCATCATTTTAAGGCTACTATTTAGATTCCCTATTTGCTGCTCTGGATCAGCGAACGGATGTTCTGGATCAGCATCGCTACGGCCACCGAGTTGAAGCCGCCTTCGGGAATGATCACGTCGGCGTATTTCTTCGACGGCTCGACGAACTCCTCGTGCATCGGCTTCACCGTCGAGGTGTACTGCGTGATGACCGACTGCATCGTGCGCCCGCGCTCGCAGACGTCGCGCAGGATACGCCGCGCCAGCCGGATGTCGGCGTCGGTGTCGACGTAAACCTTGATGTCCATCAGGTCGCGCAGCTCCTTGTTCTCGAAGATCAGGATGCCGTCGACGATGATCACCTTCGAAGGTTTCACGCTCACGCTCTCCGACGTGCGGTCGTGGTCGACGAACGAGTAGACCGGGTGTTCGATGGGCACGTTGTTCTTCAGCGCCTTGATATGCTCCACGAGCATCTCCGTGTCGAAGGCCTGCGGATGGTCGTAGTTGAGTTTCGTACGCTCCTCGTAGGTGAGTTCGGGATGCGCCTTGTAGTAGTAGTCGTGGCACAGCGTGGCGACGTCGTCGTCCTTGAACGCTTCCTGCAACCGCTTGACGAGCGTACTCTTGCCGGAACCCGTTCCGCCGGCAACGCCGATGATCGTAACGTCCATGATAAAATCGTTTATTGAGGGTCATACAAAAGAGGAGCCGCCCCGCAGGGGCAACTCCTCCTTTCAATCGGACTACGCGTCGATATTGGCGTAGGTGGCGTGGCGTTCGATGAACTCGCGCCGGGGCGGCACGTCGTCGCCCATGAGCATCGAGAAGATGCGGTCGGCTTCGGCGGCGTTCTCGATGTTCACCTGGCGCAGGATGCGCGTGTCGGGGTTCATCGTCGTCTCCCACAGCTGGTGGGCGTTCATCTCGCCGAGACCTTTGTAACGCTGCACGTGCG